>Ga0228536_1000669_pt1 | contig 54076 bp, 51 predicted proteins | sample SJ1Smetagenome_FD_168611 | JGI IMG/M metagenome (GOLD analysis project Ga0228536, IMG submission 168611) | Enriched culture of PCE-dechlorinating microbial communities from Ithaca, New York, USA - SJ1.S | ecosystem: Engineered > Modeled > Simulated communities (microbial... > Unclassified...
CCGTGGACAACTCGCAGTTCGAAGTGAAGCTGATCGTACCCATCGCCATGGAGGAAGGACTGCGATTCGCCGTGCGCGAAGGCGGTCGTACCGTCGGCGCCGGTGTGGTCACGCAGATCCTCGACTAGGCAGCGCTCCGGCGGAAAGAGGAAGGATCAATGGCTGACAATATCGGACTTCAGTGTACAGAATGCAAGCGGCGCAATTATGTCACTACGGTGAACAAGAAGAAGCAGACGAAGAAGCTGGAGAAGAAAAAGTTTTGCAAGTTCTGTAAAGGGCATACCTTGCACAAGGAGACAAAGTAAGGTATAATCCCTTCCGTTGCGCAGGTCCGTAGCTCAATTGGCAGAGCACTGGTCTCCAAAACCGGGGGTTGCAGGTTCGAGTCCTGCCGGGCCTGCCAGATATCTGATACACGTTCGCGTCGCAGACTGGGGGCCGTCGTAGGTGGACAAGTTGTTTGAGTTTCTTCGCGAAGCCAAGGCTGAGCTCAAGAAGGTCACCTGGCCGAGTAAGCAGCAGGTATGGTATTCCACGCTCATCGTCATTGCCGTGACCTTTATGGTGGCTGCCTATCTGGGTGTGGTAGACATGCTTCTTACCGCAGTTTTCACGCGAATTCTCAGCTAGGTTCGCATCCTTTCAAAAGATTGTCTTGTTTGGGGGGTGAGGGGGCCGTGCGGCCCCCTTTTAAGTGATGAAGGAAAATCGCGAACGACGCTGGTACATCATACAGACCTATTCCGGATACGAAAACAAGGTCAAGGCCAACCTTGAGCAGCGTATCGCCACTATGGGTATGGAGGACAAAATCTACAACGTCCTCGTTCCCGTAGAAGAGCGGGTCTACGTCAAGGAAGGGAAGACCAAGCGGATGCGCCGCAAGGTCTTCCCCAGTTATGTCCTGGTGGAGATGGTTCTGGAGGACCAATCCTGGTTCGTGGTGCGCCACACACCGGGGGTGACGGGTTTCGTCGGAGCGGGCAACCACCCCATCCCGCTCTCGGAGCGCGAAGTCCAGGATATTATGGCGAAGATCGGCAAGGATACGGCCAAACCGAAGATCGAGATCGACCTCAAGCCCGGCGATACGGTTCGCGTGAAAGAAGGTCCCTTCGAGGGACAGGCGGGCCCCGTGGTGGAAGTGTTGACGGACAAGGGCAAGGTCAAGTTCTCCGTCACCGTTTTCGGACGAGAGACGCTCGTCGAGGCCGACTACACGGAGCTGGAGAAGCTCTGAACATAGAGTCGTCGGAACGACGGCCAGAGGAGGGAAACATCTGACATGGCGAAAAAAGTGATCGGAGAAATCAAGCTCCAGCTTCCAGCGGGCAAGGCGACGCCGGCGCCTCCCGTGGGACCGGCGCTTGGTCAGCACGGCGTTAACATCATGGAGTTCGTGAAGCAGTTCAACGCGAAGACGGCGGATCAGGTTGGAATGATCATCCCCGCAGTGATCACCGTGTACGCGGACCGCAGCTTCACCTTCATCCTCAAGACGCCGCCTGCGAGCGTTCTGATCAAGAAGGCTGCGGGTCTGGAGAGGGGTTCCGGCGAACCCAACAAAACCAAGGTTGGTAAGGTGACCAGGAAACAGGTGGAGGAGATCGCCAAGCTGAAGATGCCCGATCTCAACGCCAATACTGTGGAGGCTGCCATGGAGATGATCATGGGAACCGCCCGGTCCATGGGCGTGGAGATTGCGGACTGACGGATCCGGCCGAAAGGACGGGTCGTGGGAGGGAGCGATTTCGCTCCCGCAGGGACCACGAGGAGGCAGGAAGATGGCTAAGATGGGCAAGCGCTACAAGGGATTGCTGGAAAAAGTGGAGGCGACGAAGCTCTACGGATTCCGCGAGGCTGTTCTTCTGGTGAAGGAAATTGCGAACGCGAAATTCGACGAATCGGTGGAGCTCCATGTTCGCCTGGGCGTCGATCCCCGTCACGCGGACCAGCAGGTCCGCAGCACCGTTGTGCTTCCCCATGGAACGGGAATCACGAAGAAGGTGCTCGTCATTGCCTCGGGGGAAAAGCAGAACGAGGCACTTGAGGCTGGCGCGGACTTCGTCGGAGGCGAGGACATGGTCGCGAAAATCCAGGGCGGATGGCTGGATTTCGACGCGGTCATCGCTACGCCGGACATGATGAAAAGCCTGGGACGCTTGGGCAAGATTCTCGGTCCCCGGGGCATGATGCCCAGTTCCAAGACCGGAACCGCAACGACCGAAGTCGCCGATGCGGTGAAGGAAATCAAGGCTGGACGTGTTGAATTCCGTGTTGACAAATTCGGCATCATCCACAACGGCGTCGGCAAGGTCAGTTTCGAGAAGGAGAACCTCGTGGAGAACGCCGTCACGCTGCTTCGGGCGATCGTCAAGGCCAAGCCTTCCGCAGCGAAAGGGCAGTACATCAAGAGCCTCACCGTCACGAGCACGATGGGCGTGCCCGTCAAGGTGGATCCCAACGCGGCACAGAAAGAAGTCGTTGTGACGGAATAGGAGCATTTTCGTTCGGATATGCTACAATAACACTCCATTTCGGGACTGAAGACAGCAGGTGCATGTCTTTCGCTCAAGTTTCCTTCGGGAGAGCCTGCCGAGGTCCGGGAAAAGGTGTCGTGCACCGAGAAGTCTTCTTCTCGATCGTCTCGTCATCTCCCGGGGCCTCGGTCCCGGGAGATTTTTTTCGAGAGGAGGTGACTTCATGCCGACAGAAGCCAGAATGCAGCAGGTATCCATGCTCCGAGAACTGCTCCAGCGCAGCGAAGCGGTGTTTATCGTCGAATACCGCGGAATGAACGTGAAAAAGATGACGGCCGTTCGTGCCAAAGTTCGTGAGGCCGGTGGCGAGATGAAGATCGCGAAGAACACGCTGTTCCGGATCGCTCTCGCGGAGGAAAACTCTCCGGTTCCCGAGGAGATGACTGCGGGAGCCAATGCTTTCACCATGGCCTACGGAGATGTGACGGCCGTTGCCAAGGCCCTTCGTGACTTCTCGAAAGAGAAGGGGAACGAGATGCTCATCATCAAGGGCGGCATCATGGGACAGCATGTCCTGGATCAACAGCAGGTTCTCGCGCTCGCGGATCTCCCGAGCCGGGAGGTTCTCTTGGCCCAGGTGGTGGGAACCATCGCAGCGCCCTTGCGGAGCCTCGTCACGGTCCTCTCCGGTCCCATGCGGGGATTCGTCACGTGTCTGTCTCAGATCAAGGACGAAAAGGAAAAGGCCGCATGACGGCACCTTTTTCCGTGTGAAAAAACGTCGGCGTCAGAAAGAGCGGCGAGTGACGCAAGGTCATGAAGGCAGCCGCGGGTGTTTCCTCGGTGAAAACCGGAGGCGAAAATCAGGGATGATTCCCTAATCGAAAAAAGGAGAGTGACTTGGATGACCCGTGAGGAGATCATCAAGGCGATTGAGGAAATGAGCGTTCTCGAGCTGTCCCAGCTCGTAAAGGATCTGGAGGAGAAGTTCGGCGTGTCTGCCTCGGCACCTGCTATGGCCATGCCCATGATGATGCCCGGCATGGGCGCTGCTGCTGCCCCCGCCGAGGAGGAGAAGACGGAGTTCGACGTGGTTCTCAAGGGCGCCGGTTCCAACAAGATCGGCGTCATCAAGGTCGTCCGGGAACTCACTGGTCTCGGACTGAAGGAAGCCAAGGAACTCGTGGACAACGCCCCCAAGCCCGTGAAGGAAGCTGCTTCCAAGGACGAGGCCGAGGACATCAAGAAGAAGCTCGTCGAGGCCGGTGCCGAGGTGGAGCTCAAGTAGCGCGCAGTGCCTGTTCTGAAGGCCGCCCTCAAGGGCGGCCTCTTTTTTTGCCGCTTTTCCGCTGCGGATGGGACGGGACGACTCGACCAGGCTGCATTCCCTCCCATCATATGGAGAGTTGTGTGGCGCTAAGGTGTGCAAAAAAGTTTTCTTAGTGTTCGGCGGTCGCCTGCGGGGATTGGCCGAACTTTGGATACGCGGCACAGTGTTCTGTCGGGGTGCGTCAAAAGCGTAAGAATCTGGTGTCGTTTTTGAAATGACGACAAAATTTCGGGAACCACTTCTTGCTTCCCGAAAGAGTGGACGGTATCATACAAATTCATATCCCTCCGATGCAGATCTTCCCGAAAATCGATGGATCCGAAAACTGGAAACGGGGTGATCCCTTGAACGCCGCAGCTCTCAAGGAATGGATTCGCAACTATGGCCGGGTACCTCTTCTCGACGGTGCCATGGGTACGTTGCTCGCCGAAAGGGGATGGCTTCCTCCCGCACTGCCCGAGGAGATGAACCTTGGAGATCCCGAGGCGGTCGGGCAGGTGCACAAGGCCTATCTCGCTGCGGGATGCGTCATCATCGAGACCAATACCTTCGGTGGCAGCGCTCAGAAATTGAAAGAACGAGGGCTTGCGGAGCGGACTTTTCAAATTAATGCCGCTGCCGCTTCGATTGCCCGAAGGGCTGCCGGAAAAGGGGCGTTGGTGGCTGGCTCCGTGGGGCCCCTCGGCGAGTTGCTCAAACCCTACGGAACCCTTTCCTTCGAAGATGCCTACCGGGCTTTTCTGCCGCAGATGCAGGGACTGGCCGAAGGTGGAGCGGACTTTTTTCTCATTGAGACCATGATGGATCTGCAGGAGGCCAAGGCGGCGGTTCTCGCGGCCAAGGATGCCGCGCCGGACATGGCCTTCGTGGTGAGTTTCACCTTCGACAATCACGAGTGCACCGTCACGGGAACTCCTCCGGAGGTCGCGGCGGACTGGGCCCGCTGTATGGGGGCCGCGGGTGTCGGAGCGAATTGCGGCATGGGGCCGGACCGCTATCTTCCTGTGGTGCCCCGTCTTGCCGCGCATGCGGGCATTCCCGTGTTCATCTACGCCAACGCGGGGCTTCCGAACGACCCCAACCGGTTCGACCCCGCGGCGTTTGCCAAGGTCGGGCAGGCCCTCGTGCAGGCCGGAGCCAATGTCATCGGAGGCTGCTGCGGCACGACGCCCCAGCATATGGCGGCGCTCTCCGAGGTGGTGCGCCGTATTTCCGCGCCGAAGGTCCGGGACATTCACCATGCCACTCTCACGAGCCGGAGCCGAACCGTTCCCGTGGGAGGGCAGCATCCCTTGGCCCTGGTGGGAGAACGCATCAACGTGTGGCGCAAATCACCTCTCCGAGACGAGGTCGCCCAGTACAAATGGGAGCTTCTCCGCGAGGAGGCACGTCTCCAGGCCGCTGCGGGAGCCCATGTGATCGATGTGAACGTCACACTGCCGGAGATCGACCAGCCCAGGGCCATGCGCGAGGCCGTGCTCGCGGTGGAACATGCCTGCGCGGCGCCTCTCTCCCTGGATAGCGACAATCTGGATCTCGTCGAAGCCGGACTTGCCGTGTGCACGGGAGTACCCCTGGTGAATTCCGTTTCCGCAAAAGGAGACCAGCTTGAGCGGGGGTTGCGTCTCGCGAAACGTTTCGGGGCGTCTCTGGTGGTCCTTGCCATCGACGACGAAGGAATCCCCGAGACGGCAGACCGGCGCCTCGGTGTGGTGCGCCGTATCATGGAGACTGTGGATTCCCTCAAGTTTCCCCGGAGTTCCGTCTTTCTGGATGTGCTCACCCTTACCGTAGGAGCGGAGGGAAAAGCTCCCACGGTCACGCTGGACGTGCTTCGCCGGGTGCGGACCTTGGGATGTTCCACGATCCTGGGTATCAGCAACGTCTCCCACGGCATGCCCGTCAGAAACCTTCTGAACAGAACCTTTCTCGCCATGGCCATGGGAAGCGGACTCGACGCGGTTATCGCGAACCCTTTGGACGAGGAACTCCTCGCCACGATTGCGGCGGGAAATCTTCTCGTCGGTCACGATCCCCAGGCCCGAAGCTATCTTGCCTTTGCTCCCCGCTATCAGGGGCCACCTTCCCGAAGTGGACCTCCGGAGTCTCCGGAAAGCGCTGCCGTTTCTCCCGCACCGGAAGCGGCAGCGCCTTGCTCGGTGTCTTCCGCCGACCCCTGGGAGGGGCTCCGGGAGCAGATTCTGCTCGGAGAGGCCGGGAAGTCGGAAGAACTGGCGGCAGTGCTTCTGAACGCCCACGAGAACGATCCGCTGAAGGTTGTCACCCAGGGCGTTGTTCCGGCGCTGCATGAAGTTGGCAAACGCTACGACTGCGGCGACTATTTCCTGCCCCAGCTCATCGCCGCCGCCCAGGCCGCCCAAAGTGTCTGTTCGCGGGTGCAGGAACGCATCTCCGCAAAAGGTGAAGTTCTGGACCGGGGGAAAATACTCCTCGCCACCGTGGAGGGCGATCTGCACGATCTGGGCAAGAACGTGGTGGGCACGGTGCTCAGGAGCCACGGCTATTCCGTGCGGGACCTCGGCAAGAACGTCCCTCTCCAGCGCATTCTCGACGCCATCAACGAGGATCGTCCCCGGATCGTCGGCCTTTCCGCCCTCATGACCACCACTATGCTCGAAATGGAGCGGGTCGTGTGGTCTCTCCACGATCTCCAGCCCGACGTAAAGGTTATTGTGGGAGGCGCCTCGGTGACGTCCTCCTTCGCGGAGAAAATCGGTGCATCTGGGTTTGCCCCCGACGCGGTAAGTGCCGTGCGGCTTGTGGAGCGCCTCCTCGGGGACGCTCAGGCGGTGAGCTGACATGTTCATCCGCGATCTTTTCCGGCGGCGTAGACCCATCGTTTCCTTCGAGATCTTTCCGCCCAAACGGGAATATCCTCTGGAAACCGTCTACGCTACGGTGGAGGCGCTCCGGGATCTCGGGCCGGATTTTATCAGCGTGACCTACGGCGCGGGAGGCAGCAGCCGGGAGCGCACCGTGGACATTACCGCGGCAGTGAAGGACCGCTGGGGGCTCACGCCCCTGGCGCACCTCACCTGCCTGGAACAGACCAAGGCCGAGGTGGACGCCGTCCTCGACACGCTTCGCGAGCGGGGGGTACATAATATCCTCGCCCTCCGTGGCGATCCTCCCCAGGTCTCTTTGGGGGGCTCCTCCTCCGGTGGGGAGGACTTCCATTTTGCCGCGGATCTGGTGCGCCACATCACCACGCGCCATCCCGGGGCGTTTTCCATCGGGGCCGCCGCTTATCCTGAAGGGCACGCCACCTGCGACTCCCTTGAGGAGGATCTCCGACACCTCAAAGAAAAGGTCGAAGCGGGTGTCGATTTTCTCGTGACGCAGCTCTTCTTCGACAATGATCTCTTCTTTCGCTTCGCCGAACGCCTGGATGCCATGGACGTGCGGGTTCCCGTGACGGCAGGGATCATGCCCGTTCTCAACGCCCGGCAGATCGGCCGCATCGTCTCCCTCAGCGGTGCCTCCATCCCTCCCAAGTTCGCCCGCATAATGGCTCGCTACGAAAACGCCCCGGAGGCACTCGCCGACGCGGGCATCGCCTACGCTACGGAGCAGATCATCGACCTTCTTTCCTGGGGTGTGGCGGGAGTCCATCTCTATACCATGAATCGACCGGACGTGACGCGTCGGATCATGGCGAACATCGCCTCCGTGCGCTCCACTCTCGTGGAGGGGGCGATCTCTCTGTGATCGTCGACGCCCATGTTCACCTCACTCCACCCCGTATCGCCGCGGAGTGGCGCGACATCGCCGAGAACGAACCCTATTTCGCCCTGCTCGCCGGAAGCAAGGTCCACAAATGGGGAACGGCGGAGGAACTGGTGGCGCGCATGGATGAAGAGGGCGTGGACGAGGCCTGGGCCTTCGGATTCGCCTTCCGGAGCATGGAACTCTGTCGGGAGTGCAACGACTACGTGCTCGACGCGGCGAAGCGTTTTCCCGGCAGGATCCGTCCTCTCGCCGTAGTGCCGCCCCTCGATCCCGCTGTGGAGAGCGAGATCCTTCGCTGCCGTGATGCGGGGTGCATCGGTGTGGGCGAACTCTTTCCCCAGGGGCAGGAATGGGACATCACGGACCTGCGGCAGACCTGGCGCTTGGCGGGTCTCTGCGACGAGGCCGGGCTGTTTCTCCTGCTGCACACCGCGGAACCCGTGGGACACGACTATCCCGGCAAAGGGAATGTAGGCCCCCGCGAGGCGGCGGCCTTCTGCACGAATCATCCCGAAGTGCGGGTCGTCCTCGCCCATTGGGGTGGAGGGCTCTGGCTCTACGAGTGCATGCCCGAGATGCGTCTCGTCCTCGCCAACGCCTGGTACGACCTGGCGGCATCCCCATTTCTCTACGCGCCGGAAATGCTTCGTGCCGCCTCCGCTGCAGGAGTGGGGCACAAACTGCTCTACGGAAGCGATTTTCCCATCCTTTCCCGGAGACGGTACGACCGGTTTTTCGACGAAGCGGCGCTTGATGACGGTTTTGTCCGCGCCGTTTTGGGAGGAAACGCGGAGAAGCTCCGTTTGGGGAGGCATGCCTGATGGGATGGGACGATGCGGTCATCAACGCGGGAAAGCTTGAAAATCTCCAGAACGACCCCGGTGCATCCCCCTCGGGCGCCGCGGAGGAGTTCCGCGGACTGGTCGCTCTTCCCGGCCTGATGCTACAGTCCGGCAGAACTCTTCCGGGAGCGGTGCACGCCTATGCGAGGTACGGCGAACTCAACGAGACGAGAGACAATGTGGTGCTTCTCTGTCATGCTCTCACAGGAAGCCACCACGTCGCGGGGACGGATGCGCCGGGGCTTCCCGGGGCATGGTGGGATGCTCTCGTTGGTCCCCATCGGGCTCTCGACACCTCCCGCTACTGCGTCTTCTGCTTCAACATTCTCGGCAGCCCCTACGGCAGCACGAGTCCCGTCTCGCCCGTTCCGGAGACGGGGGTGTCCTACGGCATGCATTTCCCCGTCATTACCGTGCGCGACATGGTTGAGGCCCAGCGTATCGCGCTGGAACAGCTCGGCGTGCGCCGCATCGCTGCGGTGGTGGGTGGTTCCCTTGGGGGTATGCAGGCTCTCGAATGGCTTTTATCCCATCCCGACAGAGTGGATCGCTGCGCCGTCGTGGCCGCTCCCTGGAGGCTCTATCCCCAGGCCATCGCCTTCAACGAAGTGCAACGCCAGGCCATCATGGCCGATCCCGCCTGGCAGGGTGGTGCCTATCCTCCCGGCGAGGGCCCCAGAAAGGGGCTTTCCGTGGCGCGTATGCTCGCCATGATCACCTATCGGAGCGAACAGGTCTTTGTAGACCGTTGGATGCGGAGTGTCGCACGGGGAAACCCTCTGGAGTGGGAGGGGCAGTTTCAGGTGGAAAGCTACCTGCATCACCAGGGAGAATCGCTTGTGCGACGTTTCGACGCGAATTGCTATCTCTACCTCTCCCGGGCGATGGACCTGCACGATGCCGGAGAGGGACGGAGCCCGGAATTCCTCCGCAGTGCTCTTGCGGGGAAACATCTGCTCGCCGTGGGTATCGGAAGCGACCTGCTCTTTCCCAACTGGCAGGTGGAGGAGCTGTCCCGTCTCGCCGCAGATCGGGGCGCGCATGCCACCTACGAGGAGATCGAGAGTGACCATGGGCACGATGCCTTTCTCATCGACATCGACCAGGTGGACGAGATGTTGCGGCGCTTCTGGCGCTCCAGCGGGCTTTGACGTACGGTGCGGCGCTTTTTCGAAATCGAGAGAGTTTTCCGTAAAAAGGAAGTGTCCCTGCCGTGAACGTCACGGAACATCCCTTCGGGGTCACCGGAAAAAACGAGGCGGTCACCCTCTACCTCCTGGAGGGGGGCGGGCTGGCTCTCTCGTGTCTCAATTACGGCGGGGCGGTGGTGGAGCTTCTCACACCCGACCGGGAGGGGGTGATGCAGAACGTCGTGCTCGGTTACGACGATCTCGCGGGGTACGAGAAAAATCCCAACTGGTTCGGAGTCCTCTGTGGACCCACGGCAGGGCGCATTTCCGGTGCATCCTTCTCGCTCGATGGAAACGTTTTTCCCCTCACTGCCAACGACGGTACCGCCTGTCTGCATGGCGGTGCCTGCGACTTCTCCCGTCGCCTCTGGCAGGGTGAGCCCTTTCGCGAAGCCCGCAGGGTCGGGCTTCGTCTGCGCACCGTGAGTCCGCACGGAGAGGGTGGCTATCCGGGGACGGTACGGCTGTGCGTCACCTACACTCTCGACGACGAAGGTGCGTTCGTCATCGACTACGCGGGAGAGACGGACAGCCCGACGCTCCTCGACCCGACCTTTCACGGGTATTTCAATCTCTCCGGAAACGGCACTGCCTCCGGCCTGGACCAGGAACTGCGCATCGACGCCGCGACATTTCTCCCCCTTGATGCGCACTACCTTCCGGAGCCGCCGTTGCCGGTGGAGGAAACGCCCTTCGACTTTCGGCGTTCCGTGTCGATCCGGAAAAATCTGGAGCGTCCGCATCCCCAGGTGGTACGTGGGAGGGGATACGACCATGCCTTTGTGTTGCGTGCTTCCGGCGGGGGATTCCCTTCCGCGCCCCAGGTGAGGCTGTGTGATCCCGCCTCGGGGCGAGTGCTCGAAATGACCACGTCGGAACCGTGCGTGGTGTTCTACTCGGGAGGGTGGATCGCCGAAGGAGAACGTCTTCGCGGAGGTACCGTGAGCGCTCCTCATGCGGGTGTCGCCCTGGAGACGCAATGGTATCCCAATGCGGTGAACAGCCCCTTTCTTCCCCTTCGGGTTCTCCGTCCCGGAACGGTCTTCCGGAGCCGTACGGTCTATCGGTTCAGCGTTGTCCGAAGTTTTTCCCCGGAGGCGTGAGACCTGATGCAACGGTCCGGGGATGTTCTGCATCGAGAAAGGGTGTGCGGACACGGGGACATGATTTCTTCCGGTGCGACTCGGCTCAGGAAATGCGGCAGGCCCCCTCGCCTGCGGTGGTGCGCAGGAATGTGCATTCCCTGCCGGTGAAGCCCAGGTAGCTTTTCCCCACGGCCTCCACGAACTCCTCGTATCCGCTGCGTTCCACCAGGGCGATGGCGCACCCGCCGAAACCACCGCCGGTCATTCGGGCTCCGAGACACGACCATTGCTGCCACGCCGATTCCACAAGGCAGTCCAGATCACGTCCCGTGACATCGTAATCGAACTGCAGGGAGAGGTGCGAGGCGTTGAGAAGCGCGCCGAAGCTGCGCAGCCGCTCCGTCCCGTCGGACTCGTGCCGGCGCAGCAGTCGCACTGCGGCGATGGTCCGGCGGTTTTCCAGGACCGCGTGGCGGGCCCGGCGGCGGCAGACCGGATCTTCGATTGCCGAAGACCAGTCCTCGAACGTTGCCTCGTCCAGTTCTCCAAGACTCCCCACGGCGAGCCCGGCGTTTCGGAGTGACTGCAGTGCCCGTTCGCATTCCTCCCGGCGCTCGTTGTACTTGGATCCCGCCAGTTCCCGCGGCGCGTTGGAGTTCATGATGACGAGATCGCAGTCGCCGAGATCGAGCGGCACCTCCTCGTGGTGGAGTGTCGCGCAGTCCAGGAAGAGCGCCGTGTCGGCCCTGCCCAGGGCAATGGCGAACTGATCCATGATGCCCGACTGCACGCCGATGAAGCGGTTCTCCGTTTCCTTTCCCAGAAGCGCCATGCGGATCCGCCCCGTCTGGTTCTCCAGGCCGAGCCCGAAGAGGCCGGAGAGCATCGTCGCCGTGGCCAGCTCGATGGATGCGGAGGACGAGAGCCCCGCTCCGGTGGGAAGATCCCCCAGATAGACCGCGTCGAACCCCCGGTCCACGGGAAAGCCCGCGTCCCGGAAAATACGCACCACACCCTTGGGATAGTTCGCCCAGTCCGAGCCCGGACTCCGCTCTATGCAATCCATGGAACATGTCGCGATGCCCCGGTGGGGGACATTGCCGGAGTAGAGCCGGAGCGTCCGGTCGTGCCGCAGCCGTGCCGCCATCCATGTTCCCGGCGTGATGGCACAGGGAAAGACATGTCCTCCGTTGTAATCCGTGTGTTCTCCGATGAGGTTGACGCGCCCCGGGGCGAAGGTGACGAACATCTCGTCCGTGTCGCCGCCGAAGATCTCCTTGAAGAGTGCGCGGATTGCCTTTCCTGTCATGACCGACCTCCAGAGGATGATGTTTTTGGAGAACGGAAGGTTCTCCTTTTTCCGGAGTGCTTCGTTCCCGCCACGTCCGATCGCTCTCTCCCCGTTTTTCAGTGGAGGCTACGCTCCAAACGTAATGGCTTCCAGAAGCAAAGACAACAGGCAAACGGCTCGGAAGAAGACGTCCTCCGCTGGAAATGGGACTGCCACACGCCGGACCCGACGAAGAAGTGGCTTACACGAGCTCCCCTCAATCTTAGCGCAAAGGAACGGAAAATGTTTCTCTCCGGCCTGTGGTCAGGCAAACACGGGCGGGTCCCATGCTCCCTGCCCTGTTACGCTTGACGTGGCACTTGAGGGTTGATAAATTCGTAGCGTTAAATAAATAGCGTGTTGTGGAGGCAAGTGGCTTGCGTCGACCGGGTACGGTGGTAAACTGGAGACAGATCATGTTCCGTTCGCTGTTTTTCTTCAGACGGACAGGTCGCTTTCTTTCCAGGGGGTCACGGTTCAGGCCGCACGATCACGATAAAGGTGGAGGTGGTGAATGCAAGGTGAAAACTGCCACAAAAACCCGATCAAGCTAATTCGAAGGGAGATGAAGTGAGTGAAGAACAAGAAAATGCTCGTGCTGGGAATGATAGCGGTGCTTCTTCTGGGCCTGCTGGTCGCCGGTAATCCAGCGGTGGCTGCGGAGAAGGAAATCAAGTGGAAATTCCAGAGCCATCACACTCCGGGCTCCCTTGCGGTCGAGAAGGCAATCAAGCCCTTTATCGAGAGGGTGGAGAAAATGTCCGGAGGCAGGCTGAAGATCAGCCTGCACTACGCCGGAGAACTTGTTGATTATGCGGAAGTGGATGCGGCGCTCCAGGGGAACATGATCCAGATAGCGAATACCAGCTCGTTGTTCTTCCGGGGAGCTCTTCCCATGGGCTGGGTGTCCGCGCCCAATATGCCCCCCTTCATTACCCGGACCAATGACGAATTCAACGAACTCTTCCATCATAGAGGAATCGACACATTAGTAGGAGAAGCGCTGGCGGATCGAGGTATTAAATTCCTCGGCAGCCATAGCGTGGGCAACACCTACTTCTGGAGCAAGAAACCGATCAAATCCCTGGAAGATCTGAAGGGGTTCAAGGTGAGGTTCTTCGGGTCCATGTCGGATTTCGTGGAACACTTCGGAGCTTCTCCGGTCATGCTTCCGCACCCGGAGACCTACATGGCTATCGCCACAGGAACCCTCGACGGCAGCGGTACCGCATGGTGGCTCTATCGGGACCTCAAGCTCTACGAGGTGTGCCCGTATTTCATCGGCCCTGCCCTGCAGGTTCCCCAGGGGATGGAACTTTGGGCGTCCAAGGCGGCATGGGATGCCCTGCCGGAAGATCTCCAGATGATCGTCGAGACGGCGGCGCAAGCCTTCAACACGGATTATATGGACGCCGTCACCATGGAAGAGCGTGAGATGTTCAATAAATCCTTCAAGGAGTGGGGCACCACGTACATCGAATTCAGTGACGAGGACGTGAAGAGAATCGTCACTGAATTCTCCCTGCCCTATTTGGACAAGGTCGCTGCCGAGCAGGGGCCGAAGGATGCGAGAGTTGTCAAGGCAGTTGAGATCATCAAACAGTTCATGAAGGATTACGGATACATAGAATAAACGAACGCGAGAGGCGCCCCCCTTCTCTTTTAAGGGGAGGGGGGCTTTTTACGGATTTTTGCGACGGAGGTTTCTGGCGAGGTGATGGAAGTGCGATTTTTACTTGGCTTTATCGGATTTGTGGATACCATGAATGACCGGATGGGGAAAATCGTCAGTTTTCTCGTCTATCCGGTCATGCTCGTATTGGTGTACGAAGTGGTCATGAGGTATGCCTTCAACAGACCGACCATCTGGGCCCATGAGACGTCCTGCATGCTCTATGGGGCGCACTTCGTGCTTGGAGGAGCCTATGCACTGCGGCACGATGCGTTCGTCAACGTCGAGGTGTTCTATATGAAGTTTTCCAGACGCACGCAGGCGATCGTCGACCTTGCCACCTGGACGATGTTCTATATCTTCGTGGGCGTCATGCTCTGGAAAAGCCTTCCCTGGGCCTGGACAAGCTTTTCTGTGAAGGAATTCTCCAACAGCACCTGGGGGCCTGCAGTCTGGCCGGTCAAGTGGACCATCCCCTTTGCGGCCTTTTTCATGTTGCTCCAGGGAATGACAAAGACGATCAAGGACAGCTATCTGGCCGTTACCGGACGCGAACTCGTGCCGGTGGCGGACACCGAAGATGCTGTCAGAAGCTGAGGTGCTTCCATGGACATAGGGGTCATTTCGATTCTCCTTTTCGGCAGCATGTTCCTTCTGTTGGCCTCGGGCCTTCCCGTCGCCTTCGTTCTTGGCGGACTGGCTACGGTCTTTACCGCGATCTTCTGGGGTCCCGAGTCTCTCTTCATCATCGTCGCCAGGACGTATTCCATGATGTCCACCACGACCTTGGTTGCCGCGCCTCTTTTCGTCCTCATGGCAACCGTGCTGGAGCGTTCCGGCGTAGCGGAGGACCTGTTCGAGATGATGTACCGGTGGTCGGGGGGTGTCAAGGGAGGACTGGCGGTCGGTACGGTCTTTGCCTGTACGCTCATCGCCGCCATGTCCGGCATCGCCTCCACGGGAGTGGTGGTGATGGGCGTCATGGCTCTTCCCGCCATGCTCAAACGCGGCTACGACAAGAGAATTGCCACGGGCTGCATTCTGGCCGGAGGAGTTCTGGGGCCCCTCATTCCCCCAAGTATCGCGTTGGTGCTTTACGGAACGATTGCCCAGGTCTCCATCGGTGGCCTCTTCGCCGGAGGAATGGGAGCCGGAATGCTGTGCTCGCTGCTGATCATCGGGTACATACTGATCAAATGCCACATGAATCCGGAGTTGGGGCCGCCTATTCCCCTGGAGGAGCGGTCCGACTGGGGAGCCAAGGTGGCTTCGCTGAAGGGAGTCATTCTTCCGCTTCTCCTGATCACCGCCGTTTTGGGCTCCATCTATTCGGGTATCGCCACGCCCACCGAGGCTGCCGCCGTGGGCGCTTTCGGCGCTTTCGTGTGCAGCGCCATCCACAGACGGTTGAACTGGGAGCTGCTCAAAAGCGTGGCCTATACCACCATAAAGGTGCAGGGCTTCATGATGTGGATTCTTTTCGCCGCCCAGGCATTTGCGGCCGTCTACATGGGTTTGGGTGCCTCGCGGATGGTTATTCGGCTGGTCGAGACCTATGAAATCGGCTGGTGGACCATGCTGATCGCCATACAGGTCGTCTGGTTCCTTCTCGGGCTCGTCATCGATGCGTGGAGCATTCTGATGATCACCCTTCCCATTCTTCTTCCGATCCTTCCGCTGTACGGCTTTGATCCTCTCTGGCTGGGTGTTCTCTACGCCGTCAACACGCAGACGGGATACCTGACGCCGCCCTTCGGCACCATGCTGTTCATGATGAAGGGGATCGCTCCCAAGGAAGTCACCATGAACGACATTTACCGCTCCATCGTGCCCTTCGTGGCGACCCAGCTGGTCTGCCTTGCCCTGTGCATTATCTTCCCGAAGATCGTCACCTGGCTTCCCGATCTCCTCTTCAAGTGAGGATATCGCTGAGCCGGGGCGGGGACCGGAAAACCCGGATGGTGTGGAAAAACGACGAAGAATCCTGTCGAAGGATGATCCTGTCCGACTTCCGGGTGGCACTTGACCCAGGGGGGTTGTCATCGATCAGTGGTGTGGGGTTGTGAAAAACGAGGCGGAGTAGGGAAAAAAGGACGCGGATCGAAGCGTTTCGGCTTCTTGCACAGCGGAGTGCGGCGTTTTCTCGGGCCGATTTTGGGGAGTGCTCGCGATCGGAAAGGGCTTGTGCCATCTCAGACGACGGCGCTGGAGTTTATTACACCAGCCGAGCTCGATTTTTCTTGAAAAGCCGTTTTTCCCACTGGCCGGTCTGGATGGCGGAAGCATCGAATCTGCCGGAAAGTCCGGCCAGCGCTTCTCTTCTTTACAATGCGGTGAGAGATGCCGCCTTCAAACTTCCGTGAGCGTCGTCGTCGTTCGGCCTGGGGTTTCCGCGATATTTTTTCTCTTTCCCGACACAGACTGTCTCCAGCCGTGATTTCCTCGTGCCCACTTTCGGAAGGTTGCTCAAGTTTGCCGTGTCCCGAAAAGTGACGTTTTCTCCAAATAAAGAAACATTCCCCTTCCTCCGAGAACGTTCCGCTTCCGCTACGCCCAACCCGTATCCTTGACAGATTTTGAAGAGGACGTTACGCTTTTGCCGATCATGAAAGCGTGAGCGAGTGATTTGGGTTTTTATGATATGAAGATGGGATTTTGTTTTGAAAAAGAGTGACGATCCGAGATCTTTCGCGGTGTTATTCTTAAGAAAAAGAGAATTTTCCTGGGTAGGGCAGCGGAAGGAATATCGTTTTTGTTGACATTTTCCCGGGAGAGTTGCCCTTTCGGGGCTCTCTGCTTTATCTGTTTCCGGTCACGTCAGGAGGGATGCACCATGGCGGTACTCGTCTGTGGCGGTGCAGGCTATATCGGGAGTCACATGGTCCGTTTCCTTCTGGAGCGAGGCGAAGAGGTTCTCGTTCTGGACGATCTTTCCACGGGGCATCGGGACTTTCTTCCCCCCTCCGTTCCGTTCGTTCACGGCGACGTGCGGGATGCGACGTTGCTGGGGCGCCTCTTCCGCGAACACTGCGTGGACGCGGTGTTTCATTTCGCCGCGTTCATTCAGGTGGGGGAGAGCATGCGCGATCCGCTCGCCTATTATGACAACAATCTCCAGGGTGTGTTGCGGCTTCTTCAGGCCATGGTGCGCCATGGTGTGGAAAACCTTGTCTTTTCTTCCTCGGCGGCAGTGTACGGCGAGCCTGAACTGGTGCCCATTCCGGAGGACGCACCCAAGCGTCCTACGAATCCCTACGGTGAGACGAAACTGGCGGTGGAGCGCCTGCTCCACTGGGCTTCAGTCGCCCACGATCTCCGCTGGAGCGCGCTGCGCTATTTCAACGCCTGCGGGGCCGCTCCGGACGGAAGTATCGGCGAAGCCCACGACCCGGAGACACACCTCATCCCCCTGGTTCTCGATGCGGCCATGGGGCGACGTCCCTCCGTCACCATCTTCGGCGACGACTACGACACCCCTGACGGAACCTGCATCCGGGATTATGTGCACGTCATGGACCTTGTGGAAGCACATCTCCTGGCCCTGAACGCCCTTCGTTCGGGCCGAAGGAGCAGTGTCTACAATCTCGGAAACGGCAGGGGATTCTCTGTTCTGGAGGTGCTCGAAGCCTGCCGCCGCGTCACGGGAAAGAGCATCCCCGTGGAAAAGGGAGCGCGCCGCCCCGGAGACCCGGCACGCCTGGTGGCTTCTTCGGCGCGCATCCGGGAGGATCTGGGATGGGAACCTCGCTACACGGCTCTGGATGCCATCGTGGAAACGGCCTGGCGATGGCACGGAAAACGGTGGGGGTAAGTGCTTCGTGAGCGTCGAGGACGGAATCGACTCCCTCCGGAACACTTCCGAGGCCGTTTCCACCGCCGACGCGACGCAGGCCATCCGCGCTCTGGTGGCCGCGGGGAAGTCCTGCGGTCTTCTGGGCGAGCTGGACGACCTGGCCACGACGAATGCCCTTTTCGCCCTCTTCGGTCTCGACGAGCCCGACGGAGACGATACGGCAGATCCGTCGGGCTCGGAAACCCTGGAGAGCATCGAACTCCTTCGCCGGTTCGCCCTCGAACGAAAGCTGCATCATCTGGATCTACCGCCGGAGAAGTTCGTGAGCCGCGTCATGGGGTACCTCACTCCCCGTCCGTCGGAAGTGGTGGAGGCCTTCCGGCGCTGCTTTGATCTGGAGGGAGCCCGGGCTGCGGTGGACTGGTTCTACCGCTTTTCCCAGAATACGCGTTACGTCCGTGCGGATCTGGCCGCTCGGGATCTCACATGGACCGCGCCCACGCGCTACGGTGAACTGCAGATCACCATCAACCGCTCCAAGCCGGAAAAAGATCCCCGGGACATCCGTGCCGCGGGGGAACGATCTGCCGCGGGAGGTTACCCCCGGTGTGTCCTCTGCGTGGAGAACGTGGGCTATGCAGGGCGTCCCGGTTTTCCCGAGCGGAGCAACCATCGGCTGATTCCCCTGGATCTGGCGGGAGAGCGATGGTTTTTGCAGTTCTCACCCTACGTCTACTATCCTCAGCACTGTATCCTCCTCTCGGAAGAACATCGCCCCATGCGTATCGACGAGGACACCTTCGAGCGTATTCTCGCCTTCCTCCAGCGTTTTCCGCACATGTTCCTCGGCTCCAACGCGGATCTTCCTATCGTGGGCGGATCCATCCTCAGCCATGATCACTTCCAGGGTGGTGTCTGGCACTTTCCCATCGAGACGGCCTCCGTCCTGGAACAGTGGCGTCTTGGGGAGACCACTGCGGAAATTCTCCACTGGCCTCTCTCCACCCTGCGGCTTCGGGGGCACGACTCGGAGGAACTTGTTCGACTGGGAAGCTCATTGCTCCGGACCTGGCGTGACTATGAGGACCCGGAGCGGGGGATTCTCGCCGAGGGGCTGTGGCATGGCAAGCGGGAGCGCCACAACACGATCACCGTCATCGGAAGGCGCAGGAATGAGGCGTTCGAGCTGGACCTGGTGCTGCGGAACAACCGCTGCGACGAAACGCACCCTGACGGCATCTTTCATGTCCATGCGGACAAACACCACATCAAGAAGGAAAACATCGGACTCATCGAAGTCATGGGACTGGCGATTCTCCCGCCTCGTCTCGAGGCGGGGTTGGACAGAATGGCCTCCCTGCTGCGCGGGGAATTGCCCCCGGCTTCCCTGGCCGATGATTTTCCACATCGTGCCTGGGCTGAGGACCTTCTCGCCCGGGTTGGTCGGGTTGCGGACCGGGCCGGCGCCTGGACGATCCTTTGGCGTGACGTGGCCCGGATTTTTGGGGAGGGGCTGGAGGACTGCGGTGTCTTCAAGCCCGATGAGGAGGGACTGCGGGGATGGCGGCGCTTTCTGGCCGTCTGGAAGGCCCGGTGCGATGGGATGTGCTGCACGGACGCGGAGACGTCGCACGCAGCCGCGTTGAAAGGGGGGACATCCGCGACGGAGAGGACGGAATAACCTGAAGGTTCCGCAGGGACTCGCGAAACTCCGTTGACGAAGCGTTTCTTCCGCTCCCGAAGAGCCGTTGAGCGCAGGAAAGTGCGCAGAGAGGGTGCGGGAGCACGGTTCGGGAAATTCCGATGACATGTGAGGAGGGTGTTTCCGAAATGAAACGTTCTTTTCTGATCGTTGCAGTCGGTCTTCTCGTGGCGGTGCTGCTCGGTGCGTCGGCGTTCGCCGCCGACGACGCGGCAAAGAAGGTCTACTATTCCCTGTACGACAACAGCGACATGTTCATCTCCCTTGTGCGGAACGCCATCGAGGCGGAGGCCAAGGGACAGGGGCTTCCCACCGTTCCCGCGGACGCCCAGAAGGACCAGAACCGGCAGCTCAGCCAGATAGAGCAGTTCGTCGCCCAGGGGGCCCAGGTGCTCGTCATCAACCCCGTGGACGCCACCTCCGCCCCGGCCATCATCGACGCGGCCAAGGGGAGAAAACTCATCCTCTTCAACAAACGCCCCGAGGACAAGTACATCGACGGCAAAAACACCTTCTACGTGGGTTCCGACGAATCCGTCGTGGGTCCCATTCAGGCGGAGATGATCGATGCCTACTTCAAGGCGAAGGGCGTGGACAAGAAGGGCGGTCTCAAGTACGTGCTCTTCATGGGTGAGCCCGGCCACGAGGCCACGGTGAAACGAACCGCAGGCGTGAAGAAGGGGCTTGAGGATCTGGGCTACAAGCTCGAAGCGGTCTACGAGGACACCGCCATGTGGTCCCGCGCCGAAGCACAGAACAAAATGCAGACCATCGTGGCGAAGAACTTCGACGTGGTGATCTGCAATAACGACGAAATGGCCCTGGGAGTCATCGAGGCGCTCCGCGCCGCGGGCAAGCTCGAAAGCGTGCCCGTCGTCGGTGTGGATGCCACTCCGGACGGACAGGCCTCCGTCAAGAAGGGCGAGATGATGGGCACGGTTCTGCAGGACGCGGACAAGCTGGGGCGCACCCTTGTGCTTCTCCAGCTCGACCTGATGGCCGGCAAGGAGCTTCCCCCGGAGACGAGCATTCCCTTCCGGAAGGTCACCAAGGAAGACCTGTAATTCTTCGAGTTGCCCGGTGCTCGGTGTGCGGGGGACGGCTTCGCCCGTCCTCCGCGCACCGCTTCGTATTTGCAATGCCGTCTGCGTCAGCGTGACGACGGAGCGAAGGAAAGGAGGTGTCAGCCGTGAGCTACTACACTCTGGAAGTGGAGAACCTTTCCAAGGCATTTCCTGGCGTCCAGGCCCTGGACGGTGTGAGCCTCCGTGTCCGCCCGGGACATGTCCACGCCGTGATGGGGGAGAACGGCGCGGGAAAATCCACCCTGATGAAGTGTCTTCTCGGCCTCTACCGCCCGGATTCGGGGCGTATCCTCTTCAAGGGAGAGGAGCTTCGCATCCCCCATCCCTCCGTGGCGCTCGCAAAGGGAATCGCCATGATCCATCAGGAACTCAATCCCGTGGCGGAGCGCCCCGTCATGGAGAACATCTGGCTCGGCAGGTTTCCAAGGCGGCGCTTCGGGCCGCTTTCCCTCGTGGATGCCGAGGCGATGCACGTGCGTACCAGGGCCATCTTCGAGGATCTGGAGCTGAACCTCGATCCCCGCGAGAGGGCGGGCAATCTCACCGTGGCGAAAATGCAGATGATGGAGATTGCCAAGGCAGTCTCCTACAACTCGGAGCTGCTCATCATGGACGAGCCCACATCGTCCCTCACGGAAACCGAGATCGCCCAGCTCTTCAAGATCATCCGGCGTCTTCGGTCCCAGGGTGTGGCGATCATCTACATCTCCCATAAGATGGAAGAGATCTTTCGCATCTGCGACGAGGTCACGGTCCTTCGGGACGGCAGGCTCGTGGGGGAGCGGGACGTGGCTTCCCTCATCATCGAAGAACTCATCCGTATGATGGTGGGACGGGAACTCACGAGCCTTTTCCCCAAGCAGGACGTCCCTCTCGGGGACGTGCGTCTTCGGGTGGAGGAGCTTTCCTCTCCGGGTGCCTTCGAGAACGTCACCTTCGATCTCCGCAGGGGCGAGATCCTCGGCTTCGCGGGGCTTGTGGGAGCAGGACGGACCGAACTCATGGAGACCCTCTTCGGCCTTCGTCCCATCGCGTCGGGACGCGTTCTCATCGACGGCGGGGAGACCCGCATCCGCAGTCCACGGGACGCCAAGCGGGCGGGGCTCGCCTTTCTCACCGAGGATCGACGCAGCACAGGTATCATCGGCGTGGGAAGCGTGACGGACAACACCATCATCGCCAATCTGCTTTCCTACGTGAAAAAACCGCTGCGGCTGCTCGATTTCGCCCGCATCCGCACCGACACCAGAGAATACAACGAGCGCCTCCGCACCCGCACTCCGAGCTACGAGACCCGCATCCAGAACCTGAGCGGAGGCAATCAGCAGAAGGTTCTCGTGGCCCGGTGGCTCCTCACCCGACCGGACATCCTCATCCTCGACGAACCCACCCGCGGCATCGACGTGGGAGCCAAGGCGGAAATCCATGCGATCATCTCCGAGCTTGCCGCGGAGGGGAACTCCATCCTCCTCGTCTCCTCGGAGCTGCCGGAGATCCTGGGCATGAGCGACCGTATCGTGGTCATGCACGAAGGCAGACAGACCGCCATTCTGGAGCGGAAGGACGCCTCTCAGGAACTGGTCATGAAATACGCCACCGCGGTGTGACGAAAAGGGGAATCCTCATGAAAAACAGACTCGTGCAGATTCTCAACAAATATTCCCTCTATCTCGTGCTCGTCCTGCTGGTGCTCTTCTTCTCGATCGCGACGGAAGGATTTTTCACGGTGCCCAACGCCATGAGCATGCTCACCTCCTGGTCCATTAAGGGACTCATCGCCCTAGGGGTCGGCATGGTAATCATCTCCAGGGGAATCGATCTTTCCTCCGGATCCGTGGTGGCCCTCGCGTCGGTAGTGGCGGCCAGTTTCGCCCAGAATCCCGAGGTGAGCAAGTTCGGCATGCCCCCCGTGTTCGTCGCGGTGGTCCTCGCCTCGCTGGTGGGAGTTGTCATCGGTGCCTGCAACGGCGCCTTCGTGGCCTACACGAAGATCCCCCCCTTCATCGCAACCCTGGGGGCGATGACCGTGGCCCGGGGGTTGGCGCTCATGTACACCAAGGGCTTTCCCGTGAGCCAGCTCCGGGAGGACTTCATGATTCTGGGGCGTGCCATGGTCGGCCCCGTGCCCCTTTTGGCGATCTACTTTCTCGTCGCCGCCGGAGCGGTCTGGGTGATACTCAATCACACCGCCTTCGGCAAGAACATCTACGCCATCGGCGGCAACGAGAACGCCGCCCGCGTCTCCGGGGTCTCGGTGGAGCTGAACCTCGTGGCGGTCTACACCATCGCGGCCTTCCTCGCCGCGTTCGGGGGCATGCTCATGGCCGCCCGCACCGCCGCGGGCAACGCCACCTACGGCAACATGTACGAACTTGACGCCATCGCCGCGGTCACCGTGGGCGGCATCAGTCACAGCGGCGGCCTCGGCACCGTGAGCGGCATGGTCGCGGGCATCATGATTCTCGCCGTGGTGGAGAACGGCCTCATCCTTCTCGGCGTCTCCCCCTACCTGCAGCAGGTGGTCAAGGGATGCATCATCGTCGGTGCCGTGATCTACGACATGAGCAAGCACAAGCGACGCTGAGCGTCGCCGGAGAAAACCCCAGCACCGGGGAGAACCCCATCGAAAAACGAAGGAGGACGACCATGACGCACCATTCGCTGGACCTGAAGGCCCTGCCGAAGGACTTTCTCTGGGGCGTGGCCACCGCGGCCTACCAGATCGAGGGAGCCGTCTGGGCCAACGGTCGGGGGTGTTCCATCTGGGACACCTATTGCCGCACCCCCGGCAAGGTCTACGAGGCTCACAACGGAGACGTGGCGTGCGATCACTACCATCGCTGGGAGGAAGACCTGGACCTCATGAAGGAACTGGGTATCGCTTCCTACCGTTTCTCCGTGGCCTGGCCGCGCATTTTCCCCAGGGGATGCGGCGCGGTCGAACCGCGGGGGCTCGATTTCTATGACCGCCTGGTGGACGGTCTCCTTCAGCGAGGGCTCGTTCCCATGTGCACCCTCTACCACTGGGACCTTCCCCAGGAACTGGAGGACCGCGGCGGATGGCCCGAGCGGGACGTGGCGGACCACTTCGCCGACTACGCAGAGACGGTGCTCCGCCGTCTCGGTGACCGGCTTCCCCTGATCGTGACCTTCAACGAACCCTATTGCATCTGTTTCAACGGCTACTACAACGGCAGCCAGGCTCCGGGGAGAAAAAACCTTCGGCTCACTCACCATGCCGCCCACACGCTCAACCGTGCCCACGTCCTCGCCATGGACCGCATTCGGGCCTACGCACCCGGAGCAAAGGCGGGGATCGTCATGAACACCACCCTCGCCCTGCCCGCCACGGACCGTCCCGAGGATCGCGTTGCCGCGGAACTGCTCATGGACTGGGAGGACCGGCTCTTTCTCGATCCCCTCTTCCGGGGGCGCTATCCCGAAAGCCTCTACCGCCATGTTCCCGAGAGCATGCCCGAAATCCGGGAAGGCGACCTCAATCCCGTGCGGGGCAAGCCCGACTTCTTCGGCCTGAACTACTACTTCCCCAGCTACGTCGTGGCGGACCCGACGAGGCCGATTCCCCTGCGTCTCGTGGACGCCCCGGCGGGGCCACGTACCGCCATGGGCTGGTGCATCGTTCCCTCGGGGCTCACGGAACTCCTTCTGCGCCTTCGGGACGAGTACGCCATCGAAACCTTCTACATCACCGAGAACGGTTCCGCCTGGGACGACGTTCAGGAGGGGGGCGCCATCCACGACGAAGAGCGCCAGAAATTCCTGGTGGACCATCTCGACGCCGTGATCGAGGCGGTGAAGCAGGGTGTGGACGTCCGGGGATATTATGCCTGGTCCGTTTACGACAACTTCGAGTGGACCTTCGGCTTCGCCAAGCGCTTCGGTCTCTACTACACGGACTATCTCACCCAGCGCCGCATACCCAAGGATTCGGCCCGGCTCTACAAGCGCATCGTCGAGGAACACCGGACGGAAAATTTGTCGCAAAGGTGTTGACATCCCTGCCGCAGCTCGATATACTATGCCTCGCGTCGGTGGGCATGGGGGCGGATAGCTCAGCGGAAGAGCACCTGCCTTACAAGCAGGGGGTCGTTGGTTCGAACCCAATTCCGCCCACCAACAAGAGTTTTATGGCAACGGCAGTATGCGGGGTTGTAGCTCAGTACGGTTAGAGCGCCGGCCTGTCACGTCGGAGGTCGCGAGTTCAAGTCTCGTCAGCCCCGCCATTCTTTTCGCTCGATCGGCGAGATAGCTCAGTAGGTAGAGCAGCGGACTGAAAATCCGCGTGTCCCCAGTTCAACTCTGGGTCTCGCCACCATTTTTCCTTTGAGGTGCGGAAATAGCTCAGCGGTAGAGCACAACCTTGCCAAGGTTGGGGTCGCGGGTTCGAATCCCGTTTTCCGCTCCAGGAACTTCCCGAGGCGGCATAGCCAAGTGGTAAGGCAGAGGACTGCAAATCCTTTATCCCCCGGTTCGAATCCGGGTGCCGCCTCCAGAAAATAGACTCAACCAAATGAGACACACCGGATTTCCAGAGGGTTTTCGTGTTTCTCCATAAAAAGTCATCTATGCAATCGAAGCATCGGGAAACGCCTTTGGATATTCCTCGGTAGCTCAATCGGCAGAGCGGGTGGCTGTTAACCACTAGGTTCGAGGTTCAAGTCCTCGCCGAGGAGCCAGAAGACATGAGGCCATTTCGGGAAACCGGAATGGCCCATTTGTATTGCAGGAAAGCATGGGAAGTGCGTCTGTCCAGGAACGCCGGAGTCGTACCGAAGGCCCCGTTCCGTACTTCCCGAACGTCGGAATCAGAGAAGAAAGGCAAGGCACGAAAGACACATGAGCAACAAACTCGTCACCATCAGCGGCAAGCACCACTGGATGACTCCCGAGGGGCGTTTTTTCCCCGTGGAGATCCGCGACGGGCGTGTGGTGGAACATCTCTACCTCAAGACTCCCGTGGGGCTCTTTTCCATGACGGAAAGTTTTCTCGCCCCTTCTGCGGCAACCCCCAGGGTTACCGGAGCAGGCACCTCCATCGCCCGATAGGGAGCGGCGGAGGCGCAAGGGCAATGCCATAATAAAGGCAAGCCAACGCAAAGGGCCATCCTCGTTACGAGGATGGCCCTTTGCGTTATCAAAAACGAAGAGGAAACTGCCATGGGCGTGGAGAGTTTGAAAAAAAGGACACCAAGGACTATGCTGTCAATGGAGGTGGCTGGCATGGAAGGGAAGAGCATCATTCGGCGGGAACCGTCAAGGAATACTCTGGGCGGAACGTTCACAGCCCATCGGGATGAATGGAAACCTTGAGGGCTGGACATGGCCAGAAACGATGAAACACTCCCCACTCAGAGTCTTCGGCTTTACCGCGACCTGGTGGACTGGTATCCGCTGCTGACACCGGTGGGTGACTACGCGGAGGAGGCTGCGTTCTACCGGCACCTGTTCCAAATCCATTGTCGATGGTCGCCCCGGACGTTGCTCGATCTCGGCAGCGGTGGCGGGCACAATGCCGCCCACCTGAAGGCGGCGTTCGCCTGTACGCTCGTCGACCTGGAACCGGCCATGCTCGCGCTGAGCAGCCGATTGAATCCGGAGTGTGAGCACATTCAGGGCGACATGCGCTCAATACGGCTTGGACGCCTCTTTGATTGTGTTCTCGTACACGACGCGGTCAGCTACATGACGTCACGTGCCGATCTTGCCGGCGCGATTGCAACGGCCTTCGCGCATACGGCGCCCGGCGGGGTCGCGATGTTTCAGCCTGATTTCGTCTCGGAGACTTTCGCGCCGGGCACCGAGACCGGCGGCAGCGACGGGGGCGGGCGCGGCTTGCGCTACCTCGAATGGCGATGGGTTCCCGACTCAAAAACCGACATGTACGTGACCGACATGGTGTATCTCTTGAGAGACGCGAACGGGGTCGTCGAAGTTGTCCACGACCGTCACTTCATGGGTCTGTTCCCGAGAGGCGTGTGGGTGGAGCTGATTGCTGCCGCCGGCTTCGAACCGCTCGCGGTCCCCTTTGAGCACAGCTCGTACAGCGATACCGGACACGAGGTATTCCTCGGGCTGCGGCCCGTCGTGACAAAATGATCTGTGGCGAATGACCGAATTTTTTCAGGGGCTTGAAAGTGTCGAAGGGCGAGTTTCGAGGAGAAGGTCCGTATACTAATGAACGTACTTGCGGTCGCCGCAGGGTGGGTGGGACCGCCATGCGGCGACCGCAAGTTTTTTACCTGGTTTTGCGCGAGTCGGGGTCTTTGTGGGGTTTGGATGGCCGGATTCCGGAGGAGGAAGAGCGGTGAAAAAGATCTTTCTGAACGAATTTTCTGCGTTTGAACTGAAGAATATGATCCAGGACGAAGAAATCGACAGCGCCATCACCGTTTTCGGCAGTTGCGAGAGCCACGGATGGCATCTGCCTCTGGGGCCCGATCTGTTCGTCCCCATGGAGATCGCCCGACAGGCGGCGCTCAGGCTGTCGAAGACCGTGGTAGTCCCCGGAGTCCCCTTCGGAACCTCTCTTCATTACAATCACTACCCCTTGTCCGTCACGTTGCGGTTCGAGACGACCATCGCCCTCGCGGAGGATATCTTCACCAGCCTGATCGAGCACGGTATTCGCCGTATCGTGATTCTGAACGGGCATGACGGCAACATTCCGGCTCTCGAGATCGCTGCGCGAAAGGTGAAGGACCGCTTCAGGGACGCCGTCCTGGTGTTTGTCCCCGCGTGGTGGAACATCACCGGCGCGAGGCTTGCCGACATGTTCGACGTGTGGAACGGCCTCGGCCATGGAGGCGAGGGGGAGACCTCGATCACCATGGCCGTTCGGCCGGAACTGGTCGATGTGTCCCTGGCGGAACGGCAGGTACCCGAGGATGTGATCGCTTTGGGGGAGTTCGCCACTGTCATCTGGGACATCGAGGAGATCACGAGGACGGGGGCGACGGGTGACCCGACGAAGGCGACGCTGGAGAAGGGGCAGCGGATGCTCCGGTGCGTCACCGATTTTGTCGTCGATCTGGTTCAGGATCTGGAGAGACGAAATTGGGACTATGACAACAGGAAAAGGTGAGAGAGATCTCTTTGGAAAGTGAGAGAAAGGGAGAGGGCCGGAGAAGATACATTCTTCTCCGGCCCTCTCCCTTTTGTGAACCTGTCGAGTTGTCTCGCGATTTTTTGACGGAAAGTCGAGTGGAGCTGCTTTTAGGCGGAGGAGGGGCTTGGGTGGCTTGGATATATTCCCCGTTTTTCCCTGTGGAGGTCCAAGAGTTTTGAGAAGGTAACGTTGTTTTTGTTTTGAAATTGTTTGAATTTTACTCAAAAAACGATAGCATGAATACGGAATTGAGAGTTATGAAACCTATCATTTTTTAAAATTGAAATTCCGAGATCTGAAGAAGTATGTTTCGGCTTTAGGCTGACACGAAAAATGCCGAAACAAACACAAGATAGAGCCAGGATGTTTTGAGTGTAAAGTACTTCTTCCGATGTCAAACTAACAATAATCTATGCTAAGAACTGTTAAGAACCGCTAACGGCTGCTAAGAGCTGATAGTTCTGGTTTGAATCGTAGCGTGATTCTTTGACATGTTGAATTTAAATACTAGATAATAAATATATTTGTTTAGTTTATTGTATTATTTGCATTTATTTTAATCTATATAATTTAAATTTGATAGAAAAGTTAATTTATTCGTTCACAAAGAGGAGGTGATTCTTGCGTGAGATATTGTGGTAATAGTTGTTTAATTTTTTAAGGAGGTGTTTTTGTTGAATATTTCTTCGATTTCTTTTGGTGCAAATGAGAGTTACTCATCTTCAGATTCAAGTAGTCAAATTGCTCAGCTTGAAAAACAAAAAACTTCAATACAAAAAGAGATTGAAAAAGCGAATCAAAGTGATGGTGATGCAGAAACAAAACAACAAAAAATTCAAATGCTTTATCAGCAAATCCAACAAATTGAAATGCAAATTCAACAAATCAGGAGCCAGCAGTCCCAGAAAGCGGCAAATCAAGTCAAAGCAAATGAAATGAGCAGTTCCGGCGAAAAAAGAGCGAAGGAACAATCCGGTCTTGTCAACGAAGAGGGAAAAAATAAAACCGGAGAAAAGGTCGACGAAGAAGAGGACAGCGGGTTGGATATCCAAGCGTGAGCCGAAATGACGTAGAAATGCGAGAAGCGTGTTTGTTCGAGGGGGTCATTCCGTTATTCGGGATGGCCCTTTCATCCTTTTGTTCGTCGCTCGAGCCCAGGAAGGCATGGTTTTGGAAAAAATGCATGGGTTGCGGTGCTCGTATTTTGAAATGGGCGTGTTTTGGACTACACTTGCAATCAAACAGCATGTCTCGGCAGGCAAATGCCCGGGGAGTATCGCGGTTGTTCCGATGATGTCCGGCCGGTTCAGTTCTTTTTAGAGTCGATGTGCGGCGTTTCGGGAGGTGGGTTGATGGCGATTCGGACGAAACGTGTGTACGATCCAAGGGAGGATGCGGACGGCGTTCGGGTTCTCGTGGACCGGCTGTGGCCTCGGGGTTTCACGAAAGAGCGGCTGCAGGCGGATCTGTGGCTGAAGGACGCGGCACCGAGCGACGCCCTCCGAAAATGGTTCCACCGGGATTTCTCCCAGTGGGAGGCATTCAGGGAGCGCTATGTTTCCGAACTCGACGGAAGGCCGCAGGTGGCGGACGAGCTTGTGGAGCTTTCGCGGAAGGGAACGCTCACGCTCCTTTTTGCCGCTCGGGATGCTCACGTGAACCATGCGGTTGTCCTGAAGGAATACCTCGACCGGAAATGCGAAGGAATCCCGGAAGAAAACAGAAAAAATGACAGGGCATAAAAACGTGCGTTGAAAGAAAAAACCGACACCGCTCTGGTCGGACATGAGGCACGTGCGGTTTTGCGATTTTGGTGGGCCTCGAAGAGACGCACAAAGGCACGGGTGCCGGAACGAATTCCTGAGTCGATTGCCTGTGAAAGGGGAGGAACGCGGTCATGCTCGGACCCGTGGTCGTGCTCAATACGATTCTGTACTGCCGGGAGTGGGATGCAACGGTCCGGTTCTACCGAGAGATGTTGCGTCTGCCCGTTCTTTTTTCGACGGAGTGGTTCGTTGAATTCGACGTGAACGGGACTTCGAGGTTGAGCATCGCCGACGAGAGGCGGGCCTCGGTCAAGAGTTGCGGCGGCAAGGGGATAACCCTTGCGTTGCAGGTGGCGGATGTCGAAGCGGCATGGAAGCGAGCGGAAGAGAAGGGATTGGAACCGACGGCGATAAAGGGGCATGCGTGGAATGCCAGGACGTTTTTCCTCTTCGATCCCGAGGGGCATCGTATAGAGGTCTGGCAGAGGGTTCCTCCATGTGCACAGGGAGATGTCCCGGAAATCCATCGGGGAGGTGTGGAGAATGAAAACGATCCATGTGAAGGATGCGGAGCAGAGTAAGAATCCCCACGGAGTGAAGGCGAGCAAACTTTACGACACGGAGAACGCCCAGGTTGTGCACATCGCGCTTGAGCCCGGAGAATCCCTGATAAAACATATCACTCCCGTGGATGTGTTCTTCTATGTTCTCGAGGGAACGGGAGTGGTGGAAATAGGTGAGGAGAAAAAGACGGTGGAAAGAGACGTCCTGATCGATAGTCCGGCCAAAATACCGCATTGCTGGTACAACGAAAGTGATTCGGTACTCCGGTTTCTTGTGGTGAAGGTGCCGCGTCCGACGGAAGCGACAAAACTGTTGAAGGAGTGAGGTTCATGTCCCTACCACCCGACGGTCTTCCCGTGTACCGGTTGTTGACGGGGCCGGATGACGCCTCGTTTTGTCATCGAGTGAGCGAGATGCTTGCTCTTGGATATGATCTTTACGGATCTCCGGCGGCTACGTTCGACGGCGAAAAGGTCGTTGTCGCCCAGGCGGTGCTCTGGCCGTCCGCAAGGAAGTCCTGAGGTTTCTGGAGCGTCGTCCATGGGACCGGAAAAGGCATGGGAATGGAATGCCGAGGACTATGCGAGAAACTCCGCGGCCCAGCTGGAGTGGGCTGCGGAGCTTCTTCCGAAACTGAAGCTGAGAAGAAACGATGTGGTGCTGGACATCGGATGCGGAGACGGGAAGATCACGGCCCTGCTTGCGCAAATTGCTGTCGAGGGGCGGGTAGTGGGCATCGACCTCTCAGCGGAAATGATCAGGCATGCGGCGGAGACGTTTTCGCCTGAGGCCTATCCCAACATGGCGTTTGTGCGCATGGATGCGGCGCAGATCGATTTCGGAGGACGAGAGTCCTTCGACGTGGCCTTCTCTAACGCGGCACTTCACTGGGTGGAGGATCACGGGGCGGTTCTGCGCGGAGTACGGGCCTGTCTTCGCAAAAAGGGGCGACTTCTGTTCCAGATGGGCGGCGAGGGAAATGCCGCCGGCATGTGGGCCGTGGTGGACGAGATAACGGGGCGTCCCGCCTGGAGAGCTTTTTTCCGTTCCTTTCCCCGGCCCTATCATTTCTATCGGCCTGAGAAATACGATGGCTGGCTTGAGGAGGCCCGTTTTCGCAAGATCCGGGCAGATCTGATCCCCAAGGACATGCGGCACGAGGGAAAAGAGGGGTTGACGGGGTGGCTCCGGACGACTTGGTTTCCCTACACGGACCGTCTTCCCGGGAAGCTTCGCGAGACCTTTCTCTCCGAAGTGGCGGAGGCCTATCTCGCGGCGTACCCCCTCGATGCACACGGTTGCGCCCATGTGGACATGGTCCGCCTGGAAGTGGAGGCCGTTGCGGAGGAGTAGAGCGGGACAGGCGAAACCCCATCCTTCCGCGACGCCCGTCGAATTTCGAAATCCGCAGGGCGTCGCGGGAGAGGTGTACGCGGGGAAATGCGCTCAGGGGAGGAAACTCGCGTAGGCTGCGGCCTCTTCGAGCATGTCCTCGGCGAATTCCGCCACGGTTGTCTCCGGACGGGTGCACGTGGGGAACCACATGGCGAAGGCAGGGTTCGCCAGCTCCTCCGCGGAGCCGTCACCGAAGCGGAGATGCCAGTGTTCCATGGCGCCCTCGCCATCCGAGTGCGGTGCGGTGAGGAACAAGCGTCCGTATCCGGGACATGTCCCCCCGGCCACGAAGTGCTCCCAGAAATAACCGTCGAAGCCCGTCATGGCGACCTGCCCGTCGTAATCCATCCTGCATTCCGCAAGAACAGTCCCGTTCGCGTTCAGGAACGACACCGTTGCTCCGTCGACCTCCACGAAGGCGAAGGGGGTCGCATACATCTGTTTCAGGAACACTTTCACCCCCGCGGTGTCGTAGATCTTTCCCGTCTTTTGGGCTTCCGCGGCGATGGCGGCATAGGCGGGGGTCATTGCTGCGTCGTCCAGGAACGAGGCAAGGGAAACCCAGCGCCCCTCCCATGTGGAGAGAGGATCTCCCAGCATTGTGGCGTAAGCGTCCGCTTCCTCCAGAATATCCTCGGCAACCAGTGCCGCGGTGGTTTCCGAGCCCACGCCCGTAGGCCACCAGCCGGGATTCGCCGTCTCGCCGATGAGAGAGGCGAAGTCCTTGTTGCCGTAGCGGAAATGCCAGTGCTTCATGTCTTCGCCGTGCACCTTGACTGCCGCCAGGTAGCGGTACCCCTTTTGTGGGGTCTCCACGGCTTCGAAAAGGTTCCATTCGCTGTCGTAGCCGCTTATTGGGGCTGTCCCGGCGGATTGGTAGACCACAGTTACCAGGGTGTTTCCGTCCGCCTGAAGATAGGTGACCGTGCTTCCCTCGATTTCCAAGGTGGCGAAATCGCATCGATACATGCTCTTGAGAAAGTGCAGTACTCCCCCGGCAGTGTATCCCGAGGTCTTGGCCGCTACGGCTTCACAGGCGGGAACGATGGCAGGATCGTCCATGTAGGTGGACATGCTTCGCCATGTACCTGTCCATGCGCTCAACGCTCCGGAGGGATCACTTCCTCCACCGCAACCGCCGAGAGCCACCAGAGATATGAGGAGAAACAGGATGGTCAAGGATATGTGTCTTTTGTGCATCACTACAGGTCACTCCTTCCGCAATTGATGGATCGAGCAAAAGTTTGAGGCCTCAAACTTTTGCTCAGTATAAATACTGTCTTCGTGTTGGTCAATCCCCCGGAAAGCATTCAGGAGGAGTCGTTCCGAAGGTGAAGTTCCGGAATCTTTCTTGGATTCTCAGTTTGAGAAAGGGCTCCGGTTCCGGTGAAGTGTCTTCTCTTGACAGAGTAAGGTGGGGAGTGTATAAAGTTAGAAATATCAAACATAAAAAGAATTCTTCGGGGGAAACGGACTGTTTCAAAGTGAGTGAATGAAGCGTTTCGTTTCCGAAAAGGAATAACGGGAAGAGGCGGAAGATCGGAAAACGTGTGGAGCCGAGGAAGGTGTTTCTCCCGCTCCGGGTTTGGTGCGGCAAGGAGGCGAGGCGCGGAAGAACGGTGTGAGATCGTCTGGAATCGTCTTTGCCGGGGGCAGTCACCGCAGTTGTCAGAAAAAGGAAACGGGTGGAGAGGTGTGTCCCGGTGGCCGGAACCGCGGAAAATTTCCCGCGGAACGAGTTGGAGACCGGACAAATATTCTTTGCCCGATCCATCGAGGAGTATGACATGAACAAAAACAGGCATTCTCATGGGAACGACGGTGTAACGTCGCTGCGGTACCTCCTCGGTATTTCATCCCGGGGTGGTTTCTTTTTTGTCCTCACGCTTCTGCTGAGCGTGCTTTCCGGCATCTGCAACGTGCTGCCCTTCTACGCCCTCTACCGTCTGATCGCGGAACTCTGGTCCGGAGGAGCGGTACAGGGGGACCTGGTGCGGTGGGGGATGTTCATCCTGATTTCGGGCGTGGCACAACTGACGACCTTTTCCCTTTCCATGGTGGCGTCACACGTGACGGCGTTCCGCCTCCTGCGGGATTTGCGTTATTCCCTGGCGCGGAAACTTCTCGAACTGCCTCTGGGGTGGTTTACCGGGCAGGTCAGTGGGGATACGAGAAAACTCTTCACCGAGGATGTGGAGAAAATTGAACTGTTCGTCGCCCACCATGTCCCGGATTTCATCCGTGCCGCCGTAACGCCCGTAACGACGCTGATTTTTCTGTTCGTGGCGGATTGGCGCCTTGCGCTCGTCTCGCTTCTTCCCGCGCTTCTCTCTCCGCTCTTTCTGACAGGGGCCTTCCGGGTTTTCGGTGAGAATATGGACAAGTACTACGTCCTGCTTGGAAGGATGAACGGAACCATCGTCGAGTATATCCGGGGCATGAGCGTCGTCCGGGCATTCAACCGCACCGCCGAATCCTTCGGCAATTACAGAGAGTCGGTGGACGAATACTTTGTCTTCTGGAAGAACTGGACGGAACGGGTGATGAAATTTTACGGAGGGTTTCTGATGACCCTCGAATCGGGTGCGCTGTTCATTCTCGGGGTGGGCGGACCGCTTTATCTTTCCGGAGCGGTAACACTTCCGGCGTTTCTGATCACCCTGATCCTTGGTCCTGCCTATGTGGCATCCATTAAACAATTGTATTTCTTCGCGTCTCATATGAACATGAATTTTCAGGGCGTCTCCAGACTGCGGGCAATTCTGGAGAGCGAGCCTCTTGCGGAACCGAAGAGTCCGGAACAGCCCGGAAACGACCGGATCGAGTTCGCCGACGTGACCTTCGCCTACGATGAGGTCGCCGCTCTGGAGGGGGTCCGCTTCGAGGCGAAACCCGGAACGGTGACAGCCTTCGTGGGAGTTTCCGGGGCGGGAAAGACGACGGCGGCTCTGTTGGCGGCCCGTTTCTACGACCCTCTCTCGGGAGCGGTACGGATCGGCGGACGTGACTATCGCGACGTCGGCACGAAAGAACTGATGCGCCGGGTTTCCATTTGTTTCCAGGAGTCCCAGCTTTTCAAGGGCACCATTGAGGACAACATCCGCATGGGAAATCGGGATGCCTCCATGAAAGAGGTGGTCGCCGCGTCGAAGGCGGCCAGGGCTCACGAGTTCATTCTGAACCTTCCCGAAGGATACGGCACGGCCGTGTCGGGAGATCGAACGCTTTCGGGAGGGCAGATCCAGCGTATTGCCATCGCTCGGGCCATCCTGAAGAATTCGCCCGTCGTCATCCTCGACGAAGCCACCAGCTACGCCGATCCGGAGAACGAGAGGCTCATTCAGGAGGCGCTCAACGAGCTTCTCGCGGAGAAAACGGTGATTGTCGTGGCCCATCGGCTCAAAACGCTGCGGCACGTGGACACGATCCTGGTTTTTGAAAAGGGGCGCATCGTGGAAAGCGGGACATGGGACGAGCTGGCCGCGGGAGACGGTCCCTTTGCACGACTTTGGCAAGGCGCTGAGGCCGCTCTGGAGTGGAGTGTCAGGACCGAAAGCAGGGAGATCGATTATGCTGCTCGATAACACCATCGGAATGCTCGGGGCGGACAAACGCCCCAAACTCGTCAAACCCACTGTGTACGCCGTGCTCGAAGGATGGCTTTCCGCCGTCGTGCAGGGAATGCTTCTCGTCACGGTCTATCGTTTGGCCGACGGCAGTTTCGGCGCAGGAACACTGTACTGGACACTGGTCGTGCTGGTTGCCACTCTGGCGGCCCGTTACGTCGTAGGCACCCGGGCCGTCTTGGAGTGTCAGATCCGGGGAGCCCGTTTCATCCGGGACGCCCGGATGGCCGTAGGAGAACATCTGCGTCTCGTTCCCCTCGGTTTTTTCCAACGCTTTCGCTCGGGAGACATCACGAGTCGTCTCATGACGAATCTTCAGGACGTGGAAATGGTCATCACGCATCTTTACGCGGACATCGTCACCGCGCTGGTCGGTGCTGCGGGCATCGCTCTCTGCCTTGTCTGGGTGGACTGGCGCCTGGCGCTGGCCGCCCTTGCGGTGCTCCCCGCGGGAGTTCCCGTGTTCTTCCTCACGCGGAAGCTCTTCGATTCGACGGGGCGGATGCGCTATGCCGCAGCGGGAGAGATGAACGATGCGTTCGTGGAATTCCTCTCGGGCATTCGCACGCTCAAGGCGCACGATCTGGCGGTGGAGAAACTCGATGTGCTCAAAGGCGCCATAGACAGGTCCATGTGGACAAACATCCGTCTGGAGGCAACCTTGGCGCCCATCATCGTGATGTTTCAGCTCCTTCTGGACGTGGGGCTTACGGCGACGCTTCTTCTCGGCATCATGTTCCTCACCGGAGGAAGTCTCGACACGGCACAGTTCGTCGCTGCGGCGATGCTGGCATTTTCTCTCTACAGGCCGATCAAGAACATTGCCATGTTTCAGGCGGAGATCCGCAATGCCGAACAGGCAGGACGCACCATCGGCGCCGTTCTGAGTGAACCGGTCCAGTCCTGGACGGAGGATTCTCTTGCCGATGCGACCGACGGAAACGTGGAAAATGCTCCCGCGCTGGAATTCCGGAATGTGACGTTTTCCTACGACGGGAGAAGGGATGCCTTGAGGGATCTTTCCTTCTCCGTTCCGGTCGGGGCGGTGGTGGCTCTCGTGGGTGCGTCGGGATCGGGAAAGAGCACGGTTGCCAACCTTGCCATGCGCCTGTGGGACCCTGCGGGAGGGAAAATCCTCTTCGGGGGGAGCGACGTTGCCACGGTGAAGCCGGAGGAACTTCTGTCCCGCATGAGTGTGGTTTTTCAGGACGTGTACCTTTTTCATGACAGCATCCGTGCGAACATCGCCATCGCCCGGGAGGGAGCGACGGACGAAGAGATCGAAGAAGCGGCACGGGCAGCTCGGGCGGATGATTTCATCCGTCGGTTACCGCAAGGATACGACACGGTTCTCGCCGAAGGCGGGGTGAGCCTCTCCGGCGGAGAGAAACAGCGTATCGCCATCGCGCGCTGCATTTTGAAGAATGCTTCCTTTGTCATCCTCGACGAAGCGACGGCTTCTCTCGACCCCGAGAACGAACGGGAAATCCAGGAGGCGCTTGCGCGTCTTCTGGAGAATCGCACAGTGCTCGTCATTGCCCATCGACTCAAGACCATCGAGACCGCCGATGCCATTGTCGTTCTCGAAGAGGGGCGGATGGCCGAGTGCGGAACCCACGAGGAACTCCTTGCGAAAAAAGGGATTTACGCAAGGATGTGGCGTGATCAGGATGAGAGCGAGGGGTGGACTTTGAGGCGCGGATCGATGCCGGTCCTTCCGAAAGGAGCTTGACAGGGAACGTACGCGGCTCTAAGATTGCCCCTAATCAGCCACACTGCATACTACTTGTCAAAAGGGGTGATGTCTCGTGGGATATGGGTTTACCTTTCCGTTCCGCACCGTATGGTATTCCTATTTTATGTTCGCCTCCGGGACTCCTCCTGCAATGTCTGACGGCTGACGTGTCGTATGGCAGAACAGGCAGGGTCCCGCTGAACTTCGGCGGGACCTTTTTTTGTGAAAGGGGGAGTGGAAGAGCGCGCGACCGGGCGTGAACGAGACGAGACGAGCGGAAGAGGTGACGGTACGAAACGGTTCCGTCGCCGGGAGATGCTCCATGGCGGAGCGAAGCCATATGTTGTGCAAGGAGGGGAAACGCCACATGGTTGAAGAAAAGAAGAAAAGCGCGCTGTCTTTTTTCATGGACTATTCCTGGTACAAAAAATACCTGCTCCCCGGTTTCATCGCGCAGTCCGTTCTCATCGCCGGCGGCTACGGAACGGGACGCGAGCTGGTGGAGTATTTCGTGCAGTACGGTCCCACGGGCGGGCTGATGGGCATGTGTCTCACCACGGTGCTCTGGGCTGCCCTGTTCGCGCTCAGCTTTGAGTTCGCCCGGGCTTTCAAGGCGTACGATTACCGCACCTTCTTCGAAAAACTGATCGGCAAGGGGTGGATTCTCTACGAAGTGTGCTTCATCGTCCTTCTCTTTCTCATCATGGGTGTGGTGGGCGCCGCGTCGGGAAGCATTCTGCGGGATACGCTGGGCATTCCATCCCTGGTCGGCTCCGGCCTCTTCCTCGTGGCAGTGGCGTACCTGACCTACAGCGGCAGCCGGGCCATCGAGGTGGCTCTTTCCTGGTGGTCCTATCTTCTCTACGGCGTGTACGCATTCTTCCTTTTCGTGGGGGTCACAAGGTTTGGAGGAGCCATCTCGGCCAACTTCGCCGCCGACATTGTCAAGCCGGGTTGGGCCATGGGCGGATTCCAGTATGCCTTCTACAACATCGCCGTGACGTCCACGGTTCTCTTCTCCCTCAATTACCTGGAAACCCGGCGGGAAGCCATCATTTCGGGGATCTCGGCGGCGGTGATCTGCATTTTGCCCGGATTTTTCTTCTACTTCGTCACCATCGGGTTCTATCCCGACGTGCTGAGCATGGAGATCCCGATCAACGGGGTCATCGACAAATTCGGCATTCCTTTTCTGCTTCCCGTGTGGCTGGTGGTTCTCTTCGGGACGATGATAGAGACCGGGGTTGGCTTTTTTCACTCCATCAACGAGCGCATCAATTCGTCCCTCATCGCCAAGAGGGGCCACGGCATGAGCAACACCGCCCGGGGACTTGTGGGAGCGGGACTTTCCCTTGCGGGGTTGGGCATCTCCAATTTCGGGCTCATCGGCCTGATCGCCCAGGGGTACGGTACCATCAGTTGGGCCTTCTTCATTCTCCAGGGTGTGGGGCTATTCACCATCGGCCTCTACAAACTGAGCAAATTGAACAAGGCTTGAGCGGCGTTCAGATCTTGCACTCCCGCTCGAAAACACGGTAGATTGAAATGCCCTCCGGCAGATCCATCCCGGAGGGCATTTCCTGTTTTCTACGGCATTATGTGGCCGGTTTCCGGGTTCTCCAGCCGGACACAAGGACTTGTCCCTGCGCCTGCGGCCTTCTCCGGAACCGACGATGACAACCGATCCGGGGTGTGGTCGCCGGAGATTTCCCGGAAAGTGCCCTTTCTTCAATAAGAAATGCTATATGGTTCCCATGCGCTCCAGGAAGAGTTCCAGCTTGTCCGGAGAGGGAACGCGAAGCCTCGCACGGCGGTTGTCCAGTCCCACGTAGCCGCTTCCGGCTTCGCAGAGAATGCCTCCTGCGGCAAGGCGCCGCACAAGGTCTCCCGACTCCTGGGACAGAAAGAAGATGGGCACGCGCAGGTCGGTTTCCGCCACGGTCCACTCTGCCTTTGTCCGGAGGGCTTCCAGGGTCCGCTCTTTGGCGTAGCGCACGTAGCGACGGGTTTCCTCCAGAAAGGACGTGTCCTCCAGGGCAGCCAGTGCCAACGCCGCATCAAGGGTGCCTACGGCGAAGGGGGGCTGAATCCGGCGAAAGAGGGTGGCGAGCTCTTCGTTGCGTGTCACGGCATATCCCACCCGGAGCCCTGCGCCTCCCAGCCCTTTCGAGAAAGAGCGACAGGTCACCAGGTTTGGATGGGGCAGGCGACAGGCTGATTCCTCGGGGGGCAGAAAGTCCCCGTAGGCTTCGTCGGAGAGAATCCACACCCCTTTTTCCATGCCGCGGCGGGCAAGTCTGTCCACGTCCTCCAGGGGGAGTACCTGGCCGGTCGGGTTGTGAGGGCGGTCGAGGTAGAGCAGTGTCGGAGCCTTTTCGACGGCTTCGAGGAGGGGGCCTGCGGTCAGGCGGAAGACGGGAGGTGAAAGCGGAACCGGAGCATAGGAAGCCTCGTTGAAGAGCGCCTGGAGAATCGTATCCGTGAACTGGGGCGAAGGGCCTGCAAGGACGGAGCCGGGGCGGAGCAGCAGCCGCAGAAGCGTCACTAGGACGCCCATGGAGCCTGCCCCGGGGAGAATCTGCTCCGGCTTCACCTGCCAGCAGGGATAGGTTGCCGCAATGCCCTTTTTGAGATCCTCCGGTTCGGGAGCGGGGTAGTCGCAGAGAGCACATGTGCTCAATCGCTCCAGTCCTGCGCGGACCGCGGCGGGCATGCCTGTCGGATTTGTGCCGAGGCCGCAGTCGATGCGTTCCAGGCCATCAGGGTAACGAATCGTTTCGGCTTCGGCGGAAACGTATCCCTGTTGATCGATGTTGAAGAGATGTTGCGGGAGAGTCCCTTTCCAGTCGATGATGAACACCTCGATTTCCTGTCGTTCGTTCGAGCGGCCTTGGGGGGAATGCTGAGGGAACCATCCCGTGCGTTCCGTTTTCCCGCAAAGCCCTCCAGCATCAAGTATACTGCAGGAGGTACGTCGGGGCTACCCGCGGAGTGCGGAGCCGACGTGCGCGTGGTCGTTGACGCGAAGGCCACAATCAGAGGAGGACATTCCCCGGGGTGTCGGCATGTCGCTCCCGGAAGGGTGGATCCTGCAGTATAAGGAGGCTTCCAATGGGTACGTTCCCGGAACTCGAAACGCCGCGTCTCCGCTTGAGGTGCCTTGTTGCGGACGACGCGGAGGAGCTGTTGTGTCACTGGTCGGACCCTGAGGTTATGGAATATCTGACGCTCGATCCGATGCGGACACTCGCCGAGGCTCGTGACATGGTCGATCTTCTGGGAGGGCTTTTCGACAGGGGAATGGGTATTCGCTGGGGAATCACCTGCAAGATAAAGGGAACCCTGCTCGGCACCTGCGGTTTCCACAATGTGCGGTGGGAACATCGGCGGGGAGAGCTGGGGTACGAACTCGGAAAAGCCTCTTGGAGAAAGGGGATCATGACTGAGGCGCTCTCCGCAGCAATCGGATACGGTTTTTCAGAAATGAATTTTCATCGTATCGAGGCACTTGTTACGGAGGGAAACGAACGTTCCAGGGCACTTCTTGTGAAATTGGGATTCGCTTTCGAGGGGCTTCTCCGTGACTACGAGTTTGCCCGGGGCCGTTTTCTGGGACAGTGGTGTCATTCCCTGCTCCGTTCGGAATGGGGTGGAAAAAAACTGCAAAAATCCCCCAAAAGCCTCGCTTGACGGGAATGAGACAGGTGGTACGATTCTGACGGATTTCATCAGAGTGTAGCATTGTTGCAGTGTCTAGAATCGCCTGAAAAAAGAGCAGGGCTCTTTCTGAAAAAGATGCCCCATGGAGATCTTGATGATATTATTGAAAAAATGTCAGAGCGCGGAAAAGACGAAGGCGCGACTGCGCTGTGCCGCGTGAAATGACAAGGGAAAGGAGAACGGGAATGGGTGAGAAAATTCGGCTTCTCGTGGTAGATGATTCCCCGTTCATCCATAAGGCCGTGAAAAAAGCGTTGGCGGGGAACGACGGCATCGAAATCGTGGGAACAGCGGAGAACGGAAGAATCTGCCTGGACCTTGTGGCGCAGCTCAATCCGGACATTGTGACGCTCGATGTCACCATGCCTGTGATGGATGGTCTGGAGACGGCGGAAGTCCTGGCGGCACAACATCCGGGAGTGCGGGTCATCATGCTCAGCGCCATGGGAGACGAGGACCTGGTGCAGCGTGCCCGGAATCTCGGTGTGAGCCACTTTCTGACGAAACCCTTCGAGGCGACGCAGCTTCGAAGGGCTATCTTTGATGTCCTTCGGGAGGGAGTGTGAGCAATGGCGCCGCCTGACCGCGCCTTTCTTCTCACGTCCGTTCGGGACGCGTTTCTGGATGTCGCCAAAGAGGCGGCGGAGCGGGCGCTCGAACTGTCCGGCCAGGCTCCGCCCCCTTCGGCGGAGCGGGTTGCGGTGATTCTCGGCATGATTTCCGGCGATGAATCCCTGAAGGGACGGGTGTTGCTCGACGGTGACGCGGAACAGATCCGCGACATCGCGGAGGGCATGAACGGAGAGCCGCTGGAGACTACGACGGATCTCTATTTTTTCATCGGAGAATTCACGAACATGTTCTGCGGCCGGGCCATCACGGTCATCAACAACGCCCATCGGGGGACGGAGTTCCGCCTTACCCCGCCGGCGATTCTCGCGGGGCGCCACATGGACATCACCACTCCCTCCATCCGCAGCGAGAGTTTCGCCTTTGCGGGGGGCAGAGGGATCGTTCGTCTGGACGTTGGCTTCGAGGGGGTGTAGGCGATGGAACTGCGAGACACCTTCGAGGCGGCGGTGAACGAGACGCTTCCCATGTTCGGACTGACACCCGTCTTCGCGGGAGAGATGGAGCAGCCGGGACTGACGTCGGCGAATCCGGTGAATGTCCTCATCGGTCTCACCCAGGGATTGCGGGGCAACGTGCTCCTCGGGTTCTCCCGGCCGTCTGCGGTGCGGGTCGTTTCCTCCATGATGGGGGGGATGCCGGTGGAATCCCTGGATGCCATGGCCAAGAGCGCTCTGGGAGAGCTGGGCAACCTGCTTTCCGCGTCGGCGGTGCTCAAACTGAACAGCCCGGTTCCCATCCAGATTTCCCCTCCCACGGTGGTGCTGGGGGAGCGGCTTTTCCTCATGATAAGCCGTGTTCCCTCCAGGGTGCTTCAGTTTCGTTTCGATCAGGATCAGATGACGGTACGCTTGTCCGTGGAGTGACCCCCCGTTCCGGAAGAACGGGGATTTTTTTTCGGCTGACGGGTTTTCAAAGACGGCGCGATGTCGAGAGTGGACAAAACTGGGGGTGGAGCCGTGCCGGACGAAAGGGATGTTGTGCGTCGGCTCATCGACGGAGAAGAGGACAAGGCGGAGGGAGGCGGCTTTTCCGAATTCCTGGAGGATTTTCTCGCGGAGACCAAAGAACATCTGGAAAGTATCGAACTCGGTGTGCTGGAATTGGAAAACGATCCTGGAAACTGCGACATGGTGCACGGCATTTTCCGTTCCTTTCACACCATCAAGGGACTTGCGGGATTCGTCAATCAATCCCTGGTCCAGAAGATCGCTCATGCCGTCGAGACGATTCTCGACGAGTGCCGCAAGGGGAACATCCGTCCCTCCAAGCGGGTTGTGGATGCCATCCTCGCAGGAGCGGATCTCCTGGGGAGAATCTGTAACGATGTACGGCTCGTCCGGGACGCCGCATTTCTTGAAGAGGTACGTTCGCATCTTCTCGGGTTTGAGAACTGGAAAAAAGAGGAAGGGGCTGTTTCCGGTCAGGAGTGTCGCCTTTCTTCCAGCGAAAAGGCGACGTCACCCAGCGCGTCCGGTGACGAACAAAGTGTTCCAACGCTGCCGCTCTCTCCGGAGGCGTCGCGTGAAGGGGATGCTCGTTCTCTCCGGAATGGTGAGGAAGGCGCGCCGGGAGCCCAGGGGGAACGCGGCACGGAGCCTGCTCCGGAATCGGAAGCGCGGAATGAACGGAAAAAAGCCGTACCCCGCGAGGTCCTGCCGGGAGGAAGTGCGCAACGGAACACGACTGCGTCGGGGGAACTCATCCGCATTTCCACCCATAAAGTGGACAACCTGGCGGACATGCTCGGCGAGCTGCTCATCACCCAGTCTCAGGTGGAGCAGCAGGTCGTGACCCGCTTCGGCCCCAACGACAGCCTGGTGTCCCATTTGCTCCGCATGTCCCGCATCACCCGTGAGCTGCAGAACCTCGCCATGTCCCTGAGCATGGTTTCCCTGCGGTCCACCTTTCAGAAACTCCAGCGCATCGCCCGGGATACGATCCAGGGATTGGGGAAAAATGCGGAGTTCGTCATCTCCGGTGAGGAGACCGAGATTGATCGGAGTGTCGCGGAGAAGCTCCTCGATCCTCTTGTGCACATGGTGAAAAACGCGATCTCCCACGGTATCGAGAGCCCGGAGGACCGCGCATTCCTCGGAAAGACCCGTCAGGGCACCGTGACCGTTTCGGCGTACAGCAGACGGGGAAATGTCTTCATCGAGGTTGCCGACGACGGAAGGGGCATGGACCCCGAAGGGATTCTCCGGAAAGCTCAGGAGAAGAACCTCGCTGATCCTTCCAGGAACTACAGTGAAGAGGAGATTCTCGGTTTTGTCTTTCTTCCGGGTTTCTCTACACTTGCGGTGGCGAACACTGTTTCGGGGCGCGGTGTCGGCATGGATGTGGTGCGCACGGAAATCTCCCGTATCGGGGGCAAGGTGGAGATCCGCAATGCGCCCGGAAAGGGATGTACCTTCGTCCTCAAGATCCCCATCAATATGGCCGTCCTGAACGGAACGATCGTGAACATCTTCGGGGAACACTATATTCTGCCCACCCTGCACGTGAAACAGATCCTCAAGCCCGAGGACGGGCAGTGGATCAGCGTGGGAGGGCGGGAGATCATGCTCCGCGTCCGGGAGAACGTGGTTCCGGTGATTCCCGTCGACGCCGTGTTTGGCTGTCCCGGGGAGTTCGAGCGGGATCTCGACGGAACCCTCATGGTGGTCATGGAGCTGGAACAACAGATCAAGGTTCTTCCTGTCCGGGCTGTTCTGGGGCGTCGGGAGATCGTGGTGAAACCCCTGGGCAAGGAATTCGCTTCCCTGGAATTCGTCTCGGGGGCGTCGATTCTGGGAGACGGCAAGGTCTCCCTCATTCTCGATGTGGAAGCCCTTTTCCGCTATGGAGGTGACGGATCGTGGAACAGCTCGGCGGCAAGTATCTGACCTTCGCCCTGGGGAAGGAGGAGTACGGCATCCCCATCCAGAGAGTGAAGGAGATCATCGGCATGATGGAGATCACCGGCGTGCCCAGAACCCCGGACTTCATCAAGGGGGTGATCAACCTCCGGGGAAAGATCATTCCTCTCATGGATCTGCGGCTCAAGTTCGGTCTGGCTGAAAGGCCCTATTCGGAGCGGACCTGCATCATCGTGGTGGAGGTTGCCTCCGAAGAGGAGCGGGGCGTGCGCATGATGAGCATCGCGGTGGACATGGTCTCGGAAGTGGTGAACATCGCCGACGGTGATGTGGAACAACCCCCCAGGTACGGCAACGGCGTGGACATCCGTTTTCTTCGGGGCATGGGCAAGGTGAAGGGGAAGGTGGTCATGCTCCTGGATATGGACAGAGTGTTGAGCGCGGAAGAATTCGCCCTTCTCGGGGACGTGAAAGGAGTGTAGAGACATGTTCAGGAACGCGAAACTCGCCTTCAAGATCACCTTCGGTTTCTGCGCCGTTCTGCTTATTGCCCTCATCATCGGCGGTCTCGGTGTCTACAACATGCGCAAGGTTCAGGGGGAATCCGCACGACTGGCGAACGTGAACATTCCCGAGGTGGACCTGGCGAGCCGGGTGGAGCGCCGGGCCCGGGCCGCCATGTACGGAATCCGGGGTTTCACGTATTCGGGGAATCCCGAAATGCTCGCCTCCGGCAAGGAGCATCTCGCCCGACTTCTCGAACTCTACAAGGAGATCGACACTCTGGTGGAGCGCTTCCCCGACGAACTCAAGGCGCTGAGCGAGAACGCCCGGGCAGCTCAAAAACACACACTTGATTACCAGGGTCTTGTCAGGGAGATTGAAGAGAATACGAACAATCTCACCCAGATTCGAACCCAACTCGACCGAACTGCGGGAGAGTTCATGCAGGGGTGTCAGGCCTATCTGGAAGAGATGGAGAAGGCGATGGCGGATCACGTGCTCCGGGGCGACCTGGAGGCCATCCGGGACCGCAACGACAAGATCCGGAGCATCAACGAAGTCATCGATGCAGGGAACGCCATACGCCTCGCCACCTGGCGCGCCCAGGCGCTGCGCGACCCGGAGATTCTGAAGAACATCCAGCCCCGGTTCGCCGATATCACCAAGGGGCTCGAAATTCTCCGGACGGGCACGCGCCAGGAGGTGAACCTTCGCCATCTCGCAAACATCGGCGAGGCGGCGAAGCGCTATCAGGGACTGATGGAAGAGGTGGAGGGAGCGTTCTCGAACACCCAGAGAATCGCGACGCAGCTCGTCGCATCCGGCAACGAAGTGCTCGCCCTTGCGGAGAAGACCGCTCGGGAGGGTATGGACGCAGCGGTCCGCATCGCGAATGATGCTGTGTCCAGCCTTTCCTCGGCCTCTCTCGTGCTGGTGATCGGGCTTGCCGTGGCGATCGTGGTGGGACTGCTCCTGGCGGTGCTCATCACGCTGAGCATCACCCGTCCGGTGAGCCGTATCTCGGAAGTGCTCTCCGAGGGTGCCGGCCAAGTGGCCTCCGCGTCGGGACAGCTCTCGGGCGCGAGCCAGCAGCTCGCCGAGGGGAGCTCCGAACTGGCGGCCTCCATCGAGGAGACCTCCGCGACACTGCAGCAGTCCTCTTCCATGGTGCATCAGAATAACGAAAACACGAAGCAGGCGGCCATGCTTTCCCGACAGTCCATGGACGCCGCGGAGGGAGGAAACCGGGAGATGGAGGAGATGATGTCCTCCATGGCGGAGCTGAAGAAATCCAGCGACGACATCGCCCGGATCATCAAGGTCATCGACGAGATTGCCTTCCAGACGAACATCCTGGCCCTCAATGCCGCCGTCGAGGCTGCCCGTGCGGGTGAAGCGGGCATGGGCTTCGCCGTCGTCGCCGAGGAGGTGCGCAACCTCGCCCAGCGGAGTGCCCAGGCCGCAAAGGACACGGCGGCCATCATCGAGAAGAACATCACGCTCTCTCAGGAAGGCGTGGCGGTGGCCCAGAGGGTGAAGAGTTCTCTGGAGGAGATTTCCGCAGGGGCACGGAAGGTCAGCGAGCTGGTGGACGAGATCGCCGCGGCGAGCCAGGAGCAGGCCCAGGGGATCGAGCAGATCAACAAGGCGATCCAGCAGATGGATCAGGTCACGCAGAGCACTGCCTCCAACGCGGAGGAGAGCGCCGCGGCGTCGGAGGAATTGAACGCCCAGGCGGAGAGCATGAAAGAAGCGGTGCAGAATCTTCTCATGCTGGTTCATGGCGCGTCTGCGCTGCAGCAGGTGTCTTTCCAGACGCAGAAGCCGAAAGCCGCTCTCGGGGACAAGGCCTCCCAAGGAGTGTCTCGTGTCCCCCTGAAGGCGCAGAAAAATACGGGCAAGGCATTGCCGAACCGCAAGGGGGGCAAAACCCAAATGGTCCGTCCCGAGGACGTGATTCCCCTGGAGGATGATCTCCAGGACTTCTAGCGGCGCTCGCCGCCCGAAAGAAAAACCCGTGGTACCGGTCGTTCGCCTGCGGATTGTCTTCCCGGAGGAGGTCGTTGCAGCAAGATGTGAATCCGCCAAGACGAAGGGAGCGGGGAGTGTGCCATGATCGCGCCGCGCATGTCGGACAGACAGTTCCTCCAGTTTCAGGAGCTGATCTACAAGCGCTTCGGCATCCTCTACAAGGAGGAGAAGAAGGACATGCTTCAGGCGAAGATCTCCCGCCAGATGCGCAGTCTCGGTGTGGAATCCTACGACGACTATCTGGAGGCGATTCGTGGCGGGGACGACGAAAACTGGTCCTCTTTCGTGGACGATATCACCATTCATACCACGAATTTCTTTCGGGAGCGGAACCATTTCGACTATCTCCGAAAGAACATGGATGCTCTTTTGCGGAACAATCCGCTCGTCCGGCAGCGCTTCGAGATTCGTGCCTGGAGTTCCGCCTGCTCCACCGGAGAAGAGGCCTATTCCCTGGCGATGGTGCTCCGGGAAGCGCTGGACGAGCGGATTTCCCTGAAGATACTTGCCACGGACGTGAGCCGGGGATCTCTTGCCCGGGCGGCGGCGGGGTGGTATCGGTCGGAGATCCGCAAGGATGTGGAACCTTATTTCCTCCAGAAGTATTTTTCCCGGGAGGACGGGGGATTTCGGGTGAACGAAGCGCTTCGGCGGTGCGTGACGTTCCGTTTTTTCAACCTTGCGGAGCATTTTCCTTTTCGGAACGTCTTCGACGTGATCTTCTGCCGCAACGTGATGATCTATTTTTCCCCGGAAATGCAGCAGGCCCTGCTCGGAAAGATGGCCCGGGTTCTTCCGCCGGGGGGCCTGCTCTTCATCGGCCATTCCGAGAGTCTCATCGGAAAGCAGCACCGTTTCCAGTACGTGCAGCCCACCATCTACATGCGTTGACGGCAGGCGAAGGAGGGGGAATGTACGTGATCTTTCTCGTTGTGGAAGATGATCCGGTGAGCGCCACGGTCATTCGGGAAATTCTCAGACCCTTCGGCGAGAGCCACGTGGCGAACGACGGTGCCACGGCACTGCGTTTTTTTCGGGAATCCCTCGACGGAGGCGTGTCTTACGACTGTGTCTTTCTCGACATCATGATGCCCGACATGGACGGCCACGAGACACTCGAGGCGCTTCGGGGCGAGGAAGAGCGGCGGAATCTCTGGGGCTCCGACGCTGTTCGGGTGGTGATGGTCACGGCTCTCGGGGATTTCGAGAACGTGCGCATGTCCTTCCGCGAACAGTGCGACGGGTATCTCGTGAAACCCATACGCAGGGAGCGGGTGTTCACCTTGCTCCGGGAATTGGGGCTCGTGAAGGAGTCCGCAGGCGAAACGGGAGGATCGATTCCCTCCGTATGATGCGGGAGGACGCACTGGGGAAATGAGAACCCACTTTCTCCAACCCGGATGCATTCTTGTCAGCGACGAGCCACATCTGATTTCCACCGTGCTCGGCTCCTGCGTGTCCGTCTGTCTTCGTGACGCAACGGCCCCGGTGGCGGGCATGAATCATTACGTCTTTCCGCGTCCCTGGTCGGGGCAACGGACTGCCCAGTTCGGCAGCCTTTCCCTTTCGCTGATGCTCCGCCTTCTCCAGGAGCGGGGAGCGCGCCTGGAGCGTCTGGAGGCCCATGTCTTCGGAGGAGCGGAAAATCCTCAGCTCGGAAGTCCGATAGGTGGCAACAATGTCCGCTTGGCCTTGGAGCTGCTGGCGTCAAAGCACATTTCCGTACTTTCCCGCGATGTGGGAGGTTGGCGGGGGCGTCACGTGATTTTCAACACCGCCACGGGAGAGACGCGAGTCCGCTTCATCGAGGACGGGGAGGTCCGGAGGCATGACAAGTGAGGGGGCGCGGAAGATCCGGGTGCTTGTCATCGACGATTCCGCTCTGGTCCGCAAGATCATCGTGGAGGAATTGTCCCGGGATGCCTCGGTGGAAGTGGTGGGGACGGCTCCGGATCCCATTGTCGGCAGGGACAAGATCGTGCAGCTCGATCCGGACGTGGTTCTTCTGGACATCGAGATGCCTCGCATGGACGGACTTACGTTCCTCGAAAAGCTCATGCGACACAAACCGGTGCCGGTGATCATCGTCAGCTCCCTGGCGAAGGCGAACTCCCAGGTCGCGCTTCGTGCGTTGGACCTCGGAGCGGCGGAGGTGCTCTGCAAACCCGGCTCCTCCTATTCCGTGCGCGACATGGGCGAACAGCTTCTTTTCAAGATCAAGGCGGTGGCGTCCATCCGCAGGGATGCGCTGATGCGACGTCCTGTGGCACACATGAACCCAGGGGACCGGAACGGGCAGAAATCCTCCTCGTCGGGGGCGTTGCTCAAGACCACGAACCGTGTGGTCGCCATCGGGGCTTCCACGGGGGGGACCGAGGCGATCAGGGAAGTTCTTCGCCGGCTTCCCGCGGATATGCCTCCGGTGGTCATCGTGCAGCACATGCCGCAATATTTCACCCGCTCCTTCGCGGAACGGCTCGACGAATCCTGTGCCTTGGAGGTAAAAGAGGCGGAGGATCACGAATTGCTGCGTCCGGGCAAGGCTCTCCTTGCGCCGGGGAATTCCCACATGATTCTGCGACGGAGCGGTGCCAGCTACTTCGTGGAGGTCAAGGACGGACCTCTGGTCTTTCACCAGCGTCCTTCCGTGGAGGTGCTCTTCAGCTCTGTGGCGAAATACGCCGGTTCAAACGCTCTTGGGGTCATCCTGACGGGCATGGGGAAGGACGGCGCCCAGGGATTGCTGGAGATGCGGAATGCCGGGGCGTGGACCATCGCCCAGGACGAACGGACGAGCGTGGTTTTCGGTATGCCCAAGGAAGCTGTCGCCCTCGGGGCGGTCTGTGAGGTTCTGCCTCTGGAGCGCATTGCCGGAGCGATGGTGCAGCGTCTTCGAGAGTGAGGCGAATGGGGACGGAACAGGTGACTTCCGGCAGTTTTTCACGAAAAAAGGCGGAGCGTGGTGCGTCCGATCCCGTCATCTACGTCGTGGAGGACGAGAGCCTCATCGCCCTGGATCTTCGGGAACGGCTCAGGAAACTGCGTTATCAGGTCTGTGCGGTCTCGGCCAGCGGCGAGGAGGCGGTGGAGCAGATTGGTGAATTCCATCCCGATCTCGTCCTTATGGACATCCGCCTGAAGGGAGAGATGGACGGCATCGATGCGGCGAGGGCGATCCGGGACCGCCACGACATTCCCGTGGTTTTTCTCACCGCCTATGCCGAAGAGAAGACCCTCGAGCGGGCCAGGATCACCGAGCCCTACGGGTACGTGCTCAAGCCCGTTCAGGACAGAGAACTGGACATCAACATCCAGATCGCCCTCTATAGACACAAGGCGGATCAGGAGCTCCGCAGGACCAAGAAATGGCTCGACACACTGCTGCTTTCCCTTGGGGACGGGCTTCTCGCCACGGCTCCCGGGGGCAAGGTTCTCCTCATGAACCCCGCGGCGGAACGCCTGACCGGGTGGACCTTCGAGGAGTCCTTCGGCCGCTCCGCCGACGAGGTGGTGCGCCTGGTGGACGAAGAACGGGCTGAAGAGGGGGACTCCCCGGCGAAGGAGGTGCATAACGTCTTTCTGCTCGCGCGCGATGGTTCGCGGACGCCCGTGAGCGTCAGCTCCGGATCCGTCCGGGACAGTGACGGCAAGGAATACGGTTCGGTGCTGCTCCTCCACGACATGAGCGAACGCCTCCGTTACGAGGTGGAACTCCGACGGGCCAAGGTCGCCGCGGAGCAGGCGAACCGTGCGAAGAGCGAGTTCTTTGCCGTGGTCACGCACGAGTTCCGAACACCCCTGAACGGCATTGTGGGCATGGCGGATCTTCTGCTGGCCGGGGAGTGTACTCCGAAGCAGAAGGAGTACGTGGAAATTCTTCGGTCTTCCTCGGAAGTGCTGCTTTCTCTTGTCAACGACATCCTGGACCTGTCGAAGATCGATGCGGGGCGTTTGGAAATCACCGAAAGGCCCTTCGATCTTCCGCTTTTGCTGGACCAGCTTTGCCGCGTCTTCTCCCTTCGCTGCGCCAGGAAAGGGTTGCACTTCTCTCTCGACATTGCTCCGGATGTTCCGGTCACTGTGTGGGGGGATGGGCTCCGGCTTCGTCAGATCCTGATGAATCTTCTGGAGAACGCCTATAAGTTCACTCACGAGGGATGTGTGGAGGTTGAGGTCTCTGAGGTGAAAAGGGACGATTTCATCTCGACGCTGCAGTTCGTCGTGCGGGATACCGGCATCGGCATCGCCCGGGAAAAACAGGCTGCCATCTTCGACAGGTTTACCCAGGCGGACGGATCGGCACGACGCAAATATTCGGGAACGGGGCTCGGGCTCTCCATTGCCCGTGAACTTGCCGTGCTCCTGGAAGGCACCATTACCCTGGAGAGCGAGCCCGGAAAGGGGAGTGCGTTTCAGGTCGAGCTTCCCTTCAGGATCGCCAGAGATGAAAAATAATTGTCAGATTGACAATATTATGTCTGGGCGCTAGCATCCCTTATATACAAGGAAGCTGTCATGTCCCCGCCGTTCCTCTCCGGGGACGATGACCGACGGAGGAGGGATCTGTGGTGCTGTTGCTCGACAGGGAAGCCATATGCTCGGTGTTCACCATGCGCGATGCCATCGAGGCGGACAAGAGGGCCTTCGTCCTCCATTCGGAGCGGAGAACCCAGGTGCCGTTGCGGAGCACTCTTGATGTGGGGAAGGGAAAGGGGCAGTGCCTTTTCATGCCCGCCTATGCGGAGGGGGTCGAGCAGGCGGGTGTCAAGATCGTCTCCGTGTTCCCCGGTAACGCGCAGAAGGGGAAACCCGTGGTTCCGGCGACGATGATTCTGCTGGATGGAGAGACGGGCGAAGTGGATGCGCTTCTGGACGGAACGGTTCTTACCCAGATGCGTACTGCCGCCATCTCCGGTGCTGCGACGGAGCTGCTGGCCCGTCCCGACGTCTCCACGGCGGCGCTCTTTGGCACGGGGGGGCAGGCCGAGGCTCAGCTTGAGGCGCTGCTCACGGTGCGCGCCCTGAAAAAAGTGTTCGTCTTTGACGTGGTCCGGGAGCGCACGGAAGCGTTCGTGGAGCGCATGGCACCCCTGGCGGCGCGCTTCGGCGCGACGCTTTGCGCCGCAGCCTCTTCCGACGAGGCCGTCGAGGAGGCGCAGGTCATCACGGCGGTGACCACCTCGCCGACTCCCGTCTTCGACGGGAACCGCGTCGCGCCGGGTACCCACGTGAACGGCGTGGGGGCCTACCGGCCGGACATGCAGGAACTCGATGTCCGCCTGTTGGAGCGGGCCGGCCGGATCTTTGCGGACAGCCTGGATGCGGTGCTTGCCGAGGCGGGGGATTTCCTGATTCCCCAGGCCCAGGGACGTTTCGCGCCGGAGCGCATTGCGGGAGAACTGGGAGATCTCCTGCTGGGACGTGTTCCGGGACGAACGTCTCCCGAGGAGATCACGGTCATGAAGACCGTCGGTTTCGCCGCCCTGGATGTGGTGTCCGCCGCCGCCATCGTGAAGAAGGCCCGGGAGGCGAAGGTGGGGCGCACGTTGGAACTGTGAGAACCTGAGCCGGGCTCGTCCCGAGTGTTTTCTCCGCCTTTGCGGGCAAGTCAGAATGTTGACGCCCTTGGAGAGGGTGGTAGGATAAAGCGGCGTTTCCGCTCGAAAAGAGGGGAGACGCCGCATCCTGTTTCGAGGAACGGAAGGCTTTGCATGAACCCACAAATGTGTCATCCCTTGTTGCTTCCCTTCATTCCTGTCGTGCGGGTCCTCGGAAAAACTCTGGGGCCGGACTGGGAGATCGTGCTTCACGACGTGTCCGACGGAGGCCACCGGGTGGTGGTCATGGAGAACGCGTCACTCACGGGGCGTTCCCCCGATTCCCCCCTCACGGAGTTCGGCGCGTTTCTTCTCCGCTCGGAAGAATGCGAGGATCTCGACTACATCGCCAACTACGCCTCCACCGGGCCGGACGGTCGGGCTCTGCGCTCCAGCGTTGTCCTCGTCCGGGACGGAGAGGGTGACCTCGTGGGCTTGCTCTGTCTCAACCAGGACATGACCAGGGCGCAACTGCTCCGGGAGTGGGCGGAAACGCTCACGAAGGTGGATCCGCTTCCGTTGGCCGCTCCCACGGAACGTTTCGTCTCGGGAAGCGACATGCATTTCGAGGAACTTCTTCGGGAAGTGCGCCCGCTCTTCGGAAAACCGCTCCGCTTCCTCTCCAGAAAGGAGCGGGAGCTTCTTCTGGAGCGCCTTCATGAGCGAGGCTTCTTCTCGTTCAAGGGGGCGATGGAGGTGCTCTGCCGCGAGACGGGAAAAAGCCGTTTCACTCTCTATGCCCATCTTCGGGAGGTGCGGCGCCGTGTCGACCGGCCCCTTTGAGGAGTTGCTGCGCCTGATTCTGGGTGTCGCCGCCGGAGCGCTCTTCTCTGCCCGGACGGGTTTCGCTACGGGAGGCATCATCACGCCGGGTTTTCTTGCGGTGGTGGGATTCCGTTCCTTCGCCGCTCCTCTCGTCTTCGGCCTCGGTATGCTGCTGGCCCTTGTCCTGGAGGCCACAACGCGCTGCTTCGGTCTCTACGGAAGAAGGCGCATGACCGTGGCGATTCTCCTTTCTCTGAGTGTCTTTCTTTTCTGGAGCGCGTTTTTCCCTCTCTCGGTTCCCTGGAGTGGATGGCTGGTGCCTGGCCTTCTCGCGGGGGACGCTCAACGCCAGGGCGCGCTTCCAACCTGTGCAGGAGCCCTGGCGGCGGGAGCCGCGGCGATCCTGGTTCGGGACCTGCTCCCCTTTTAGGTGATTTTCGTGAAAGAGTTCTTTCGGAAACTCCTCTTCGGTGACGGTGCATCGTCCTTTTCCCGACGCGGCGTGCTCGGGCTCGTTCTGCTTGCCGCACTTCTCGTGTTGTGCACCCTGGGGGATGGAACGGGCGGAGGATTCCGTCTTTCTCGGGAAGAAGAGCGTTTGTGGGACAGGGTCCGTGCCGCACAGGCGGTGCTCGTCGCCGAGCGGGATTCCCGGGGGATCGTTTCCCCGAAAGAGGTCGACCCCTGGGGAACGGGACTGATCGGCCTGGAGTGGAGTGTTGTTACGACTACCCTGGGAGACCTGGAGGCGAAACGGACATCCTGCGATCCGCGCTGGGCGGTGCGGGTTCTCCGATGGTTGAAGGAGGCCGGGCTCGCCCAGGGAGACCGGGTGGCGATTCTTTCCTCCGCCTCCTTTCCCGGATTTCTCCTCGCCGCACTCGCTGCAGCGGAGGAGATGGGCCTTTCCGTGCTGCTCGCGCCTTCTCTGGCGGCCTCCACCTGGGGAGCGAACGTGCCGGAGCTGCTTCTGCCGGACCTGCTGACGCTCCTGCGGCGCCGTGGGTTGCTGCGGACTGCTCCGGCGTTCTGTACGTTGGGAGGAGACGGCGAAACCGGAGGCGGTCTCGCTGCCGAGGGTGTTGCCCTGCTTCGCGAATCGGCCCGGCGAAACGGCATTCCGCTGCTTGAGGAGGAGCGCCTGGAGATGATGGTGGCGGAAAAGACGCGCCGGGTGCTTGCCTTCGATCCGGAACTCGTGGTGCAGATTGGCGGGAGCCACGCCAATCTGGGGACCGATCCCGAAGTGACACTTCTTCCCGGGGGGCTCCATTTTCCGGAGGCGACCTTTCGTGGAGACGGTGGGGAGACTTCTTCCCGTCGGATGCCTGTTCCCTCCTATGGCAACGGTGTTCTCGGGAAACTGGCCGGGGTCGGGCTTCCCGTGATCCATCTCCTGAACGTGCGTGATCTCGCCCGGAGAAACGGCATCCCCTTCGACGAAGCACCGGAGCGGAAAGGGCCGGCGACTCGGGGGCGACTCGGAGCCGTCGT
>Ga0228536_1000670_pt1 | contig 54032 bp, 58 predicted proteins | sample SJ1Smetagenome_FD_168611 | JGI IMG/M metagenome (GOLD analysis project Ga0228536, IMG submission 168611) | Enriched culture of PCE-dechlorinating microbial communities from Ithaca, New York, USA - SJ1.S | ecosystem: Engineered > Modeled > Simulated communities (microbial... > Unclassified...
ACCTTCAGCGGCAGCCCGAGCACGAAAATGTTCATCTGCGGCACGGTCCTCGCCACGAAGCCCAATCCCACGTCGGCCAGAAGCAGTGCCCCGAAGAAGGGAAGGACCATACGCATGGCAAGGACAAGCGCTCGCTGCATCCAGAGCCCCAGCCCCGGGTCCAGCGGAAACGCCAGGGACGGAACACCGAGAGGGGCGAGGCGCAGGCTTTCTCCGGCGGCACGCACCAGCAGCAGGTGTCCGTTCCAATGAAAGAAGAACCAGAGCCCCGCGAGAAACTTGAACTGCTCCACCACGGAGACCTGGACCTCGGAAAAAGGGTCCAGCACGTTCGCCATGCCGAAGCTCATCTGCATCCCCACGATACGTCCCGCCATCTGCAACGCATAGAGCGGAAGGCTTCCGAAAAAACCCAGCGCCGCACCGAGAAGGTATTCCCGTGTGGAGGCCGTCACAAGGCCGCCTATGGTGAGTATCGGCTCCGGGGAGGGAAGTTCCAATGCGGCGGGAAGGGCGAAGAGCGCGAGCAGAAAGGCGAGCCACAGCCGGACCTGGACGGGAAAGGCCGACGCGGCGAAGGCGGGCGCCACGGTGAGAACCCCCAGAAAGCGGAGGCTGACGAAAAAATACAGTCCCAGCAGAAGAAGCTGCGGCTCCGCGAAGATCATTGAACGAACCGATGCAGGTTCCCCAGCAGGAACTTCGCCATGTCCCCCACCTTTCCGAAGATCAGGGGACCGAAGAAGACAATGCTGACGAGCACCGCGATGATCTTAGGAATGAAGACCAGCGTCTGCTCCTGAATGGATGTGGCGGTCTGGAGAATACCGATCACAAGTCCAATCCCCATGGCGACGAGAAGGATCGGAAGGGCCGACGTGAGCGTCACCCATACCGCCTGCTGCAGCGTATCGTACATGTTGAGAATCTCCACGGCCCTTCTCCTTTCCCGTCTCAGCGGAAACTCGTCACGAGACTCGCAATGACCAGGTTCCACCCATCGGCGAGGACGAAAAGAAGTACTTTGAAGGGAAGTGATATGAGCATGGGAGGAAGCATGATCATCCCCATGGCCATGAGAACGCTCGCCACGATCATGTCCACCACGACGAAGGGGACGAAAACGACCACGCCCATCTGAAACGCCGTCTTGAGTTCACTCAGAATAAACGCGGGAATGAGGACACGGAGGGGAACATCATCGGCATTGTTCGGACGGGGCAGTTCCGCCATGGAAACCATGAGGGACAGCTCCTGCTCTCTCGTCTGGCGAAGCATGAAATCCCGAAGAGGCGTCACGACGCCTTGCATGGCCTCCCTCGCCGACATGCGTCCATCCATGTAGGGAGAGAGCGACGTGTCGAAGATGCGCTGCCACACGGGTGACATGGTGAAAAGGGTGAGGAAAAGTGCGAGCGTGACGATGACCTGGTTCGGCGGCATTTGCTGGAGGCCGAGAGCATTCCGCACGAACCCAAGCACCACGAGGATGCGCGTGAAGCTCGTGAGCATGAGGACAATGGCCGGAGCCACGCTCAGAACAGTGAGAAGGGCGAGAATCTGCAGGGAGAGCACCACGTCCTGGGGCGATTCCGCACCTCGAATGCCCAACTGGAGCGTGGGAATGGGCATGTCCGGCAAAGGCGGCTCCGCCCAGGCCGCTCCCGCGGCAAGAACGAGGAGAAATGCTCCCGCCGCGAACATACCCCGGGTCAGGGTCGAAGTTGATCCTTTCCGACACACGAGCGCTCCCACTCCTCTCTGCTCCACCGACCCACGACGACGCTTCCGCTCTTCGAGCTGAGAACGGCGATCACATCGGGACCGCAGGCAAACACACGCACAACATCCCGCCCCAGGGGCAACATGGCCAGCATTTCCATTCCCGCAGCTTTGCGCAGGACCGTCCTGGGTGCGAAACGGACAAGAAGATACCCGCAAAGGGCCAACAGCCCCAACGCCAAACCTATGCGAAGCAGATACCCCGTCAGGTCGGTCCCGGCTCTCTCATCGGCAAACGCCGGCGTCGCCAGGAAAAAAACAACAGCGAGGCCTTTCGAAAGGGACTGACCTCGCTTCACGCACTGTGTTCGCCTGCCGGAAGAAGTGGACATGTTCCTCAGGAGATGGCCTTGCTCAACGCCTCCAGAACCCGGTCCGGCTGAAAGGGTTTGACGATGAAGTCCGCCGCTCCCGCCTGAATCGCCTCAATGACCATCGCCTGCTGCCCCATGGCGCTGACCATGACGACTTTCGCTCCGGGATGAGCCTTCTTGATTTCCTTCACCGCCGTGATTCCGTCCATCTCGGGCATGGTGATATCCATGGTCACCACATCCGGTTTGACCTCGTTGAACTTCTCCACCGCGACTTTTCCATTCTCGGCCTCTCCAACGACTTCGAAGCCGTTCTTCACGAGAATATCCTTGAGCATCATCCGCATGAACGCCGCGTCGTCCACAATCAATACCTTCGCACCCATTGGCGATTCTCCCTCCCCGCAAGGTAGTCCGCAGACTAAATGCCCATGGACCGGATGCGTTCCGCACGACTGACGATCTCGGTAATGCGGACACCGAAACTCTCGTCGATGACGACCACTTCGCCTCTCGCCATCAACTTTCCGTTCACGAGAACATCCACCGGCTCTCCGGCCATCTTTTCCAATTCTACCACGGATCCGGGAGTCATGTTGAGCACTTCGCCGATCGTTTTCCTCGTCCTCCCCAATTCGACGGTAACACGAACGGGAATGTCGAGAATGAGTTCCAGATTCGCCGGAACGGCCGCCCCCAGATCCTGCTGCAGCGGCATGAACTCCGCCGGACGCACATCCACCTGGGGTGTCACGGGAATGCCGCGGGGAGGAAGAGGTGCACCGACCGGCGACGGTGAAACCGCCGCTGCCGCAGGCCGTGAAGACTGGGGCGCGGCCGCCTGAGGCTGGGGCGCCGCACGGGATGGTTCCGGAGCGGGGGGTGCAAGTGCCTCCTGAATGCGCTTCGCCAGAAGCTGCGCCACGGAGACGGGAAGCAGCAACCACAGATCGAAGGCACCGACGTCGCTCACGTCCACGGCGGTCTTGACACCCCAGACCATTTCCTCAGGGCCCCTTCCCTCAAGGGGAAGCCAACTTCCCTCCTTCAGCGTACCGGAGGCCCCGGAAGGAACGAGGCGTTGCCCCTTCAACAGGCCGCTCACATTCGTGAAGGCCGAGCCGATCACCTGGCTGAGCCCCTCCTGGGACGCACTCAAGTAGAGATCGTTCGCCTCGGCGGGAAGCTCTTTTCCATCGCCTCCCATCATGAGATCAGCAAGGGACATGGCCCCCCGCTCGGAGAGCACGATCGCCGCAGGAGCGTTCTCCAACCCGTCGCAGGCAAGGGTGTACAGAAACACACGACCCGTTCCGTCGGCTCTTTCCGGCATCTCCCGCTGCGGGAACGTTTCCATCCCCGCGACGGAAGCCGCGACGCCACGACCGGCAAGCATGCCCACCACGTTACCCGCCGCATTGGCGAAGATGCCCGCCACCTCGCCGAGCACGTCCTGATCCTCTGGACTGAGGTCGCCGCCTGCGGCATCCGCAGAGACGGCGGGGGCACCGCTCAGCAACGCATCGATTTCATCTTGACTCAGGAGTTCGTCCACCACGGCCTACTCCTCCTCTCTCTGGGCCTCGCCGGAAAGCACTTCTGTGACCTTCGCGGCGTAGGCGCCGTCGACGGTTCCCGGAGAAGCGTAGAATTTGACACGATTGCCCACCCGGAGCCCGAGAGGATCTCCCCTCGTTCCATCCAGGCGGATCACGTCTCCCTCCTGAAGCTGCATGACATCCTGAAGACTCAGAATGGAATGTCCGAGTTCCAGCGCCACGGGCACGACAACGGCGTTCAGACGGTTCTTCAGGGCTTCCCGGACACCCTGGATGTCTTTGCGTCCCGTACTGGCGAACCAGTGCTGAGAACTCAGTTTGTCCACCATGGGCTCCATGACGATGTAGGGCACGCAGAGGTTGATCATTCCCTCCGTCTCGCCCACCTGGACCTTGAGCGTCACGAGAAGCACCATGTCCGTCCCGGGGCAGATCTGCACGAAAAAGGGATTGCTCTCCATGCTGTCGAAACGGAAACGTACGTCCACGACGGTGCTCCAACTTTCCTCCAGCAGTTCCAGCATGCGGAGAAGCACCCGCTCGACCACGGTCCGCTCGATGTCCGTCAGTTCCCGGGCCTTCCGGAGAGGCTCTCCCTTGCCGCCCAACATACGATCGATGATGCTGAAGACCAGGTGAGGATTGAGTTCCATCACCGCGTTTCCCGTAAGAGGGTACATCTCCAGGATAGCGATGGTGGTGGGCTGCACGAGAGAACGGACGAATTCATCGTAGGCGAGCTGATCCACCGAGACCACCTCGGCGGAGACCATAGCGCGCACCATGGTGGACAGAGCCGTGGTGACCTGTCGTGCAAAGGATTCGTGAATCATCTGAATGGCCCGGAGCTGGTCCTTGCTGAATTTGTCCGGACGCCGGAAATCGTAGAGTTTGATCTTGTCTTCCCGGGCGCTCTCGGATATGGCCTCCAAATCGACACTGCCACTGCTCAGTGCGCTGAGCAACGCATCGATTTCGCTCTGGGAAAGTACTTCAGGCACCACGTCTCCTCACCTCCTCGGAAAGCGGATCACTGCACGATGAGATCGTCGAAGAGCACCCTCGAAACCGCGGGTTGCCCCTTGACGAGGGGCATGAGCGCATTGAGCCGGCGCTTCACGTCCTGCGCGAACTCAAGAACCCCTTCGGCGGTACGGAGATCGTCGTAGCGACGATCCTTTCCGACGAGGATGACCTCGTTGCGCATTCTGCTGAGCCACCCCGGATCCGCCACGAGAGCGAGGGACTCCTGGGAGGTGACCTCCAACGTGATGGTCGTGCGCAATACATGAGGCTCCTTGTCCGCGAGATTCACGGTAAACTCCCCAAGGCGCACCGTCGGTCCCGGAGGCAGCCCCTGGCTGCCGGGAACGATATCGGGCTGAGAAAAGAACTTGAGTCCCACGAAGATGCCGCCGCCGATACCTGCGAGAAGAACCACCACACCCACAACGATGAGGACGATCACTCGTTTCATGCAGAAACCTCCCCTTGGAGGAAAATTGGCGTCACTGTGAGAATTGGGAGAGGAGCACCACGTCCACGCGCCGATTCAGCGCCCGATGCTCGTCCGTATCGTTCGGAACCAACGGTCGGTGCTGCCCGAACCCCACAGCCTGAAGGCGCTTCGGGTCGATTCCCACGTTCTCCCCGAAGTAGGAGACCACCGCGGCCGCCCGTGCTGCGGAAAGTCCCCAGTTGTCGCCGAAGACGCCTCCCCGCAACGGCACCGAATCCGTATGCCCCTCCACAGCGATGGGGGGCTGCACATCCTTCAGAATCATGCCGATCTTCGCGAGCAGCCGTTTCCCTTCGGGGCGGATCTCCGCGCTTCCGCTGGCGTAGAGCACCTGTTCCGTCATGGAGATGGTCACACCCCGCTGGTCGACCCGGACGGTCACTTCACCCTCCAGTCCCTCCTCCCGAACGAGTGTCTGGACCCGACGTGCCACATCAAGGATGTCCTGAGTTTGTTTTCGGACCTCTCCGGCGTCCACTCCAACATGGGCCTGAAAAATCTGGTCGTCCGGCTGCGTCGTCTTGCCCCCGGGAAGCACGCCGATGGCTCCCTGGAAGGAAAGGATGAGCTTCTGAAATTTCTGCACGTCCAATGTAGAGAAGGCGAAGAGGAACACGAAGAACGTCAGGAGCAACGTCACCATGTCGCCATAGGTCGTGAGCCAGCTCTGGCTGATGGTCTCCTCCTGTCGTTTTCTTCTCGCCATGCTCCGTCATCCCCTTTCCGAATCCGGGCGCGGAAGAACCGCCCTCACGCCGCCTCGTCCTTGTCTTTCTTCTTTGATTCCTCAAGCAGCAAACGCATCACCGGCGGCAGGAAAACCTTGAGCTTTTCCTCCACGATGCGTGGATTCTCTCCGGCCTGGATCGAAAGCACCCCCTCCACCATGAGTTCCCGGGAGAGCACTTCCTGGGCGGTGCGCACGCCGAGCTTCTTGGACATGGGAAGGGCAATGACGTTGGCGATGAAGGAGCCGTAGAACGTGGTGATGAGGGCCACGGCCATGCCAGGCCCCAGTGCGTTGGGATCGTCCAGGTTCTTGAGCATCAGGATGAGGCCGATGAGCGTTCCCAGCATGCCGAAGGCGGGCGCGAGTTCCGCCATGGTGTCGAACATCTTCTTGTTCTGGGAGTGTCGTTCCTCCAGAAGCCCGATCTCCGTGTCCAGAATGGCCTTCACCAGTTCCGGGTCCGTTCCGTCCACCACGAGCTGAATGGACTTGCGCAGAAAATCGTCCTCCAGCTGGCTCGCATCCTCCTCCAGGGCGAGCAGCCCCTCCCGCCGGGCCTTCTCGGCGAAACTCACCATGGTCTGCACCAAACCGACCAGATCCGGGCTTGAGGAGAAGAAAGCCCTCTTGATCACCTTGCCCATATCCTTGAAGCGTTCGATGGGGTTGCTCATGATGACCGTCCCGAGCGTCCCCCCCGCCGTAATGAGCAACGACGTCACATCCACGAAGGCTCCGGGATCACCGCCGGCGATGATGCCTCCGATGACGAGAATGAGCGCCAAGGATAACCCGATTACGGTTGCGAGGTCCACGCCTCCACCTCCCCAACTGCTGCGTTTTCATTGTACATCGAAATCCACTGGCGGTCTTCCTCCGGTCCCTTCTTCAGAGAAGAGATCGGGAAAAAGCTCACGTTACGACAGCCCTTTCTGCAGACAGGATGCTATGACGATGAAAATTCCCGATGGTCGACGACACGACGACGAAACGCGAGGATCCTCTTCGTTACTTCCTCCATGGACTCCCGCACAACGTAACGGTGTCCGTTGGAGAGAAGGATCACTGTATCCGGCGTGGTCTCCACCGTCTCGACGAGATCCGCGTTGAGGACGAAGATGCTTCCGTTGAGCCGCGTGAGTTCGATCATGCGCTCCACCGCCTCCTCCAGGAAAAGAGGGGGCGGTCACCCCCTCCGGCGTAACGATGATTCCTCTTCGGAACGACGTCATGCCACAACGGACATCCCCCGGGGAGACTGCGCCTGTTTTCCCTGCCGGCGACATCTCGCCCGGAGGACACGCTGCAACGATGGAGCAACCTAGCGCTTCAGGTTGATGAGTTCTTCGAGAACCTGGTCTCCCGTGGTGACCACCCTCGCGTTGGCCTGAAAACCGCGCTGCCCCTTGATGAGGCTCACGAACTCCTCCGCCAGGTCCACGTTGGACATCTCCAGGGAGCTTCCGGCGATCTTGCCGGCTCCGCCATCCTGGGGATTGACGATCTGGGCCACACCGGAATTGGGAGACTCCATGAACACCGTCTCCCCCATCTTGAGAAGCCCCTGGGGATTCGCGAAGAGCGCAAGGGCAATTCGAGCGATGGGCTGGTTCTTGCCGTTGCTGTAGACCCCCGTCACAATCCCGTCGGCGCCCACGGCAAAATCCTTGAGCACGCCCATGGCATAGCCGTCCTGATAGTATCCTTTCGTCGTGGAGGCCGACCCGTACTGAGTGACCCCTTCGAGTTCATCCTTTTCAAACGTTTTGCCGGAGAAGTCCAAGGTCACCGTGGTGTCCTTGGCCCCGACGGCCCCGAACCCCAGGTCGATCGTGGCGGTTCCCGTTCCGGTGATGCGACCGTCCGGCCCAAAGGTGATGAGCCCCTCGTTCCCCGTGATGGGAATTCCAGGATTGTCCGGAAGCCAGGCCCGCCAGCGCCACTCGTTGTTGGAGGTCTTCTCCCAGCTCACTTCCAGCGTGTAGGCGTTTCCGAGGGAGTCGTACACGTCGATCTTCGTCTCGTGAATGCTCGAGATCCGCTGGTTCAGGGAGCCCAGAGTCTCTCCGGTCGCTGCGGGAGGTACCCCTCCGTCGGAGGGCTGAATGAGGAAGGATCTCCCCGAGGGGTTCGCCACAAGGAAAATATCGAGCGTGGTCGTGCCGTCGTTCAAGATGATGGGATCAATGTCGGGAGTGGCCGGATTCGAATCGTAGCTCCGGAAGGTCCCGTCGTCGTTGAAAAGAATCGATCCCGCCGCCGGCGGCCCCGGATCCAGGGTATCGAACACCTGCATGGGGCTGACGGTCCCCGCGCCATCGTCGGTCTGGTACCAGATTTTCATGCGATTCGCCGCGGGATCGAACTCGGTGAGGACCTTCCAAGTCAGGTTCGGATTGGTGGGGTCCTTGAAAGTGGAGTAGTCCAGGTCAAGATTGTCCCAGAGATTCATCTCCCACTTGTTCGTCCCGTCCTGAACGGTGAGAACGCCTGTCGTGGCATTGTAGGCCACTGCGGACGTACCGCCGATAGTGGTCACCGCCGTCGACAGGACGGGCCTCCCCTCGGAATCGAATTCCTCCAGTTCCATGGGAATCGTCACGGGAGGATTCACCCCGTCGTTGAAGGTGATATTGACAAAATCCGCCGGCGTGGCCGGAGTCGTGATGCTCTCGGCGAAGGTCACGGTGTACTGCGTTCCGTTGAGCGTCACTTTCTGCTGCGTTCCCACAGGGGTGAATCCCGAGGCGAGATAGGTGGGAACGCTGCTGTTCAGGTTGCACCGGAACCCCACCAGTTCGGTCTCCTTGGCGGGAATTTTCTGACCGATGGGAATGTTGATGGCCCCGAGGGTACTCCCCTGGACATATTTGGTGGGATCCGTGGGATCCTGGGACATGCTGTACCCTTGAAGCATGTAGCCCGTTCCGGAGCTCACCACATTGTCCGCCCCGTCGCGAATGAAGGACCCCGCCCGGGTGTAGTAGGTGTTGTTTCCGTCCTTGACGACGAAATAGCCGTCCCCCTGGATGGCGAAATCCGTAGAGACACCCGTGTAGCTCACGTTCCCCTGGGTGTGGATGGTTTCGATGGCCGCCACGTTCACACCAAGCCCCACCTGCATGGGGTTGATGCCTCCCCGTCCCGCTCCGGCGTCGGGCGCGGTGGCTCCCTTCGCCGTCTGGTACAACAGGTCCTGGAAGGTCGTGACGGATTTTTTGAAGCCCGTGGTGTTCACGTTGGCGATGTTGTTGCCGATCACGTCGAGATAGGTCGTGTGAGCCTTGATACCCGTAACGCCGGCCATCAGAGATCGCAGCATGGCGGTACCCTCCTCATGAAGTCATTTTCTTCCGTTTTCGTCTGCAATCCCTTGCCGTTGCGAGCGCTGCTCCTCCCTGGCCGCGCACGGGAAAACCCTCTCCCTCAATTTCTTCAATCGGTCAACACGAAACGACAGGCTCTCTTGCCTGGCAGCCCCCTTCTAAATCAGGCAACACCGATGACGTTCTCGAGAGGCACACTACCTCCATCGTAATGGAGCGTCACTTCCCCCTGGTTGAAGGTTACGGAAGTCACCTTGTAGGAAAGTTCCTCGCCGTCGCTGTTGTAGAAGGTGACGGTTCTCCCGATGTAATTCACCGCGTTGGTCATAGCGAAGTTCGTCATGCTCTCCAGCCCCGCGTTGAGGTTCGTCAACTGCTCCAGGGAACTGAATTGCGCCATCTGGGCGATAAACTCTTTGTCCTCCATGGGGTTCAGCGGATCCTGATGCGTGAGCTGCGTAATGAGAAGTTTCAGGAAATCGTCCTTGCCGAGTTCGGTCTTCACCGTTCTGGTTATGTCGTCCGAGCTGGTACCGCTTGTGGAGGAAGCACTTCCCGTTCCCGCCACGCTCGACGTCTGAAACATGCCACCCACTCCTTTCCGTTCAGGCTATCCAGTGCAGCAAGCCCCGTTCGAGGTCAAGCCGCACGGTTCTCCGTTCCTCGTCTTCGTCGGAAACACCGTCTTCCACACCGGAAAGCCTGTTCGTCCGCCGGTTCTTTCCGGAATCGCTCTGGCTGTGCTGTTGCTCTTCCTGCTGTCGGACATCGACGCTGAGCTGGCCCACGGTGATTCCCTGCTGTGCGAGGGCCTGCCGCAACTGGTCGAGCTGGCCCAACAAGGTCTGCCGCAACGCCTCGTTGTCCACCCGAAGCACCGCCTCCATACCGTTCCCCGTGGTCTGGACGGTCACGTCCACGCGTCCCAGAGCGGGAGGATCCACGATGATCCGGGCACGATGCCCCTCCTCAGTGGCAATCACACGCACCACTTCCGTCATTCCCTCGGGCAGGGCCGCGAGCCCTCGCCCCTGCAGCGGGAGGGACGTACCTTCTCCGGGAAGAGGGCCCGTGACACTCCGCGCCGGACCGGAAATACCGGAGGACGCACCCCCGTCAAGGAACGAGGAGAAAGCCGTCTCCCTGCCGGCCGATGCCGAAGACATCGCGGTGTTCCGGGCTCCCTGCTCCTCACGTCCTCCTGCAAATGCATCACCATTTCGTTGCTCCGTTTCGGCATGTTCCTCCGGAACCTCCAGAGCCGCGGCCTGCCCCAATTCGTGCGACGCGCTTTTGCCCGCCCCCTCATCGCTTTTAGGACGAGCCTCATTCGGAACAGAGCCGTCCGGCAAGAGCGAACGTTCTGTCACCGCCACATTCCGGGGGAGCGCATCCTCCGCAACCGCCTTCTCCGTCACCGTTTTCGCGATATCTTCGAGCGGTAATTCCGAAACTGGCACCGGAGCTTCTTTGCTTTCGGCCCCTCCGGAGAGAGTGCCCTCGGAAAGGTTTTTCACAACCTCCTCCCGAAGGGGCACCGCAACGGAACGAGGCGTTCCGGAAGCGTCATTCTCTTTGGAAAGAGGTATTCCCTTTTTCAACAACGAAACGGCGTCCCCTTCATCCGCTGCTTCTGCCTTCTGCGGTCCTTCCTCGGGAGGGACAACCCCGGGGGCATCCTTGTCCGCAGCGTCATCACCTTCGTCGAGGAGCCCCGCCTGCGAGGGCACCGTTTCTTCCGCACGGGCTACGTTCCCGTCCGGAGCGGAAACCGCCGCCATTCCATCACGGTATTGTTCTTCGACCGGAACCACAGGTTGGTTTTCGGGCACCAGGGCAGATGGAACGACAGGAAACTTCTCTTCAAGCAAATGTTCCGAAGTGACCTCAACGCCACCGGGTGCCGTAGGCACTGCGACGATCTCGGCGATATCCACGCCGTTCGCCAGGCAGGGAAGCGCACTCTCCGGCACACCATCCCGAAGCGCGTCCGCGCCTGCTTCCTCTTCGCACGACACATTCTCCTCTTCTTCCTGCGAAGGATCGACAAGCACGTCTTTCGTCGGAGCCTCTTCTCCGTTGCCGATCCAGAACGTCCACGCCAGCTCGACGAGCCCAGGCGAAAGAGCTCCCGGAACGGCAGCGGAAGATTCCGGAAGCACTCCTTCGAGAAGGAGCCCTTTTTCGTTCTTCCCGGCATCACCTTGGGAAAGGCTCTCCCCCGCAGTGGAAAGGAGCGTCTCAAAAACCGCTCCTGGAGAGGCGCTTTGGGTCTTGGCGGTTCCCTTTCCCGCAGAGGAAGCCGAAGCGGGGTCCGGAAAAAGTGCCTGGACGGAATTGACGGACATGTTCAGGGGCTCCTTTCTGCCACGGTTCGGCCCCGTTATTTCTTCATGGAGATGCTTTCCTTCAGGAAGGCATCGCTGGTGGTGATAACCCGGGCATTCGCCTGAAAGCTCCGCTGAGAAATGATGAGATCGGAGAAGGAATCGGCCAGATCGCCGTTGCTCCCCTCCAGCGCACCGCCCATGAGCTTTCCCGTGTTCTCCGCGCCGGGAAAGAGAAGGTTCAGATCCCCCGAATTCGCGGTCACGGAAAAGAGGACGTCCCCTTCACTCTTGAGCCCCATGGGATTACGGAAAAAGGCAAGGGGGATGCGGTAGGTGGGTTTGACCATGTTGTTTGAATACACCACATTCAGCACGCCGTCGGCGGTGACGACCACTCCCTGTCGATATCCCATGGGATAGCCGTCCTGCTTGACGGAACGGGTAGTGCTGGAGCTTCCGAATTGCGTGATCCCTGCAAGCGGATCTCCGCCGCCACCGAAATCGAGGGTGATCTCCCCGGCCTCGGGAGTGACGGTCTGTCCCGGATTATTGGGATCAGGGACCGGGCTGTAGGGCACGTTGATGGCGACGATCTCCGATCCATCCCGGATGATGTCGCCCGCCACAACCCCCGTCGCAGGATCGGAAGCACCGGAAAATCCGATCTCGCCAGACCCCACCTCAACGGGAGGATCCTCGTCGAGCAGTTCCGCCTTCCAGGTCCAGCGGTTCAGTTTCCACGTCTCCGTCCCGTCCGGAGCGATTTCCGTAGCCTTGGACCAGGTCACCCGGATTTGATGGACATTGCCGAGATTGTCGTAGACAGTCGTCTCCGTGGCGTGGGAATCCCCCAGAGCCATGCCTGCGTCGAGATTGCACGCGTAAAGGATGCCCCCCGTCGCTTTGGGAGGGAGGGTGTACTCCGAATCTCCCGTTTCGGACGGAACGGGAATTTTCACCGGCTCAAGTCCGCCGGGGGTTCCCGGAACACTTCCGTCGCCGATTCTCGTCCCCATCAGGTAGTTTCCCGTCCCGGACTGCACGAGATATCCTTCTCCATCGGCGACGAAATTCCCCGCCCGGGTATAGAACTGGCCTTGTTCATTCTGGACGACGAAAAAACCGGATCCCGAGATGGCGATATCCGTGGGACTGTCGGTGAGGGAAAGAGTTCCGGCAGCCTGGCTCACATCGATAGCGGTAACGATGGACCCCAAGCCGACCTGCATGGGGCTCACACCGCCCACATTGCCCTGGGAGCCGGTGGCGCCACGCATCAGGTCCGAAAGGAGATCGGAGAAGACCGGGGAGGATCTTCGGAAACCAACGGTATTCACGTTGGCCACGTTGTTGCCGATCACGTCGAGATAGGTCTGATGCCCAACCACGCCGTTCACGCCTGTCCACAGAGATCGTATCATGGCGGCCTCCTGAGATGATATGTCATGTCGGTCAAGCCGCATTCCCTTGCCGTTTCAAAGCCCGACCGTCCGTGGCAGGCGCTGCGTGAACAAACACATTGGATCGACTCCGAATGCCTCGTAGTTGGTATCGGCATTTCGAAGCGGGACTTTATCCCATGGAGTGCTTCAGAAGAACGAGGCGAAGAAGGGAGAGGAAGCCGGACAAGGGGAAAATCAAAGCGGCGAGGCCAAAATCGCCCCGCCGGCGGAAGATATCCGCTGTTCCCAGAGGAAAAACAGCCTTGAGCATGCGCCGAACCGAGACAACGGAACAAAAAACAACCCTCTCCGGTGTTGTCCGACAAAAGCAGGGTTCCGGTTCTTCCAGGTCGGACACACCGAGCGGCGAAAAGGCAAGGATTCTTCGAGGCCGAAGGGCTACCGCTTGAGAGTCGCCAAGCGCTCCGTGAGGCGGGCCGCCTTCGGGCTGTCCATCTTGGCGAGGATTGCCGCCGCCTGATCCTGGGGCATGCGGGAGAGGAGCGTCACCGCCAGATCCTCCCGGAGATCCTGCATGATCTGGGCGGCGTTGCGGGGAGACATTTCCTGGTAGGTTTGGAGAAGGTCCTCGATGTTCTTTTCCTCCGCGTCCGGCGCATCCTGTGTCGGTTGCTGCGCCAACTGTTCCGCCAGAAGCGCCTCCTGCCTTCCGAGCGCTTCCGCTCTGGCGAGAAGATCCGCGGAGATGGCCTCCGACGCGGCCTGGAGAGCGTTGAGTTCCGCCTCCCGCACAGCGAGCAACTGCTCTCGCTCCTTGATTTCGAGGGCGCGACGTTCTGCGACAGTGAGGGCATAACGGGGAGGCACACCGAAGGTATCCGAAAGCTGTTCTCCAACCAGAGGAATCTGGGGAAGCAACGGATAGAGGACCGTGCGCGCATCCCACACACCGGCCAGATGCAGACCGGAAAGGGTTCCTCCCAAAAGAAGAAGTGACAGAAGAAACATGGCACATCCGCGTCCGCGGGACTTTTTCTTCACCTTAGGGTTCCCTCCGGTGCTCTTGGGAGCCTTCGGCGAGGGCCTCGGTTCGTCGATCATCTCTTCGGAGGAATCCCGCATCGGATCCGCCATGAACCTATTCCTCCTCCTTCATTTTCCTGTAAAGAGCCAACACATTCCGGACGTATCGCTGCGTCTCCGGGATGGCCGGAATGCCGCCACAGGCATCCACTCTTCCGGGACCGGCGTTGTACGCCGCAAGCGCCTTCTCCATGTCACCGTCATATCGCTGCAACATCGAGGCAAGGTAGCGGGCGCCTCCATCCATGTTTTCAATGGGATCGAAAGCATTTTGGACTCCCAGCATTCTTGCCGTTCCCGGCATGAGCTGCATGAGCCCCTGAGCCCCCTTGGGCGAAACCGCCCTCGGGTTGCCTCCCGACTCCATGCGAATCACCGCCCGGACAAGGGCCGGATCGAGACCGTACGCTCCTGCGGTTGCAGGGAGAGCCGCTTGCCACGTCGCTCCGTCACGTCTTTCTTCCGAGAGAAGCACCTCGTCCCTGTCGAAAATCCCTTCACCGTCGGCGAGTCCCGGGCTATCCGAGGCGAGGACATGTTGCAAAGCACGGTTTCTGTCCTTCCCCTGGGTTTTCTCCTTCTTTCGCGCCTCTTCGAGGGCATGCTCGAAATTCCCCGGCGAAACACCTTCCCGCAAACGTTCCAGCGGCATGTCGGAGCCTCCGGAAGGCGAAAAGCGGTTCTGAATTTCCTCGATTCGGGCGAGAACACGATTCACGTTCGCGAGACTGGGTCGCATGGAAATTCCTCCCGAGTGGTGTTGAAACGCATACAGGTGAGATCGTCCAACTCGTTCTGCGCCGTCGAGAGCCGCACCGCAGTATCCGCGGCCTGGAGCTTTTCCACGTAGTTCTCCAGCATGCGCACCTCGCGGTGCCGTTCGAGGAGACGCACCTTGGTCTCTTCAATGGCACGGCGCAGGGCGGCCAATTCCCGCTCTTTGCACTCCATATCCGTGTCGATGCACTCGATATGCTGCCGCTGATGCCAGAGATCCCGGGGGGAGAACACCCGCCCGACCTGGGTCACGAACTCGTCCAGGGCGCGCTGGCGCTCCAGCTTCAATCCATCAAGCTGGGCGAGCACGTTCTGCTCCGCCGTGAGCCGCTCGGAAAGTTCCACTTGAACGGTCTGTTCCTCCCGGACTTTTGTTGAAAGGATACGTCGAAATCTCCGGATCTTCTGCATCATGGTCTATCTCCTCGCCTCCTGGAGGTTCGGCACGAGGGATTCCATAGTCCGTACGGTCTCCTCGAAGGAGAACCGCTCCTGAACACCCTGACGGAGAAAATTCTGCACCCGGTCGATGTATTCCAGCGCCCAGTCTATTTTCGGATTGCTACCGGTCTTGTACGCACCGATGTTAACCAGATCCTGAGCCTCCTCGAACACGGAGAGAACTTCCCGTATCGTCGTGGCCGCCGCCATCTGCTCCTCCGAAACCACGCCGGGCATCACGCGGCTGATACTTCGGAGAACATCCACCGCAGGGTAGTGGTTTCTCGCGGCGATCTGGCGGGAGAGAACGATGTGTCCGTCGAGAATGCCCCGCACCGTGTCCGCCACGGGCTCGTTCATGTCATCGCCCTCCACGAGAACCGAGTAGATGGCGGTGATGCTTCCCCGCTCTCCTGCGCCGGCCCGCTCGAGAAGACGGGGCAGAAAGGCAAACACCGAAGGCGTGTACCCGCGTGTGGCAGGTGGCTCCCCCACGGCCAGCCCCGAATCACGCTGCGCCATGGCGACGCGGGTGATGGAATCCATCATGAGCAGGACGTTCTCTCCCTGATCGCGGAAGTATTCCGCGATCGTCGTGGCAGTGAGCGCCGCCTTGAGACGCACGAGAGGTGGTTGATCCGACGTGGCCACCACCACGACGGAACGCTTGAGACCCTCCACTCCCAAATCGTTGTCGAGGAACTCCTTGACTTCCCGTCCCCGTTCTCCCACAAGACCGATGACGTTCACATCCGCCTCGGTGTTGCGGGCCATCATGCCGAGCAGAGTGCTCTTGCCCACGCCTGAACCGGAGAAGATGCCCACCCGCTGCCCCTGCCCCAGGGTCAGCAGACCATCCATGACCTTGACGCCCACGGAGAGTGGTTTCGAAATGTGCTGTCGGCGCAGTGGGTGTGGCGGCGCCGCATGAAGGGGATAGAAACCGGAGACCGCCACGGGCCCCTTTTCGTCGATGGGACGCCCCAGTCCGTCCAGAACCCTGCCGAGGAGACCGCTCCCCACATGAACGCCGAGGCTGCGCCCCATGGCCACCACATCGCACCCCGGACCGATGTCTTGAATGTCTCCGAGCGGCATGAGCAACACACGATCGCCCCGAAAACCCACCACTTCCGCACGGAGCACACTGTTCCGCCTGCGAAAGCGGATCTCGCAGAGATCCCCCACCTGCACATCCGGCCCCTGAGACTCAATGACGAGCCCCACGACCTGAACGACTCTTCCGTTGACGCGGATCCAGTCGCTCCGGTCCAAACGCACCTCGAGGACACCCAGCAGATCCTTTCCCATGGCTACGCTCCGCCGTCCTCGGCGGCATCCCCCCGCCCCGCAGGAACGGGCGCGCCTCCGGAGGAAAGTCCTTCCAGAAGAACGCCGTCAACCTCCCGGGAAATCTGTTCGAGCTGAGTCCTCCACCGTGCGTCGTACACGCCGAGATTCGTCTCCACCAGACAACTTCCCCGGTCCACGTTCTCGTCCCCGACGAACTCGATATGGCGGATCCCCCGGAGAATGTCGGCGAACTCGTCCCGCCGTTCCCGCACCGAGACTGCATCCTCGGGGTGAAGATACACCACCAAGCGCTCCCGATCACTCACCCGGAGAAGCACCTGGCGCAGAAGCGTCATCACCGTGGCTTCGTTGAGTTCCACCTGGCGATGGAGCAAGCGTTCGAGCACGACACTCCAGAGCCGGATCAACCGAAGCTGGTTCGCTTCCGCAAGCTCTTCCAGATTCCGGCGAAGCTCGCCGTGGACGCCGTCAATCTGTTCCGCCAGAGAGGCGAAGCGCTCCGCATATTCCTCCCGGACTTCCTGAAACGCCTTGTTCCGCCCCCGGGTATATCCTTCGGAATAGCCCTCGTCATGCCCAGTGCGACGCGCATCCTCCCGTTGTTCCTCAAGCCGGGATTCCAGATCGCCCTTGAGTTTTTCCAGCCTTGCCTCCGCATCCCTGCGCTGTTTCACGACCTCCTGCTCCAGGGACGTCGCGTGTTTGCGCGCCTCCACCAGGGCCTCTTCCGCCCGGCGGAGCTTCTCCTGAAGTCCGAGCCGCTCCTTTTCGGCGCGAAGAGCCGCCGCCTGCTCTCCCCTCTCCTCGGTGCCGGAGACGGGACACGCCTCCTCCGGCACCGTCTTTCCCTTCGGCAGGGGGCTTCCCACCTTGACCGCCTCCGGAAGAAGGCGTACCGCCCGGAAAAGACGTTGGCGACCGGTTCCGCTAGACAATCAGCTCTTCCTCTCCACCTCGGGCGATGACGATCTCTCCGGCATCCTCAAGGGCGCGGATAACATTGACGATCTTCTGCTGCGCCTCCTCCACGTCTCGGACGCGCACGGGCCCCATGAACTGCATGTCCTCCAGCAACATCTCGGAGGCTCGTTTGGACATATTCTTGAAGAACTTCTGCCGCAACTCCTCCGTGGCTCCCTTGAGAGCGAGGGAGAGGTCCTTGATGTCCACTTCCCGGAGGACGCGCTGAAGCGAGCGGTCGTCCAGCCCGATCACGTCCTCGAAGACGAAGAGGCGCCGTTTGATTTCCTCCGCCAAGTCGGGGTCCTTTTCCTCGAGCATTTCCATGATGTTCCGCTCCGTACCCCGATCCACACGGTTGATGATGTCCACCACAGCTTCAATGCCTCCGGCAATGGTGAAATCCTGGCCGAGAACACTGCTGAGTTTTCGCTCCAGCACCCGCTCCACCTCCCGCAGGACTTCCGGAGTGATCCTGTCCATGGTGGCGATACGCCGCGTCACATCCCACTGAATGTTGGCGGGCAGACCGCCCATGATCGCCGCAGCCTGTTCGGGAACGAGATAGGAGAGAATGAGGGCGATAGTCTGGGGATGCTCTCCCTGGATGAAGCTGAGAACTTGTTGTGCGTCAGTGTGGCGCATGAAGTCGAAGGGACGTACCTGAAGGCTCGCGGTGATGCGTCGGAGGATTTCCTGGGCGCGCTCGGACCCGAGGGCCTGCTCCAGGAGCGACCGTGCGTAATCCACGCCCCCCTGGGAAAGGAATTCCTTGGCCATGAGCAGCTCCTGGGCCTCTTTGAGGACCTGGAGCTTGACATCCGGAGTGATTTTCCGCAGGTTGGCGATTTCGAGTGTAAGCAGCTCAATGGTCCCCTCGTCGAGCTGCTTGTAGATGAGTCCTGCCACTTCAGGGCCCAGAGAAACCAAGAGGATGGCAGCTTTGTCTCTCCCCCTCAGTTCTTTTTTGGCCATGGATTCCCTTCCTCTCCCAGGCGGCTATTCCTCAGCCAGCCAGTTCTTGATGACTGCAGCGACATCCTCGGGGTTCTTCATCGCATAGATGCGGAGCTGTTCTTCCAGAACGACGACTTCACTCTGTCCGGCCATCAGATCAGGGTTTTCCATGAGCTCTCTCAGGCTCGGCACCTTTCCTTCCTCGCCTCCAGCCGCCTGTTCGAGGAGGAGCCGCCGGCGGCGGCGCATCCACCAGAGAGCCACGCCGACCGCCCCCACAAGCACGAGCGCAAGCGCGATCATGCCCATGAGGAGCTGCTGTCGCCGCTGCTCCTGGAGCTGGGCGAGAAGGTTGTCCACAAAAGAGGTGGCGAAGGGCATGGGCTGAATGACGAGCTTGTCTCCCCTAACCTCGTCGATACCGATGGCCGCCGCCACGGCCTCCTTGAGTCCGCCCAGTTGTTCGTCCGAGAGCGTGCCGTCCACGAGAACCGAGGCGGAGACCCGTTTCACCGTTCCCGGCGTTCCCACCTGCTCCTCTTCCCGGGTGGTGATCTCGTAGTTCTTCGTCGATTCCGTCTTGGCGTATTCGCTGTTCCCCTGCTGCTGTCCCGTGATGGCGTACCCCGGGATATTCGTTGTCGTTCCCGGAGGCGCCCCGGGAACACTGCCGGGCCCCTCGTAGGTCTCTTCCATGTCCTGTTGGCTCCGGATAACGCCTTTGCCAGTAGGACCGGGGATGAATTCCCTGGTAGAGACCTTTCGCTTGTCGAAATCAAGTTCCACCCGAACGCGCACCACTGCCTTGCCGGGGCCGAAAACTCGCTCCAGCATGACGCGAAGCTTGCGTTCGAACTCCTGTTCCTGCTGTCGTTCGAGTTCCCGTTGCACCGAGGAGACGGAAGAACCCAGGCCGTCGCTTCCCGCAAAGATGAAATTTTCATCGGCGATCATGTCGGAGAGCACGTTGCCCGCCGTGTCCACCACGGTGACATCGTCGGCGCGAAGGCCCTCGACGCTGTGAGCGACGAGGTGGACGATGGAGCGCACCTGCTCCGGACCGACCTTTCTCCCTTGTTTCAGCCGGACGAGGACGGATGCGGTGGAGGGTTGCTGTTGTTCGAGGAAGAGACGCTGCTCGGGAATGACGATGTTGACCTTCGCATACTCCACGGCGTCGATCTGCAGGACCGTCCGTGCCAGCTCCCCCTCCAGTCCCCGGAGGTAGGTGATGCGCTGCTGGAAATCGCTCATGCCCATCTTGGCCCGATCGAAGATCTCGAAGCCCACAACGCCCCCCTTGGGAAGCCCTGCGGAGGCGAGATTCAACCGCGCCTCATGGACCACGTCCCGGGGAACGAGAATGGCGTTGGCCACGGGGTCCAGCCGGTAAGGAATCTTCTGCTCCCGAAGGGTCGCCACGATGGAAGCTTGATCGTCTACCTCGAGTCCGGAAAAGAGGGGATCGTAGGCCGTTCTTCCCGACCAAAGCACGAGGAGGACGATGGCGGCCACCACGAGCACAGACGCCCCGAGCAGAGAATACCGCTGCCACGGAACAAGGGACTCCCAAAAAACCCGTATCCTGGAGAAGAACTGCCTGATCCGTTCCATGAGCGTTCGTCAGACCGGCATTCTGGCGATCTGCTGATAGGCATCCACCAGTTTGTTCCGGATCTCCATGAACAACCGCAGGGACATCTCCGCCTCGGACGCGGCGACAACCACCTCGGAAATGTCGTTCACTTCGCCCAGCGCCAGCTTTCGCGTCTTCTCGTCCGCCACATGCTGCAGGTCGTTCACGTTCTCCATGCTCTCCTTGAGGACTGCGGCGAAGGTGGTTCCACTTTTGGCTCCCTCATCCTTCTTCTGAACCGCGCCCCCCTTCCCCTCGTCTCCGAAGGGAAGTGTCCTGTCAAGTAAATTCAGGGTAACGGCACTCATGTTCGCCCCTCCTCCCGGAAATACGCATGTACAGATTTACACTATGATACCACATCAGACTGACATTTACCGCAAAAGACTCTCCCCTGTCGCTCTTTCTCCAAAGGCAATACTCCGGTAATTTACCAGAAAAAGCGAAAAAAAAGCAGGGGGGACTGCCTCACCCCCCCGAATCGAAAGCCTTATTTTCAACTGATCCAAAAGTCCCGACATCTATCCTTTGAGCACTTCCAAGGCACTGTTCCACATAACCTTTCCCGTGTCCACGATGGAAAGGCTCGCCTCGTAGGCCCTGCTGGCCACGATCATGTCAGTCATCTCCCGCACCACGTTCACGTTCGGATAGGCCACATATCCTTCCTCGTTCGCATCGGGATGTTCCGGCTGGTACACCAGACGGGGCGGAAGGGGATCCTGTGCGATGGCGGTAACCTTCACTCCACCCGACGCGGAATTGGGGGAAAGCTCGCGGTCGAGGCGCTCCGCAAAAACAGGCACGCGCCGTACATAAGGACCTCCGTCGCCGGAGCGCGTGGTATTCACGTTGGCAAGGTTTTCCGAGATCGTGTCCATCCAGAGACGATGCGCCGTGAGAGCGCTTCCCGCCACGTTCAAGGAGTGAAAGACGCGCATCATCGGCCTCCTATGACGGCCTTGTACAGACCGAACTTTCGCCCGAGCATCCTGTTCATGGCGGTATATCCCATCCTCGTCTGGTTGAGAAGGGCGTTCTCTCGCTCGGGATCCACATTGTTTCCGTCGAGGCGGTACCACTCGTCGTAGATCCGGGACTCCTCGGGAACCACGTCGTTCACGGAAAGAGGACGCCGAGGAATGTGCTTGGTGTCGGTCACGGCAAGAGGCAGCTTCGTGGGACCATCGATGAGTTCTTTCAACTGATCCTCGAAGGAGACCTCCCGGCGGGCATACCGCGGGGTGTTGCCGTTGGCCATGTTCTGGGAGACCGCCTCGAACCGGCGAGACAATCCTTCGACATCCTTCGCGATGACATCCCAGGTCATGTCCCTCTGCATGAAACTCCCTCCCGAACGATTCCAAGATGAACGGATCTCATCGGACCCTTTTGTGTATCGGCAGCGTCTTTCCTTCTCTTGAAAGGTGAATCGCTCCCGAGATCTTCCTTTCCGCCGTATCCCGATACGGAGAGAAGGAAACAGGATCGCCCTCCCCCGAAGAAAAACGCCCGGCGGGATCTGCCGAAACATCGGAGATTCCACCGGGAAAGAGCTGGGGCAACGTCACAAAACCTCTGTGGCCGGGGGGTTTTCGGATCACTCCTCGAAAATGCCCAGTTCCTCCAGGAAGAGCGCGCTCAGAACGCGGATGTACGTTCCCTTCATGCCGAGGCTCCGGCTTTCGATGATCCCGGCGCTCTCCAGCTTGCGCAGGGCATTGACGATGACGCTCCGGGTCACGCCGACGCGATCCGCCACGCGGCTCGCCACTACGACTCCTTCGGGACCCCCGAGCTCCCGCACGATGTGCCGCACCGACTCCACCTCGGAATAGGAAAGGGCACGCATGGCCATCTGCACCACCAGACGCTCCCGGGCGCGTTCCTCGATGGAACGAGTCCGCTCGTGGAGAATCTCCAGCCCCACCACGGTGGCGAGATATTCTGCGAGGACGAGATCCCTCGTGTCAAAGGGCTGGCCGAACCGCGCAAGAATCAGGGTCCCCAAGCGCTCTGCCCCGCCCGTGATGGGAACGTAGAGCACGTGCTTGTTGGAGTAGGTACAGGGATGGTCCGCATAGGCGCACAGTCCATGGTCCGTGTGGTTGAGCACCGATTCGTGGTACTGGTTGAGTTTCTCCACATAGGAATCGGGCATGCTGTTCTTTTCGAGCAGGTTCGCCATAATGGGACAGTCGTACTCACTCACCCAGGCATACCCGAGGATGCGCCCCTCCCTGCTGATGAGATACACGTTGGCCGCCGCAAGATCGCACAGAAGCTTGGAGAGCTTCTGGTAATCCGGATAGGCCCGATGGTCCCTTCTGTTCTGCAGCGCCCGGCTCACGAGACGGGTCTTCTCAAGCAGATCCTGCATGGCCGAAGGATTCAGGATCTTCGCTCTCGACTCGATGAGTTCCTTTGGGGTGTTCATCGTCACGGCATGTCCCTCCTATTTCTTCTTCTAGTAAACGTGTCGCTCACGACGGCCCCACTCGGGACTTCCGGCATGATTTTCCTCGTCGTGCGTACCCTTCCCGCAATTTTCGAATGCCTCGTTATTCCCTTTTCTAGAGAAGGTAGTTCCGCATGTCCTTGTCCGCCGCCACATCCCGCAGGCGCTCCTCCACAAAGGGGACATCCACGCGGACCGTGCTGCCGGCCAATTCCTGCGCATCGAAACTGATTTCCTCCAGAAGAAGTTCCATAATGGTGGCGAGCCGTCGGGCACCGATGTTCTCCATGTCGCGGTTCGCCGCCGTGGCAAACTTGGCGATGGCGCGCAGCGCTCCTTCTTCGAAGAGAAGTTCCACCCCCTCCGTGCCGAGCAGGGCCTGATACTGGCGTACAAGGCTGTGTTCGGGCTCCCGGAGAATGCGGAACAATTCCTCCTCGCCGAGGGAATCGAGCTCAACCCTTATGGGAAGTCTTCCCTGCAGCTCCGGAACGAGATCCGACGGCTTGACCTTGTGGAAGGCCCCCGCGGCGATGAACAGGATGTGATCCGTCGTGACCGGGCCGTACTTGGTCTGCACCGTACATCCCTCCACGATGGGCAGGAGATCCCGCTGAACGCCCTCGCGGCTCACGTCCGGGCCGGCCCCACGGCCCTCTCCAGCCGCAACCTTATCCAGTTCGTCGAGAAAGACGATGCCTTCCTCCTGTGCCTTTTCGAGGGCTTCCCTGGTGACGGCCTCCATGTCCACGAGCTTCTCCGCCTCTTCCGCCTCGAGAATGCGCCGTGCCTCGGCGACGCTGACGCGGCGCCGTCGAGATTTCTTGGGCAGCAAGCCGCCGAGCATCTCGTTGAGATTCATGCCCATCTCCTCCATGCCAGCCCCCCCCAACAGGGGCATGCCGAGTTTGGGCACCTCCGTCACCTCGACTTCCACCTCCCGATCCTCGAGCCTGCCGTTGCGCAGCATCTCCCGAAGTCGCTCCCGGGTCGCGGTGAAGCGCTGTTCCTCCTCCGGCGTCTGGGGGGGAGGTGTACTCGCCTGGGCGGCCTCCTCCTGCTGACCGCCGAAGAGACGAAAGAACTCGGGGACGCGGGAGACCGCGGAACGGGGTCGGGGAAGAAGCGCATCAAGCAGTCGGTCCTCGGCGCGCACCTTCGCGACCTCGCGGACCTCTTCGACCTTCCGCTCCTTCACCATCTGCACCGCCGTCTCCACGAGATCGCGGATCATGGATTCCACATCGCGCCCCACATAGCCCACTTCGGTGTACTTAGTGGCCTCCACCTTAACGAACGGAGCGTTCACCAAGTGCGAGAGGCGGCGGGCGATCTCCGTCTTACCCACCCCAGTGGGACCGACCATGAGGATGTTCCGGGGAGCGATCTCCCTGGCCGCCTCCTCGGGAAGACGCCGCCTGCGCAGGCGGTTCCTCAGGGCGACCGCCACGGCGCGTTTGGCCTTTTCCTGGCCGATGACGTATCTATCGAGATAGGCGACGATCTCCCGGGGGGAGAAGTCCCGTCCTTCCTGTCGTATCACGCGTCGATCACCTCCACGGTGATGTTCTTGTTGGTGTAGATGCACAGATCCCCCGCGATCTCCAGAGAGCGGCGGGCAATCTCCTCCGCAGGCCATTCCGCGGCTTCGCAGAGCGCCCTCGCCGCAGCAAGGGCGAAGCCGGAGCCGGAACCGATGGACGCGGCGTATCCTTCGGGTTCCAGGACATCCCCCGCGCCGGAAAGCAGAAGCGTCTGCTCCCGATCCGCCACGAGCATCATCGCCTCTAGCCTGCGAAGAGCCCGGTCGGTACGCCATTCCCGCACCATGGTCACGGCGGCCCGCATGAGATTTCCCGAATGCTCCTCCAGAAACTTTTCAAAGCGCTCCAGCAGCGTCATGGCATCGGCGGTGCTTCCGGCGAATCCCGCGAGCACCGTGCCGCGGTAGAGGCGCCGTACCTTTCGCGCCCCCGCCTTGACAACCTGGTTTCCCAACGTGACCTGTCCGTCTCCCGCCATGGCGACGCGGTTCCGGATCCGCACGCAGAGAATCGTCGTTCCCTCAAACATGTTCGTCCGCTCCTCCCCCGCGGGGATGGGCCGCGCTGTAGCTCCGGCGCATCTGCTCCGCGGTGATCCTGAGATATTTCTGGGTCGTCACGAGACTCTCGTGGCCCAACAGTTCCTGAAGCACCCGAAGCGACGCGCCTCCCTCAAGCATGTGCGTCGCAAAGGAATGGCGCAGCACGTGGGGTGTCACACCCGCGAGCCCGACGATCCGGGCGGCTCGGGTGACGATGCGGTGCACGGTGCGCACCGAAAGCTCTCCACCCTCCTCACCCGGAAAGAGCGGTCCACCCCGCTCCCCTGAAGGCGGGAGGGGCAATTCCAGAAGGGCATCCCGGGCAATGCGCCCCATGGGAACCATGCGCTCCTTGTCCCCCTTGCCGCGCACGCGAATCCACCGCTCCTCAAGCTGCACGTCCTCCCAGTCGAGCGCGACGAGTTCGGCCACGCGCAGGCCACAGCCGTACAACAGTTCCAACACCGCCCGGTCGCGATGAAACTCCTCCCCGCGCGGCCCCTCTTCGACGAGACGCGCCGTGTCTTCCCGGGAGAGTGCACGGGGAAGACGCTGGGGCAGCTTGGGACTCCGCACGGATGCCGCCGCGTTGGAAGCCACTCTTCCGTTCCGCTGGAGGAAGGCGAACCAGCTCCGCACGGCGGAGAGTTTCCTCGCCGCGCTGGTCTTCGCGTATCCGAATCCCATGATGTCCCGAAGAAAAGCACGGACATGGGAGGACGTGATCTCCTCCACGTCCTCAAGCCCCTGCTGGAGAAGAAACTCGCAGAACTGGGCGAGATCGACCGCGTAGTTGGTCACGGTATGATCCGAGCGTCCCAGAGAGAAGCGCAGGTGCTCCAGATAGCAGTCCATTTCGACGGAGAGATTTTCACTCATGGCGCGTATTGTAGCACTTTTCCCTTGAAATTGGGAAATTTCTGGAGAAAGGGGTCATAAATACTACGGAAAAAGCGTGCCCTGCTTCTCAAGAAAGCATGTAAGGGCTTCCCGTGCCCGGGCGACCACAGCTCCGCATCGCTCGGTCCGCCCCCGGATCCGCTTCGGAAGAGGAGGGAAAATGCCGAGATTGCAGTTCATGGGTTGAAAGTTTCCGGGAAGAGCACTGTCGAGATAGTGCAACAGAGCACCGATGGCGGTCTCGTCGGGCCAGCGCGGAAAGGGCGAACCTGCGAGGAAGGCCGCACAATTCACCGCTGCGACAAGCCCCATGGCGGTGCTCTCCACATAGCCTTCCACGCCGACGAGCTGCCCCGCCAGAAACAGTGCCTCCCGCCCCCGAAGCCGGAGGGAGGAATCCAACGCCAGGGGAGCGTTGACATAGATGTTCCGGTGCATGACGCCGAGGCGGATGAACTCCGCCTTCTCCAGTCCCGGAATGAGCCGGAAGACGCGCTCCTGCTCCCCCCAGCGCAGATTGGTCTGAAATCCCACGAGGTTGTAGAGTGTGCCTTCCCGGTTGTCCTGGCGAAGCTGCACCACCGCGTAGGGCTCTCTTCCGGTTCTCGGGTCGGGAAGCCCCACAGGACGCATGGGACCGTAGCGGAGGGTATCCGGCCCCCGTTCCGCAAGCACCTCCACGGGAAGACATCCCTCGAAATAGCGCGGATCCTGCTCGAATTCCTTCCGAGGTGCCCGTTCCGCCGTCAGCAGAGCGGAAAGAAAACGCTCGTAGGACTCCCTGTCGAGGGGACAGTTCAGATAATCCTCCCCCTGCCCCCATCGGCTGGCCCGGTAGACCGTGCCCGCGTCCACGCTTTCCGCGGTCACCACGGGAGCGACCGCGTCGTAGAAGGCGAGAAAACCTCCCGCGGATTCCCTGAGACACGCCGCAAGCGCAGGGCTCGTGAGAGGTCCCGTGGCAACCACCGCGGGTTCTTCGGGCAATGTGGCAACCTCCTCCCGGAGGATCGTCACCAGGGGATGTGCGGCGAGACGCTCCGACACGAAACGGGCGAAGAGTTCCCGATCCACCGCCAGAGCCCGCCCTGCGGGAACGACGCTCTCCTCGGCAGCTTCCATGACGAGGCTCTTCATGCGCCGGAGTTCTTCCTTGAGAAGTCCTCCCGGGCTTTCCGGCACGTCCGACCCGAGGGAATTGCTGCAGACCAGCTCCGCCAGCCACGCCGTCCTGTGGGCGGGAGTGCTGTTTACGGGGCGCATTTCGTGGAGACGGACCGTATGCCCCCGGCGGGCCAACTGCCACGCTGCCTCGCTTCCCGCGAGGCCACCTCCGACGACGGTGACGGACTGGGGCGGAACCGGGGCGCTACACATCCGAGGAGGTTTCCTTCGGAGAACGGGGCGACGGAGCCGTTCCCTTCCGGGGAGTTCTCGGCTTGGCGGCGCCCGGTTTCTTCTTCGGGCGCCCGGCCTTTTTCTTCGGTGCGGGTCCAGCGGCCTCGCTCTGACCGGAACAGGCAGGACAAAAGGGAGGCTTGTTCTTTCCCCGCACCATCAGAGGACCGCCGCACTCGGGACATTTTTCTCCGCTGGGTTGGTTCCAGGAGACGAAGTCGCAGGCGGGATAGAGAGAACAGCCGTAGAAGAAACGCCCTTTCTTCGTACGCCGCCGCACCACCTCTCCCTTGCCGCAGGTGGGACAGGGAATGCCCAGGGTCTTCAGGATGGGGCGGGTGTAGGAGCAGTTCGGATACCCCGAACAGGCGATGAACTCGCCGAAACGCCCTCGTTTGATCACGAGGGGGGCACCGCACTCGGGACAGGCCTCGCCGATCTCCTTCACGGGAACGCGGACACGTTCCGCGTTTTTCTCCGCCGAGGAAAGCGTCTCGGAAAAGGGACGCCAGAAATCGTCCACCACGCCGACCCAGGGGCGGCCCCCCTGCTCGACTTCGTCGAGTTCGCTCTCCATGCCTGCGGTAAAACCGACGTCCACGATGCCCGGGAAATGAGCGACGAGAAAGTCATTCACCACGAGCCCCAGGTCCGTGGGCTCCAGGCGCCGCTCGTCGTTGCGCTCCACATATCCCCGGTCGTAGAGTGTCTGGATGATGGTGGCGTAGGTGGAGGGACGACCGATGCCCTTCTCTTCGAGAGTCTTCACGAGCCCGGATTCCGCGTACCGTGCGGGGGGTTTGGTGAAGCGCTGCTCCCGGAGGACATCGTCCACGAAAAGCGTCTCTCCCTCCACGGCGGGAGCGATGAGTCCCTCCTTCAGGTCCAGGGGCCAGACCTTGCCCCATCCTTCGAAACGAAGGACCGCTCCGGCCTGGGCGAGACCATAGGCGCCACACTCGGCTTCGAGCGTACTCCGGGCCACCACCGCAGCAGACATCTGCGATGCAGTGAATCGCTGCCAGATCATATTGTAGAGTTTGAACTCATCCCCCGAGAGTTCGCCCTTCAGGCGTCCCGGGAGGAGTTCCGGATCAGTGGGACGGATGGCTTCGTGCGCGTCCTGGGTCCGCCCTTTCGCGGCGAAGACATTGGGTTTCTCGGGGACGTACTCGGCCCCCCACTCCTTCCCGATGACCTCGCGCGCCCGGGCGACGGCGTCGGGGCTGAGGCGAAGACTGTCGGTGCGCATGTAGGTGATGAGCCCGACAGGACCTTTCCCCGGAAGCTCCACACCCTCGTAGAGGGTCTGGGCGACCCGCATGGTCTTCCGCGGAGAAAACCCGAGTCGGCGCGCCGCCTCCTGCTGGAGCGTGCTCGTCTTGAACGGAGGAAGGGGAGGCCGTCTGGTCTCCTTGACACGAAAGGATGTCACGGTGAGAGGATGTTCCCGAAGAACCGCCTCCACGGCTTCCGCCTCGGCGGCGTCGGCGATGGTGACCGTCTTCTTGTCCCGCCGCTCCACCCTGAGTCGGTAGGCACGGCCGTCCTCGGAGGACGCATCCACATCCACGAGCCAGTATTCCTGCTCCGTGAAGTCCCGGATCTCCCGCTCCCGGTCCGCGATGAGACGGAGCGCCACGGACTGCACGCGCCCTGCGGAAAGACGGGGCTGCACTTTTTTCCAGAGCAGGGGGCTCAGGGTATAGCCCATGACGCGGTCCAGAATGCGCCGCGCCTGCTGCGCCTCCACCTTGTTCATGTCGATGGGCGAAGGGGTCTTGACCGCTTCACTCACCCCCCGGGCCGTGATCTCGTACATGCGGATCCTGCACGACGTGGCGGGATCGACATCCAGCACATGAGCCAGGTGCCAGGCGATGGCCTCTCCTTCGCGGTCAGGGTCGGAGGCGAGGAGGATCGTGTCGCTCCCCTTGGCGGCGTTCTTCAGTTTCTTGATCAGTTCGCCTTTGCCGCGGACGAGGATGTATTCGGGGGCAAAGCGGTTCTCCAGGTCGACACCGAGCTTGCTCTTCGGAAGATCCCGAATGTGTCCCATGCTCGCCTGGATTTCGTATCCCTTTCCGAGGATTTTCTGAAGTGTTTTCGCTTTTGCGGGGGATTCGACGATAACCAGCGTTTTTTTCGCCATGAGAACGCTCCGTCCCGTCACACGAGCCAGGGGGCGTAGGGAACGTGCCGCACTGCGGCAACGGCATCGCGGTAGTCGATTTTTTCAGGAGACGCCGCAGCGAGATCGAAGAGCATCCGAAAATCCTCTTCGTCGATGGGTCTGTTCCGGGAGCTTCCCAGGAGAACCGCGGACGTCAGCGCTTCCTCGAGGACCGGATCCGATTCCCGCTGCAGTGAAAGGTAGTCCACGACGGCGCCGAGCGCCTCCTGCGTCAGATATCGTCGCTCCTGGGGATGAAAGACTCTGCATGCCATCTGGTGCAGCACCTCCAATGGAAGATCTCACCGGGGACCCGCACGCCACCGTCCCGGCCCGGACTCGTAGACGAGTCCGCGGGCGCAAAGGACGGCCAGGGCGGCGGAAATCCGAGCGGGGCTCATTGTACCCTCTGCAGCCATGTTGTCAATCGTTCGGTCCCCCCGCTCCCGAAGAAGGCGGAGCAGGCGTGTTTCGTCGGCGGAGAGAGTGGAAAAGACGCCATCCTCCTCCTCGGGCATTCCGTCTTCGGCTCCAAAGAAAGAGAGTTGTCCCTCCTCCGAAGAAGAGGATCTCGGACGAAGCAGATCGACGAACTGCTCCACCTGAACGAGCGGAAAGGCTCCGTCGGCGAGGAGGGCGTTGGAGCCCCGGCACACCTTCTCGTCGATGCGCCCCGGTACGGCCCAGAGTTCGCGCCCCATTTCTCCGGCGAGCCGGGCGGTGATGATCGCTCCGCTCCGCTCGGGAGCCTCCACGACGACCAGATGAGACGACAGGGCGGCGATGATCCGGTTCCTCCGGGGGAAAAGCCATCCCCGTCCCGGCGTTCCCAGGGGGTATTCGCTCACCAGGGCGCCACCTTTTGCGACGATGTTCCGAAAGAGATCCTCGTGTTCACTCGGAAAGATCCGGTCCACTCCGGTTCCGAAGACCGCCACGGTACTGCCCCCGCCCTCCAGAGCGCCTCCGTGGGCAGCGCCGTCGATACCGAGAGCGCCGCCGCTCACGACAACACACCCTCTGCGGGCCAGCTCGCTTCCCAGAGCGGACGCCACGGCCCTTCCGTAGGAAGTGCACCGGCGCGTGCCCACCACGGCCACAAAAGGTCCCGAGCGGGGGAAACGTCCCCGCACGTAGAGAAGAAGAGGGCGCTCCTCCAGATCCTCCAGCCCCTTCGGGTAGTCCGGGTCGTCACACAAAACGAGGCGAAGCCCCTCGTCGTCACACCGGGATTTCTCCTTCTCCACCCACCCTCGCCGTAAGAGCTTTTCCAGCCCCCCGGAGGCGTTCCCCGAGAGGCCGACCTCCCGGTGGAGCGTGTCGCATCCCCGCTCCCAGAGCGCTTCCGGAGGGAGCCCACGTTCGCGGAGAAGGTCCCAGACGCGCGAGGGCGCGAACACCGCGTTCAGGAGGAGAAGCGCCTTGATCCTGTCGTCCATGCGTTTCCTCCCTGTCTGTAGGCCAGCGCCTCCGCCAGATGGGTGGTCCCCACCGCATCCGCTCCCTCCAGATCCGCCACGGTGCGCGCCACCCGCAGAATGCGGGCGAGTCCCCGTCCGGAAAGCCGACATCGCCGGGCCGCGTCCTCGAGAAAACGGCGCTCCGCTCCTCCGAGCCGAAGTTCCTTCCGCAACAGCTTCTCAGGAACTTCGGCGTTGCACCCGAAACCGAGCGGAGTCCAGCGCTCGCGCTGCCGTTCCCGGGCGGCGGTGACGCGCCGCCGGATGTCCGCGCTGGACTCGGCGCCGTGCCCCTCCACGGCGACCAACTCCTCCGGTGTGAGCCGGGGAACACTGACATAGAGATCGATCCTGTCGAGAATCGGACCGGAGAGACGCCTCGCGTAGCGCTCTCTCTCGGAGGCGGAACAGCGGCATGGCTCCGAAGGATCACCGTCGTTGCCGCAGGGACAGGGGTTGGCCGCCGCGACGAGAAGGACCCGGGACGGATAGGTGACGCTCCCCGAGGCACGGCTCACCACGATCTCGCCATCCTCCAGGGGTTGGCGCAGCGCCTCCACGAGATCCCGGGGAAACTCCGGAAACTCGTCGAGGAAGAGCACCCCCCGGTGGGCACGGCTGATCTCGCCGGGGCGCAGGCCAGACCCGCCGCCGCAGATGGCGGGGAGAGTCGCCGTGTGGTGAACCGCCCGGTAGGGCGGACGACGCCCGTCCTCCACGGCCACACCCAGAGTGCTCCGGACGAGGAGCACCTCCATGAAGTCCTCCTTGGAGAGCGGCGGCAGAATTCCCCGAAGCGCCCGGGCGAGCATGGTCTTTCCGGAGCCGGGGGAACCCACGAGAAAGATGTTGTGATGCCCCGCCGCGGCGATCTCTAGCCCCCGCTTGGCCTGAAACTGTCCCTTCACGTCCGCCATATCGGGATCGGGCTCCGCTTCGTGCTCGGGAATCTCGCAGGAGGCGACCGGGGAGAGTTCCGCCTCGCCCCGGAGATGGGCGAAGAGCGCGGGCAAGTCGGGAACACCGTAGGCAACGACCCCCTCCACGAGAGCCACTTCGGGGACGTTTTCCAGAGGGACGAAGAGAGGAAGGCCCATGGTCCGGGCGAGCAGCGCTGCGGGAACCGCGCCTCGGACACGGCGGAGTCGCCCGTCGAGCGCGAGCTCACCCATGAAGAGCGCCGGAGGCACCTCGTCTATGGCTCCCGTGCGGCAGGCGAGAGCCACGGCGAGAGGGAGATCGAGCAACGCCCCCTCCTTGGGGATGTCCGCGGGAGCGAGATTGACGGTGACGCGCCCGCGAAGAGGGATTTCCACGGTGCGCAGCGCCGCCCGAACCCTCTCCCGGGCCTCCCGTACGGAGGCATCGGGCAGTCCCACGATGGTGATGGCGAAGAGCCCTCCCGTGACCTCCGCCTCCACCTCGACGCAGAGCGCCCGCGTTCCCCGAAGGGTCAGGCCGAGAATCGTGCTCATTCGCAGACCATCCCCGCGGTGATGTCCCGGAGATGGCTTTCGTGCCACTCACCGTTTCGATCCACCGTGAACCCCACGAGATCGATCCGCCAGGGTCCCTTCCATCCTCTCGAAACAACCCAGCTCCTCCCAGCCCGAACGAGACGGCGGAGTTTGACGGGACCAACGGTCTCCTCCGGAGGCTGGAGCACACCCACGCTTCGGGTACGGACCTCCACCACCACCACTTCGTCTCCGTGGCGGCACACGAGATCCAGTTCGGCTCCTCCGATCCGTACGTTGCGCTCCAGCACGTGGTATCCCTTGGCCTCAAGGCGGCGACGAGCCTCCTCCTCGCCCTCGGCACCCAAAAGCGCCCCGGAAGTGCTCATGGGCGCCGCTCCTTGTCGAGCCTGTACACGAAGGAGAGAATTTTCGCAACGGCCTCGTACAATTCCACGGGAACCTCCTCCCCCAGCTCCAGAACGAGAAGGGCGCTCACCAGCGCGGCGTCCTCCACGATAGGGATCTTGGCCTCTCGGGCGATCTCCACGATGCGGTCCGCCACGAATCCCTTTCCGGAGGCGACGACCCGAGGCGCCCCGTCCTGCTTCCGGTCATACGTGAGTGCTGCCGCCTTGGAGCGCTTCTTTCCGTCCATGCCGACACCTCAGGCCTGTACGTCCACGCCCCGGTAGGCCATGGGGTCCACCCCGTCCTTCCGGGGAAACACCCCCACGCGAGCCACCCGGAGAGGCAACGTCGCCAATTCCCCCATCAATTCAGGCAGACGCTCGCGAAACAGCGCGGCGGTCTCTTCGTCTGAAGTCCCCAATCCCACGGCCAGAGCGTTTCCGTCGGTGGTCACCTCACCGCCCACCAACCCGAGAACGACTCCTTCCATTTCGAAGGCGACGCGCCAGATTTTCCGTCCTTCTCGTTCCTCCAGATGGGCCGCCACATCGGCGAAGGCGGGAACATCCTCGTCCAGAGGCCATCGCGCCGGAGCCAAAAGCGCCGGGTCGATTCCCTGCCGGGCCGACTTGGACAGAAAGCCGTGAGCGCGGAGAAACCGGGAGAGTTCCTCGTCGTCCCCCGCCAGAGCCGCCGCACCGGGAGGCTCCCCCTCCCGGGAGGAAAGCCGTTCGCCGCTTCGCAGATTCTCCCTGAGACGCTTCCACAGACTGGCGAGCTGTTTCTCCTGGAGCGCGGCATACCACGCGACGAGTTGGACGTTCGCGAAGGTCAGGGGCAAGTCCCTCGCCCAGAGTTCCACCAGGGATCCGAGCATGTCCGTGCCACCGCCGAGACGGAGCCAGACCGCGCGCAGTCCCTGAAGTACATCCTGCGAGGCCGGAAGTCCCCGGGAAAGAAGGGCCGCCGCCAGTTCCCTGTCCTGGAAGGGAACGCGAGCGAGCAGGGCCGAATCCTTCTCTGAAAGACGCAGAAGAGGGACATCGCCGCTCGCGTCCCAGAGCGCCCGGAAGCGTTGCCCCACCAGCAGGGGAAGATTCGACAGCGCCCGCATCTGGCGCCCCGCCACGGAGACGAGATATTCTCCGTTCTCGTCCGCACGAAGCACAACTCCCTCCACAACCGAACCATGCGGAATGGGGCGCTGCTCCCCCCGGGAAACGGGGGTCTGCTCCGCCGGAAGTCGCTCCAGCCCCTGGGAACGCGGATCGATTCCGCCTCCGGGAAGCCCGCTCACACCCGTCATGGTACCACCCTCCAGGAAAAACTCCGCCGGTGCGCCGGAGAGAGTCCCTTTTCCTCCAGCATCCGGCGATGCTCCGCCGTGGGATATCCCTTGTGCCTGGCAAAACCCCAGCCCGGATACACCTTGTCCAGCACGGTCAGCACGCGATCCCGCAAAACCTTGGCCACCACCGACGCCGCCGCGACGGCGAGCACCCGCTCATCCGCCTTCGGAAGTGTCCGCTGCGGAAGGTCGAGCCCGGGAATCCGCATGGTACCGTCCACAACCACGAGATCGGGAGGAACGGGAAGTGCCCGCACGCTCCGTTTCATACACCAGAGGGATGCCTGGAGGATATTCATGTCGTCGATCCGCTCGGGACTCGCCGCCTGGGCCTTCCAGAGCACGCCCAGGTCGCAGAGGAGGGCGAAGAGCCGCTCCCGCTTTCGCGGGGAGAGTTTCTTGGAATCCGTAAGTCCGAACGCATGAAGAACCCTGATCTGAGAGGGCAGGAGAATCGCCGCCGCCGCGACTACCGGACCAGCGAGGGGACCCCGGCCGGCCTCGTCCACTCCGGCGACGAGCATCAGCGGACCTCCGGAGCGCGCTCCAAGGTGACCCGGCCGAGTTTTCCCGTGGCAAAGGCTTCGCAGAGCTTTTTCCCCGCCGCCTCCCGGTTCACGCGACCGCCCCGGACCAGGCACCCCAGCCGGCGTCCCACACGGTGGAGATCGTCCCGAGGGTTCGTTTCTTCGGGCGTGCCCACGTCCCCGGAATCTTCCTCGTCCAAAGACGCGCTCTCTTCGGGTACGCTTTCGGGAATCCCCCAGGTTTTCTCGACGAGCTCCCAGAGCCGCTGCTCCCGGAGATAACGCAACAGCTCCGTCCCGAGAAGTTCGTACCCGCCCGTCACATCCCCCTTGCTGCACCCGAGCCAGGCGAGCATGCGATGTACCTGGGCGCCTCCGTGGGGATCGAGGATGCCCGGGGAGTCCACCACGAGAAGTCCCTCCCGGCTCCGATACCAGGCGACACCCCGGGTCACGCCGGGGATGCCTCCCACGGCGGCGCTGTGCTTGCCGATGAGCAGGTTCAACAACTGCGATTTGCCGACGTTCGGAATGCCCACCACGGCAAGACGAACTTCCCGGTGGCGCGGTGACGCCGCGATCAGGGCGGACCGAAGGTCGTCGACACCGTCCCGGAGGAGATCGAAAGCCCAGGCGCGTCGCCCCTGGGCCCGCAAGGCGGTCATCCACCGCTCCGTTCCGGCGCCGTCCGCAAGATCGCGTTTGGCGAGGACGATCCAGACGGGGCGCAGCGCCGCCAGCTCTACACCTCCGGGAGACGCCGTCGCCCGCGGCGCCCGCGCGTCCCGCACCTCCACGAAAAGGTCCAGTTTCTCCGCAAGTCCCTCGAGTTCCCGGCGTCCCTTGGCCATGTGGCCGGGAAACCAGACCGTGCGTCCCGCCATGGCTATTCGAGAAGACCTACGCGAGCGATGGGCCAGTAGCGGACGAAGGCCGGCCCCTTGAGATAGCTCCGGGGGACGAACTTGTGCACATCCGGCCAGAACCGGGCGTCCTGGGAGTTGGGACGGTTGTCGCCGAGGACGAAATACTGCCCCTCCGGCACCTTCACGGGCTCCATGTCGTAGTAGTCGTGATTCCGCACATAGCTGTCGTCGATGGGATTTCCGTCGATGTAGACAACACCGTCCTTCATGGAGACGGTCTCTCCGGGAAGTCCGACGATGCGCTTCACGAAATCCCGCTGGGGATCCACGGGGTATTTGAACACCGCGATCTGCCCGCGCTTCGGCTCGGAAAAGGTGTACCAGAATTTTGCCACCAGGACTCGATCGCCGATTTCGAGGGTCGGAATCATGGAACCGCTGGGGATCCAGAAGGCCTGCACCACGAAGGTACGCAGAATCAGGGCGAGCGCAAGTGCCCAAAGAATCGTCTCGATCGTTTCCCGCCACCACGGTTTCGCTGCCAAAGCAATTCCTCCCGTTTCGAATGTCGCGCCGTAACGCGCACTGCCGTTGCCTCGTCGTCTTTCTTCGGTTCCCCGGTCAAAGCGTTTCCGGGTATTCAGAATACCCTTTCCCTCTTTCCGTTTCAAGCATGTTTTCAGGGAGGCGTGTCCCGAAGGTCGGTCCTGCCGTAGAGGGAGGCCACGAAATAGCACACCGGCACCGCACGCGGGCGCCTCTCGGAACGCAGCTCCAGGGTGAACGCGGGGGAAAAGGTGAACTGCATGGGAGTGAAGGTCGAGCGGGTGACGAGCGCTCCCTGGACGGAAAACCACGTTTTCCCTCCCGCAGTGAAACGCTCCGTCGATCCCGTGGCATTCCAGGAAAGAAGAACGCTCTCGGTCAGGCCCGAGGAAAAAAAAAGCTGGAACCCCTCTCGCCTGCGGTTCGCCTCGGTCATTCTCCCCTGCAGCCACGCAGTGAATTTCCGGCCGTCCTCCCGGACCGTCTCCGGCGACTCGTTCCCGAGAAGCCGGTGCGCGAGAGTCAGGGTCAGGCCCCCGCCAAGGATCGTCATCACACCGAGCACGAAGAGGAGTTCCACGAGGCTGAATCCGAAGGAACGCCGCGAGGAGGCGACAAGAGGAACTTCGGAGGGCCGGGAAAAGCCCTCCTCGTCATGCCCGTCGCAACGGCCGGAAGAGAACGGGGCGAAAAGGGATGCCGTCATGTCGACGTGCGAAAAGTGCGCCGCGGGTTCGACGGCGCACTTCTGCCTTTTCTCCGCTCGTCGTCCGTTTCTTCCCGTGCGGCAGCGCGGCGGCGGAGAGCGTTCATTCGCCCAAGTGGAGTCGCGTCATGCCGTAAAGTGCCCGTAGCCAAGTTCGAGCACTCTGCAGTTCGCCTCCCGGAATTTTTCCGGCGACAGCTCCGCCACGGCATGCCGCATCTGCTCCATCGGAATGTCCGAGACACCCGCGCCGCACATGGCGCCGAGGATGAGCACGTTCAGGAAGAGAAAACGCCCTCCCATGTGCTCCCGGAGGATGTCGTAGCCGGGAATGGCGCAGAGACGCAGATTCCGGGAGTCGCAGAACCTTCGGAGATGCGCGTTGTCCAGAGCCTCGGGAGCGTGCACGTTCAGGACAGCCTGCCCTCCCTTCTTCAGGAACTGAAGATTGCGGAATGCCTCGTTCTGGTCGAAGGCGAGAAGGATGTCCGCATCGCCGCTGCGCACGAGAGGACTCAGGTAGTTCCCCACCTTGAAGTGGCTCACCACGGAACCGCCGCGCTGGGCCATGCCGTGTACCTCGCTGCCGAGCACGTGCATGCCCCGGCCGAGGGCGATATGCCCGAGGACCTTGCTGCTGAAGAGAATTCCCTGGCCACCGAGTCCCACCACGACATACTGCATGGCTACTCCTCCTCCCGAATCGGAACGATGGCCCCGTGAGGGCAGACCTCACGGCAGACACCGCAGGCGACGCAGAAGCGGTCGTCCACGAAAGCCTTCTTTTTCTCCTCGTCAAAGCGCAGGGCGGGGCAGTTGAAGAAGTTGATGCAGAAACGACAGCCCACGCACTTCTCCTGGTCAACGCGGACGGGAATCTTCGCCTGTTCGCACCGAAGGAGCATGCAGGGGTGCCGGAAGAGCACCACCGCGGGTTCCTTCTCCCGTCGGGCGTGCTCCCAGGCCTCCTTCACCACGTCGATCCCCGCCGGAATGTCGTAGGCCTCGACGGTGCGCACGAAGGAAACGCCGCAGCCGCGCACCACGCCGGCGATGTCCACGGCGCGCCCCGGATCTCCCTTGCGGAGCTTCTCGCCCACCGCCGGGTTGGGCTGCCCTCCCGTCATGGCGGTGATACTGTTGTCCAGAATGGCCAGCACGAAGGCGTGGCGGTTGTAGACGGCGTTCACCAGCCCGGGGATGCCCATGTGGAAGAAAGTGGAATCGCCGATAGTGGCAACGATGGGCTGCTCCTTACCGTCCACCCGGTAGGCCAGGTGAAATCCCGAAGGCTGCGTCACCGACGCGCCCATGCAGATCACCGAATCCACCATTTTCTGGTTCACCCCGAGGGTGTAGCACCCGATGTCCGAGGGATAGATGCCGTTCGGAACGGCCTTCCGGATGGCGAAGAAACTCGCCCGATGGGGACAGCCGGGGCAGAGCATGGGCGGACGGGGTTTCACCTGGAGTTCCTCCAGCGCCGCCTTCAGCGAAGGATCCACCGCCTCCGGAAGCGGCTCTCCCAGCGCCCTCGCCACAATTCCAGCGATCACCTCGGGAAGCAGCTCTCCCTCTCGCGGAACCGCCCCGTTCCAGCGTCCAAGCACTTTCGTCCGGTCCCGGAGTTGTTCCTCGATGACGGGATAGGTCTCCTCAAGGAGCAGCACCTTCTCGTGGCGGGCCAGAAAACTCTCCACCCGGCGCACCGGGAGCGGCACGGGCGTGCCGATCTTGAGAAGTGCCACGTCCGTCCTTCCCCAGGCGGCGAGAAGGTCCGAGACGATGGCGAAGCTCACTCCCGAGGCGACGATGCCCAGCTTCGCCTTCTCCTTCGCCGGTACCTCGTAGGTGAAGGCATCGAAGGACGTCTCGAATTCCTCCCGGATCGCGTCGTTCTTGGCGTTGAGCTGGGGATGGTTTAGGCGGACGTGGGCGGGAAGACAGACCCACCGGCGGACGTCCTTCGTAAACCTGGCGGGGCGTTCCGGAGCGGCGATCTCCCGGAGTTCCACGTCCTGCCTCGCGTGGTCCACTCGCCCCGTGGGACGAAGCATGACCGGCATGTGGTACTTCTCGGAGAGGTCGTAGGCGACGGCCACCATGTCCCGGGCCTCCTCCGCCGTGGCGGGGTCGAGACAGGGAATCTTGGCGAAATGGGCGAAGGCCCGGCTGTCCTGTTCGGTCTGGGAACTGTGAGGACCGGGATCGTCCGCGACAACCACCAGAAAGCCGCCGGCCAGCTCGAAATAGGCCACGCTCATCAGCGCATCCGCCGCCACGTTGAGCCCCACCTGTTTCATGACGGCGCAGCTTCTCTTTCCGGCAAAGGCCGCCGCCGCCGCCACCTCGAAGGCAACCTTCTCGTTGACTGCCCACTCCACGGCCGTCTTCGTCCCGAGTTCATCGGCAAACCGGGCGATGGCCGGAAGAATCTCCGACGAAGGCGTTCCCGGATAGGCCGAGGCCACCTCGCATCCCGCCTCGACGACCCCCCTGGCGATGGCCTCGTTCCCCAACAAGATTTCCCGTTTGCGCACCCCTACCACACCCCTCATCCATTGGATTTGGAATCCGACACGCTCTCCAGCCATTCGGAAAACGGCTGGGGGCATCGGAGGAGCTTCCCCTGCCTGTCGCAAAAGGCATGCTTCGTCCATCCTTCGGCGAGGAGTCGCCCGTCCTCGGAGCGCTCCACCCGATACGCGAAGGTAACGCTGTGATCTCGCACATCCTCGATCCATGTGCGGAGGAGTACCTCCTCGTCGTAGCGCGCAGACTGCTTGTACCGGCAGTGGGACTCAACGCAGGGAAGAAACACTCCCCGGGCCTCCCACTCGGGATAGGGCGTCCCCTGGTCCCGGCAGAAGGCGGAGCGCCCCACCTCAAACCAAGTGAAATAGTTGCCGTAATAGACGACGCCCATGGCGTCCGTTTCGGCGTAACGAACCCGAAGAGAGGTCGTTCCCTCGACACGCATGAATCCAACCACCTCCGCAGGAAATCCGCAGACCACGTCAGGAAAGAGTCGCAAAAGCCCCAAAACGGAACGTACGGGAATGATCCCCCCTGCGCTTCCCCTGCCGTGATCCCTCTGTTCATCAATCATACACCTTACGAAGGATCCTGCTGTTTTCCTTCACCTGAAAACAGCAGAAACGGAACAGAGAGGCGCAAAAAAACCCGCCGGATCCTCCGGAAGAATCCGGTGGTCCGGCGGGTATCAGGCAATCTCTCCCGTCGTGTCCCTGTCCCATCTCATGAAATGAAACGGCCACGGCAAGTCCGCCTGGGAGCGGTCACCCTTCCATGGAAGAAAAACGTTCCTGTCGGGGGAGAAGAGGGAATTTCCCCCGAAACAACCTGCCCCAGACGGGCAAAGTAGCCGAGCCCCGCCCCGGCCGCATCCCCTTCTTCCGGGTTTCCGGCGGACGAAGAGTCCAGGAGAAAAGCTACCTGCAGCTGAACGCCCGGGCCCCCTATTCCAGAGCGGACAAAACTCCCGGGTGCAAAGGGTATGCCGTCGGATGCGGCTCCGTGTTCCAGGGAAAAGAGAAACGGGGCTGACGCGGACATGACAGTACCGGGTTCGGTTCCTTATCCCAAGGACAGGCAGGAGAGAAACCGCGCCCATGGGCAACCTTACGTTCCCGGCGACGCCACCTCTGCGACCTCGAAAGCGACCTCATCGCCGCGCCGCACCGTTCCACCCCTGAGGACACGGCAGAAAATGCCCTTTCTGGGCATGATGCAATCCCCCGTGGTGTGATAGATCGCACAGCGGGTATGGCATTCTTTGCCGATCTGCGTCACTTCAAGCAGAGTCTCTCCCACGCGGAAACGATGGCCGATCTCGAGAAGTCCGAGGTCGAATCCTTCGACGGTGAGGTTCTCGGCGAAACTTCCGGGATGGAGTTCCGGTAGTTTCGCCTGCATCTCCCGGATGTCCTCCATGTTCAGAAGGCTCACCTGGCGATGGGCAAAACCCGCGTGGGCGTCCCCTTTGATGCCGATTTCGGGAACGAGAAGACCGACCCCGACGTCCTCCTTGGGAACGCCCTTCGACGCGGCAATGCAGACGGCGACGACCCGCCCGGACATCAGGCGCTCTCCGCCATACGGGACCGATAATCCTCCACGGCGGCCCGGATCCCCTCCTCGGCGAGGAGGGAGCAGTGGATTTTCTCCGCCGGGAGTCCTCCGAGAGCATTGAGCACATCCCTGTTCGTCACCTGGAGCGCCTCGTCGAGCGTCTTTCCCTTGATCATCTCCGTCGCGATGGAGCTGCTGGCGATGGCGGCGGCGCAGCCGAAGGTCTCGAAGCGCACGTCCGTGATGCGGTCATCCTCGACCTTGATAGAGATCTTCATCACATCGCCGCACTTGGCGTTCCCCACCTCGCCGATCCCGTCGGCATGGTCGAGGCTCCCCACGTTGCGGGGATTCAGGAAGTAGTCGCGTACCGTTTCCGTGTACATGGAAATTCCTCCTTCCCCTTCTGGTCATTTCCTGCCGAAGGGAGACATGGCGCGCAAGGTCTCCACGACGGGAGGCAGCGCGTCCAGAACATAGTCGATGTCGGCCTCGGTGGTGTCCTTGCCCAGGGAGAGCCGGAGCGATCCGTGGGCGGTCACGTGGGAAAGCCCCATGGCAAGCAGCACGTGGCTCGGATCGAGACTTCCCGACGTGCAGGCGGAACCGCTGCTGGCCCCGATTCCCACGGCATCGAGCCGGAGAAGCATGGCCTCTCCCTCGATATGCTCGATGCAGACGCTGGCGTGGAAGGGCAAACGTTGTGTCCGGTGCCCCGTGAGCAGCACTGCGTCGATCCTCGCCTGAATTCCGTCGATGAGTTTGTCCCGGAGAAACCGCTCCTTTTCGTCGTCGCCGTTCTCGAAGCGGTCGAGGGCGAGCAGAGCCGCCTCTCCGAAACCGACGATTCCCGCGGTGTTTTCCGTCCCGGAACGAAGGCCGAACTCCTGACCTCCTCCATGCACCAGGGGCGGAATCCGCACTCCCTTGCGCAGGTACAGCGCCCCGACGCCCTTGGGGCCGTACATTTTGTGCGCCGAAAGGGTGAGCATGTCCACCGGAAGGGTACGCACATCGATGGGGATATGCCCCGCCGCCTGCACCGCGTCGGTATGGAAGAGAATTCCCCGCTCCCGGCAGATCGCACCCAGTTCCGCGATGGGTTGTACCGTTCCCACCTCGTTGTTCGCGTACATGACGGTGGCGAAAACCGTGTCCTCCCGGAGGCTATTCCTGAAGGTCTCGGGAGAGACCATTCCCTGGGCATCCACGGGGAGAATCGTCACGTCGAAACCGTTTTCCCCGAGCCACTTGACCGTATCGAGCACGGCATGGTGTTCGATGGCGGAGGTGATCACATGTTTTCCCCTTGCCTTGAGCGCGAAAGCCGCACCCTTGATGGCCAGGTTGTCCGCCTCACTGCCGCCGCCGGTAAAGATGATTTCCCTCGGCTCGGCACCGAGAAGAGAGGCGACATGTTCCCTCGCCCCGTTCACGTGTTCCCGAACACGCCTCCCCCAGGCGTGGATGCTGTTGGGATTACCGAAGTCCCCCTTAAAAAAGGGCATCATGGCCTCCAGAACCCGATCATCCACGGGGGTCGTGGCCGAATGATCCAGATACACCCTGCGCTGTTCCATTCCGCTCCCCCCAATTCCACAAGAAAGTTAGGACATCCTAATTCAAGAAGTATCCTACCTCTTTTTCGCTCCGTCGTCAACGGGAAAGAGGGGCGCCTCTTCCCGCTGAAACATCTGCAAACATGACGAGAGCTTCGCCCGAGCGGAAGGACGGCGAAAAAGGATCCTTTCGAGAATGTCCCGAAGGAAACGCTGCGGACAAAAGACCAACTTTCCGGAAAAAACGCCCCCTAGGACGCGCAACGTGCCCTGGATACGGCCATGAGGCATTCTCCGCTCACCACGTCGTAGTCCTGCGCACGGAGATTCAGCTCCGCCTCGGCGTTCTCCGCGCCGGGCTGCATCCACACCACGGGCTTGAACGGAAGGCGGGCGAGCACGGCGAGGACATCATCCTGCTGCCCCGACGAGACGAAAAGAGCCACCACGTCCACGGGACGGGGGACATCCTCCAGAGAACCTACGCAGGACACGCCATGGATGTCGCGTCCTGCGTAGGCGGGATTCACAGGAAAGAGGGAAAAGCCCTTTCCCTTCAGGTATTCCATGACGCCGTTCACGGGGCGTTCGGGCTTCGGCGACGCACCGACCACGGCGACCCGCGAGGGAACGCAGACAAAACGCCGAATGATCTCCTCTCTGGTCATGCCGCACCTCCTTGGGGAGTTCGAAACGAACGGTACCGGAGCACCGCACACCGCAACCTCTTTCGTCGGAAACGGCCCCCCGCCTCCTTTTCGGAACGACGGGGAACACCCGCCCTTTCCGCAAGGAGCGACGCGAACTGCGGCGGAGCGAAACCGCCGGGCATATCCTGCAGGATCTCCCGAAAAACAGTGGCGAAAAGACGCACTTTAGTCTAGAATGTGGGCCGTGCGCGGAGGACTGGCCGAGCGGTCGAAGGCGGCTGACTTGAAATCAGTTGAGCGCAAGCTCCGGGGGTTCGAATCCCTCGTCCTCCGCCAGACACCTTTCCGCCGCGTTCCGCACCATTCCGAATCCGTTGCGCTTCCCTGAAAAACTCTCCGGCACAAGCCCTGTCGCACCTCTGAACCGCACGCACCCGTGCCGTTTTCCACACCGCCCGCGCTATGTGAGAACCTCAGGAGCCTCCTTCAAGGGGAGGGGTCAGAATGCCCACCAGTGACTCCGCCATGCCGATCCACTTTTGCATCTGTTTCGCCTGGATCAGGTTCACCATGGTGAATCTGCTGTCTTCCATGCTGCCACAGGCATCCTCATGAAGCGCCTCTTCGTATACCTCCGGCCCGAAACGCAACACAAGGTCCTCCTTTGGAGGAAAAGTCGGCCCCTTGACCCGACAGGTCAGCGCCCCCTGTCCGTCATCCCGGGCATAACGGGTGACGTCGAAGACCACGTTGCCCAGGGCTCCCGTGTTCTCGTCGAAGCGCTCTCTTCTGCCGTATCCCTCCGCCTTGAGCGCATCGTGGCTGTCGAGCACGGACGACTCGGACAGGAGCGGCAGCCTGTGAAAATGCTTGATGAACACCCTCAGGCGCTGCACGATGCCCTTCGCCGCCTCTTCCTTTTTATCGGCGAGATCCTCCGCGACGTCCGCGAGCAACGGGCGCCAAATGGAATAGCCGAGCGTCCCCTCGTCGTCACCGGACCAGTCGCTCATGCCCATGAGCGTTCCCGCCGAGGCAAGCATGATCGGGCGGTACCACCGGTCCCCGTAGACCGTCATGAGCGTGGGGGCGATACCCCGTTTCTTCAGGGAGACCACTCCCCGTTCGCCCGGTTCGAGGGGAATTCCGATTCCCCAGGGTTCTCCGTGGTCCTTGAAGAAACGGCCGAGGACGGCCCGCTCGCTCTCCCCCTGGGCGAAACAGGGGCGCAGGACACCCGGTGTGTCTCCAGAGGCGAAGCAGGCCAGCCAAAGCACCCGGCGTTTTTCCTCCGAGAGGACGCGGAGTTCCGATTCCCGCATCACGTTCTTCGGCTCGTGCACGAGCACCGAGAAGAAGCGAAACAGCTTCCAGAGCTGCGAACGGATCTGCCCCTGTTCCAGAACCTGCTCCATGAGCGCATTCACGGCGCCGCGAAGCACATCGGGAGGGTAAGTCTGCGTCTTGCCCTTGGCGATCTTGATCTGCAACTCCTTGGCACTCTCCATCCACGAGAGCCTCGTGGCTTTCTTCTTTCCCGTATCGAGATTCTCGATCATCAAATGGGGCCCCCTGGAACCGATGCTCAGGCTCAGGGCCAGATGCTCATCCACTCGTACGTAGGCAAGGAGCTGATTCGACTCGAACACGCTCACGAACGTTCCTCCGTCTGTTTTCGAAATATGCATCCGGTCCTTTCGACCGAACACGCTCTTTTCCCCGTGAAACCGCACGAGGACACCACACCGCTCCGCCTCATTCTCCGGGTGTTTCCTGAGGGCGATGTCCCTTCAATTCCTGAAAAGGACGGAGTGACTGCTGCAGCATACCCACCAGGCTGTGCGTCTGCAGCGGCTCCGTTCCCCGGTAGAAATGAAGCCCGACGAGCAGCTCGGCGGCAATGGTCTTGCCCATCCTCGACTGCACGGCAAGGACATTCTGAAAAAGTTCGCCCAGCCTCACCGCGAGAATCTGAGCACCTCCCAAGGGTGTCTCGGGAAGCATGAGAAGAATGGACCGGTCGTCCAGAAAAAAACCGATGTCGCACCCCCGCACATTTTCCCGCACATTTTTCGCGAACTCCTCCACCACGAGTTTCTCTTCTATCTCACTCACGCCGGGGGCACAGTTCACCTTGAACATCACCGCCGAGAGCCACCGCTTGTAGCGTGCGTCCCTGGAAAGTTCTTCCATGCCCCGTATGGCGAGGTATGCCTCGTTGTAGAGACCGGTTCGCTCGTCGCGAAGGGGGCGTCGGCGGCGATCCTCGACGGGAGCCGGTTCCGGAGCTGTCCGAGGCGGCACGAGAAAGAAGAGGAGCACCTCCTCCTCGGGGAAAAAAACCTGTTCGATCTCCCAGGGAAGATCATCCAGGATGACCTCCGTTTTATCCAGCGGAAGAAGCCTCTCCACTCTCTGGGCAAGCAGGTTCTCCCCGCCCGAGGAGGAGTACAGGTCCGCGAAGGCGGGCGAAACACTCTGGACAGCGCCGCTTTTGTCCGTCACCAGGACGGGAAGGGGCGTGCGTTCGACAAGGGTTTTCCAGGTCACCCCCGGGAAGGATCGGACATGCCCCCCGCTCTCGCCGGTTACGGAAGAAGCCTCTCCGATCCCTTCGGGGTGAGACACCACATCGTAGAGGGAAAGGAGAAGTGCGACAAGAACTGACGCGACACCCGCCCACGTCACAAGGGCCGGAGTACCCCAGGCCAGGGAGAGGAACGCCACGAGAAGCCCCTGGCAGAAGAGTTGAAGCTGCAGGAGGCGCGTTCGTTTTCCACTGAGGAGCAGAGACCCGTAGGCAATGCTCCCGATGAGATACGCGAGGAGAAAGAGCCCCCACAGCGGAGCGGGAAGGGACACCCTCGCCTCGGCGTTTCTGAGCACGCCGAGGAACAGGAGCAGCGGAAAGGAGACAAAGGGAGGGACCAGCACATAATCGCCGACCCGGTTCACCACGGGGCCTCTTTCCGGATTCCGCAGCCTCGCCGAAACGCCACGTGCGTCACCTCCTCAGGAATCTTCGCCGCACTCGCACGTCATCGCACACTCGATTTCCCGCGGGAGGCATCGCACGCCACACGCGGAAAAAAGGGTGTCGCGGCGTACGGCACCGCGGCACCCTTGTCCCGAACATTTTCCGACAACTAGAACATCAGCGGTCCTTCAATCTCTCCCCGGAGAGCATTGTACCTCACGAGAGCCTTGTCCATGTGGCTCCGCTCCATGGCCGCCAGATCCGTGAAAAGCTTTTTCGCCTCGCCTTCGGCGTGGCGCTCCATTTCCTCGTACAGTTCCGCGGCCCGCATCTCCGAGAGATACGCCGTGGAGGCGATGCGCAACAGGGAGTAGAAATCCTTGAATTCGTCCGCCTGCACTCGAAGGGCGGGGTCCACCACGAGGGACGGGTCGATGGAAGGTTCTTCGCCGAAGAGGCGGAGATAATAGGCCGTCAGCGACTTCCGGTGCTCGTCTTCCCACTCCGTGAGTTCCTCCAGCTCGCTCCGCAAATGACCCGCCTTGGTGTTTTCCGCCCATTTTCCGTAGAACTCGCTCGCCTGGATTTCCGCGTGAATGGCATACCGAAGTGCACCCTTCATGTCGAACACTTTCTGACCCATCTTTGAGAACCTCCTTTCGGGACTGTTCTGCGTTTTCGATTATAGGCATTGCGAATCCCTCTTTGCAAGGGCAGCCTCGTCGGAATTGCCTGAAGAATTCTTTCTTCGAAATTTCCTGCCCTTCCGACGCTCCGAGACTGTTGTGACGTTCTTTCCCCCTCCGGAACATGCCGGGAACGTGTGGCCATGTCGCCGGGACGTCTCCGCGTGTGCGCTTTCGGAGGGCGGCATGGGTTACAATGAAAACGGAATATCAAGAAACCGCTGTCCTTTCCGCGGTTTGGAGGTGTCTCATGTCCGACCTGTCTCGGGAGGAATCGTTTTTTTCTCTCGCCTTTTCCGAGTGCCCCCTGGCCATGGCGATTCTCCGGGGAGACCGGATTGTTTCCGCGAACAGCGCGTTCGCATCCCTCGCAGGCTATTCCGGGCACGAACAGTGCTCGGGCGAGTCCGCTCCGTTTCTCCTGCCCGAAATCGTGCCTTTCCTCACACCCGAAGAAACGGAAACAAGGGGGCAAAACATCGATTCCGACACGCTCTTGTTTCCGGGCCACTTGCATCGACAGGATGGAGAGCCCCTGGCAGTGGGTTTTTCCGTGACCGCGCTTCCACCCCGTCACTCCGACGGAGCGGGGATGACGCTTCTCCTCCTCCGCAACAACACGGCGTGTTCCGGAAGAGCATCCTTCTCGGACCCGTCCATGGCGACACTCTTCCGGTCCATCGTCGACGAGGCGGACACGTTCATCCTGCGCTGGCTGGCGGATGGAACCATCCTCTTCGCAAACGCTTCCTACTGCACATATCGGGGACTGTCTCCCAAGGACATCGTGGGGCGGTCCGTCTTCGAGTTCGTCCCACCCCACGAACGGGAGAACCTTCGGTGGATCACCACGAGTCTCTCTCCGGAGCGTCCCACCTTCACCAGGGAGATCTGGGCGTACCACCAGGGGAAAAAACGCTGGCAGGAATGGACGCAGAAGGGGATCTTCGATTCCTCCGGCCACTGCGTGGAAATCCAGGAGATCGGCCGGGACATCACGGACAGGGTTCGCGCCAAGCACGAACTCGAACAGCTCTCCCGGGACCTGGAGGGAAAGATCACCGAACGCACAGTGGAACTCGCGGATCTCAACAGGGCTCTCCTCGCGGAAATCGGCGAACGCGAGGAGATTCAGCAGCGCCTGGAGCGCGAACAGCGCACGCTCGCCTTCATTCTCGACAACACACCCAACGGCGTGGCGTTCTTCGACGGCAGAACCATCTCCTACGTGAACAGAGAGTTCACGGCCCTCACGGGATATTCACTGCAGCACCTCGGCTCCATTCGGGAGTGGTGCCACCGTTTCCGCCCCGCGGACGAAGAGAACTCCCTGTGCGAGCAATTCTGGGAGGGGTACCTCGGCGACCCGGCACCCTATCCGGTGGTTCTCTCCATACACTGCCGCAATGGGGAGATACGGGACATCGAATTCCGGGCCTCGCTTGCGTCGGCGGACGCGCTCCGCGTGATTATGCTCGAGGACGTGACAGAACGGAAGCGCAACGAACGGCATATCGCAAAAGCGCTGAAATACCAGCAGGAACTCACGGACACCCTCGCCTCCGTCCTGGAGAACGCCCCCTACGGCATCGTCGTCACCGACGGCAGGGAGATCATCCTGGTGAACCCCGAGTTCACCCTCATGACGGGCTACACGAGGCAGGATCTGCCCAACAGGAACGCATGGTTCGCCGCGCTGCACTCCGTCACGGAAGAGGAGGCGGTTCCCTCCATCGACTATTGGGAGGTCATAAACGCCGAACCGGAGAGTGTCATCGCTCCCATCCGCTGCAAAAGCGGCGAGCGGAAAATCGCCGAATTCCGGAGATCCCGCTCGTTGGAAAACGGCTCCTTCGTCATCATCGTCTCGGACATCACGGAACGGCAGCGCTTCGCCGAGGAGCTGGAAAAGGCACTACAACGGGAGAAAGAGCTGAACGAGCTCAAGAACACCTTCATCTCCATGGTCTCCCACGAATTCCGCACACCCATGAGCACGATCCTCTCCGCCGCGACGATCCTCGACCGTCATGGCGAATCCCTGAAGAAACCACAGATCGAGCGCTATGTAGAGAGCATTCGTCAGGGAATCTTCCAGATGGAACATCTTCTGGGAAATATCATCGAAGCGGGACGGGTCGAATCGGCGAATCTCACCTGTCTGCCCAGGCATGTGGAGCTTCGACCGCTCCTCGCCGCCGTCGTCGCCGATGTGGAAGCCGTGCTCAAACAGAAAGGGCGCATCGAGACGACCTGCGAAGAGGATCCGGAGCACCCTTTCGTCGTCGACGTGGACCTTCTTCGCCCCATTCTGACGAACCTGCTCTCCAACGCCGTCAAATACTCCCCCGAAACGACGACGGTCTTCTGCGGAATCCGCCGGCAGGGAGAGGCGCTTCGCCTGGACGTCAGGGATTCGGGCATCGGCATTCCGCAGGAGGACCTCGGCAGGCTCTTTCATGTCTTCAACCGGGGACGCAATGTAGGAACCGTCCGCGGCACGGGACTTGGACTGGCCATCGTGAAACGCTGCGTCAGCGCCCACGGAGGAACCGTTTCCATCGACAGCGTCGTGAACGAAGGGACCGTCGTGACCGTGCTTCTGCCCGCCGGCGGCGGCTCCTCAAAGGGGGAAGAGGGAACGCCATGAAAAACAGAATTCTTCTCATCGAGGACGAAGGTGAGTTGCTCGCGAACGTGGGGGATCTGCTGGAACTCGAGGGGTACACGGTCCTCAAGGCCGCTTCGGGGGAGGAAGGAATCCGGCTCGCCAAGGCGGCCCTTCCCGACCTGATCGTCTGCGACATTCTCATGCCCGGCGTGGACGGATACGGTGTCCTGAAAACCCTTCGGGACAGCCCCGCCACGGCGGACATTCCCTTCATCTTCCTCACCGCCAGGGCAAGGGCTGCGGACGTCCGCAGCGGTATGGAACGGGGAGCCGACGACTACGTCACGAAGCCCTTTTCGGGGGAGACCCTCCTCCGGGCCGTTGCGGCGCGGCTCACACGGCAGACGCTCCAGGAAAGCGCCACGGCCGCCCGATATGAGGAACTGCGGGGCAACCTCTCCAGGGCGCTTCCCCACGAACTCTTCACACCCCTCACCATTCTGCGCGCCAACGCGGAACGCCTCCGGGACGAGTGGGAACGCATGGACAACGGACAGAGAAACGAACATCTGGACGCCATTCTGCGTGCTTCGGACCGCCTCTGTCGGATCACGAAGAACAACCTGCTCTACGCACGACTGGAGATCGCCCACAAGGACGCGACGTACCGCCGTCGATTCCTCCAGGGAGAGACGCTCTCCTTCCGACAGAGCCTTTCCGGCGTGGCGGACCGTACCGCCGCAGAACACGGTCGTACCTCCGACCTGTCCCTCCGGATCGACGCGGATGCGACGCTTCCCGTCGTGGACGAGCATTTCCGCAAAATCGCGGAGGAACTACTCTCCAACGCCTTCAAATTCTCTTCTCCGGGAACGGCGGTGACCGTCAGGGCAACCGTCGGGGAAAGGGTGTTCCGCCTCTCCGTCCACGATGAAGGAAGCGGCATGACATCCTCCCAGGTAGAGCGCATCGGCGCCTACGTGCAGTTCGACCGGCAGTTTCTGGAACAACAAGGAGCCGGGCTGGGGCTGATCCTCGCCAAGCGCCTTGCGGAGCTGCACCGAGGCACCTTCAGCGTGGAGAGCGCCCCCGACGAGGGAACCACGGTCACGGTAGTCCTGCCACTGAAGCGGCGACGCCCCCGGGCCGGCACTTCCGCCGGAGAGGTGCTTCCCTCCAGGTCCTGAGATGCAGGCACGAAAAAAGAACGACGCTCACCAAAGCCGGAAGGAAGCGAGCGCCCGGAGCCATCCGTAGAAGATGTCGATCCGCGACGGAACAAGCGCGAAGACAGCAAAGGAACCCATGGGGATCACCGAGCGAAGGACGCGGAAAATGCTGAGTCCCGGATCCTTTCTGGCAATGACGCCCAACGCCCCCTCGCAGAGGAGAAACCCCAAGGCGTAGTAGACCCAGCGCGTCGCGCCGGGCTGCTGTGCATACTCCAACACCTTGAGGACCGAGAAGGCGGACCAGGCGCTCTGGATGTAGATCTCCAGAATCAGGAGCAATCCGCTTCCGAGAAGCAGAGGCAGGCGTTCCACCGAAAAACCGCTCTTTCTCGCCGCCACGTCTACGCTCTCGGCAAGGGGCTTCCGCGGCTGCGTGGACGCCTCGGGGGCGAGAAAAGCCTGACAGCGCTCCACGAGAGAGACGACGCCTCTGAGATAGAGCACCGGAAAAGCCACCGCCGCGAGGCCGAGGGTAAGAAGGAACGTGAGAAAATGCACGGTCTTCCCTCCTACTGCTGCCCGTAGGCGGCGAACTTGGCGAGGACCGGCTCCATTTCCCCCTCGGAGAGGATCCGGGGCTCGCCGACACAGCGCGTCCGGTAGTACACTTGGGCGACGAACTCGATCTCCTCCGCAGTCGCGAAGGCTCTGGACAGAGTGGAACCGACGGCGAGAAGACCGTGATTTCCCAGGAGCACCGCGTTCCCCTCTCCGAGGGCCGATGCGGCACTCCGGGCCAGTTCGTCCGTGCCAAAGAGCACGTAGGGGATACAGGGCACGCGTTTCCCCGCGAACCCCACCAGATAGTGCACGGGGGGAATCTCCCAGCCGAGGCAGGCGAGCACCGTGGCGAAGGGAGAATGGGTGTGGACCACTCCGCCCGCGTCGGGCCGGGCCCGATAGGCCTCAAGATGCATGGCCCATTCGGAGGAAGGCTTCCGCCTCCCCTCCACCACTTCGCCGGAAGGCGAGAGCACCGCCACATCCTCCTCCACGATCTCCCCGTAGTCCATGCCACTGGGCGAGATGGCTACCATGCCCGTCTCCGGAGAGCGACAGCTCAGATTTCCTCCGGTTCCCGCGGTAAGCCCCGCGGCGACGAGCTTCCTTCCGTAACGGACCACGGCGGCCCGTTCCTGCGCCAGAAGCATTGCCGCACCATCCTTTCCTGCACTCCGCATTCCTGTCGCTTCGGGCCGAACCGTCTTCCGGCCCCGAAAAGCACCGCCCCGGAAGAACGGAGAAAAACCGTTCCGGAGCGGTGCTGTCCTGCGTGACGCGAACGGTTCAGCCGGCCTCCCGCTCCCCGTTTCGTCAGGGGATGGGAACATCCTTGCGGAGCGTGCCGAAAATGTTGCACTTGGCCTCCACCGTGAGAACATCGCCGGATTTCAGCCCCGGCAGGTTCACCGTGAAGATCTCCTGGTCCTTGTCCGTCTGCCTGCTCGGTTTCTCCTGGGCCAGCTCCGTGCCGCCCTTGAGAATGCGGATCTCGTCGATGTAGTGTTTTTCCTCGTCCTTGACGCTGTGCTCGATGGTCACGGTGAGCGTGGCTGTTCCGGCATCATAGGCAACGGCGATGTCCTTGGGGGGATGGGCCTGCGCGACCGTACCCCACCCAAAGAGCGCCGCGAGAAGCACTCCCGAGAAGAGAGAAACGACGTACCGCTTCCGTTCCGTCTGCCGCATGAATTCCGCCTCCTTTCCGGATAGGGCCTGTGCTCCGCCTGAAAACACCGCACGCGGGCCGGCCCTCAAAGCAGGTATCCCCAGAGCACCAAACATGCGTGCGTCGTCGCCACAACAAGAGCGCTGACACCGAGCGCCCTGTGCAGAGGAAAGAGCCTCCACTTCCGCACCCGGCGCTGCAGAAGACCCGTCACCACCGCCAAGGCCACCAATACATAGGCGACAATGCCGAGGGGCACAATCCAGGCGAAGGGATTCATGTCAGCCTCCCGAGTCCACGAACTCGTCGAGGACTGCAAGCACCTTTTCGGCATGTCCGAGGGCTTTCACGTTGTTCCAGATGCGCAGGACCTTCCCCTCGGGATCCAGCAGAAAGGTGGTCCGCACGACGCCGAGGGAGCGCTTTCCATAGAGCACCTTCTCCCGCCACACACCGTAGGTCTCGAGCATGGTCCGGTCGGGATCGCTGAGCAGGCGTACCCGAAGGGCATGCTTGCCGCGAAATGCCTCGTGGCTGGCGCAGGAATCGGGGCTGATCCCCAGCACCACCGCATTCCTCCGGGCAAACTCCTCTTCGAGGGCGGAGAACTCCAGCGCCTCCAGGGTACATCCCTTGGTGTCATCCTTGGGATAGCAATAGAGCACTACCCAGGAACCGACAAGGGAACCGGGGGATACAATCTCTCCCGGCGCCTCTTCGAGGGCGAAATCCGGAGCCTGCATTCCCACTTCGATCACGACACCTCACCTCCTCTCTGTCGTCCTGGGTCTTCCGGCTCAGGCGTACTGCTTCCGGATGAAGGTTTCCAGATCCTTCATGTCCCGGCAGCGCCGGTACAGGGGAAGGCGATGTTCCCTGTAGGGAGCCAGATGATCCTCGAAAACGGGGCGTTCTCTCCGATAGAGAAGGCCGAGGGGCATCTTCTCCGCCTCGAAGGCCTTCCGCAGCGCCGCTTCCCGGTCCCCGGGATCGTGGGATCCGTCGAGATAATAGGTGTGTTCCTTGTACCACTTGAACGTGTTGATTTTGTTGAAGGAGACGCAGGGCTGAAAAATGTCCACCAGGGCGTATCCCTTGTGGAGGATGGCCTGTTTCATGATCTCCTTCGTCTGCTCCACGTCGCCGGAGAAGGCCCTCGCCACGAAGGACGCGCCGAGGCAGATCGCGAGCGCCACGGGATTGATGGGTTCGCTGAAGACCCCCTCCGGCGAGGTGGGGGTCTTCATGCCCACAAAGCTCGTGGGGGACGCCTGTCCCTTTGTCAGTCCGTAGACGCCGTTGTTGTGGACGAAGTTCTTGACGTTCGGATTGCGGCGGATGGTGTGGAGGAAATGGTTTCCTCCCTCGCCGTACATGTCGCCGTCACCACCCACGGCAAGAACCAGCATGTCCGGGTTCGCCATCTTCATGGCGGTGGCGCAGGAAAGAGCCCGCCCGTGAAGACCGTTGAAGCAGTGGCACTTCATGTAGTGCGGCAGCTTCGCCGCCTGACCGATGCCCGCAGCGACGACCACCTGGTCGGGGGCAATGTCCAGTTCCGCCAGAGCCTTTTTGAGCGCCTCCAGAATCTGGAAATCGCCGCACCCGGGACACCAGGAGAGATCCGCGTGGTCCATGTCGAAGATCCGAGGGTCTTTCACGGAGGTCACCTCCCCACCGTCTTGTCGAGCACGTCCGCGAGGCCGCGGCGAACCTCCTCCACGGAGAACTGCAGCCCCTTCCATGTCCGCACCGACGCGTCCGCACGGCGCCCCGTCTCGCACCGCAGAAGCGTGGCGAGCTGTCCCGTGGCGTTTCCCTCCACGACGAAAACGTACTTCGCCCGGGCGAGCAGCGCTTCCGCCTCGGGCGCGATGGGCCACACCTGGGCAAAATGGAGCACTGCAGTGTCCGTCCTTCCCAGGGATGCCACGGCCTCCTCCACGATGGGGCGGGTGGAGCCCCAGCAGATCACGAGGATGTCCGCATCCTCCGGGCCGATGCGCGTCGGGGGCAGGGCCTCGCGGCGGAGCCCCTCAAACTTTCGGAGCCGGCGGGCGTTCATGCGGGTACGGAGGTCGAAGTCCTC
>Ga0228536_1000671_pt1 | contig 53905 bp, 50 predicted proteins | sample SJ1Smetagenome_FD_168611 | JGI IMG/M metagenome (GOLD analysis project Ga0228536, IMG submission 168611) | Enriched culture of PCE-dechlorinating microbial communities from Ithaca, New York, USA - SJ1.S | ecosystem: Engineered > Modeled > Simulated communities (microbial... > Unclassified...
AGCATTCCCCGGGCGATGACGGCGGCGAGAATCCGCTCCTGGCGGAGCGTGACGAAGGCCATCAGGGGCAGCAGGGCCGCACAGGCGATCACGAGGATGTCCGTGCCGGAAAGGGCAAGGAGCGCCTTCATTCCCCCTCCCTCCCCTCGTCACCCACGGCACCGCGTCCGAGCGCATAGGAGAGGATGGGCCCCCAGAGCAGGAGAGCCACTGCCGCCGCCGCGAGGAGACCCCGTCCTTCCGTGCTGCGCAGCAGAAGGCCGAGGACGAAGAGAAACGCTCCCAGGGTGTCTCCCACCCCCAGGGCATGAAGCTTCACCACCACGGGTTTCTTCGAGAACAGCGCGAGGGTTCCCCAGAAGAGGAGAACCGACCCGGCGCAGAGAAACAGATCTCCAAGAAGCGTCATTCGCGCCGCCTCCGTTCCAGAAAGATGGCCAGAACGAGAACACCCGCCCCCCCCAGAAGGAGCAGGGAGAGGGCCACGACGCCCCCCGCGGCGGCACCTCCGGTGAGGAGATCCCAGAGGAGCACCAAAAGGGCCGCCTTGATCGAGAAGGAGGCGAAACAGAGCAGTTCCGTCCAGACCCCGGAGGCAAGAAAAAACGCCGCCGTCACGAGCAGGAGGAGCAGTACCAAAAGCGCTGCGGCGATCCACGGAACGGTCATCCGCGTTTTTCCTCGTCGAGGCAGTGCACCAGCATCGTTCGGAGCCGATCCACGTGCACCACCAGCGTTCTCGGTGTGAGTGTCACCAGATAAACCTCCTCGAAAACGCTCCACGGAGAAGGCGGTGCTTTCTGCGGCGCGAAGCGACGCGCCGAAAAACGCCCCGTCATCAGCTCGATTCCCTCCCGAAACGCCTGGGGCAGCGTCCGCAGAAGACGCAACGCGAACCGGAGAATGTGCCCCGCCTCGGGATTCAGGCCGAGGAGGCGCCCCGCGAAAACCGAAAAAGCACACCCCAGGAGCACTCCTCGGAGAGAGGCATCTCCCGACACGACGATCCAGAAGAGTGTCCCCGCACCGATCAGAAGAACCATGTCCGCACCCCCAGAAGCGCCACGGCCAGAAAGAGGACCAGCACACCCACAAGATTCTCCATCGTCTCCAGGCTCCGGGAAAGTGGCAGGGAGCGCCCCCGGAGCAACACGAACATCCCCCATCCGCCTCCCAGCACAAGTACGGCCTTGACGATCTCCTTCGCCTCGAAACCGCCGAGGAAGAGTCCCATTCCGAAAAGCGCGGCCCCGAGCCAGACATCCTCGAAGCCGGCCCCGCGGGAGGGCGCCGCCATGCCTCCGGCAGGGGACACCGGTGGAAGTTCCTTTTCCGCTGCGTCTTTCAAGGCGAAAGGGGCACCCTTGCGGGGAAGGAAGAGGAACTTCGCGAAGGATGCCGCCGTCCCCACCGCGGCGAGAAGCAGCAGCGGCTCCTGCCAGGAAAGCGCACCTCCCATGACCCGAAGCTTGGCACCGAAGCCTGCAAAGGGCGGACATCCGGAGATGGCGAGGCTGCCGAGGACAAGGGCGACCCGCAGCGAACGGGAGACCGTCTCCCGGGAGAGGGCGGCGATGCGCCGGGTGGGCAGGCGTCCCACGGAGAGAAAGAGCCAGGATTTGAAGAGCCCGTGGGCCGCGGCGTAGAGATGCCCCACCGAAGGAACCGCCGCGATGAACCCGACCTGGGAGAGGGTGTGGTAGGCGAGAAGGCGCTTCGCGTCCTTCTCGAAGAGTGCATGAAACACGCCCCAGAGCGCCGCCGCCGGACCGAGGACGAGCAGAAGCCCCCGGGCCGCCTCGTTTTCCCCCGCGATACGCAGAAGCGGCGCGAGGCCGATCTTCACCACCACCCCGGAGAGCAGGGCCGAGACGGGAGCGTCCGCCTCGCCGTGGGCCTCGGGAAGCCAGAGGCCGGGAAGAAAGAGACCGCCCTTCACCACGAGCCCCCCCATCAGGAGCACGACCGCAGACAGGGGTGCCCCGGAAAGTGCGCTCAGGGAAAACGTCCCGGCATGCCGGTACACGTCGAGGCAGCCCAGGAGGTAGAAGATCATCCCCAGATTGTTCACGAAGAGGTATTTGATGGACGACCAGATCTGGCGGGGTTTTCTTCCCATGCGGATCAGAAGGAACCCGAGGATGGTGGAGAGATCCACCGCCACGAAAATATTGAAGAGGTCGTAGCTCAGGAAGACCGCGTTGGCCGTCCCGGAAAGCATGGTCATCACGGGAACGAGCAGGGACGGAACCGAGCCGTGCCGGAGATGAAGGGCGACGGCGAGGCACACCACCGAATTGGCGAAGATGAACGTCGCGGCGACTCGGTCCAGCAGAAGCTCCACTCCGTAGCTCCCCAGTAGGACGAGGCGTATCGCCTCCTCTCCCGTGAGGAGGCGGAGCGCTCCCGCGAGAGAGAGGACTGCGCAGAGGCCGAGCGGCACCGTCCCTCCCCTGCCGGTAACTGCGGCGACGACGCCCGCGCAAAGAGGAAGAAAGACGAAGAGAAGGACGAAGAGGTATCCCGCTCCCGACTCAGTCACGGCGCCAGCGCTCCTCGATGCGGTCCGCGTCCAGGGTGTGAAAATGCCGGGAAAGATCCATGACATAGACGATCAGGAGCGCGAGAATGGAAAAGCCGATGACGATGGCCGTGACGATCACCGCCTGGGGAAGGGGATCGGCAAAGGCATCGCCTCCCGTTCCCACCACGGGGGCGACGCCGCCCCTCCGGGCGGAGAGGACATAGAGACTGATCACACCGGTGTTCATAATGTCCATGGCAAGGACCTTGAAGAGAAGATTTCTTCGAAAGAGGACACCCCAGAGTCCGAAGAGCACTACAGCGAGGAGGAGCATGCGGAGGAGGAACGAAACACTCATGGAAATCCCCTTTCCCGATCTCTCCGGGCATGGTACGCTTGCCCTGTGGTCATGTCCATGCAAGACCTCCGCTTTCCCATACGTTTTGTGAAGGAGTGTGTTCCATGCTGTCCGCCCTCATCTCGTGGATCGTTGCCACCATCGGCAAACTCGGCTATCCGGGCATTGTCGCCCTCATGTTCCTGGAGTCGTCCTTCTTTCCCTTCCCCAGCGAAGTCGTCGTTCCTCCTGCGGGGTATCTCGCCTCCCGGGGGGAGATGAGCCTTCCCGTGGTGATCGCCATGGGCATCCTCGGCAGTCTCCTCGGGGCCTGGTTCAACTACTGGATCGCCGTCCGCTTCGGTCGCCCCTTCTTCGAGCGCTTCGGGAAATACGTCCTCGTCTCCTCCGAGACACTCGACAAGGCCGACCGTTTCTTCGCCAGGCACGGGCACATCAGCACCTTCGTGGGGAGGCTGATCCCGGGCATCCGCCAGTACGTCTCCCTTCCGGCGGGAGTAGCCCGGATGAACCTGGCGGTCTTCTCCCTCTTCACCGCCCTCGGCGCGGGGATCTGGGTGGTGGTCCTCGCCCTGGTGGGCTATTGGGTGGGCAACAACCAGGCCCTCGTGATGAACTCCCTCCACAAGATCACCGTCGTCACCCTCGGGCTCTGTGTCGTTCTCGTGGCAGCCTACGTGCTGCGGCAGCGAAGGAATCGAAGGCTCCAGGAGGAATAACCCCGACGCTCAACGGCTGTTCACACACCACACGCCGCAAAAGATCGCCGCAACTCCCGCGAGGGTCGCTCCCGTCAGTACCTCTCCGAGGAAGACCGCCGCCACCACCGTGGCGGAAAGAGGGTTGAGGTACAGAAACACCCCCACCCTTGAGGCGGGAAGGGAGCGCAGTGCATCGTACCAGAAGGCGTAGGCCAACCCCGTGCAGAAGATTCCCAGAAAGAGAAGGCTCGTCCAGACGGCACCCGAAAGAGCCGCCGGCTCCAGCGCGTGCTCGCTGAAGACGAAAAGCAGCGACGTCTGGAGCCATCCGAGGGCCATGACCCAGAAGGTGCTTTTTTCCGGGCCGGAGGACCCCAGGAACTTCCGGGACGCCACGGAGAAAACCGCCCAGTTGACGGCGCTGAGGAGCACGAGGAAATCTCCCGCCCCCAGATCCTGAAGGAGAAGCAGACGCTCCGGATGCCCTCTGGTCACCACGGTGAGCACACCTGTGGCGGCGAGCAGGAGTCCCAGAACACCCCTCTTTCCGAAACGTTCCTTCAGAAAGAGCCACCCCAGGATCGCGATGAAGACCGGAATGGTGGAGACGATCCAGGCGGACGTGGCGGCCTGGGCGGTGCGCAGCCCCGTGGACTGCAGCAGATGATGGAACGGCACTCCCAGAAATCCCAACACGGCCAGGGGAAGCCATTCCCTTCTCTCGGGAAGGGCGGACTGGAGGCGACCGAGGGTAAAGCCCTCCTGCCGGAGACGTTCCCTTTCCGAAAACGCCGCCAGGAGAAAAAGAACGGGAAGCCCCAGGAGGAACCGAATCCAGATGATCGTCAGAGGCGCGCACTCCCGGAGGGCGATCTTGGTGGCCACGAAGGACGCACCCCAGGAGAGCGTTGCCACGGCGGCCTTGAGCTGCGCCGCATTTTTCGGCGTCATCGGAAGCGCAGGTCCTCCGGATAACGCCACTCCAGGGCGACGATGCGCTCCCCGTCCACGCGAACGAAGACCTCGCTTCCCCAGCGATCCCGGTAGAACCGGAGATCCGCCGAGGAAACCGTGGGACGCCCCAGGGCACGGAGCAGATATTCCTCGGGCTCGCCCACCCGAAGCCCCCATTTGACGGGAACCCGGCGTTCTTCCACCTGGAGCAGCCGGAGCAATGACTTTCCCTCCCGCCGCTCGAAGAGGGCGAACACCCCCTCTCCGTCCAGAGCGAAAAACCTGGGCTCCCCGGAAGCGGCGGCCTCGCCGGACATGCCTCCGTCTCCTGCGCCGTCCTCCGGTGAAACCGTCAGGAATGCCGCGAATTCCGGAAGCGAGCCTTCTTTCAAGGACAGGAGATCCTCGGAAAGACACCCCCGGGCGAGCAGATCCGCCTCCGGATTCTCCCGGAGCGGCACGCCCAGAGGCGCATAGAGAAACTCCTCCAGGCGGTTCAAGCGGGAGAAGGACGGTCCCGGAGCACCTCGCTCCTGGTACTGGACCCATGCCCCCCACCCGAAAATGGAGACACCAAGCACGACCGCCGCACTCAGGCCGAGCTTGCGCCGGGAAAGGGAGGCGAAACGGCCGAAAGGAGCCAGCAGTTTCGCTCTCAGGACCTTGAAGCGCCCCGAACTCTCAGGCGCTTCTTCCGGGGACATTTCCATCTTCTCACCCTCTCAGGGCATGCTCATTTCCAGAACGGATCGTTCCAGGTTCCGCCGAAAACAAGTTCCTCCAGAGATCTGCGCTCCCGAGGAGCGTATTCTCTCTGCCGGAGATCCTCTGCCAGAAGATCCGGATCGCCGGGATACCCCAGGGCCAGGGCCACCAACGGTTCGTAGATCTCGGGGACACTCCAGACCTGACGTACCCGCTCGGGGGAAAACCCTGCCATGGGGTGGACGAAGATGCCCTCCGCCACCGCCTGGAGGGAGAGTTGCGCTACCGCGAGCCCCAGATCGTGATGAGCGTGACGATTCGGTTTTTCGTTGTGGGTGAAGAATTTTCGCGTGACCCCCACCGCGAGGACACCCGCATTCGCGGCCCACACCTGGTTCTGCTCCACGAGACACCCCAGGAGCAGAGAAAAGGCCGGTTCCTGGTCTCTCGACGCGAGGAGAAAGCGCCAGGGTTGTTCATTGTAGGCGCTGGCGGCCCAGCGTGCCGCCTCGAAGATGCGTCGCAGCGCCTCCTTCTCCACGGGACGGGGATCGAAGGACCGAGGGCTCCAGCGACGACGGAGCAACTCGTTCAGAGGAACGTCGGTGACGGCGGGTTTTTCCATGGAAAAGCCTCCCTTCGACAAAAAAGATTCGTGAGAGATCCACTTCCCGAAAAGTGTAGCACAGCTGAAGCGCAGATGCGACGCGGGAGGGACCGGCGCAACCCCCACTCCGGGAGGAACGACCGCTCCTCCGAATACACGAGACGCCCGGGGATGGTCCCCGGGCGTCTCGTGTATTCGTCCTTTTTCATCATTTTCCGTGGTCGCGACGGTCAAAGAAATAAAAACTGCGCCCTTCCCTGGCGGTGATCTGTTTCACCTTCTTCTTCAGGGAAGCCGCGACCTCCACGAGAAGCCCCGGGTGCACCTCACCGGGAAGGCGTCGGCTCTCCACGACAGCGAGACTCAGCGTGACCAGGGGAACGGTACAACGCTCCCCCGTCCGTGTCTCCGCCTCGTAGCATCCCCGGCAGAAATCCTCGGTGCTGAAAAGCCCCCGTTTTTCCTCGTCGAAGGCCGTACACACCATTTCCAATGTTTCGCCGGACACTTCTCCCGGCACCACGAAGACGAAATCGTCCCCTCCCACGTGCCCCAGGCGGCTCCGGGGAGGCAGAAGAGAGAGCCCTCGTTGGAGAATTTCCGCGGTGAGCCGGATGAGCCGGTCCCCCCGGAGAAAACCGTACCGGTCGTTGAACTCCTTGAAGCGGTCCAGATCCGCGTAGACCACCGAGAACAGAGGCTCGTCCTCCTGGGTGGTCTTGATCCACCGTTCGATCTGACGGTTTCCCGGAAGACCACTCAGGGGATTGCTGTTTTTCGCCATCTCCACTTCCAGGACACCTGCGCGGGTGACGATCTGCTTCATGGTCACGGTACCGACGAAGGCACCTTCCTCATCCACAACCACCACGGGGTCGTAGAGCGAGTCCCGGGAGCGCTCCATGGCGAGGCTTGCCAGCTCCGTCACGGCGCACCCCTCGGGAACAGAGAGAAAGGAACTCTGCACCAAACTTTCCACTGGGCGCTTTTCGTGCAAATGATAGCCGAAGGCGCCGCCGGTACGGGCCGAGAACCCTTCGCGTGTGACAAGTCCCACCGGCTTCGCCCCATCGAGGACGACGAAGTGGTCCAGGTTTCCGTCCTTGCGGAAAAGGCGGTGCACGTCCTCCCCGCGCATGCCCCCCTTGGGCAGGGCGAGGCAGCGTCGCACAAGGGAGTCGATGCTCTCCAGCGTGTCCGTCGACGCACCCTGGGAGGCGGCCCAGAGCACCTTTGCCGTCTCGAGAAGATGCCCCGGAGGCGTGGCGCAGGTCCGCGCCGGCGAGGCGAAAAGATAGCCCTGGGCGTAACGTACCCCGAGACGAACGAGACATTGCAGCTCCTCCAGGGTTTCCACCCCTTCGGCGACGATCTTCGCATCCACCTGGGCCGCAAAGTCGCAGAGCGTGCGCACCAGTTGGCGCCGGTAGCCATCGTTCTGAATGTCCCGGACGAGGGTCATGTCGAGCTTGAGATACTGGGGAGCGCTGAGGATGAGCATTCGAAGGCCACTGAACCCGGCCCCGAGATCGTCCAGGGCGAGGGGAATCCCTGCGGCGCGAAAACGGGCCGCTGTTTCGGAGAAACGCCGGTCGTCGTCCACGGGACTTTGCTCGGTGATCTCCAGCACGATCATTTCCGGAGAAAGCCCCGCTCTTCGCAAAACCTCCGGAGTGAAAGCATCGATAAAACGAGGGTCCATGAACACCGAGGGACTCACGTTGAAGAAGAAACGGGCACCGCCCTTGTCCTTCATGGCTCCGATGGATGCAAGAGCCGCTTCGCGGCACGCTTCCTCCGCCTCCCAGTCCAGCGAACAGGACGCAGCGACACTGAAGAGCGCCGCAGGGGATTCGAGAGGAGGGATCTCACCCCGGGAAAGGACCTCGTATCCCCACACGCTCCCTGCTCCCACGTCGACGATGGGCTGAAAAACCGAATACACGGCCCCCTCCTCAATCGTCTCCACGAGCACATCCCACTCGCGCGCAACATCCGGCGCCATCACAGCGAGCCCCATGCACCATCACCCTTCCCGCATTCCTGCGGAGCAAGGGTACCATCTCTTGTTTACGGGTTTCTCGCAACCACGTAACAGCTTTCCCGCCGACAGCGGGGGACGGTTCGGACGACCTATTCGCGGGCACTGTCGTAGATGGCGGCGAACCGGTCCGAATGTTCCCGGAAGAAATCCAGCAGACGAGGATGGAAATGTTCGGGGCGCACGCGCCCGTCCCCTTCGAGAATGATGCGGCGCACTGTCTCGTGGGGGAGTTCCGGTTTATAGGCCCGGGGGGAACGGAGGGCGTCGTACACGTCCGCCAGGGCCACCACACATCCCTCCCAGGGAATTTCCATTTCCTTGAGACCGTTGGGATACCCACTGCCGTCCCAACGCTCGTGATGGCTGGCGCAGATGGTTCTGGCCATGGAGAGCCACCGGGCGTCACCGAGAATCTCCGCCCCGGCCCGGGCGTGCTCTTTCACGATCTCGAACTCCTCCGCGGTGAGGGGGCCGGGTTTTGCCAGAAGCTCCCTGGGAACCCGCAATTTTCCCAGATCGTGCACCCTGGCGAGAAAGAACATCTCTTCCTGCTCTTCCGGGCTGCGTCCGAGCACTTCCGCAAGCATCCGGCAATAGGCTCCCATTCGCTGCAGATGCTCCGCCGTCTCGTCGTGGTAGAGCGCGGTGATTTCCTGGAGCTTTTCCACAAGATAGTGGTAGGACTCCTTGATTTCCCGTTGAGCCCGCTCCATGTAGAGGAAACCCGCCAGCGCCGATGCCACCGGGACGAGCGTGTCGAGAAGCTCACGGTCCTTCCCGCGAAAACGGGCGAAGCTCATGGTGAGCCCCCCCACGGGCTCGCCTCCCTGCAACAGCGGCATGACCACCTCCGAGGTTATTCCTTCCGCGACAGCCACATATTCCTCGTCCTCGTCCACCCGCTCTATCCAGTGGGGCTCGCCCGTCCGCACCGCTCTTCCGACGAGGGATTTCGAGAGCGCTACGGGGGCCAAGAGCAGTGTTCTGTCGTATCCCGCCCACGCCACGGGGAAAAGGGTGTCCTCCTCCAGGCGGTCGATGATCACCCCCGAAGCATGCCCTACCTCGAGAATCGTCTCGGCGATGCGCTTCATCTCGGGCACCATGTCTCCACTCCGGCTCACCGTCTGAGCCACCTCGAGTGTTTTGCCCCAGACGCGCTCGCGCTCGCGAAGGGCATCGTTCGTCTCCGTCAGGGAAACGTTCATGGCGTGCACTTCCTCGTGAAAGGCGTTGATCTCTTCCTGCTGCCCCGCAATGACGCCGAAAACCTCCGCGATGGTATCCAGTACGGAGGCGATTTCCTGGAAAGTAACCCGTTCCCTCTGCCGTGCCACGGCCTCGCCGGTACGCTCGATGGCAAGGGCGAGTTCCTCGGATGTCCTCGTTCTCTCGAGCTGCTGCCGTACCTGGCGCAGGAGTCCCTCCAGACGGAGGATCTGGGGGCGGAAACTGTTCCGCCAGAGGTGGAGAAAGAAGAGGAGCACGCCTCCCAGAAGAACGAAGAGAAGAAGGGAGGGAACAAGGGCTCGGAACAGCGCTCCGAGGACCGCCGAGAACGGAAGGATCACCGCCGCGGCGAATCCCTCCACGTCGAGCGGCTCCACCCGTATCCACAGGGCCTCGCCGACGGAGGGAAAGGGAACGAAATGCCACCCTTCGCTCCCGAGAAGTTTCCGCTCCAGAATCCCCCGGTCCGCCACGGCATTGCCGAGGGGGTGCACACTCTCCCTGGGGGCTCTCCAGATCACCCGACCGTCGGTGCGGATGAGCAGGGGCACAAGGCTCGGCCCGGTGAGAATGGACAGGTCGTCGAAGTTCGGACGGATGGCGAGCAGATAGGGCGTGTTCCTCCAGAACACCTCCGTGACGAGCAGCAGCTCTCCCCTGGGGTCGAGAAGGGGTGAGATCACCCACCCGGAAAAGCCATCCCCCCTCCTCGCGGAGAAGAGATCCTTGGGAAGTTCGATCCCCGGAACGAGCGCTCCCCGGATCACCCGGGTCACCCTGTTTTCTTCCACCACGGCGAGGATTTTGAGATCCGGCAGAAGATGTTCCGTCTCCAGGGGATTCCCCGACGCAAGCAACGCCACCTGAGGAAGCGCTCGCTCTCCGAGACGGCGAAGCTGCAACCGGGTTTCCTCGGCGAGAAGGTTTCCCCGCTGAAAAAGATGCTCCGTCTCCATACGAACCGTGGTCACCGCCTGGAATCCGAGGATGATCATTCCCAAAAGCGACATGGAAACCACGAGGTTGAGGAAAAGCCTTCGGATGCTCATGGAAAGAAAATCCTGTCCCAAACCTGCCAGACACCCCGGCGGAACGTGGCGGGATAGAGCGGCAGGTGTGCGTCCCCCGCGGCATCCACCGTAAAGGGACCGTCCATGCCCTGCACTCGCTCGAGCGACCGAAGACCCTTGATGATGCCCTTCCTGTCCGGCCCTCCGAGGCGTACCGCCTCATCCAGCATGGCCAGCGCGGTGAAGGTGGAGCGGACGGCGACGGGCTCCAACTGGCCAGCATACCGCTCCCGGAGAAACACCGCGAAGGGATGTTCCCCTGAAAGCAGATCCGGAGACGCCCTTAGTAAGCAATGCGCACCCTCTCCGAAACGCCCCAGAAGCGTCGACCCTCGCTCGGTTACGCCGAGGCTCGCGATCCAGAGAGAAAGACCGGGGAAAAAAAGACGCAACTGTTGTGCCACCATGGCCATCGGGTAATCCGCGAGAACCAGAAGCGCTCCGTCGAGGCGCTCCTCCTCCCGCAGAAGGACAAGAAGTTCCTCCCGGGAGAGGGCGTCGTCCACGGTGAACACCCGCAGCGGCGCCTCTCCAACCGCCTCCCGGAAGCGGGCCAGCAACCGCCCGGAGAAGGTGAAATTCGTCTTGCCCAGAACCGCCACATAGCGAGCAACCCCACTGCTTCTCGCCATCCCGCCGAGGAACGCTCCTTCCTGTGCGCTGTCCGAACGCGTCCGAAAAAGCAGGTCCTCCGGGCGGGCCAGCACTCCCGAACTCACCGTTGGAGAGACGGCGGCGATGCCCGCATGGTCCAGGTAGGGAAGCAGGGTCTCGGCGAAGGAGGATGTCACTGTGGCAAGGAGCACATGAGCCCCGGCGCGGTTCGCGGCCTCCACGAGAAGATGGGGACGACTTCCCCGGAGGATCACCGGACGATACCGCACGCCTTTTTTCGAGGCATCCTGGTTGAGGTAGTCCATTCCCCAGAGGAGAGCCTCTTCCATACGGGAGACACCGAAGAGAAGAGACGCTTCCTCTTCGGTGCAGATCGCGACCACGACATCCCTGGTGCGAAGTTCCGGAACCACCACCGAGAGAAGGATCGCGAGCAGGAACAGAAGACCGGCGGCGGCAAGATTCCTTCTCAGGAGGATCGCTCCTTTCCTTCCATACGACGCAGTCGCTGCAGACGGAGAAGGGCACTGATGTCGGGCGGTTCCCCGTTTCGGTCCGCCGGAGCGTCCTCGACAGGCCGCACCGAAGACCCGTACGGCTCATGGGCGGAAACCGGTTCCCGAAGAGGGGGCACAGCCTCGGGCGAGGCGCACCGAGCTTCGGAAAGGCCCTCCCGGAAGGACTCCTCCAAAGCGAGAGAGGATTCTTCGTCCACATGGCCTGTCGCGAAAGAGCGGAGCACATCGCCCACAACCAGTGTCTCGGGGACCTTTTGCAGGCCACGCCGGAGGGAAGCGACCTCGCTGGTCTCCTCCTGTCCGGCAAGACACTCCATGAGAGAACTTCCCCAGAGAAAGGTGAAGCTGTCCCGGACATTCCGGGACAGGACGAAAAGACGCTCTTCCCGGCTCATGTTCCGAAGCAGTGCGTCGAGCATGTCCGCCGCACACGCCGGCAAGGGTCCCCTCCATCCCTCGAAGGCGGCCAGGGCCCAGAGACGTTGCAGGAGCGAGGGATTTTGTGTGACGACGGGATGTTCCGTCACAGAGGCGTTTCCCACGAACTCGGCAAAGGCCTTCGCTTCCTGAAGATGTCTGGGTGAATGCCAGAGGCCGGGCTGGGCGAGGAGCACTTCCGGAACAAAGAGAATTTCCCGTCGCGCCGCAAGGAGATCCGCCACGCGAAGTCCTTCTCCGGAGGTCAAGGTCAGAATCTGCGGGGAGGAAAAGAGCGGGCGCAAGGGCATCTTCCGGAGGATCTGTTCGAGAGGAAAAACGAGTGCCATGACATGGGCGACGGACGTGTCGTCCTCACCGCAGAGACTCAGGATTTCGGGATCCGAAAAAAGCACTCCGTGTTCCACCACGAGAAAATGGCAGACCAAACGTCTTCCCGCGGGAAGCTTCAGCATGTCCCGCGGGAGCAGATCCGCCTCACCCCCCGTTTCCAGGTGAAGGAGCGCCGCGTCCACCACCTTCAGATACTCGCGCTTCTCGTCACGCCGCATGGCGGAACCCACACGATCGGAGCGTTCCTGCAGAAAACATTCCGGAGGGAAATGTCATCGGAGTTCCTTTGGTGGAGAGCATTGCACACGACACGGCCATCGGACCCCCTCTCTCTATCGATTCGACTCTTGGAAGCCCTCCTCCACCCGCCGGAGCACACCGCTGTGTCACGGACATCCCTCTTGTCCTGGACGGACAAGAGAACTCCTCCGGAGCTACTCTGTGGAAAAACGGACCCGGCGCATGGGAGGAAAGGGAAAAACGATCCGAACATATCTCTTTTCATTGTACAAGATTTTCACTCCCCTTTCCCCTTCCTCACGGAATTCCTCACGCATCCGACGCCCCCTCCTTCGTCATCGTCTCGTGCGTCGCACACAACGCGCAGGGGAAATCCGTCTTCGTTCTTCTCCGGGGAAGAACTCAAAAAAGAGAAACATTCGGAAGACACCGGTTTTTTGCAGTCCAACATGGAATTTCAGGCGATTCCGCTTTCCCAAAAATGCGAGAGAAAGACTTGATCATTAATGACCTTATGAAAATATCCCCCCTCCTTCTCCGTACCACTCCTGTCCGGAACGGGAAACTGGGGCGCTCGGCGAAACACCTCCGTCTCCTTTTCCTCGGCCGCGGCAAGCTAACTCCTGTTTCCATCAAGAGCAAACGGCGACGGCGACTCCCCCACTCCACCTTCCACCGGGTGAAAACAACCGTCTCTCCAGACAAAAACCTTTCGTGAAGATCGGAGCATCCCACCCCTGTTCAATCCTCCCGGGTGGTATAGTAGAGGAAATGGATTCCGCTTTCCCGGAAGGATTGAGAGAGTTATGCCGGACAAACTCGACATTTCGCTCCTCTACGTGGAGGACGAAGCCCTCATTCGTCTCGCCGTGGCACAAATGCTCAAGAGATTCGTACGGGAGCTGCACACCGCCTCCAACGGCGAGGAAGGCCTCGCCGTTTTCCGCACGATCCGCCCCGACGTGGTCATGACGGACATCCGTATGCCCATCATGGACGGCATTGCTCTTGTGGAACAGATTCGACGCATCGATCGGGAATGCATCGTCATCGCCGGAACCGCCTACAGCGACACGGAGTACTTTCTCCAGCTCATCGGATCGGGCGTCAATCACTATCTCCTCAAGCCGATTCGGGAAGAACAGTGCCTGGAGGCATTGCAAAAGAGCTCCGAAACCATCCGGCTCAAAAAAGAACTGAAACGACACTACAATCTGCTCGAAAGGGATCTCCAGCTCGCAGGAAACCTCCAACGCCAGCTTCTTCCCGAGGCCGACACTGGGCGAAAGCCCGCTTCGGTGCGCACTCTTTTCTTCCCCTTGCAGCACGTCAGCGGCGATTTCTTTGACTACAGATGGTCCGAGAATCGACGGTTTCTCCAGGGATGTCTCATGGACGTGATGGGGCACGGTCTCTCAGCGGCACTCCAGGTCTCTGCGCTCAGTCTTCTCTTTCGCCAAAGCTGCGAGCGAAATCTCTCCCCGGGAAACACCCTTTCTTTCCTGAATGCCGAACTCGTCCCCTCCATGAAGGGAGAATCCCTCGCCGCCGGGATCGTCTTTCTCTTCGATTTCTTCCGGGGAACGCTTGACTACTCCGCCGCAGGAGGAGGACAATTTCTTTCCCTCGCGGCTTCGTTTCGGGGATTCGTGCGCTCCCCTGGCCTTTTCCTCGGTGTCGACAGCGATACCCTGTACGACGAACAATCCATGCCCATCGGCCCGAGCGACGCGTTCCTCTTTTTGAGTGACGGATTCCACGAGCCCTTTCCTCCAAGAAAATGCGACGCCGGCCTCACACTACAGCAGACGGAAGACATCCTTCTCGAACTCGCCCATCTGGAGACACGCACCGACGACGCCTCCGCGCTGATAATCCACGTGGATCCCGCCTGATCCCGAAGCACATCCCGGTCTTCCTGGCCGACCCCATGCATGCCCCCGGCGACAACGGCTGATGAAACACCCTTCCGGAACTCCAGGTGCAGCTTGGCCGACCACAGCTGACCAGCCCCCAAATTAAGTACTACGAGGAAAGTTAGTATCGGCAGCTCCCGGAAAATCAGCCCTATGTCACGACAGACAGTACTTTCTGTGACATGCTCCCTTTGGCACCTCCTGGTTGTGGAAACAGACTAACTCTTCCCGTGGTCCTCTTTAGGGAAGCATGTCACGACCAGGAGCGCTTTCTGCACTTCATCGGGACATACAGAAGAAATATCCGCACCTTGCGACACGGCACAAACAAAAATGAAACTCAAAAAGTCGCTCCTCGAAGAAAGCTCTCTTTAGTGCCTCGCCCTAACCGGATAGTTTCCACCCCACCCCCCGGAGCCTTTCGACCACACATATGCCGCAGGAAAAATCCCTTCCCTCATCCGTCAGGAATGGAAAAGGCCTGCACACTGCACAACTACGCCCTTCGTCGTCCTGGGCATTCATTTCTCAACAGCAAGCACATGGACGACTTTGTAGCAAAACCCCTTGCGCAGGAACAACAACAACGCTGGTGTCCGTTTTTTCTTTTCTGCACCGACAACAGCACAACACATCCTCGCCCCCCATCTCTTCGCGACGATCTCTGTTTCACGTGAAACCAAAGGGTTGCTCTGTCAGGAATGCCACCTGTGTTCCGTCGAAAAACTGCGCACAACGTCTAAAACGAAACCAGCATCTCTTTTTAGTCAGTATAGATCAATCTCTTCGTTCTCTCTTTTTCTCAGAGTACCTACTCCTCCACTGCAGAATCCCCGGAAAACGTCCTCTTTCCAAAACCTCGTTCATTTGGTCCTTGTTCAACCCCCTGCCACTTTGAACCCGCCCGGCGCACTCACAAAAAAAGAGCGGTGCTCTTTCCGCCATCGAACGGAGAGAGCACCGCTTGTGTTCCGAGTACCTCGACCTCACCTGTCGCTATTGTCCCCTACATGGGGCAAAATACCTTCCTAAATCCGCTCGGAGAGGGGAGAAAGCTCGCGCACGCGCTTTCCAACCCGAAGGGCTATGAGCGACACGACAACACTTTTCAAGAGATCCGGAACGATAAAGGGCAACAAGCCGATCTTCAGTGCGGTAAGCATCGAGACCGATTTTCCGGCGACGTAGTTCAGATTCAGAAATACGCCTGCCACACCAAAAACATAGATGGCCACAAGAGCCGATGCACAGGCAAAGACATAGCGCCAAGGAGACTCGCCCCATCTGTCCAGCTCCACTACGCGCCCTCCAACCCACGCTGCCGCGATAAATCCCAGGAGAAAACCAAAGGACGGGGAAAAAAGTGTCTGGATTCCCCCCGCTCCCCCGGCAAAAACCGGAAGACCGAACAAACCCATGAGAACATACAATGTTTGCGCAAGAGCTCCCCCCTTCGCTCCCAGGAGAATTCCCGAAAGAAGCACGAAAAAAGTCTGCAGCGTCATCGGAACAATCGGAAACGGAAGAACGATCAGCGCTCCCACTGCCGTCAATCCGGCAAACAACGAGGGAAGAACCATCATGCGTGTACGTATCACTCCAATCGCCTCCATGTCAACTCTTTTTATTTTTTAGTTGACATGGAGAGTATACGAGAAATGCTCCCTCTGTGCAAGCACGTCTGTCATCTGCACACTTTTATTGAGACTCAAGGGGTGAAAACGAACTCCATTGGCGCATAAAAGCGTTTATAGGTATCGACCTTTCTTGTCCTTTGAAGAAACGCTCCTCCCTTCAACGTTTTTTTTCCGGAGCCCCAGACTCGTGTGGCGTTGATTTTTTGATCTTGTTTGTTACGCGACAGGATAAACCGACCCGGTAGCGACATGTAAAACTACCCCCCTCGGAAAGGAGGGGCCATGGTTAGTCTTCGGGAGATCAACCAGATCGACCGGAAGTGGGCATGCAGACAACCGAAGGGTGTAGAAACTCGACGAACGAGGTCAAGGGACGCCCGGATTTCCGCACCGGAGGACCGTCCGGGGCTTCTGAACCCAGATGCCTGTGCGCTCCCACGTATCTCACCACGGCCTGCAATCTCGTCAACGGACTTTTGGAAAATCGCGGGGACAAAACCCTTGCCCGGACCCTGGGCACGTACACACCCCGGTACGACCTGTTCATAGTGGACGAATCGGGCTATGTCTCCTTTTCGATGGAAGGAAACGCGCTTCTGTTCCAAGTCTTTGCGGAACGACACGAGCGGGAATCGGTCCTCGTGACGACAAACCTGGGATGCAGCAGCTGGACGCAGGTCTTCGGGGATCCGAACATGACGGCGGCCTTGCTGGATCGCCTGACCTACAAGTCCATATCATCGAATGCTCAGCTATCGTCTGAGGCGAGGCAATCCCTGGAGGAGGTCAACAAGCGTACCGGAAAAACACTTCCAGTATAAAAATTGCGAATAGCGGTCATGGGAAGGTGGTCAATTTTAGGTTGTCACAACCACACGTGATTCCTGAACCTGCCGAGGAAACCCCGCCAGCGCGCAGAGCACGCCTCCTGCTGCAGAGCTCTGACGTCCACTCACACAGAGAGTGTTCCTTCTTCTTCCGCGGTGGTTCTCCACGGTGCTTTCGTTTCTGACGCTCCCCTGTTGCGCAAACTTTGCCGCACACATGATCCGATGCTCCTTCAGCTTCGCGCCCTGGGCAGGTACTCCCCGCCCAGGTTTTCTCTAAACACAGAACGCCATATTTGTTTCCACGACCGCACCGCACAGCCGTGGTCGCATGTGCAGGAATCGGGATGTCACCTTAGATGCATGAGATACATTTTTATGAGTGCCTGTGACAGGAAAAAGCAATGGCTTGCGGCGAAGCAGGTAGGGAGCGGCTGAAGAAAAAGGTATTTTCGGGTTTCGGCTATTCTGCAACAGAGAGGCGATCTCCCGCGTGAACGGAAAGAAACAGGAGACTTACACCACCGTTCGGGCAGTCCTCGTTGGAACACACAGCACCGGAGAAAGGATTCTCCCTCTTCTTATGATCGGCGCTCCCACGCGAGAAGAAGGCCGCGTTGCACATGTCCGTCAAAAAGAGCTTCCGCCTCTTCCTCCATGGAGCGTGGCACGGCAACGTCGACGATCACCGCAGCTCCGAACTCAGGGGAGAGATCGCTCTCCACAATCCCGAAAGCAGCGAGGCGGCGCAAAAGAAGCTGATATCCTTCGTAGGGAACGGTCACACGAAAGAGCCGAGAAAGACGACTCTCTCGGACTCCCGCCAAAGACAAGGCTTCCGTAGCCACACCGCCGTACGCATCGATAAGTCCGCGAACCCCCAACTTGATGCCCCCGAAATAGCGGGTCACCACAACGACGACATGCGTGAGTCCACTCCGAAGGACGGCACCCAAAATAGGTTTTCCCGCAGATCCCGAAGGCTCCCCTGCATCCGAATAATACTCCCGTACGGAGGGATACCCTACCCGGTAGGCCCAGCAATTGTGATTGGCATCCGCGTATTGTCTCGAAATGTCCCGAATGTGATTCCGCGCTTCCTCCTCCGTTGTGGCCTGCCGAACATGACCGAGGAAAAGAGATCGACGTATGGTGCGCTCCACCTTCGCCGGCATCGCAGGTTCGAGAAAGGAATCCTGCTGCTCCGCCGTCTTATTCTTCACCCGAAACCTCTCCGTCCCATCCTTCTCTGAGCCTGCCGTACGTGGCCTCCAGGGCTTCAGGAACGACCCGGACTTCGCCGAAGACCGGCATGAAATTCGTATCACCATTCCAGCGAGGCACAATATGCAAATGGACATGCCCGGCTACGCCCGCTCCCGCGACCTTCCCAACATTGACCCCTAAATTGAATCCCTGCGGAGTCATGATTTTTCGTATTACCCGCAGCCATTGCCGAACCGTACGGTGCATTTCGAGCAATTCCTTGTCGCAAAGCTCATCATAGTCGGCAACGTGCCGGAAAGGGACTACCATGATATGCCCTGGATTGTACGGATAGATATTCATAATGGTAAAACACGTCTCTCCACGATGAAGAATGAACGTCGCGTGATCATCCCTGCGGGCGGGGAAATCGCAGAAGATACAACCACTCGGAGGAATCGAACCAATGTAGGACATCCTCCACGGAGCAAAGAGTCTTTGCATGAACACATCTCCTTATCCATTCCGTCCGCCGTCGCTCTTTTTGGAGAACGCCGAAGAAATTCGAGTCGCATTTTCTTTTCAAAAAACCGCTCTCCGGGAAAGGAAAACGTCTAGATTGACAACCCCTTCACACGCGACAATGATAGAGGCAACTCTCAATAGATCTCCGCCGGAATGCGCTATCCGAGTCCAAGACACTTTCATGGTCGCTTGTTGAGGAACGCACGACCAAATCCGCGCATCCTCTCGGCTCACGCTCCGCAAATCCTTCCCGCGGGACAGAAACTCGTTGACAGGAGACACCACACAACAACCTCGCCGGATGGCCACAGACCACTTTATTCACTTGCAGTCCCTTCCTCAAAAGGTTCTCTTGTCCAGGTCCCGATAGTAACGGAAGGGAATGTCTTTTATCTTCTCTTCAAAGCATACCATAAAGAACCTCATCGCAGCTCGTACAAGAAACACAACAACGCTTCCCTTGCTCCGCTTTTCGCGATCTTTCTTTTCGCCTTAGATTGCCCGTCATTTTTTCGACGCGCTCGCAAGCCTGTCGTCCCTCCCCGTGCAACATTTTCCTTCATTGTCAGGCGCAAACAAAAGAAGGACCGGACAAAGATGTTCAAGAGCAGCCTGGCTGGACACTCGCCCGAAGGGGATGTTTCACGTGAAACATCCCCTTCGGCAACACCGGGAATTCCAGAAGGCGCATTATCATTCTGGAGCTGTGCTACAACCAACCGCAACAAAAGCAGCGGGAGAAGTCTTTGGAAGTGCAGCTATACGTTCCAAACGCAACAAGGACTAAGGAATAATCTCCGAGAAAAAGCAGAGAGGTCTACGGTACACACCGTCCTCTGTCGAGAGAGAGACACCAAAACAGCCGCGAAAAACGAAGGAAACTTGCACATGAACGACGCCCCTCACCAGAGGTAAACGGAAAAAAACATCGCTCTCGATTGGAAGCCCCTTTATTTCCGTTGAAAATCACCCCGGATCAGGCAGAGACGGGGTAGGAGTGCACTGGTGTTTCACGTGAAACATTCTTTTCTCTCGAAGGAGAACTCCAGTGCCTTACCCGCGTACACCTCCTGATCCTTTTCACATACTTCCCTTGATCTTGCCCTTCAGCAAAGCGCTCTTCCGTTTCTTCGCTTTCGCATAGTACAAAAAAGTTCCTTTTGATTCATTTGCATGCACAGAACAACCGGTCGACAATGCGGTACATTTCAAACCGACACAACCACGACGTAGAGAATTGCAAAGGGATTGTGATCACGTTCACCTATAGTAAGAGAGTTCTCTTTTACACATCAAAAAAGGAGACTGCATAGGCGTCACAATATCCGCTCGCCTTTCCGTCAGAAACGGTTCCCTCTATATTTTTCACGGCAAACAAAAACGTGTCCAGACACACTACTTCCCCTCCTCTTCATACAGAGCAGCCTTGAAAAAAGAGCTTCTCTCGCTACAGGTTCATGGACGACTTCAATGGCGTAGTGCTCTATGCCTCTCGTTTAAAGACATTCTCCACAAAAGATTCCTTTCCCGTACCGTACTGTATGTGCAACTTGAAAAGGAGGCGTCGTGGCAGACATCGTTTTCCTGAGATGCGCAACACGCCGCCCTCCTCTAAAGAGAAGAATGGCGCATTGCGCATCTCGCCCCTACAAGAAAATATTATTTCCCGGGAAATAATTGCGTTCCGCGCTCCTCCAGAATCTCCAACAAGGCTGCCACTTGGCCTTTGTCGAGCCCTTGCAGTTTTAGTTGCATCCGAGAGCCTCTTCCCGATATCTTGATTTTCGTCCCGAATCGATCCTCCAGTCGTTGCGTCGCCTCCCAAAAAACCATCTCTTTCTTCGGGTTTTTTTCCTCTCTAGGCATGCTCGTTCGTTGGGCCAAATGCTCGAGTTCTCGAACAGACATGCCCTGTGCGACAACTTTCTGTGCCGTGGGAAACATCGTCTCCGGAGGAAACGCAAGCAAAACTCTCGCGTGCCCTTCCGAGAGAGACCCATCCCGGAGCAGATGTCGCACGTCTTCGGGAAGATGAAGCAGCCGTAGTTTGTTCGTCACCGCGCTTCTACTCCAGCCTATCCGTGTGGCTGCTTCTTCCTGAGTCAGGCCGCATTTGTCGATGAGGGTCGCAAGAGCGTCGGCAACATCAAGAGGGGAAAGGTCCTCTCGTTGAATGTTTTCTACCAGCGCAACCTCAAGGGCTTCTCCATCGTTCAGGCTCAAAATATGTACGGGAACATCTTCGAGGCCAACCATGCGCGCCGCACGCCAGCGTCGTTCACCTGCCACGATTTGGTATCCCCCGGAGGGGGATTCCCGAACGAGAAGGGGTTGTACGATTCCGTGTTCCCGGATGGATTCGGCAAGGGACTGCAACGCATCAGGATCCATCGCACGTCTCGGCTGCTCGGGATTCGGGACGAGGTCGGCAAGGTGGATACGCCTGGAGTGTTTCTGCTGTTCTCCTCCCTCAGGCTCGGGAAGAAGCGCTTCCAGCCCCTTTCCTAGCACTTTTCCGCGAACCATCGCGCCTGCACCTCCTTCGCCAGTGCGTCGTAGGCGTCGGCTCCCGCACTTGCAGGGTCGTAATAGGAAATGGGCTGTCCAAAGCTCGGGGCCTCGGAGAGACGAACGTTTCTTGGAATGATGGTTTCGAAGACATCCGAGCCGAACTGACGCCGTACCTCCTCGGCGACCTCCTTTGCGAGGCGCGTTCTCCCGTCGAACATGGTGAGCACTACACCGCCGAGCACGAGCGCCTCGTTCAAATATCCCTGAATGAGCCGAACGGTGCGGGTAAGCTGGCCGACTCCTTCAAGGGCAAAATACTCACATTGGATAGGAACAAGGATTTTCTCCGCCGCCACGAGGGCGTTCACCGTAAGCAACCCAAGAGAGGGTGGGCAGTCGATAAGCACAAGATCGTAGGAATGAGAACAATGGAGCTGACGTCGCAGACGGTTTTCCCGGCTCATTGCTCCCGCCAGTTCGACCTCCGCTCCGGCCAGATCGAGTGTTGCAGGAACAAGATGAACTCCTTTCCAGGCGGTGGGAACGAGAACTTCCTCCATACTCGCACCTTCGACGAGAACATGATAGATGCTCTTCGAGAGGTTCTTTCTTTCAATGCCCAATCCACTCGTGCAATTGCCCTGAGGATCCATGTCGAGAACCAGTGTTTCAACGCCCAATGTGCCCAATGCTGCGGCGAGATTGATGCAACAGGTAGTCTTGCCGACGCCTCCCTTTTGATTGGCTACCGCGAAAACTCGCACGAATCATTCACCTCCACCAGGGATGCTTCTCCGCCATTCCGGGTCTTCGTGGAATGACGGAAGGACATGCCGCGTTCTTGTGCAGCAGGACGAGATACCGTGATTTGCCGTTCAGTTCATAGGACGTCCTCTCCGGAGATGACAGACCGAGAAAGGACCAGGGCTTTCGAATCTCCGCCAGCTCCGCCTCGACACCCGGTCCCTTCATTGCGAGAATGACACCACCTTTCCGCACAAGAGGAGCGCACAATTCGGCAACCGTTCCGAGATGGCTCAACGCTCTCGCACCGACAAGAAGGAACGTTTCGCGCTCCCGCGAAGCCAGTTCTTCCGAGCGGATCGCCTCGACCCGTACATTCTCCAGGCCGAGGGATGCCGCCATGGAACGCAACAGCTCCGCCTTTTTCCGGATGCTGTCACAGAGCACGATCTGAAGTTCCGGGCGACATACGGCCCAAATCATTCCCGGCAATCCGCCCCCCGAGCCAAGATCAAGGACCGTGCCTTTCTGCGAGGGAAGGATGTCTATCGTGGCAAGGCAGTCCAGGATATGTTCCGACCAGATGACCTCCGGATCGGAAGGACCAATCAACCGGGCTCGGGAGTTTGCCTCCACAAGAAGGGAGACATAGCGGCGCAACAAAGCTTCCTGTTTCTCATCCAACACGATCATGCTCGGAACTCCTTTCGTTTTTTCTTCATCCACAGGATGCAAACTCCCTCGAAAAAAGAGGCATGTCCTCCCGTATTCTGTCGAATTTTCATGTTTTCAAGCCAATTGCCCCGGTATGTTCTTCTTTTCCTCGTTTCAAGAACCTCGGAGCACGTGCCGCCGCGTGTGCCACCATTGCGCCCATTTCGGAATTTGTCGGGCAAAACCATCGCCACGACAACTTACCTCCTGCGTCCTTCAAGAGAGCGACATGCACGGAAGGCGTGAAGGGATTTGCTCAGAACGTCTTCAAGGTTTCACTCGTGTCTTTTTCGAGAAATACGATACCATAGGAACCATGGAATGATGCGAGGGCACATTCAGCCCGAAAATCCCATGCACGAGAGGGAGGACCTCATGCGACTGTACGAGAAGATTCTCGATCACATCCGCAGCATTCCCGACGGCGTCGTGGAACGGCTCGTCCTCGGGTGGCACGGAAGTTGCGTGCTCCTTCGGGATGGACGATGCGGCATCGGCACCGTGCCACTGCCCGGTCACGAAGTGCTCCGCAGCGTTCACTCCCATACGGAGAACCTTCTTCGCCAGAGCGCCCGTGGATTGGCGGAACTGCTCGTCTCTCCCTTTCCTCAGGAGTTCGCCGCCGCATCTGCGGCGGCGGCGGCGCTGCTTCCCCCGCCGGAAGAAGGTTTCCCCCTCGAGACACTCCGATCCCTTCCGCGAGGGGAAAAAGTGGCACTCCTCGGTTATGACGCGGAACTGGTTCCGCTTCTTCGAGAGTGGGGGTGGAGCCTGACGATCTTCGACGACCTTCGCTCCGCTCCCGACGTTTTTCCCTCCTGGTCCGGTGCGCACCTCGCCGGATCGTGCTCCTGGGCGTGGATCAGCGCCGAAGCACTTCGGGACAGACAGATCCTCTCCCTCATGTCCACGTTCAAGACCATGGAAGGATGCATTCTTCAGGGTCCTGGAATTCCCTGGTCGCCGGAAGTGCTGGAGGAGGCGGGTATCACACACCTTCTCCTCCCCGCCTGGTCCGAAAGGGACTTTACCTCCATTCTCACATATATCGAAGCAGGAGGAAATCCCTTGTCCTGCCCTTCCGTCTTCTGGCGTGTTCATTCTCTTCTTCCCGCATCCTCCCCGACGCTCCTTCCCTTTCCTCCGGAACACGGAAAGGATCCTCGCGTTTCTCAGACAGAGAAGGAACGGGCGGTGATAAAGAGCCAGGCAAGCCTTGCCCCGGGAGAGGAAGGTCAATCTTGAGGCGTACCTCCGCTTTTCCCCGCATTCCGAAAAACTACTTCCGGGTGAAACCGCTGTCAGCCCTCCTCCTCGCACTTCTCGTCGCGATCGTTCATTTTTTCGGCAGGGGAGATGCCTCTCTCGGTCGTGTTACGCAGGTCATCGACGGAGACACCATTGTCGTCACCACCGAGGACGGAAAAAGCGAGAAAGTTCGTTACCTTCTCATCGACACGCCGGAGCTGCACCATCCCACCCGTGGAGAAGAGGAACTCGGAAGGATCGCCGCGCTGGAGAACAAAAATCTTGTTCTGGGGAAAAAAGTTCGGCTGGAAGAGGACGTGGAACGCCGGGACCGTTACAATCGCCTCCTCGCCTATGTGTGGACCGAAGGGCCTGGCGGCGAGGTGCTCGTGAACGAGGAACTCGTTCGGCGAGGAGTGGCCATGCCGTTCACTCTGCCACCCAATGTCCGTTATGTGGATCGTATTCGTGACGCCTTTCGAGAGGCTCGGGAACAACGGCGCGGTCTCTGGAACGCCGCCGCGGAGCGACATTTCACGGGAGAACAGATCTGGGCGGAGCTGCCCACTCTCGCAGGCTGTTTCGTCACGGTGGAATTTCACACGACAAGGATGGAAAAAAAGGGAACGCGCAATCTTCTCTTCGAAAAGAAAGGGCACACGACAATAGTAGTCTACGAAAGCGACAGACCGCACCTCCCCTCTCTGGACGCACTTGCATCGGGCAAATTAGTCTTGGTGGGAAAGGTCCAAACAGGAAGAGAAGGAGCGGAAATCATCCTCAGAGATCCCACTCAGATCGTGACTTTCGGCCCATGAAATCGATGCATTTCCGGGATTCTTTTCCCGAAAATACACCTCTGCAAAGAGGCAATACGACGATACGTTCTTCTTTCGGCTTCTTTTTCCACAGACATCGCTGGGCGTGACAATTCGGTAACGACAGCCTCTCGAAGGCTCTTTTCTCCATAGATATCCACATTTCTTATCCACATATCCACACCCCTGGTGGAATCTGTGCATAAAGGAGGAAGGGTTCCATGTGGAAAATGGATCGTCCCAAAAATGACGCGGATGCTCTTGTGACCTATGGCCCTGGTTCCCCCGAGCGGGAACGCCTGCTCGCGGAACTGGAACGAGTGAGGAAAACCCCCCTGGAATTGCCTTGTCTCATCGGTGGGGAAAAAGTGTACACCGGGAAAACGATCCCGCTTCGCGTTCCCCACGATGCGACACGTCTCCTGGGGAACGCGCATCTCGCAGGGCCGAGCGAACTCGAGGCCGCCGTGGAGAACGCCCTCAAGGCATGGAAGGACTGGTCAACCACACCATGGTATCAACGAGCGGCGGTCTTTCAACGTGCCGCGGACATGCTCGCCACGGTGCGGCGCACCGAGCACATCGCAGCCATCATGACCAATCTCTCCAAAACACCCTTCGAGGCGGAGATCGATCTCGCGGAACTCGTGGATTTCTGGCGTTTCAACGTCTTCTACCTCCACGAGATCTATCAGGAGCAGCCCCTTCAAGGACAGGGGGAGATCAACCGCTTCGACTGGCGCCCCCTTGAAGGATTTATCGTCGCCGTCACCCCCTTCAACTTCTACTCCATCGCGGGAAATTTGCCGACAGCCCCCGCCATGTGCGGCAACGTCGTCCTCTGGAAACCTGCGAAGAGCGTTCTTTACGCGAACTACCTCATTATGGAGCTCCTCCTTGAGGCGGGACTGCCGCCGGGAGTGGTGAACTACGTTCCCTTCTCCAGCGCCGACGGAGCCACGGTCCTGCACCACCCTCTCCTGAGCGGCCTCCATTTCACCGGAAGCTATGCAACCTTTCTCACGCTGTGGCAGACCATCGGCTCCTCCGTCGAACACTATCGCTCCTTTCCCCGCGTGGTGGGGGAGACGGGAGGAAAGGATTTCATCTTCGCCCACGCGTCGGCGGACCCCATCGCCCTGGGAGCGAATCTCCTGCGCGGCGGATTCGAACTGCAGGGACAGAAATGCTCCGCCGCTTCCCGGGCCTATATTCCCGAGAGTCTCTGGGACAGCGTGGAGGAGTATCTCCGGAGAGAGGTTCCCCTCATCTCCATGGGCCCCGTGGAGGACCTGGACAATGCCATGGGAGCCGTCATCGACGAGGAGGCCTTCCGCAAGATCAAGGGCTATCTCGACTACGCCCGGAACCATCCCGAGGAATACACGCTTCTCCTGGGAGGCGGCTGCGACGACCGGAAGGGATGGTTTGTGGAACCCACGGTGATCCGCACGTCCAATCCACGAGGGAAGCTCATGACCGAGGAGATCTTCGGCCCCGTGATCACCGTCTACGTGTACCCCGACAACGCCTACGAGGAGACGCTCCGCCTCTGCGACGCCACCACGGAATACGCTCTCACGGGGGCTGTTTTCGCCGGGGACCGCGCCGCCATCGCCACGGCGGAGTGTCTCCTCCGGCACGCCGCGGGCAATTTCTACATCAACGACAAGCCCACGGGAGCCGTGGTGGGGCGTCAGCCCTTCGGAGGATCCCGTCATTCCGGGACGAACGACAAGGCGGGATTCTGGAACAATCTCACCCGATGGCTCTCACCCCGGAACATCAAGGAGACCACTGTTCCCGCCACAAACTGGAGACGCCCCTTTCTGGGGTGATCTCCTCCCGCTCCGGGTACGCCACGTCTTCATGCGCGTGCCCGGAACGGGTTCGTCTATAAACCCCTCTTCCTCCGCAGAGGAGTGCGCAGGAATCCATATCCGCTCCTCAACACAGACCTGTTGGTCGAACACAAAAAGGCACTCCTGGAAAGGTGTGGCTCATCGCCGCAGACGGCTGCCGAACACCATGAAAACCTTTTTGTGCAGGCTTGACGCACACAACTTCTTTCCGCTCAAACAACGCATCCTTCTTCAGGATTCGAAAACGGCACCCACTCCAAGGCGTTGCTCAAAGGATTCTTCGAGACGGGAGCTCTTTTGTTCGCTTTTGTCCAGTTTTATTCTTTTTTCGGGATAAAAATCTCGAAAAATTCTTTTTATTAGATTATACATTGACGTTTTGCATCAATATCTTGCCATCCTTTGATTTCGTGCACAATATACATCTTCAAAAGAAAACCGTCGCTTCTCAAAATCACTTGACAGAGTTCTTCATTCACAGGAAAATATTTGAAATTCAATGAGTTTTTCCATTCATAAAGGAGGAGAACAATGATGGCAGCGGATGTTTCCAAGCTTCAGCTTCCCGGAGATCTCACCCTGAAGCAGGCCCAGATGGTCCTTGAGGCCGCCCTGGCCGACGCAGTCGCCCAGGGAGTGCCCATGAACATCGCCGTAGTGGATGCGGGGGCCAATTTGAAAGCCTTCGCCCGCCAGGACGGTGCGTTCATCGGCAGCGTGGATATTTCCATCAAAAAGGCGAAGACCGCTCGCTTCTTCAACATGACCACCCGCCAGCTCGGCGCCGCATCCCTCCCCGATGGTCCTCTTTACGGCATCGAAGTGTCCAACAACGGCGTCATCCTCTTCGCCGGTGGCGTTCCGCTGAAGAACAAGGACGGGGTCATCGTCGGCGCCATCGGCGTCAGCGGTGGCACCATCGATGAGGACGAACGCTGCGCTGACGCAGGAGCAGCGGTTCTTCTCAAGTAAGCCGACCGCTGAATCCCCGGAAAGGGTGGGGGCTCCTCCCTCTCTCTTTCGGAGGATCAGACTGAAAGGGACGTAAGCGGGCCCTTTCGCTCGGTATCACAATCGAAAAATAGACCTTCCGAGCTGCCGTGCCTACAAGAGCGATCTCATGGCATGCAGCCGTCAGGGTGTGTCTGGAAACGGACACGCCTCCCGTGTTTGGCAAGGAAGGCGGAGAAGAATGTTCCTCTTTGGGGACTGCCGTCTTTGCGCACGGGCAGTCCCTTTTTCTTTGGAGGTGGTGAAGGAAGAACGTGTCACCGGGGCAACAGGGGTAATAGAGATGGGGGACGCAGCGGTTCTTCTCCGCCCACCCCATGAAGCAGAATGAGAGCGTACGAGCGGGCAGGGATGAAAATTACAGAATGCACAAAAGAGAGTACAAGGGGGGTTAAGGAACGATGCTTCAGAAACGTTTCTTCGTCAACGGCGTGGAGCGCAATGTCATCGTCGATGGGGAGGACACCCTGGCGAAGGTATTGCGGGAACAGCTCGGCCTCACGGGAACCAAAGTGGGATGCGGAACGGGACATTGCGGTTCCTGTAATGTCATCCTCAATGGGAAACTGGTTCGTTCCTGCGTGTTCAAGGCCAACAGGATCGCCGACGGGGATTGCGTGACCACCGTCGAGGGCATCGGCACACCGGAAAAGCTGCATCCTCTCCAGAAGGCCTGGATCAAGTTCGGCGCATCCCAGTGCGGCTTCTGCACGCCCGGTTTCATCGTCTCCGCAAAGGCTCTTCTCGACCAAAATCCCAAGCCGACCCGGGAAGAGGTCCGGGAATGGTTCCATGTGAACCGGAACGCCTGTCGCTGCACGGGGTACATCCCCATCGTCGATGCCGTGATGGCCGCGGCAAAGGTACTTCGCGGCGAAATGAGCGAGAGCGAGCTGGAATACCGCCTTCCCGAGAACGGCCGCATCTGGGGCGGCACCTATCCCCGTCCTACTGCGGTGGCCAAGGTCACGGGAACGCTCGATTACGGCGCGGACCTCGGATTGAAGCTTCCTGAGGAAACGTTGCAGCTCGCGCTCGTACAGGCCACGGTGAGCCACGCGAACATCCGGGGCATCGACACGTCCGAGGCGGAGAAGATGCCCGGCGTCCGTAAAGTGGTCACCCACAAGGACGTGAAGGGGAAGAACCGCATCACGGGACTCATCACGTTCCCGACCAATAAGGGAGACGGCTGGGACCGGCCCATTCTCTGCGACGAGAAGATCTTCCAGTTCGGCGACGCCATCGCCATCGTCTGCGCCGACACCTACGAGAACGCCTGCGCGGCGGCGGAGAAGGTCAAGGTGGACCTGGAGGTCCTTCCCGCCTATATGAGCGCTCCCGCAGCCATGGCGGAGGACGCCCTGGAAATCCATCCAGGCACGCCCAACATCTACTACATTCAGAACCTGGAGAAGGGTGACCCCACGGGACCTATCTTCGAAAAGGCCGCCGTCACCGTGGAGGACGATTTCTACGTGGGAAGACAACCCCACATGACCATCGAGCCCGACGTGGGCTTCGCCTACATGACGGACGACGGAATTCTCAAGATCCACTCCAAGACCATCGGCGCCCATCTGCACCTCTACATGATCGCCCCCGGGCTCGGCGTGGAACCCGACAAGATCGCCCTCGTGTCAAACCCCATGGGGGGCACCTTCGGCTACAAGTTCAGCCCGACCATGGAAGCCCTAGTCGGCGCAGCCACCCTCGCCACGGGAAAACCCTGCTTCCTTCGGTACACCTACTTCCAGCACATGACCTACACGGGGAAGCGCTCGCCCTTCTTCGTGAACATCAAGTACGCCGCCGACAATGAGGGCCGACTCCTCGCCATGGAGACGGACTACAACGTGGACCACGGTCCCTATTCCGAGTTCGGCGACCTGCTCACCCTTCGGGGCGCCCAGTTCATGGGTGCGGGCTACGATATTCCCAACATCAAAGGAACAGGGCGCACGGTGTGCACGAACCACGCATGGGGCTCCGCCTTCCGTGCCTACGGCTCCCCCCAATCCCTCTACTCGTCGGAACTTCTTATGGATGAACTGGCGGAAAAGCTCGGCACGGACCCCTGGGAGATTCGGTTCAAGAATTGCTACCGCCCCGGTGCGACGAATCCCAGCGGTCAGGAACCGGAGGTCTTCAGTTATCCAGAAATGCTCGAGGCACTGAAACCTCGATACGAGGCGGCGAAGGAAAAGGCAAAGAAGGAATCCACCAGCACGGTCAAGAAGGGCATCGGTCTCGCCATGGCCTGCTACGGCTGCGGCCTTGACGGACCGGACAGCTCCGAGGCCTGGGCGGTGCTCAACCCCGACGACACCGTCACTATCGTCACCGCCTGGGAGGATCACGGTCAGGGAGCGGACATGGGCGCCATCGGCACCGCTCACGAGGCACTGCGTCCCTTGGGCATCACCCCGGACCGGCTGCGTTTCACCTGGCCCGACACGTCGAAAACGCCCAATTCAGGTCCCTCCGGCGGCTCACGTCAGCAGGTTCTCACGGGGGGCGCAATCCGCGTGGCCTGCACGGAAATGGTGGCGGGACTCCGTAAGGCTGACGGCACCTGCATGACCTACTCCGAAGCCACCGAAGCGGGAAAACCCGTGAAATACGTAGGGAAATTTACCGTTCCCGGCGTGGCCTGCAACGAAAAGGGGCAGGGAAAACCTTTCGTGGTCTACATGTACGGAGTCTTCCTCGCCGAGGTATCGGTGAACACCGAGACCGGAAAGGTCACCGTGGACAAGATGACCCTCATGGCGGACATCGGCAAGGTGAACAACCGGCTCGTCACGGACGGGCAGATCTACGGCGGCATCGCCCAGGGAATCGGCCTCGCTCTTTCCGAGGATTTCGAGGACATCAAGAAACACTCCACGCTCCCGGGCGCCGGCTTCCCCTACACCAAGGACATTCCGGACAACATCGAGATCGTCTACTTCGAGAACTATCCGCGCGAGTTCGGCCCCTTCGGCGCGGCAGGAGTGGGAGAGCTTCCTCTCTCGAGCCCCCACGCCGCTATCGGCAATGCCATTTACAACGCCTGCGGCGTAAGGGTCCATCGGCTTCCCGCACTTCCGGAAAAGATTCTCGCAGGACTGAAGGGAGAGCACGTCTAGGCAAATTCTCCTCCGTTCCCCCGTTCCGCCTCTGAACGAAAGAGCGGGGGAACACCTCTTCCGGAAAATCGGAAATTCAGGACTGGAGCCGGTTTGTCGCGGAACCACGACGTTTCGGACCCGCACCTTTGTTCCGCGTTCTCCGACGGTTCGCCGCCCTTCACAGGGGAAACGAACCGTCGGAAACGTCTTTTCCTCTGGAGGCGATCCATGGAACAGAATCTGCTCAGAGATCTGGAGCATCGCTGTATTCAGGAAGAACCCCCTTACTGTCAGGCCGCCTGCCCCCTCAAGGTGGACGCACGGTCTTTCTGTGCCGCCATGGCGCAGGAGCGTTTCGGCGAAGCCCGAAAAATCCTGGCAAAGACCATGTCCTTACCGGACATTCTGGGGCGGATCTGCGACCATCCCTGCCAAAACGCCTGTATTAGAACCGCAACGGGGGGAGCAGTGGAGCTCGGCCGGCTGGAACAGGCCTGTCTCGAAAGGACAAGCCCTGCCGCCCCACCCCTGTGCCTCCCTCCCAGGGATAAAACCATCACCGTGCTCGGAGGCGGCCTTTCCTCGTTGGTCTGCGCCTGTGAGCTGGCCAAGAAGGGGTATCGGGTTCTTCTGGAATTCACGGGAAAACTGCCGGGAGGGCGCCTTCTCGCCCTCCCCGAGGAAATTCTTCCGCAAAACATCCTCGCCGAGACATGGGCGTTTCTGCAGAAGCTCGGCGTGACCCGCACAGGTGGGGAATCCCTCTCTCTCCCGGCCCTCCGGGAGGGCGAGGCGGCCTACCTGGGCATGGACGATCCTGCCATGGCGCATCTCGCCACCGTCGGGACAGTGGATTCCACTACCTATGAGACGGCCACCGGAGGACTGTTCGCCGGAGGTTTTCTCCGGAACGGATCGCCGTCTCCCGCCTGGGAGGCGGCTGATGGAAAGCGCGCAGCGAACTCCCTGGACCGGTTTCTCCAGGGGGCTTCCCTCTCCTCGGGCAGAGAGAAGGAACTCTCCGACGCAACGCGACTCCACACGCCGCTCCGCGATGTGGAATCGATCTCCCCGAGGCGCGACCCCGCGGAAGAAGCCCGGCGCTGTCTTCAGTGCGAGTGCCGTCACTGCGTGGGGGAGTGCGTTTTTCTGGAGACCTACAAGCGCTATCCCAGGGCGTACGCCAGAGAAATCTACAACAACTTCGCCGTCGTCCAGGGATACCACCAGGCGAACAGAATGATCAATTCCTGCGCGCTCTGCGGCCTCTGCGAAACGCTCTGCCCCAACGACTTCTCCATGGCGGACCTCTGCCGCGCCGCCCGGGAGGAACTCGTGGAGCGCGGCCTCATGCCTCCCTCGGCCCACGAGTTCGCCCTGCTGGACATGGAGCAGGCGAACGGCCCGCGGGCCGCGGGCTTTCATCCGGGCCGCACGGCAACGAAGGTTCTTTTCTTTCCGGGATGCCAGCTCGCGGGCACCATGCCAGAACAGACCGAGGCACTTGTCTCCTTTTTGGACGAACGCTTTTCCGGAACCCTTGGAGTCCTCCTGGGGTGCTGCGGCGCTCCGGCCTGGTGGGCAGGACGAAGGGACATGCTCCAGAAGGTTCTCGACACTCTGCGGGAAACCCTGGCTTCCCTCGGAAATCCCCCGCTGATCCTTGCCTGTTCCTCCTGCGGCGACGTTTTTCGTCGCCTGCTTCCGGAAACATCTCTTCTTTCCCTCTGGGAAGTACTCCGCGAAAAGGGACTGCCTCCAGGACACCCCCTGCCGGACCCGCTCGCGCTCCACGATCCCTGTACGACCCGCTCCCTTCCGGCCTGGCGCACTGCCGTTCGGGACATTCTCCGGGCACTGGGACAGCCCTTCGAGGAGCTGTCCATGACGGGCGAGACCACGCGCTGCTGCGGCTACGGCGGTCTCCAGTCCCTTGTGGATCCCGATCTGGCGGAAAAAGGGGTACGACGGCGGCTCGGAGAAAGCGACAAGGATTTTCTCGCCTACTGCGCCATGTGCCGGGAAAGTCTCTCCGACTCGGGCAAACCGGTGGCACACCTCCTGGACCTCTTCTTTCCTCCCGCGGCACCTTACGAGGCAGTGGGTTTTTCCGCGAGACAGGCCAACCGGGAACAGTTGCGGCGACGACTTCTCGGAACCTGCGATCTTCCGCCGGACCCTTGGGAAGATCTGGATCTCATCGTGTCTCCCGACATACGGCGACGCCTTGAAGAACGCCACATCCTCGACAGCGATCTCCGGCGAACTCTTTGGGAGGCCTCCAATTCGGCCCGCCTTCTCGTTTCACCGGAGGGAAGAACATTGGCGACCTCGCGCATCGGCAACGTCACCTTCTGGGTGGAATACCGGAACGAAGGGGCTTCCTTTCGGATCGTCAACGCATGGGGCCATCGCATGACTGTGGAGGTTTTGTCATGAGCGGCGAGACGGGACTCAGTTTCAAGGACGAGACAGGTTGGCGGTGCGGTTGCGGCGGCGAACTCGAACCCCGGAAGGTGGCCGCCCGTTATCTCGGCAGTCGCTTCGAGGTGGAACTGCCCGCCTGCACCGTCTGCGGACTCGTCCTCGTTCCCGAAGCCCTTGCCCTGGGCAAGATGCTCGAAGTGGAGAAAATCCTGGAGGACAAGTAGTGCCGCTTCCCTACGAACACCCCCTGTGGCGTACCGTCATGGGAGAGGCCCTGCATCCCGGCGGAAAGGCACTGTCCCTCCGGTTGCTCGACCTGTGCGGATTTTCTTCCGGCACGGCCGTTCTCGACGCGGGGTGCGGCGGGGGAGCGACACTTGAACTGCTCCAGGAGCAGGGCGTCCGCGCCGTGGGGCTGGACAGATCCTCGGATCTTCTTTGCCGGGCCGCGGCGAAGGGTCCGGTGATGAAGGGGGATCTCCGCCGCATTCCCTTCGGGGAGGGAATATTCGAGGGTGTGGTCTGCGAATGTGTTCTTTCCCTGCAGGAATCGCTCTTTCCCGTCCTCGGGGAAATCGCCCGCGTCCTGAGACACGGCGGCAAGCTCGGCGTGACAGACCTCTTCCGCCGCCGCGGTGAACCCTGCGGTGGAGGAGGGGAGTCCTGCGCACAGGGAGCCCGTTCCCGGAAAGAGCTGGAAACAGCCCTTTCGGAGCACGGATTCGCGCTTCTGCTTTTCGAGGATCACTCCGCACTGCTCCGGGAATGCACGGCCCGGCTCGTCTGGGAGGGCATCCTGGAGCCGCCGCGTCCACCCTGCCGCTCCCTTGGCTACGGTCTCTGGGTGTGCCGACGAGAGAACGCTTCCGGTGTCGGCAACGCGGAGCAACGGGAGTGCGTCTCGCCGGACACACCGGAACGAGTACGCTGAACGGAAAAATCCGTCTCCGGACAGACCGACCGGAAACATTCGCACACAGGGATCGAGGAGGGAGAGCATGGACGATCTTCACACTGCAATGATGGAATGGGCACGGGAGGGATACTGCTGTTCTCAGATCATGATCCTTGCCGGGCTGGCCTATACGGGGCGGGAGAATCCGGACCTGGTCGCCTCTCTGGGGGGTCTCTGCAAGGGCGGGTACGTCCCCTGGGGGACCTGCGGCGCCCTGAGCGGCGCCTGCTGCCTCCTCGGCTTCTACGCCGGAAAGGGTTCATCGTGGGAACAGAAGGACCCCCGGCTTCTCTTCATGGCGGAGGAGCTGCACCGCTGGTTCCGTGAACGCTGGGGCGCCGGAGGAGAGCGCGTGGGCTGCGGCGATATTCTGGGCGACACAGCCGCTCCCGATCCGCTCTCCTGTTCCTCCATGGTCGCCTCAACGCTCGAAAAGACATTGCAATTACTCGAAGAACAGGGCTTCGACCTCCAGGAAGGACGCCCCTCCTGATGGCGCTCCTGCGACGCACGCACAGCCTCTGTCCCGTCTGTCTCAGGCGCATTCCCGCCGCTCTGGAGACGGAGAAGGAAAACGTCTTTCTCCGGAAACGATGCCCCGACCATGGAGATTTTTCCTGCCTCGTCTGGGAGGGAGCACCGGATCTCCACGCCTGGACATCCTCCCGATTTCCTCTTTCCGACCCGGAGGCCACACCGCCCGACGACTGCCCCCGGGGCTGTGGCCTTTGCGAATTCCATGAACAGCGGAGCTGTACCGTCGTGGTGGAGGTGACGAAGCGTTGCCGACTCGGCTGTCCGGTCTGTTTCGCCGATGCAGGGAGCGGGGACGAACCGGATTTCGCCGCCCTGGAGATTCTGCTTCGAAAGATTCGGGACAGGGCTGAGGGCGCGATTCTCCAACTCTCCGGCGGTGAACCCACGGAACGATCCGATCTGCCCGAACTCCTCCGCCTGGCATCCGGTCTCGGTTTTCCCGGAATTCAGCTCAACACGAACGGCCTCCGCCTCGCCGAAGAGCCCGGATACGCCCGAAGGCTTCGGGAGGCGGGGCTGGGATGGGTGTTCCTCCAGTTCGACGGCCTTCGGGAGACGACGCATCTCGCACTTCGGGGAAGACACCTCGGAGCGGTCAAGACAGATGCTCTCCGCGCCTGCGCCGGGGCGGAACTGGGGGTGGTTCTCGTGCCGACCCTTCAGTGGGGAGTGAACGACGACGAGATAGGGGATATCGTCCGATACGGTCTTTCTCTCTTTCCCACGGTACGGGGCGTGCACTTTCAGCCCCTGAGCTTCTTCGGCCGCTATCCCGCCCCACCCCGGGACGAGGCGCGCCTGACTCTGCCCCGAATCCTGCGGCATCTTGTCGTACAGACCGGGGGGCTCACCGAGCTCTCGCACTTCCGTCCCTCCCGATGCGAGCACGAACGCTGCTCCTTCCGTGCGGTGTACCTTGTGGAAGCCCCGGACCGGATCTTCCCCGTGGGACATGAACCCTGCTGCGGGACACGGCCCAGGGAGGAAGGCCCGCTCAGAGCCGTGGAAAGCATCCGGCGACGCTGGGGAGCGGACGTCTCCCGGGAAGTCTCCGTCTCCGGAGAAGGTGTTGCGAACCACTGCGCCTCCGCCTCGTCACCGGAGGACGATCTCGACCGGTTTCTCCGCCTTGGAAAAAGGGGCAACTTCAGCATCAGCGCCATGGCCTTCCAGGACGCGGAGAATCTCGACCTCGAGCGGCTCCGCTTCTGCTGCGTCCATGCAGCCGCGCCGGACGGACGCCTCGTCCCCTTCTGCGCGTGGAACCTCACCGCCCGGGATGGTACACCGTTGCACCGTCGCCCGTGAGTATCCCCATCACCCCCCTCGACGCCTGGATCGCCCGCCGCCTGGAAGATGGAACGCCGGGGGCCGACTACTCCGCCGAAACCCTTCGACCGGTGGACCGAAAAACCCTGGCGGCAGCCCAGGAGAGGGCGTTGCGTGTTCTCGTCCGCCATGCCGCCGCGAACGCCCCTTTCTACCGGGAACGCCTTCGCGGCCTTGAGGACGCCCCTCTCCGGGAATTGCCCTTCACCTTTCCATCGGATCTCGCCGGGGCGGAATCACGCTTTCTCACGGTCTCGCAGTCCGAGATCCGCCGGGTGGTCACTCTCGCCACGTCAGGCACCACCGCACCGCCGAAGCGCCTCTGTTTCACCGACGAGGATCTCGAGGCGACGGAGGAGTTCTTTCTCCACGGCATGGTCACCTTCACCCCGCCGGGAAGCGCTGTGGCAGTCCTCATGGGAGGTACTCGCCCCGACGGCATCGGAGCACTCCTCAAACGGGGGCTGCGGCGTCTGGGGTGTTCCGTGCACGTGTTTCCCCTCGGGGAACCCCCCGCCGCAACAGCGGCGCGGCTGGACGAAGTGCGCCCTTCAGTCGTGGTGGGGCTCCCCGCCCAGGTGGCGGCGGCGGCGGAACTGTCGCACCACGCCCCTCGGGTAGCACTTCTCAGTGGGGACATGGCGCCGCCCTCTTTGCGACGGCGCATCGAGGCACGGTGGGGATGCCGCGTCTTCGTTCACTACGGGCTCACCGAATCCGGATGGGGATGCGCCGTGGAATGCGCCGCCCGAGAGGGATGCCACGTGCGGGAACTCGATCTGCTGCCGGAGATCGTGGACGAGAATGGAAACGTGCTCCCCCAGGGAGAGTGGGGGGAAGTGACGCTCACCACCCTGACGCGCCGCTCCTTTCCACTTCTCCGGTACCGCAGCGGCGATGAAGGGCGGTTCCTCCCGGAATGCTGCTCCTGCGGCTCCGTTCTCCGCCGCGTTGAGGTCCGGGGACGCCTTCCCCGGAGGGGGGCAGGAGGGCATCTGTTGCGCCTGTACGACGCGGAGGAGGTGCTGTGGCGGTTGCCGCAGGTACGGGATTTCGCCCTTTCCCTCTCCGGCGGGAAAGACAGGCACGAAACGCTCCTCCTCGAGTTGGTCGTCTCCGGAGAGGACGGGGACATCGCCGCAAAGGCGGTACATGCCCTGCGCGCCCTTCCGGGAATACCGCCGCATATCGTGGTGACGCAACACTTCGGTCCGGTTCCGGAGCGCCCCGGACCGAAGAGGAGTTGGGGGGACGCGTGCGTCCTTACCGAGGATCGAAGCGGTCGTCGAATTCCACCTTCTCCTTCGCCACATCCCCGAGGCGGGAGATCTTGACCCGCACGAAGCGCTCCTCCCCTTTCATCGGGCGCCGCTCCACGGTGTACTCCATTTTCCGTCGCCCCACGGGCCAGTAGCGGAAACCGATGGTGGAGGTTTCCCCGAAGAGAAGGTCCGCGACGCTGTCGAAGTGCTCCCGCTTCGCCAGAACGCGCAGAAGAAAGAGCGGACGTCCCTTCTTGCCGAGGGCCTGCACGAGATGGCTTTCCAGAGCGACTTCCTGAAGGAGCGCCAGCACTCTCCCCATTTCCTCCCCGGTCATGTCGTCGATGGAGACCTCGAAGAGCAGGACCTCTTCGAGAGCGTCACCCTTTTCTTCGCCCTCCGCGTCGCCCCTGCAGAGGAGCGCACGCAAGACGTTGGGAACGGAGAAATCCTTCCTGCCCGCGCCGTAGCCAACCCGGAGAGGCACCACGGAGGGAAGATCCTGCAGAAAACGGGCCCCCGAGGAGGCGAGAAGCGCCACCCCCGTGGGTGTGGCGATCTCCTTCCGCACCGGCCCTCCTTCGAGGGGAACCCCGCAGCGGGCCGCCAGGGCCGCCACGGCGGGAACGGGAACCGCGAGCAGCCCGTGGGCGGTGCGTACCGTCCCGCCTCCGACCCGGACGGGGAGGGAGCAGAGTGGCGGAAACCCCAGATCCTCCAGGAGGAGGAAGAACCCCAGCACATCCACGATGGTGTCGAAGCTCCCCGCCTCGTGAAGGTGCACCGATTCGGGATCGCTGCCGTGTACCTGGGCCTCCGCGGCGAGAAGAAGCTCCAGGGCCGCTCCGGCACGGCGGCGGACCTCCTCCGACGCATCGGCAAAGGTGGCCGCGGCATCCAGAAGCCCCCGGAGTTCCTCTCCCGACCGGGCGTGGTAGTGCTCCTTCGGGAGCACATCGACGCAGGTTGCGGAGAGCCCCTGCTTCACCGTCTTCGCGATGCGGATCTCCGTTCCGGCGACACCGAGCCCTTCGAACCGCTCCAGGGGCTCGAGACGTGCCCGGGAAGCTCCGAGGTCGAGCAATGCCCCGAGAAGCATGTCTCCACTGACACCGCAATGTGGTTCAAGAACAAGCATGCATGTTCCTCCTCGCCATGACCGTCTGACCTTCAGCGCTCCGGTCTCTCCGGACCGACCCGGCCGAAAAGGGATCTTCCGTCCGAATCCTCACTTGCCGGAGCCTTTCAGTCCGTGCAGATCTCCTTCGGGATCGAAGAGCCGTTTCCTTCAACCTGCACCGCAGGCAAGATCTCAAGGAAGCGAAGGTGCTTCCGGGGTAATCTTGCGGACGTGCTCCATGGCTCAAGATGATACAATATCTTTCGAGGATTTCGACGAGTGGAGGAGCTCCGATTGATGGACAGAAACGACGAGCGGAGGTGGGGGCAGATGCATCCCGGGGAGACCCCGTCCGCCCCCCCGGAAAATTCATCCGCACCCATCCCCGAAGGTCCCTCCGGAACAGGAAGGTTTCGGTCCGGTCCGGTGCGCCTGTCGCTCCTTCTCATGGGCATCGCCGTAGCCCTGGGCTTTGCGGGCTACTTTTCCCTCTCCAGGTTCGATTGGGGAGGGGCTCTTCTGCTCGGGGAACTCCAACGCCTCATTGAGGCAAAGAATCTGGGTGCGCTGTCGGTGGAACAGGTCTCGGGTAACCCTCTCTCGGGATTTCAGCTCTCCGGCGTGACCCTCCGGGGCAAGAACGGAGCGATCACCGCCGACGGCATTCGCCTCTCCTTTCATCCGGACAGCCTGCTCCGGAGAGATCCCGCACTTCGGACGGCGACACTCCAGAAACTCTCCGCCCCTTGGGGCGCCCTCGAACCACTCCTCGACGCCTACGAACCGGAAGTGGGAAACGTCCCCCCGTTGTCGCTCTCTTTCCTGGAAAGCACCGCGGAAACTCCGGCGGGAACGTTCCTGCTCGAACGGGGACGCCTTCGCATCACCGACAACGCGTCGTCCTTCGCGCTCTCCCTGGAGGGCGCTCTCGACGGGCTCTCCCTCGCCGCCACAGGAGAGGCGCGCCTCCGCGAAACACTCTCCGAGGCAACGTCCACATCCGCCTCCCGGGGAATGACGCTCGTCCTCGAACGAGGCGAAGTGACTCTCGGAACGGACACCCTCGTCCTGCAAGGCGAAGTGCCCCTCGACCCCGAGGGAGCCGTTTCTCTGGAGGGAACTCTGCGCCACCTCTCTCTGGAGGAGGTGGCGAGATGGATCGCGCCCCTGGCGGGAGACGACGCGACAAACAAGGCACTCCTCTCGGCCCGGGGAACGCTGTCCGGGAGCTTCCGCCTCTCCGGAACCGTCGGAGAACCCGTCGCGGAAGGGACCGCCCGTCTCGAGGCGGGAACCCTCATGGACATCCCCCTGGAAATCCACTCCGCCCGCTGGGCCTGGCAGGGAAAACGCTTTACGCTCTCGGACTGTTCCGCTCTTGTGAGGAAGTCGCCGCTTTCGGGAACGCTCTCCCTGGATCTGGAGCCGTCCTCTCCGGAGATGGCCGTGACGCTCGCCGCGTCGTCCCTCTCCCTCGACGCATGGCACGGAGAATTTCCTTTCCTGAGCTTTCTTTCCGGAACCGCCGCCTCCCTCGATCTCGATCTCGCAGGCCCTCTGGACGGAGCCCTTCGGGGACACGTCCGCCTGCGGGATCTCGACGGCTCCGTCGCGGGGTACACCGTGGCCGACACCACCGCGGAGGCGGAATTGCGGGAGGTCGATGTGGCCTTTCGGAGCAGGGGGCTCTGGCTCGGCGCACCCTTCACCGCCACAGGTTCCGCCGGCACGGATGACGCGACCTCCCTGAACGTGCGGCTCACCGCCTCGTCCGTGCCGCTCCATCGCCTCCGGGAGGCCTTTCCCGATGCGGAAGGGCTCGCTCTGGAGGGCAACCTCACCGCGACCCTCTCGATCACCGGGCCCGCCGCATCGCCGAAAGTGGCGGGACTTCTGGAGACGGAACGGTTCCGCTTCCGCGGAGAACCCCTCGATGCGGTGGCCATCCAGGCCACCTACGAGGAAAAGCGTTTCTCTCTTGAGAAAGGGACCCTTGTCTGGAGAACCGTTCCCCTGGAATTCTCGGGAACTGTTGCGGATATCCCCGGTCGGGGAACGCTGGATCTTCGGGGCACCGCCAGAGATCTTTCTCCGGAGCTTCTTTCCTCTCTCTCGGGAGGGTCCGGTGCGGGCATTCCCCTCGGCCTGACCGGAAAGGGATCCGCCCAATGGCGCCTCTCGGGAAACGTCTCCCAACCCGCTCTCTCCCTTCAGGTCACGGCACCCAGCCTTCACGTGGAAGGGCAGGTTCTCTCGAAGGTCCTTCTGGAGGGATCCCTCACGGAGAGGGAATTCCGCATCGCCAAGGCCCTGGCGCAGTTCGGAGGCGGAGAGGTCCGCGCCTCGGGATCGGTCGCTCTCGGGCGTTCCGACGGAACCGTTGCCTTGAAGATCGACGGCTCCTACAAGGACATTTCCCTGAAAAACATCCTTTCCGAAAAGAACACCACAGGAGCCCCCCTCGACGGAAGCGTCGCGGGAACCTTCGCGGTGACGGGGAACGTCGCTTCCCCGCTGGTGGAGACAGCCTTTCAGGTGAGCGCCCTCGCGGGCGTTCCCCTTCCCGTCCAGTCCCTCCGGGGCAAACTCCGCCTCGAAAAGGGACCGGGGTCGGCTCCTTTCGGGCGCATCCGTCTTCAGGACATTCAGGGAGAACTCTGGGGGGGGAGGGGAAGTATTTCCGGCGTTCTCGATCTTCCCGGCGGAGGCAAACCCGCTGTGCTCGATCTGAAGGGAACCCTTTCCTCCATGGACATGGCCAATTCCCACGCCACGCTGGGCGACGCGGGAGGGGTCTATCTCAGGGGGAAGGCCGGCGGTGAGCTGGAGATCACGGGAACATCCGAACAGCCACAGCTCCGCCTGAAGGCTGTCGCACCTCGCCTCGTGGCGAACGGCTTCCCCTTCACCGAAACGGAAGCACTCGTCATCGCCGAAGCGGGACGAATCCGCCTGGAGAAATTCCAGGGGTTCGTCGGCGCCTCCCCAGTGGTGGCTTCCATGGACGCCCTCTCCGAGGAAGGGACGTGGAAGGTCGCCTTTTCCGCCTCCGGAAAAAACCTCGACCTCGCCGCCTTCTCCCGGGAGTGGTTCGGTCCGACGAAAAACGTCCTTTCCGGGCGGTTTTCCTTCGACACGAAGGGAAGCTTCGCGGAGGGACTCTTCAGCGGCAGCGGCCTCATCGACGCCACGCGGATCTCCCTCCGGGGATTCCGGGCGGAATCTCTGAAGGCTCCCTTCACCTTCCAGGACGAATACGTCACCGTGGAGGACGCAAACGCCGGAGCCTACGGCGGAAATTTCTTCGCCCAGGGAACGATGAACCTCTTCACCAGGGAGTGGGGCGGCAACCTGCGCATCGAGAGCGTGGACGTGGCACCCGCCCTGGCGGATCTGGCATCCCTCGAAGGAAGCGTCTCCGGAAAGGGGACCTTCCGTGTGCGCGGAAACGGTACCCTGGGAAGGCTCTTCGGAACGGAGGCCCAGGGAACACTGGACGTCGAGAACGGCGCCTTCTCGGGCTTTCCGGGCATTCAGGACATGGCGAGGGCGACGGGAGGCACGGAGATCCCCTTTCGCTCTCTCAAGGGTTCCTTCGCCTTCGACACGGGCATGTTCTACATCATCCCGGGAAGCCGCATGGCCGCGCCTCCCGGAAACCCAGCCTATCGCTATCTCTCCGCGGACGGCAGCGTCTCCCTCGGAGGGCCGCTGGACCTGAAGTGCTACGGAGAGATCAACGTCACTGCCTTCAACGCCTTTCTCGGAGCACTGAGGGGACTCATCCAGGCAGGCGGCTCGTCGGATCTTCTGCTCCAGGAGATTCTGGGCGGCCTTGTGGGTGGAGCGTCCCGGAGAGATTTCCGGGAGGTCTCCTTCAAGGTGAAGGGAACCCTGGACGCTCCTTCCCTGGAGGACATTTCCGTCTCCCGGAGGGAGACGGTCTCACCCATTCCCGTCTCCCCGGGAGATCCGAAGAACAAGAACACCAACGAGCAGGTCCGCATCACCCTTTCCTTCCCCGTCGGTCCCGGCGGCGGTTCCAGCGAGGATGTGGGGAATCAGGTGCAGCAGCAGATCCTGGAGCAGATGATCAAGCAGATCATCAACCCGGAGAGAGCTCCGAGTAGGGCGTCTCATCCGTCGAGGGCCGTTCCGAGCACGGAGAGGAGAACCGCCTCGTCCACGTTCCCCCCGGAAAGGACCACCCCCACCCGGCGCCCCGTCACGTCGATCTTTCCCGCGAGCAGGGCGGCGACGCCCACCGCGCCGGAACCTTCCACCACCTGATGGTGTTCCCGATGCAGAAAGGCCATGGCCCGGGCGATGTCCTTCTCCTCCACGGCGAGAAATCCCGTGACGCGCTTCTTCGCCAGATCGACGAGGCTTTGGGGAATGTATCCCATGAGACCGTCCGCCAGGGAGTCCTCATAGGTCACGTCCACCACGGTTCCCCCCGGCCAGGAAGCGACCCAGGGCATGGAGGCCGTGGACTGCACGCCCCAGATCTCCACCTCGGGGCGCAGGGCTTTGGCGGCGATGGCCACGCCGTTGATCAATCCTCCGCCTCCGGCGGGCACGAGAAGCAGATCGAGATCGGGCTGATCGAGGAAAAGTTCGAGTCCCAGCGTTCCCGCTCCGGCGATGATCCAGGGATCCTCGAAGGAGGAGAGGTAGGTGAGCCCCTCCTCGCGAGCGAGACGGGCCGCCTCGGCTTCGGCATCGTCGTAGTAGTGTCCCACCACCTTGAGAGTCACCTGGGAGCCTCCCCGGGTGAGAATGGCCTGTTTTTTCGTCTCGGGACAGACGCCGGGAACGCAGACCGTGGCTGCCACGCCCAGCTCCACCGCAGCAAGGGCCACTCCCTGGGCATGATTCCCGCTGGAGGCGGTGACCACGCCGCGGCGCCGCTCCTCCGGCGTCAGGCGCTCCATCCGATTCAGGGCTCCCCGTACCTTGAAGGAACCGCAGAGCTGCTGATTTTCCAACTTGAGATACACCTCTCCGCCGCAAATCTGCGAGAGCGGCGCGGAACGTTCCATGGGGGTGTGCCGGACACGTCCCTCCAGAGTTTTTCTCGCCAGAAGCACATCGGTGATCTGCGGATCGATTTCTGCGCAATCGCGCTTTTCCATGATCGGTCAACTCCTCTCCCGATTCGTCGCCGGGGAGCGCTCCTCCGGCGGGGCCTTTTCCGGCGAAAGAGACCGGATTCCGCCACCACCCCATCGTAGCAAAAAGACGGCGCTTGCGCCCTCTCTGCTCCCGGCTCTATACTTGTCTCGAATTCGGACACCTTGATGCATACAGCACAAACCCGAGAAAGCTCTGCCACGAACGACATCGGGCGTTACCCTCGCAAAGAGTAGAGCAAGAGAGAGAAGGAGACGAAGGAGAAGAGACATGTCATCCCTGACCCTGTTTCTCGGCGGTATGCGGAGCGGTAAAAGCCGTCTCGCCCAGATGACGGCGGAGCGCCTCGGCGGCAGCACCGTCACGTACGTAGCCACAGCGGACGTCAAAGACACGGAGATGGCGGCCCGCATCGCCCTGCACCGGGCCGCACGGCCCGAGACATGGCACACCCTGGAAGGCACACCGGAGAAGATCCCCGAAAAAATCCGGGGCATCCGGGGCATTCTTCTGCTGGATTGTCTTACCCTCTGGCTCTCCAGGCTTCTTCTGGCGGAACCCTCCGCCGATGGAGAGGACCCTGTCGCATGGAACGCGGCGGAAAAGCGGATCCTGGACCTCCTGGAGCACCTGCTCGACGCGCCCGCCCGGAGCGCCCACTTTCTCGTGGTGAGCAACGAGGTGGGGCACGCTCCCATTCCTCCGTACCGCCTCGGACGGCGTTTCGTCGATCTTCAGGGACGGGCGAACCAGGTCGCTGCGGCAAGGGCAGACGCGGTGGCCTTCGTGGTCGCGGGCATTCCGCAATGGATCAAGGGAACGCCCCCGGACATGCCGGACCTATGACGATGATGCGTCCTCGTGCTGCGGACACAATGGAGCCCGGCGAAACGGAAAGGATCTTCACGTCATGATCCCCACCGCGATTCCGGCGCGCCTCTACGCCGAATTCATCTTTCTTCTGGGATTTCTCTCCCGAATTCCCATCCCTTCCCGCTTCTGGCCGCGACAGCCCGTTTCTCCCGCGTCGGCCCTCACGTTCGCGCCCCTCGTGGGAGCCCTGCTGGGAGGACTCGCCGGCGGAGGAGGCACCCTTTGCGCTCTCGGCATGCCTCCCCGGGCCGCTGTGTGGGGAGCGCTGGCACTCTATGCCCTGCTCGGGTGGTCGCTCCATCTCGACGGCTGGACGGACCTGGCGGACGGGTGGGGGAGCGGCAAACGCGGCGAGGCGCTGCGGAAGGTCATGAAAGACAGCCGCATCGGCGGATACGGCGCGATTTTTCTGGTGGTCGCCCTTGGCCTGTGGACTTCCCTGGCGGAAGCCCTTCCTCCCGGATCGTGGCCGCTCCTGCTCGCACTCGGGGCCTGTGCGGGGCGCTTTGCACTCCTCGGGGCGGCTTTTTTCGGCACCTACCCCTGGGAGACGGGGCTGGCCCGGGACTATGTGATTCCCTTCGGCAAGGTGGAACTCTTCCGGGGACTGCTCTGCGCCGCCCTTCTTCTTCCGCTGGGGCCGCGACAGTGGCTCGTCTCCATGACGGCGGCCTTTCTGACCGGTTGGGGACTGTGCCGTTTCGCCCGGCATCTCCTGGGCGGCACGAACGGGGACGTTCTCGGCGCCGCCGCCGTGGCGGGGGAGCTGGCGGCTCTCGCCGCCCTGGTCCTGGTGAGGAGCTGACCCTCATGCGCCTCGTTCGGACGGAAGCACTGGAAGCGGGGATGCTCCTTGCCCTGCCCATACTCTCCTCCACGGGAGCCCTGCTGCTCCGGGAGGATCTGACCCTGACGGAGCGGACCATCGCTCTCCTGAAAAAACAGGCGGTTCCCTTTGTGTACATCAGGGATCGGCGTTTTCCCGACGCGGCGGAGGAGCCCCTTCTTCGCCCCGAGACGTTCCGGCGTGCCCTGAAAGAACTGCAGGAGCTCTTCGTCACCGCCACGGCCGCACGGGGTAACCATCTGCCTCCGGAGCGGATGGAGCGGATCCAGAGTGTCCTTCGGGACATTCTGGAGGACGTCTTCGACCGCTCCGACCGTCTCGTCCTCCGCTTCCTCGCCCTCCGTGGACACGACGGGTACATTTTCACCCACAGCGCTCTCGTGGCCACCACGAGTCTGCTGCTCGGACAAGAGCTTTCCTTTTCCTACGCGCAGCTCTACAATCTCGGACTGGGCGCCCTGCTGCACGATCTGGGCATGGCCGCCATTCCTCCGGAGATCGTGGACAAGAAGGGGCCTCTCGACAGGGAGGAACGCTCCCTCGTGGACCTTCACCCGCGAGGAGGATGGGATCTCCTCGCGGGGCATGACCTTGTCTGGCCCACCGCACGCATCGTGGCGCTGCAGCACCATGAACGGTGGGATGGAAGCGGCTATCCCGGCGGCCTCAGGGAAGAGGAAATCCATCTCCTCAGTCGCATCGTCGCCGTGGCGGACGTCTACGACGCCCTCGTCTCTCCGAGGCCTTACCGTCCCTGCCGAACTCCCTGGGAGGCCCACGCTCTCATTCTCGAAGGGAGCGGCTCGCTCTTCGATCCACGGGTGGTGGAGGCCTTTTTCCGCGTCGTGGCCCCCTATCCCGTGGGAACGTGGCTTCGGCTCTCAACGGGACACGTTGGACTCGTCACGGCCATTCCCGCCGAAGCACCACACCGTCCGAGAATGAGCCTGACGTTTCACCCCGAGGTGGGACAACTGACATCTCCCATGGTGATGCCCCTCGCCGCATGCGAAGAGATTCGCATCACCGAGGTGCTCGAAGAGGAACCGAACGCGGTATAATGGCCAAAGCACTCGTTGCCGTCTTCTTCGTTCCACGCCGGAAGGCTCCGGGCCTCCTGGAGGCCATGCCGGTTTATATCCCGTGAAAGGATGGTGTTCGTCGTGAAAAAGGCGACCACATTTTTCCGCGTCTTTCTTCTTCCTGCGTTCTGCCTCCTCGCGGCAGCCGCCATGGGGGGAGCCTTCTCCATCTCACAACTGCCGCCCTTTCCTCTGGAGAGCAACACGGACCTCTTCGCCCTGGGAGAAGTCTTCGACGGCGGGGCCTCCCAGACAGAATCCTTTTCCGTCACCGTCGCTTCGGAGGCACCCCTCGTCGTCTTCGGAAACACCCGCTGCACCGGATCCCAGCTCGACCCGTTCCTCGTGCGCACGGTGCTTCCCAAGGGCACCCTGGCTCTTCCGGTCTCCCACGAGGATCCGGCCCGCTCCCTGGATGTGACCCTCGGTGGAACGGGCATCACGGCCCATTCCCTCTCCTTCGTCTCCGGCGATGTCCGCAAGGAGGCCACACTCACCTGGGATTTCGGCGCTCGTTCCTACGGTACCTTTCCCGCCTTTCTCGCCGTCTCCTCCGACACGGTCTCTCCCGACACGGATGCGGCACGACTTCCCTTTGTCATGACGCTCCTCCGGCGTCCTGATCTTTTCGAGGTGGGCTTCGCCGTGGGCAACGTCGAGCCCTCCCGATTCCGCACCTACACCTTCGACCCTGCGGATCAGGCCATTCCGCTCCGGGTATTGGCGGCACCCAACGACCGTCTCTGGGTTCGTCTGAGAAACTGGGGAACCAACACGGTGAACGTGGAGGGAAGCGAGCTCGTCCGGAACCGCTACCTCTTCGGTGAAGCGAGCGCCGACGTTCCCCACATTTTCCCCGGATTCGGGGCACTTCTCAGGTCCTTCCGCTTTGTCGGCATGACCGTCTCACCGGACCTGCACCTCACGGGAGTCGGAGGATACCGCCTGGACGTCACCTACGACATCTCTCTCGACGTCGTCCCCTACACGCCCCTCTTCACCCCCTTGGCCATGGGCAGCGCGACGCTCCAGGCCATCAGCACGGATATGCCCCAGGGGCTGGACGAGGTGGTGCTCCTCACGAAAATCGGCCCGGTGGCCTTCGAGGAGGTTCACCCTCTTTATGTACCCTCCGTGAGGAACGTCTTCAAGGCGTTCCAGTTCTCCATCAGCGTGGACCAGACCATCCCGCCCGGAAAATACCCCGGATTGCCCTTCCTGGTCTCCTGGGAGTTCTCCAGCGCGGATCTTCTCACCGTCTGGGACGCGGCCACCATCGCAGACTTCGAGGCCTCCATGGAGACCGTCCAGGACCAGACCACGGCCATCTTCGAAAAGATCCATCTCTTCAAACATTTCGAGGAGGGCGCGGTGAACCTCGTGAATCTGGCGGGAAATTCCTGGCGAAACTTTTTCGAGGCGGGTTACGACGCCACCACGGGGCGGTTCACCGTAACCTTCCGCCTCCTCCTCGTGGATTCTCCCGACGAAGCGGTGGTCGCTCTCGACGACGGAGGCATCGGCTATCTGATCATCTATGACGGCGCCTACGACGGCCTCCTCCTGGATCCGCTCTGCCTGGCCCTTTCAAGCGGCGGCCTGCCTCCTCCCGTTCCGACGGGAAGCGGGGACGGCGAGGGCGGCGGCTGTTCCCTGGGCTTCATTCCTGCAGGATGGGTGCTGCTCCTGATTCCTCTGGGAACCCTGGCGTACAGGCGGAAAAGCATCCGAAGAAACTGAGAGCGCTTGCGAAAAACACTGCTCCGCCCCCGAATTCGGGAGCGGAAGAAGAGCCCGACGCGACGCACAGGAAAGGAGTGTCCGCCCCATGGCCATTGTGGAGGTCGTGGAATATCTCGGACCGGATCCGCACGAAGTTTTCGCGTGGAAATATGCGAATGCCGCCGATCCCTCCCGGAGCGATGAACTGGGTACATGGACCCAGCTCGTCGTCCGCGAGGCACAGGAGGCGATTCTGTTCAAGAACGGTCAGGCCCTCGACCTCTACGGTCCGGGACGTCATACGCTCAGCACGAACAACATTCCTCTGCTGAACAGGCTCATCAATCTTCCCTTCGGCGGCGAGTCCCCCTTCAAGGCCGAAGTGTGGTTCATCAACAAGGTGCACTCTCTGGACGTGAAATGGGGAACCTCCGATCCCATCCAATTGCAGGATCCTTCATACCGTATCTTCATTCCCGTGCGGTCCCACGGGCAGTTCGGCGTGCGCATCGAGGACTCCCGCAAGTTTCTGGTGAAACTCGTCGGCGCCGTTCCCTCCTTCGACAAGAGCACTCTCCAGCGCTTCTTCCGCGGAGTGCTCCTCACCAAAGTGAAGGATCTGATCTCCACCTACCTGATCAAGAAGGACATCAGCATTCTCCAGGTGAACGCCTATCTCGACGAGATTTCCGAACACATGAAACAGCGCGTCGGCGGAATTTTCGCCGACTACGGCATCGAAGCGGTGAACTTTTTCGTGAACTCCATCAACGTGCCGGAAGAGGATCCCGCCGTGCAGGAACTCAAGAAAGCCCTGGCGGAGCGGGCCAAGATGGAGATCATGGGGTACACCTACCAGCAGATGCGGACCTTTGACACGCTCCAGACCGCCGCAGGAAACGAAGGAAGCGGTTCGGGGCTCCTCGGGGCCGGACTCGGAGCCGGGCTCGGCTTCGGACTCGGCGGCGCTTTCGGCGCCGCGGCGGGACAGATGGCAGGACAGCTCCAGACCGGAGGCGGTTCGGTCTTCTGCGCCCGCTGCCGCACGCACAACCCCCCGGGCGCCCAATTCTGCCTCACCTGCGGGGCCAACATTCTCCGCGGGGAAGAACCTCCGCGCAAGGCGCCCGAAACCCCCTCGGAGGTTCCTCTGTGCAACAAATGCGGCAATCCACTTCCCAAGGGATCACGCTTCTGCCCCTCCTGCGGCGACCCCTACCGTCCCTGCCCCAAATGCGGCGCGGACAACCCCGAGCGGGCCACGGCGTGCATGCAGTGCGCCGCACCGCTTCCCTTTCCCTGCACCAAGTGCGGCGAGCCCGTCACGCGGGCCATGAAGTTCTGCCCCTCCTGCGGAACCGCCGTGGACGGAGACGAGGCGAAGAGCGCGGCGACATCGCCAAAACGCTTCTGTCCGGGATGCGGCAAGGAGGTCGCGCCGGAAACGCGCTTCTGTCCCGAGTGCGGCGCCCGGATGGCCGGCCCGTCGGACGAGTCCTCCGGAACAGCTTCGTGAGAAACTCCTCAAGGAAGGAAGACGTGCCATGAGAAAGCTCACGTTCAGCCTGATCCTTCTGTTTCTCCTGGGCATCGCCGTGGCGGGAGCGACGGTGGTGACGTTTCTGCTCACCTCTCCGGAGATGCGGAACACGCATTTCTGGATCTCCTTCGGCACGCTCGCCTTCTGTACCGTCCTTTCCTTCGGCTACGGGATTCTCCAGGTGATCGCGGGGGACGAGCGGGTCGCGCCGTTGCCGTCTCTCTTCTCTCTCGGCACCATGATCTGTTTCTACGACCTCTTCGTCCTCGCCGCAGTGCTCGTCACCCGCAGCTGGACGCTCTCCGTACCGGCCTACGTGGCGCTCCACGTGGGGGGCGCCGTGCTCTTCCTCGTCCTCGGAGGCTTTCTTTCCATGGTGGTCCTCTCCACGGGCCGCAACGACGAAGAAGCGCGCCGCAGCCGCCTGCACCTCGCGGACCTCGCGACAAAGGCGGACCAGGCCGCCGAAGCCTTTTCCCGAGGCGGAGAGACCGGCTCCTTCGCCACACGTCTCCGCTCCCTTTCGGAAGCGCTCCGCTACAGCGATTCCATGAGCCATCCCTCTCTCGCAGCGGAGGAGGAGCGCCTCGCGAACCTTCTGGAGGCGTTGCGCCAGTTGGGTGCAGGCTCTTCCGGCGGGGGCGGCGAGCCACAGGAAGGGGAGCGGTTGCTCTCCGAGGCGGAGCGCCTTCTCAAAGAGCGCAACGCCCGTCTTCTCCGTCTCAAGTGAGACAACGTACCGCGGCGAGACGAGCCTGAACGCTCTCACCGCCCGACCGCCGCAGCGCCGGTCCGAAGAAAACATTCCCGGTCGAGCGCATCAGCGCTCCCGAACAGAGCCTTTCGAGGAGGAGAGATACGCCCATGCCTTCTTCCGAGTACGCCAAACGACTTCAGGTTCCCTGGTATCTTTCCTGGCCTTTCATCGTCGTGTCCATGATCTTCTGGCCCCTCGGCGTGCTGCTCCTCGTGATGCGCCTCGCCCGGGACCGTCATGCGAGCATCTCCACGGGACGCATCCTCAAAGTCGTGGGAATCGTCATCATGCTGGTCTTCGCCATCGGCGGGTACGGCTATTACCAGGAACAGCAGAACCTCTACGGGGACACGCTCGGACGCGAAGGGGAGTTCGTGGTCGGCCTGGCGATCACCTTCACGCTTCTCGGCTTCATCCTCTGGCGTTTCGGCAACAAGCTCGTCTACCGGGGGAAGATGGTGCGGGAATATCTGGACGTGATCGTGAACAAGCGTTTCTTCGAGATCGACGAGATCGCCCGCATCGTCTCCAAGCGCCCCGACAAGGTCGCCTCGGAGGTCGGCTTCTTGATCCGCACGGGCTATCTTCCCGACGCCTATCTGAACGAGGGAGCGAAGCGCGTGGTGGTTCCCGCGGTGGAACGCCATCTCGCCATGGAGGCCGATCTGGAACAACAGATGGAAGCGCAGACCGGAGATACGGGGCAGAGCAAACCCTCCTCCGCCGACCACCGGGTTCCCGAAACGCAGGAGCGGAGTGCGATTCCGCCGGTTCCGCGGCTCGTCACCTGCCGGAGCTGTGGCGCCAACAACATCGTCACCCCGGGACATCCCCGGGAGTGCGAGTTCTGCGGCTCTCTCATCAGTGAGTGAACGGAGCACGGAAAGCACTTCCGCGCAAAAATTTCTTCTCTGGCGAGTAGAGAAAGGACGGATGCTCCAATGACGGACAAACCCTTTCGCATCCTTGCCCTGAACGGAAGCCCCCGGGGGCGGAAGAGCAATACCGACATCCTCCTCAAGGCTTTTCTGGAAGGCGCCGCAACGCAAGGGGCATCGTCGGAGACGCTCTACGCGACGGATCTGGAGATCCGGGACTGCCTGGGGTGCTTCGCCTGCTGGACCAAGACACCCGGTGTCTGCGTCCACAAGGACGACATGCCCAGGGTCCTCGAGAAAATACTGGCGTCGGACCTGACGATCTGGGCGACACCGCTCTATCACTACGGCATGACGGCCCGCCTGAAGCGCATTCTCGAGCGAACCCTTCCTCTGGCCAAACCCTGGTTTGTCCGAAAAGGGGAGCATTATACCCACCCCCCTCGCTATCCCGAGCACACGACACGGAACTTTCTTCTTTCCAACTGCGGTTTTCCCGAACGGCATCATTTCGACGCCCTGGTGCGGGAGTTCGAACTCCTCGCGAACGGCGACGACGAGCGCTTCCTGGGCTCGCTTCTCTGCACCACCGGAGAACTGCTCCATGTTCCGGAGATGCGGGAAACCCTTTCCTGGTACTTCGATGCCGTTCGGACCGCCGGGGCCGAGATCGTCACGTCCCTCGGCCTCTCTCCGGAGACGGCGGAGATTCTGCGTCGCCCGCTCATCCCCGTTGAATCCTTCGTCCTCATGGGAAACGCTCATTGGAACGTTCCGGGAGAAACCCCGCCTTCCGCCGAGGAGGCCCTGGGCCCGGACCGAACTCGTTCCTGACAAAGGCGGTATTGCGAAACAGGAAAGAAAACACCTGAGCCGTTCCGGAGGTCCGCTGCGTTCCTCCGGAACGGCTTTTTTCCGTATCCCTTCTCTCCGAAGAGAGCACTTCCCCGAAGCCTGAGTACTGCGTCGAGATCGGCGGAACATCGCCGGCGGGACGGGGAGAGATCTGCCTCGGAAGAAAAGAAACGAGAGCAGATCGAACAGACAAGGCGAAATGTCATGGGCGTGCATCCTCCCCGTCGGGGTGAGCGAACCCGGAGGTGTTGCCGGAGAGCGATGCATCTCCCTTGGGGGAAAGCGAGTCCCCCGACAAAGCGAACCGGATGCCTAGAGCTTTCCCTCCTCCATGGAGCGCGCATTGGGGCCACGGAGTTCGCGGAACAGAGCGGCTCCCCTGGCGCCAAGGGGACGTGCGAGGCCAATCGCCTCGGCGACGATCCGCTCCTCGTCGAGGGTGTGGAAACGCCCCTCCTCGTAGAGCACGTTCCCGTCCACGGCCACGAGGGAGATCTCGTCTCCCCGGGCGCTGTACACCAGATTGGGAACGATGTTCCGAAGAGGATCCTCATGCACGGGAAGCATGGTGGGCTTTCTCAGGTCCAGCAGAAAGAAATCGGCCCTCTTTCCTTTTTCCAGGGAACCCACCTCCGCGCCGAGTCCCACGGCACGGGCACCCTCGATGGTGGCCATGCGCAGCACCTTCCAAGCGGGCATGACCTCCGGATCGGCGTAGCGGATCTTGTTGAAGAGAGCGGTGAGCTTCATTTCGTTCAGCATGTTGTGGCAGTTGTTCCCCGGAGCCTGGTCGCTCCCCAGGCCGACCCATCCTCCCGCGTCCTGAAACGCCTTCGCGGGAGGTACCATGCCGTCGATGATGCCGATGGAGCCGGAACAGAGCGCCAGAGAGGCCCCCGTTTCCGCCACGAGGCGGGCCTCTTCCTCCGTGGCGTCCGTGAGGTGCACCGCCAGGAGATGCTCGTCCGCGAAGCCCATCTCCAAAAGCCAGGGAATCGGCCTTTTGCCGTAACGCCACAGCATCTGTTTCGTCTCCCGGTCTCCCTGGGCGAGATGGAGATGCACCTTCGTTCCACACTCCAGAGCCAGTTCCCGGACCCGCCGCAGCGATTCCAGGCTTACCGCGTCGGGCGCCTGGGGGCCGAAGAGAACCGTGATTCGTCCGTTCCCGCGGCGGTGCCATCGCTCGAAGACACCGCGGCAGCGCTCCACTCCCTCCCACCCTTTTTCCTCATCGAAGACGTAGAGTTCCTCCGGCGCGTAGACACGATCCTCGGTCTCCCGGAAATGCACCGTCACCTGGGCTCGGAAACCCGCCTCCTCCGCCAGGGACGCCATGAAATCCGCCTCCATGCCGTATTCGCCGAAGGTGGTCGTGCCGACCCGAAGCGACTCCAGCACGGCGAGCCGCGTGCCGGCCCGGAGTGCCTCTCCGTCGAGATGCAGGGCAAAGGGAAAGAAGCCGTGCATCATCCAGTTGCCCACGTCCTGGGCCATTCCCCGGAGAAGGCAGGCGGACATGTGCATGTGTACATCGAGGAAACCCGGAAACAGCGCGTGATGCCGTCCGTCCAGAACGCGGCGGGCCGCATAGCGGGTACAAATCTCTTCTCTGGCCGCTACCTCGAGGATACGCCCTCCATCCACCGCGAGAGCTGTATCGGGCCGGTATCCCACGCCCTCCCCGGCCATGGTGAAAACGTGCGGTGCGGTGACAATACACTCAATCCGCTCCATTGCTGTTCATTCCTTTCGTCGCCTCCCGGAAAACGCCCGCCGCCCGTTCGAGTCCGTACCGTTCTCTCCGGAAAGAAGGGCCTTCGTCTCCTGGCCGGGAGCACGGTCTTCCCGAATCCGCTCTCCGGTCCGGACCACCGTTCCTCTCTAAGAGCGCCCTCCCCGATTCTTCGGCGGAAGTACCACTGCGGATGCCCACCGGAAGGAGCTTCCACCGGAAACCGTCGTCATCTCCGGAGAGAAGCGCTCCGCTCTTCCGGCTCCTTCAGTGCGTTGCGGGTTTTCCACCGAGGTAGGCCGCCTCCACCTCTGGATTCGCGAGGAGCTCTTTGGACGTTCCCGAGAGGATCAGCCGTCCCGTCTGGAGCACATAGGCCCGGTG
>Ga0228536_1000675_pt1 | contig 53476 bp, 56 predicted proteins | sample SJ1Smetagenome_FD_168611 | JGI IMG/M metagenome (GOLD analysis project Ga0228536, IMG submission 168611) | Enriched culture of PCE-dechlorinating microbial communities from Ithaca, New York, USA - SJ1.S | ecosystem: Engineered > Modeled > Simulated communities (microbial... > Unclassified...
CCTGGTATAACCGAAAGAGGATTCATGGCAGCATAAATTATATGACGCCGCAAGAGTTTGAAGATGCAGCTAAAGCTGCAGCATGAAAGTTAAACTATTTGTGTCTACGATATTGACCTAGGTCCAATTGTTGTTTTTAAAATGAGTTGTATAATGTGAGCACAAACAATAAAAGCAAAAACACTAGATAGGACAGTTTGCTAGTCCATTGATTATTAAGAGGAGGTGCTATCGTGGCCGTATATCTAATAAGCTACGATTTAAAAACACCGGGTAAGGATTATCAGGCTCTCTACGATGCTATTAAATCTTGCGGTGCTTGGCGGCATTACCTGGATTCAACATGGTTTCTTACAACATATAAGCCTGCAAAGGACATATTTGAAATTCTACAACCACATCTAGATACTAGTGACCAAATTTTAATTGTTCGTCTTGCTGCGGAGTCCTGTGGTTGGTTGCCTAGAGAAGCATGGGATTGGCTCAGCGCTCAAGAATATTAGTCTTTAGTTTATTTTAGTCCTATCTAGTGATTGCTTTATTATCGATGATACTTAAAGTTAGTTTTACAAAACATTATCAACTTTATACTCTGATTAAGGCTAATGCCTTTATCTTATATAAGTGTTTTTAATTTTTCATTCTGACTGCCACTCTAAAATTTATCATTTGCATAAAATATCAATGTTTAATTCTTTCATCTTCTGCCAGTATGTTTGATGTTTATTAATAGAAGGTAGTATAATAGCCTTAAGTAGATAAGTTTAATTAACAGACAAATTGTTGTTTGTTACCAAAAATTTAAATGAAAAGGAAGTGTTTGACATGAAAGCTACCATTAGACTCAGAGCTGGCGGTGATCCTCTTATAGTAAATGATATTACTGTAATAAAAGAAGTAACCACGGACGAGACCAGAGATATTGAGTATTTCACTCGTTTTGCCATTTTCGATTACATGTACATATTTATTGGTAGCGACATTGTCAGCGTTCGCGGAGAAGATATTTTGTCAGTGAGATTTTCCGATTAATCAATAATATATTACTGTATATTAATTTATTTAGCCGCCTGATATTTAACTCAGGCGGCTTTTTTTATATCACATAAAATATTACCAACCCATTTCTTGCTAATATATAAAACAACTAAGTTTTTAGCCTCTATTGTTTCTAATTATAAAATTCTTTTATCCCTTTGAAATAGTGCGTAGTTCAATTGCTTCAGCAAGATGAACAGTATCTATCACTTCGCTGCCATCTAAATCTGCGATTGTTTGTGCAACCTTAATTATCCTGTCATGACTGCGAGCACTTAACCCGAGAGCAAGAAAGGCTTTTTGCAAGAGCTGCTCCGCCTGTAAAGTCATATGGCACTTTCTTTTGATTTCACGTCTGCTCATTTCTGCGTTGCAGTGCAACCCTGTTCCCTGCAGCCTTTCCAATTGCAACTCTCTTGCAGAAATTACTCTTTTACGTATATCAGCTGAACACTCAGCACGATTATCTGCTTTCATTTCTTTATACTCAAGTCGTGGCACGTGTATTTGTATATCTATTCTGTCTAGCAATGGACCGGAAATCTTTTTATGATAGCGCTCTATATCGCCGATGCGGCAACTACATTCATGAACGCCATCTGTTTCTCCGAAAAAGCCACAAGGACATGGGTTCTCGGCAGAGACTAGTATGAACGTTGCCGGGAAAGTCAGTGTCGCTTGCACGCGGCTAATTGTTACAAAGCCATCTTCCAGTGGTTGTCTTAATACTTCCAGTGCCATACGTGAGAACTCGGGCAATTCATCCAGAAACAAAACGCCGTTATGACTCAAGGTAACTTCTCCTGGTTTAGGGATACTGCCCCCACCGATAAGTGCACTGTGTGAAATCGTATGATGCGGACTGCGAAATGGTCTTTCCAATATTAACCCTTGTTTTCTGTTCAAAAGACCAGCAATGCTATAGATTTTGGTAACTTCTAAAGCTTCTTCTTCTGTCATCGGCGGCAAAATCGTCGGCAGCCTTCTGGCAAGCATCGTTTTACCAGCGCCCGGCGCTCCTACCATCCGCACATTATGTCCACCTGCTGCAGCTATCTCAAGTGCTCTTTTCGCAACTAGCTGTCCCTGAACATCAGAAAAATCAACATTATAAACACAATTGCTTTCAATGCTCATCTTTCTTTTACTCAAAGCTGCAAGTTTTTCTGTTTTTTCTAAATGCATTGCGAGTTTTGTCAACGACTCCGGTGCAAAAACCTCTATGCCGTCAACTAATTCGCCTTCTGCCGCGTTGCCTGGTGGAATAAATATTTCCTTTCTGCCAGCTTCTTTAGCTTTAATTATCATCGGTAAAATACCACTTACTTCCCTGATTCCGCCATCAAGTGCAAGTTCACCGACAAAAACCTTGTCAGAAATGGCTTCTGCATTTATTTGCCCGCTGCCACACAAAATCCCTATGGCTATTGGCAAATCCAACCCCGAACCGTCTTTCTTAAAGTCAGCAGGTGCCAGATTTACTGTTATCCTTGTCATAGGAAACTTATAGCCTGAATTTTTGAGAGCGGCCCTTACCCGTTCTCGTGATTCCCTTACAGATGCATCCGGCAGGCCAACAAGTTCAAAAGCCGGTAACCCATTGGAAATATCTACCTCAACAATTATTTCTTCACCATTAATACCGCATGTAGTCTCCCCGAAGGTTTTTGCATACATGGAATTCGCCACCTAATTTATATTAAAAACAATTTGGGATATGGTTAAGTCTGAATTTGTCACCCTCAACCACTATCTCAATAACGTCAAAGCTAAATTTTTTGAAATATTGATGATTATCCTGTAAATAGTGTAACGCTGTTGCGTGAATTTTTGTTTGTTTGGCTTTTGTCACTGCTTCTGCCGGGATACCAAACTTCAATGTTTTGCGCGTTTTTACTTCAACAAAAACAATTTCCGCATTTTTACTGGCAATTATATCAATTTCACCCATTCTACAGCGATAGTTTCGGCATATTATTTTATAATCTTGAGACTCTAAATGCCTGCAAGCTTCATCTTCACCCCATTGCCCAAAAGTTGCTCTGGCATGCATCAAGGTCGCTTCCTTTCCTTATTGCTGCTTTAAAACTACCAACTTACTGTTAGCATCAACCTCTGGAGATAACAGGTCTTCTGCTAAACTCTTAATCGGTTCATAAGACCTGCGATGCCAAAGAGTTGCACCATATTTTTTGATAGCCTCCATATGTTTCTGACTGCCATATCCTTTATTGGAAGCAAAATCATATTCAGGATATTCTTTATCGATGTTAAACATTATTCTATCTCTAGTAACCTTAGCAATAATTGAAGCTGCTGCTATAGATGAGCTCAATGCATCACCATGAATCAAAGAAACCGTCTTCACGCCCTCAGACTCTACCGGCATAGCATCAATCAAAGCCACTGTAGGTTTTGGTTTTAAATGCATAATAACCCTCTCCATGCTTAGCTTTGTAGCCTGATAAATATTATATTTGTCTATTTCAGCAACCGAAACTATGTTTATTACTATTGAAATTGCCTTTTGGCATACTTCTTCATAGAGACGTTCTCTGACTTTTGCAGACAACTGTTTTGAGTCGTTTAATCCGCTGATAAAAACATTTTCAGGTAAAATAACCGATGCTACAACTAAAGGTCCAGCTAACGGACCTCGTCCAGCTTCATCAACACCAGCTACATTTCTAATTCCTTGCTGCCAATATTCTTTTTCAAAAGCAAGCATTTTGTCAAAGCGTTCTTTTTCCCTTATTGCTGCCTCTATTTTACGTACATAGGCGGCATAAAGTTTCTGCACCCCTAGGCGCTCATCACTTGCAATGATGGTTAGTTCTTCCTGCGATGGTTCTTGCGTCAATATTCTTTTGACTTCTGCTATATTCATGTATAACACCTCATAAAAAAACAGGGCCAAAATGGTCCTGTTTATTTTCTATCCGGATTATCCAGTGTAAAGCGCCCCAAACGTCCGGTCCGGAAATCTCGCAACACCAACTGTATTACTTTTTCAATGTCAGGTATACCAGCTGTTTTCAAACAACCACGTGCAGTGGCAATCTTTCGCAAAATATCTTCTGCAGAATCTGTTTCTAATATTTCGGCACCATATTTATCAGAAATTTCCTTGGAATAGTTAATTTTCAGTTTTTCAACCAGTAACATAACAGCCTGTTCTCTATCAAAAACTTCTTCTTTAATAGCGCCTGTAACAGCAAGGCAAAAGCCAATTTCAGGGTCATCAAATTTCGGCCATAACACACCTGGTGTATCCAATAATTCCAAACCTTTGGCAATAGTAATCCATTGCTGTCCGCGTGTAACACCAGGCCTGTCGGCAGCAATAACCTTATTTTTACCAACCAAGCGATTTATTAGTGTAGACTTGCCAACGTTAGGAACTCCGACAATCATAACACGAATGGGACGGTTTTTTACGCCTTTTTTAGCCCACTTTTCACTAACTGGTTTAGCAATTTCCTGCACCGCGCTAATTAACTGCTTGATGCCTTTACCGGTAGCACAATCAACTTTTACTACAGTTAGACCGTTATTTTTAAAAATCTGCAGCCAGGTATCAGTTTTTACAGGATCAGCCATATCAATTTTGTTTAAGGCCACAAGTTTCGGTTTATTGCCAAGCATTTCAAGCAACATCGGGTTTGTACTGGAACGCGGTATTCTGGCATCCAGCATTTCAATAACTACGTCAACTAACTTCAACTGTGTTTCCATCATACGCTTTGCTTTTGTCATATGGCCAGGAAACCATTGAATCTTGAAGTCCATAGTTATTACCTCCCCTCACTGATATCAAGGCAACGTCCTGCCTTTTTCAAAAGGCCAGAAAATTACACTTGCCTTACCTTTAACAAGTTTTAATGGCACGAAGCCAACATCGCTGTAACGGCTGTCTTCAGAATTATTGCGATTATCACCTAAAACAAAAATATGGTCTTTAGGTACTACTGATTTGCGATACGTACTATGATTAGGCTCTTTTGTATAAGTCTCTTTCTTTAGTACACCATTTACATAAACCTGTCCATCACGAATTTCAATAGTATCGCCGCCTACAGCAATTACTCTTTTAATGAAATCTCTGCTTTCATCCATAGGATATTTGAAAATTACTATTTCATCTCTCTTAGGCTCGCTGACAAAGTAAACAAACTTATTGACTAACAGCCGTTCACCGTTTTCTAGTGTAGGGAGCATGGATGGGCCGGAAACCATATATGGTTCAACAATAAAGGTTCTGATACAGAAGGCTAGAACAACAGCTATGATAATCGAATATAGCCAATCACTGGCAATGTCCTGCCATGTATTATCAGATTTTTTCTTCATATTGCTTTGCCCCTCTCAACAGCGCTAAATATTTTTAACTCTTAAAATAGCAAAAGGGACTGATAAACAGTCCCTTTAGATTCCGATTAGCGTCTTTCTCTAATACGAGCTGCTTTACCGGTAAGATTACGCAAGTAATAAAGCTTTGCTCTACGTACAATTCCGCGACGAGCAACTTCGATTTTTTCCAATCTTGGTGAATGCAGTGGGAAAGTTCTTTCGACACCTACGCCGGAAGAAATGCGACGTACAGTAAACATTTCACGCACACCGCCACCGCTGCGAGCGATAACAACACCTTCAAACAACTGAACACGTTCCCTGGTTCCTTCAACAACCTTAACAAATACTTTTACAGTGTCTCCGGCACGAAAATCCGGAATGTCGGAACGAAGTTGTTCTTGTTCCAAAACTTCAATAATGTTCATAATTTCCTCCTCAATATCATAGACGTTCATGTATGAACAAAATCAACAGCGGACCGTCCGTCTTACATACGCAAATATTATATCACAAAGAATACCGCATAGCAACACTATTTTAACCACCATTGCTCACCTGCAATACGGTCTATAATAATTGCTGCCGCAGATCTTACACATAAATGATTATAGTCGCATGTTCCATATATTGGCTCTAAAATATAGTCAAAACTGCTCATTACACTCTTTTCTATACCAAAACCTGTGCCAAACAATAAAAGAATTGGCTGAGAACCTTCTTTGAGAAGATTCCTTACAAAACCATACGAAACGGTATTGTCATATTTTCTTGCATCCGTGGTAATAGTCAAAGGTTTAACGCCTTCAACCTCTTCTATCGCATCAATGGCATTTTCAATGCTGGGAATATAAGTAACTCTCTCCAAGGCATTGCTGCGATCAGGATTATATACCTGACCAAAGCCTTTTTGCCAATAGTCGGTAATTTTAGTTATAATTTTTTTCTGTTCGTCTAATGGATGAATCAAAAAGTATCGTTTAACATCGTACGTCCGAGCCGTACGAGAAATATCATGAATATCAAAATTGGTAACTGCGGTAGCAACAACCTTCATATTCTTGTTATAAATTGGATAGTGCACTAAGCCAAGATACAAATTAGCCATTATTTTCACCTTTGGTCTCTATAATTACATCTAATAGCAATCTGCCGTCTTCTTTATTCAAAGCAACCTTGTTTAACAAATCAGGACGTTGCTTATAGGTAGCGCGCAAGGCTTCCTTTCTGCGCCACTCTTTTATCAGCGCATGATTGCCTCCTCGCAATACCTCCGGAACCTCCATTCCTTCAAAAACAACAGGTCTTGTATATTGTGGATACTCAAGCAATCCTTCACTGAATGATTCCTCAGAAGCACTTTCTTCTTTGCCCAATACTCCCGGTATATAACGTGCGACAGCATCCATTACAACTAAAGCAGGAAGTTCTCCTCCTGTCAGTACATAATCGCCAATTGATATTCTTTCATCTACCAAGGCAAAAATTCTTTCATCAAAACCTTCATAGTGGCCGCATAAAAAAATTAGGTCATGCCCGGATTCAGCAAGTTTCTCCACAATGCTTTGATTCAAGGTATTACCACCAGGGCAAAGTGCGACAACAGCAGCGTTTGGCAATAAACTTTTTGCCTCTCTAATTGCTGCGGCAAAAGGTTCAACTTTTAAAACCATGCCAACGCCACCACCGAAAGGTGTATCATCAACAGTCTTATGCTTATCATGAGTAAAGTCACGGGGATTTATACAAGAAACAGTCAGTAATCCCTGCTCCACAGCTCTCTTGATAATACTGAAAGAGGTTGCCTGTTCAATAAATTCCGGAAACAAAGTAATAAAAAGAAAATTCACTTCTACTCAGCCCATTCCGGCAGTTTAACCAAAATGCTTTTATCTGCCATGTTAATTTCTTTAATATTCACTTTCAAGGCAGGAACCAGTATCTCACCGCCGTCTGCTTTCGCTACAACGAAAACATCATTGCTGCCTGTAGCCAGAACATCTTTAAGTTTGCCAAGCAAGGAACTATCTTCGTCAAAAACAGAGAATCCGATTAAATCAGAAACATAAAACTGGTCTTTCTTAAGAGGCGGTAAATCAGCAGTATCAATGAGTACTTTCTTGCCACGAAGCAATTCTGCCTCATCCATGCTATTAATTTCATTTACTTTAACTAAAAAGACGTTCTTATGAAAACGTGCAGCTATAACGGTAAGCTTGCGTCCATCTTCCAAAAAGAAATACTTTAACGCTGGAAACATATCAGGGTTTTCGGTCAATGGCATTACACGAAATTCGCCCCGCACACCATGCGGGGCGACAATGGCGCCAATTACAATTCTCTTATCCAAGATATCAAGCTCTAAAGGCGACAATTTTGCCGTCTTCCGTTACAATTTCAGCACCCATTATTTTATCAAGATCGGTACCGATTTCAAGTTCAACGGTTCTTTCAAGTTGACCATGACCAATTTCAGCGCCATATTCCAATTTTTCAGCTCTTTTTAGTTTTGCTTCAGCTTCTTGCTTAGCCGCAATACGTTTTGAACGTTCAACTTCAATTTGCTGTTGCAAAGCTGGAACTAAGCTTTCATCCTGATTTTCCTGCTCACTTACAGCGCGTTTTGCAGTAAATTCAAATTGTTCAAGTTCCAAACTGACTTGTTGTATTCTTTTTTGGAGATCTCCAATAATTTTCGATTTTAAAGTCTCAGTAACCTTAGCTTTAATTGCAACCGGCATTCTTACGGTCATTTTATCCATATATGTTAAACCATCCTTTTTAAACAATCTCTACGACGACTTTGACATTTTCACGCGTCGCAACTGCTTTTAAGACAACACGGATTGCTTTAGCAATACGACCTTGTTTGCCAATAACTTTACCCATATCCTCAGGAGCAACATGGAGGCGAAGCACCGTTGTAGTACCGGTTGTTTCCTCCTCCACGACTACTGCGGACGGATTATTCACTAGAGACTTGGCCATGATTTCTACCAATTCTTTCATGTCAATCACGCCTCACTTTTTTTAGCTTTTGCTTCAGCGTATTTAGCAATAATACCATCTTTGCTGAATAAGGACTTAACAGTATCAGTAGGTTGTGCACCTTTAGACATCCAAGACAGAGCTTTTTCCTCATCGATTTGTACCACTGCAGGTTGTACAGTAGAATCATAATAACCGATGCTTTCGATAAAGCGGCCATCACGTGGAGCACGGGAGTCAGCTACAACAATACGGAAGAAAGGGTTTTTCTTAGCACCCATACGTTTTAAACGAATCTTAACTGCCATTTATATTTTCACCTCCTTAAATTAATTATAATTTTTTATTGCATAAAAGGTAGTTTAAAACCGCCTTTTGTGGCAAACTTATTCATTCCTTTGAGTTTTTTCATCATTTTCTTGCTTTGTTCAAAATTCTTCAGCAGTTTATTTACATCCTGCACTCGCGTACCTGAACCGGTGGCAATTCTTTTGCGTCTGCTGCCATTTAAGATATTTGGATTTCTACGTTCGGCTAAAGTCATGGATCTTATTATAGCCTCTACCCGATCCAACTCTTTTTCATCAACATTTGCATCCTTAAGCTTTTGACTTATGTTACCCATGCCGGGAAGCATACCGAGAATGGATTCCAAGGAGCCAAGTTTTTTGACTTGCTGCATCTGTTCTAAGAATTGTTCCAGCGTGAACTCCTCATTACGCATCTTTTTTTCAAGTTTGGCAGCATCCTCAGCATCAAAAACAGACTGAGCCTTTTCAATCAGAGACAAGACATCGCCCATGCCTAAGATACGTGAAGCCATGCGATCTGGATGGAAAGGTTCTAATGCATCGAGTTTTTCGCCCATACCAACGAATTTAACAGGCCTGCCTGTAACTGCTTTGACTGATAAAACAGCACCACCTCTGGCATCACCATCAAGCTTGGTAACAATCAAACCATCAATACCAAGATCGTTATTAAAGGACTCAGCAACTGTAACGGCATCTTGACCAGTCATTGCATCAACAACAAGAAGTATTTCATGCGGCTTTACAGTTTTCTTAATATCTTTGAGCTCGCCCATCAATTCTTCGTTGATATGAAGACGGCCAGCCGTATCTATAATTACAGTATCACATGCCAGAGAAAAAGCTTTACTTATGGACTGCTTGGCAATTTCCACAGGTGAAACCTGATCACCCAGGGAAAATACCGGGATATTCAACTGTTCGCCAAGAACCTGAAGCTGCTTAATTGCAGCTGGACGATAAACGTCTCCGGCCACTAACAATGGTTTTTTGCCATTTTTACGTAAATGATTGGCTAATTTCCCTGCAGTTGTAGTTTTACCGGCACCTTGGAGACCAACAAGCATTATTACAGTTGGTGGCTTGGACGCAACCATCAATTTACTTTGAGTACCGCCCAATAGATCAGTTAATTCTTCGTTGACTATTTTAATAATAAACTGGCCAGGAGTAAGACTTGCGTGTACTTCTTGTCCCACTGCCCGTTCTTTGATTCTGGCAATAAAATCTTTGACAACTTTGAAGTTTACGTCTGCCTCCAAGAGAGCCATCCTTACTTCTCGCAGTGTTTCCTTCAAATCGTCTTCTGTAACCTTTTGACTGCCACGTATTTTTTTAATTGCATTCTGCAATCTTTCTGCTAAGCCCTCAAATGCCATTTATTATGCCCTGCCTTTACCATTTAGCTCGCGTAAAATTGTTTGTATCAGCTCTAAATTAACCGTTTTATTATGGTCACTAATATAATCTGTCAGCAATTCCTCTGCGTGAAGAAGCATATCACTATTTTCCTTGTCGCGCTCCAACAGTTTTAGTCTATTTTCATAACGTTCCAGAATCTGGCCAGCTCTTTTAATAAGATCGTAAATAGCTTGTCTGGAAACACCATACTCATCAGCTATTTCTGAAAGCGACAGGTCATTATAAAAATGCATCTCCATACATCTCTGCTGCTTATCAGTCAGAAGACCGCCATAAATATCATATAAACGAACCAATCTCATTCTTTGTTCAAAACCTATATCTGCCAGCATCTTCTCACCAAAAATCATAATATTACTAACATGCGTTATTATACAACAAAGGGAAAACACCGTCAAGTGTTTTCCCTTGTCACTATTAATTATTTATTAAATAATGCATCCACAAACTTATCAGGTTCAAATGGACGGAAATCCATGATACTTTCGCCTATTCCTATCCATTTTACAGATAGCCCAAGTTCTTCCTTGATAGCAATAATAACTCCACCTTTTGCTGTTCCGTCAAGCTTAGTTAAAACAACTCCAGATACATTCGCTGTTTCTGTAAATACCTTTGCCTGTGTGATAGCATTCTGGCCCGTTGTTGCATCCAGAACGAGTAAAGTTTCATGCGGTGCGTCAGGTATTTCTCTTTGAATGACCCGATGAATCTTGTCAAGCTCTTTCATCAGGTTTGACTTATTTTGAAGCCTGCCAGCAGTATCAATGAAAAGTATATCAGCTTTACGAGCTATAGCAGCCTTTACTGCATCATATACGACTGCTGCAGGATCGGCACCTTCAGCATGACTTATAACTTCTGCTTCGGCTCTTTCACCCCATATTTTTAATTGTTCAGCAGCAGCAGCACGAAAAGTATCCCCAGCCGCCATCATAACTTTATAACCCATCAAACGATAATAATTGCTAAGTTTTCCTATGGTTGTTGTCTTACCAACACCATTTACTCCAACAACGAGTATTACACTTGGAGAACCACTTAGACGCATGCGCTGTTTTTCGTCCTGTAAAAGACTGGCAACGTATGCTTTGAGAAATGGCATAACATCCTCTGGTGATTTAATCTCACGTTTTTTTGCTGCTTCACGAACAGCTTTCATGATTTTTTCTGTTGTTTTAACTCCAACATCTCCAGCAATGAGAACCATTTCAAGTTCTTCCAAAAAATCTTCATCAACCTCCGTTGACAAACCAACAAGATTCTCTATTCTTTCTGTAAAGTTCTTCCTGGTTTTGGATAATCCATCTTTTAATCTTTCAAAAAATCCCATGTTTTACCCCTTTTCTTCCAACCTTACTGATAGTAACCTTGAAATACCTGATTCTTCCATAGTGATACCATGAAGAACATCAGCTGCTTCCATTATTCCTTTTCGATGAGTAATAATAATAAATTGTGTTTTCTTTGCATAGTCGGCAAGAAAAGCAGAAAAACGATCGATGTTAGCCTCATCAAGTGCTGCGTCTATTTCATCCAAGATGCAAAACGGTGCCGGCTGATAAGATAATAGCGCAAAGAGCAAAGCAATTACAGTTAGTGCTCTTTCACCACCTGACAACAAAAACAGACTCTGCAATTTTTTCCCAGGTGGCTGCACAATTATTTCAATGCCAGAATCCAGAATATTATCAGGATTCTGCAGTTCAAGGCTTGCCATACCACCGCCAAATAAATTCTTATATGTCTCAGCAAAATGAGCATTTATTTTTGTTAAAGACTCTTTGAATCTTCTGGACATATTGGCATTAATATCATTTATTACTTCTTCAAGTCTTTCTTTAGCTTCATACAAGTCATTATATTGAGCATTCAGAAATTCATATCGCTCACTCACCGTTTTATATTCTTCAATGGCACCAGCATTAATTGGTCCTAGTTCTTCAATTGCACGCGTCAAACCTGACTCCATTTTCTTCAATGCAGAATCAGACAAATCCAACAATAAAGTACTATCTTTTGCTTCTGCCAAAGTAATGTTATAGGTGGTTGCTATCTGCTCTAATGCGGTTTCATATTCTGTTTGCTGCTTTACTTTCTCCATTTCTGCCAAGTGTAATTTTTGTGTACTTGCAGCATATTCCTTTCTTGCCGCTTCTAATTCACCTTCAGCAATAGCAAGTTTCTCAACGATTCCTAATCTTTTATTTGTAAATTCTTCTTTGCCGCCGTTATCGTTCTTTAATTCAGCCAAAAGATCCTTTTGACGAATTGCCAGCTGTTCCTTCGTGCTTGCGCTTTGATCTACGACTTGAACCATTTTTTCATTTTCAGCGTCATTATTGGAAATTTCTAACTGCAGCCTAGCAATATCGCCATCAATTTGCTTAATTCGTTCCGATATGAGGTTCGTTCTTTCTTTGGCAGACTCCAAAGTGATGCAGGCATTTTGGTAGTGAGTCCTGATAATATTAAGTGCCCTTTGTTCTGCAGATAATTCCTGTTGCAATTTATCGACTAATTCTTTAGTTGACAAATCTTTTTCTTCAAGCTCAGCCAAAGCGGGCTTAAGATTCAAGAGTTGATTTCTTGTATTGATATAATCCTCTGAATGCTGTCTTTTCTCTTGTTCATAGAGAGCTATATTCTCTTTATGCTGTGCAATTTCAGCTGCAGCCCTTTCAAGATGGGCCGATAATTCTGCCTGTCTTACCTTGTTTTTTTGCAGCAGGGATTTAAATTCTTCAATTCTACTATTATTATGTTTAACAAGTTCTTCACAGGTTTCAATATTTTCTTGTGTAGCCAAAATTTGTCGGTTTATGTTATTAACATTTTCTTTGGCTAAAATTATCTCATTCTTTCTGGACAAGAAACCAGACTCTTTATGCCGACTGCTGCCACCTGTAATAGAACCACCAGGATTAATCAGCTCGCCCTCAAGTGTAACAATCCGCAGACGGTAATTATTTGCCTTTGCTGCCATTATTGCCGCATCCATATTCTTCGCGACCAGCACCCGACCCAACAAAAAATTGGCGACTGGCAATAAATTTTCTTCACACTGTACAAGTTCTGAGGCGACGCCGACAATACCTGGCAGCTTAACCAAAGCAGCTTCGTCATTGCGTAAAACTGTTGGTCTGATAGTGTCCAGCGGCAGAAATGTCGCACGACCATCTTTTGTTTTTTTCAAGAATTCTATAGCTTGCTTTGCTGTTGCTACATCTTTCGTCACCAAATTTTGTACGGCACCACCAAGCGCTGTTTCTATAGCTGTAACATAAGGAGCCTGCACTTGGAATAACTCTGCCACAACGCCTATAATGCCATTGCGCCAGGCGCTTTCAGATGACAAAAGTGTTTTTATACTGCGCCCAAAACCATCATACACCCTTTGCATATTTTCCAATAAGTCTACTCTAGTCTGCAAAGATGATAAGGCTTCATTTAAAGAATTACGCTTTCTTACTACTTCACCCAGCGCTCTTTGATCATCAGCATTTTTAGCAACTAATTCAGACATCTGTCCTTGATCAATGGCGATGCTGTTTGTGATGCTCTGCTGCTCATTGATAATATTTTTATGCCGCTCAGTAAGTAAATTATAAGCCTCTTCTAAATCAGCAAGTGTTTTCTTTAATTGTTCTCTTTTACGTTGCCTATTTTCTTGTTCATTTTCTAAAGAACGGATTTCATTGCGTAAATCAACTATCTGCTGCATACTTTCAAATGCCGAAGACTTGTAGTCCACAATTCTGGCATCAGTATCAGCTATTAATTTTTCTTTATTTGCCTGCTCTGCGGCATACTTATTAACAGCACTTTGAGCCGCTTGCTGCTCTGTTTCAAGTGCATCATATTTTTCAATAATATTTTTTAAATTACTCTCAATTTCGCTAAGTTGCTGCACAAGGCGTTCTCTTTGTGCTTGCAGTCTTTCCTGCGATTTCTGGCTTTGCAGTATACGTTCATTAAGTACAGCTTCCTGACCGTGTAGTTTTTCTAAAAGTGTTTCTCTTTCTGCAATACTATTTTGAAGTTCTGTAAATTCTTCATTTAATTTGTCTAGTTCAGTTTTTAGAATAAGAACAGAATTTTCCCTTAAATTAACACTGACAGTAATTTCTTCATTTCTTTTATTTAATTCAGCTATTTTTATGGCAAGTTTTTCATTGATTTCTTCAATATTTTGAAGCTTATGAACAACCTGAGTAACACGGCAAGAGCGCAATTCGTCACTCATTTTTAAATATTTTTGCGTCTTTTCTGCGCTTATTCTTAATGGTTCTATCCGGCCTTCGATTTCAGACTTAATATCATAAATTCTGGTAATATTATTAGCTGTTTCAGTTAGTCGCAGTGTCGCTTCCTTTTTACGCAGACGATATTTGGCTATACCAGCTGCCTCTTCAAATAACGCACGTCTTTCTTCAGGACGACTGTTTAAGATTTCATCAATCCGGTTCTGTCCAATTATTGACATGGAACCTCTGCCTAAACCCGTATCTGAAAAAAGGTCGACGATGTCTTTCAAGCGACAAGGTTTTTTATTGATATAATATTCGCTGTCGCCGCTACGAAAAACTCTTCTACAAACATTAATTTCATCAAAGTCAGAAGGTATCCTGTGATCACTATTATCAAAAACTAAATTTACCTCAGCCATTCCCAAAGCACGACGTTTATTTGTTCCGGCAAAAATTACATCCTCCATTTTGTTGCCGCGCAAATACTTTGCACTTTGTTCGCCAAGAACCCAACGAATAGCATCGGAAATATTGCTCTTGCCGCTTCCATTAGGACCAACAATAGCTGTGATGCCTTCTTCAAAATTAATTTCCGTTCTCTCTGCAAATGATTTAAATCCATATGTTTCGAATGCCTTTAAGCGCACAATACCACCGACCTAATCAATTCTATGTATTTGATTTTAACATGTGAAAACGAATTAAACAACTCGCCTGATTATTCGGCGGACGTGTTAAATTTGAATACTGCTTCTTGCAAAGAATCCTCAATCGATAGTTTTATCTCTTGTTTATTTATCATTCTTCGCCAAAAGTCTTCGTTGCATTTTTTAATACCCTTTAATTGAGATGTGATTTTAGAATTATGGACAATTGCAATGTCATAACCGTTGCTATCAAGTTCTTCCAACTGCTTTGCAACCCAGCATCGGTATTGAAAGGCCTTAACCATTTCTCCGAAAGAGGGATGAAATGGTCCTGCTACGATATTATCTTCTTTACATAATTCTTCATCAGCCTGCAATCCAATGCGAATGACTGCAATTCCAGTAGCGGTTAGGCGCTCATAAACATAGGAAGCTTGGGCAACTGCCTCTGACATGCTCAATGGAGAGTATATTTTTTCTTTATACATTTTTTCCAAAGGAGTATCTTTTATTACCAGAAGCGGATATATCCTTGCTACATCAGGTTTCATAAATATAACTTTTTTTACGGTATCAGCTAAGCTTTGCCACCCTTGTTTAGGAAGTCCGACCATAAGCTGTATGCCAATGCGCATATTTTTTGCTTTCAGACAGGCCACAGCCTTTTCTACGTCAGCTGCTGAATGTTCTCTTTCTGCCATTTGCAGCACATTATCATCTAGTGACTGCACCCCCAGCTCAACCAAAGTAACATGGTGGTGCTTTAATAATTCAACTATTTCAGTATCAATATAATCAGGTCTTGTAGATACCCTCACTGAGCCAATAGCTCCAAGTTCAACAAATTTGTCTGATAATGCCAACAGATCTTTTTGCAATTTCAATGGAAGGGCAGTAAACGATCCCCCATAAAAAGCTATTTCATTTTGGCTTGAAGGTTTTATCCACTGCAAATATTTAATAATTTGCTTTTCTGCGTTTAATAAAGAAGTTTCGGATTGACCGCTTATTTTTTTCTGATTACAAAAAATACATTGGTGTGGGCAACCAGCGTGCGGAATAAAAACTGGTATTATCCGTCCCATATGCATCCCCCTTTGTTATACAAAGAAAGACAGTTGGCCAGCCAACTGTCTTGAAATACTATTAAAGATTTTCGCCTAATTTTAAAAGAGCTTTCTTAGCCGCATTTTGTTCAGCTTCTTTTTTTGATTTGCCGCTGCCTTCTCCTGTTACTACCCCATTAATCAGCACAGTAGTATCGAAAACTTTATCATGGTCCGGCCCTTTAGCGCCTACCAGTTGATATACTATTTCGACTACCCCATCTTTTTGAACCATCTCTTGCAGCCTTGTCTTGAAATCCCTGCAAAGTCCATGTTTAGCTGTCATTTCAAGCTCATCTTTCATCATATCCAACAGATATTTCTGAACTCTTTCCAGCCCTTGGTCCAAATAGTATGCTCCTACAACTGATTCAAATGCATCAGCCAGAATGGAATTGCGATCACGCCCTCCGGAAAGAAGCTCGCCTCTTCCCAGCAAAATATATTTTCCCAAACCAATTTGTCTTGCATATTTAGACAAGGATGTTTCACAAACAAGATAAGCTCTAAGCTTAGTCAATTCTCCTTCATCCATTTTGGGAAATCTTTTGTACATATAAGTGCTAACGACAAGCCCCAAGACAGAATCACCCAGGAACTCAATTCGTTCACTATGTGTTGGTTTGGGAAACAATTTTGATTCATGGGCATAAGAGGTATGAGTCAGAGCGGTATTCAGCAGATATAAATCGTTCATTTCGATCTTTAGTGACCGACATAAATCTTGTAGATCTTCTTTTCGCTCTTTATTCATCCTTTTATCACTCTAATCCAAATCAATCATTATATTTTTTAAATAAAATTGTTGCATTATGGCCACCAAAGCCGAAGCTGTTGGAAATCGCAACATTTACCTCAGACTTACGGGCTACGTTTGGAACATAGTCAAGATCCAAACCTTCTTCCAAATCAGGATCTTCATAGTTAATGGTCGGAGGAATTACACCATTTTCAATGGTGAGAACAGTAGCAATAGCTTCTACGCCACCAGCTGCACCCAAAAGATGTCCCATCATGGACTTGTTTGAACTAATTGCCATTTTATAAGCATGCTCACCAAAAACTTTTTTGGCGGCAAGTGTTTCGTTCAAGTCGTTTCTGTGTGTTGAAGTGCCATGTGCATTAATGTAATCAACCTCTTCAGGTTTTACACCGGCATCAGCAACTGCATTCTGCATACAAGCAGCTGGCATTTCACCGCTCGGATCCGGAGCTGTAATATGATAAGCATCCGCTGTCATGCCATAGCCACAAATTTCTGCATAAATATGCGCTCCGCGTGCTTTTGCATGTTCTAATTCTTCAAGAACAACAACTCCAGCGCCTTCACCCATAACAAAACCTTCACGTTTTTTATCAAATGGGCAAGATGCCTTTTCAGGATGCTCGTTATTTGTAGAAAGAGCCTTCATATTGGCAAAACCAGCTACAGCAACAGGAGAAATAGCAGCTTCAGTACCACCGGCAATCATAATATCAGCATCACCATATTGAATAGTACGGAAAGCATCGCCTATACAGTTTGTACCGGTTGCACATGCCGTGACAATTGCAGTATTTGGTCCCTTGAATCCTAACGCTATAGAAATCTGACCAGCAGGCATATTTGGTATTTCCATAGGAATGAAGAATGGACTGATTTTGCTTGGTCCCTTTTCTACAAATTTAGTAGTTTGCTCCACAAAAGTCTCAATACCACCAATACCACTGCCTACACAAACGCCTGCACGCACTTGGTTAATTTTTTCAAGGTCAAGCTTTGCGTCTTCTACAGCGAGCTTTGCTGCGGCAACAGCAAAATGAGTAACGCGATCCATGCGTTTGCCTTCTTTTTTGTCCATGTAATCTGCATAGTCGAAATCTTTAACTTCGCCAGCAATCTTAACATCAACATCTGCAGGATCAAATCTGGTAATAATACCAACACCAGATTTGCCAGCTATCAAATTATTCCAGAATGTCTCTTTGCCTGTACCAATTGGCGTTACAGGGCCAACACCAGTTATTACAACTCGTCTTTTCAAAATTAATCACCTCAAGGTTATATTTTGGCTATTTCTTCTTTAAGTCTTCTAAAAATTTCTTTTACTGGCAGTATTTCCTTTATTTTCCACATATTTGCACCAGTAAAAACGAGGCCCGTTTCTACATCACCTTGCTGCGCTCTCGTCAATGCACGAATAATGCAAAACGACCTGCTGCAATGCTTAAGACAAGCATCACATTCCGTCGGTTTTGGCGCCTTACCCTCCAAAGACAATTGAGCAAAAGGATTCCTTATAGCGCGGCCTTTATATCCAACAGGGCTATCAATTTGAACAACATCATCCTTAGTCATTTTTAGATAGAATTGTTTCAATTCATCTGCCCCATTTGATTCTTCACTTGCGGCAAAACGGCTGCCCATTTGTACACCACTGGCACCAAGTTTAAGCAATTCTGCAACATCCTGACCAGTAACGGCGCCACCAGCTGCAATAACCGGTATTTTAACCGCTTTAACAATTTCAGGAAGTATTTCCTTTATAGATTGCTGTGTTCCTAAATGGCCACCGGCTTCAGTTCCTTCAGCCACTATAGCTGAAGCACCAAGCTGTTCGGCGATTTTAGCAAGCTTTACTGAGGAAACGATAGGAACGATTGCAACACCATATTCACGTCCTATCGCAAACATATCTCTTGAAAAACCGGCGCCGGCTACAATTAAATCAACCTTCTCTTCGGCAGCAGTTGTAATCAAACCTAAGAATTCACGGGCAGCAACCATAGCATTTATGCCAATGATTCCTTTACCGCCAGTCAACTCTCTGGCCAGTCTAATTTCTTTACGCAACTCATCAAATTTCATGCCGGACGCAGCAATCAAACCTATGCCACCTTCGGATGCAACTGCAGCTGCTAACCGAGCCGTAGAAAGCCTTATCGCCATTCCACCTTGTACAATAGGTACTTCGGCAACTAAATTACCGATTTTAAGCACTGGTAGTTTCAACAAATATCCCCCATTTCAGGATAACTTTTTTAAGGAAATCCCGATAAAGGGATTTCCTTAAAAAGCATTAAGATCTTATTTCTATTTGTCCAACAATTCAACCGCATCTTTGACAGTGCGGATTTTCTCTGCAACTTCGTCAGGAATTTCAACGTTAAATTCTTCTTCGAAAGCCATGATTAATTCAACGATATCCAAAGAATCTGCACCTAAATCATCAATGAAAGTTGATTCCATCTTTACTTCGTCAGCATCAACGCTCAATTGTTCAACAGTAATATCTCTTACTTTTTCGAAAGTAGTCATTCAATTCACCTCCTTCCAAAGGAAAAGCATTATAATTTTCAATTACATTACCATACCACCATCAACATTCAATGTCTGGCCGGTTATATAAGCAGCATCATCAGAAACAAGGAATAATACTGCCTTGGCAACATCAACAGGTTGACCTGCACGTTTAAGCGGAATTCCAGCCGCCATCTCTTCAATTACTTTCTCGGGTAAAATGCTGGTCATATCAGTAGCAATAAGACCAGGAGCTACAGCATTTACTGTAATTCCTCTGGAAGCAACTTCTTTTGCCACGGACTTGGTAAAACCAATGCAACCAGCTTTAGCAGCGGCATAATTTGCCTGTCCGGCATTGCCCATAATTCCGACAACCGAAGCAATATTGACAATTTTACCTGCTCTTTGTTTCATCATATATTTTAAAGCAGCTTTGGTACAGTTAAATACCCCTTTAAGGTTTGTGTTCAGAACTGCATCCCAATCTTCTTCTTTCATGCGCATTAAAAGTCCATCACGAGTAATACCTGCATTATTAACGAGGATATCACAACGTCCAAATTCAGCGACAACAGCATCAAGCATTGAAGCTGCTGCTTCAGTTTGAGAAACATCACCCTGTAATATTAAAGCTCTGCGACCCATTTTACGAATCTCAGCTGCAACTTCTTCTGCTGCTGCCGCATTTCCTGCGTAATTAACAGCAACGTCAGCGCCAGCTTCGGCCAATGTCAATGCAATGGCCCGGCCAATTCCACGGGAAGCCCCAGTAACAAAAGCTACCTTGCCTTCTATCTGCATTTTAGCGAACCTCCTTGAAATAAGCAAGCGTTTTTTCTAAACTTGCATTATCCTCAACGTTAAGAGATGTTAACTCTTTAGCAATCTTTTTATTAAATCCTGATAAAACTTTACCAGGTCCAACCTCGACGAAGCAATCAACGCCATTATTAATCATGTAGTTTACCGAGTTTTCCCACAATACAGGGCTTGCAGCCTGTTTTACAAGCAGGTTTTCAATATCTGCGGCTTTAGTAACTTCTTCCGCGGTAACATTGGCAACTACAGGTATTTTGGCATCATTAAAGGTAATTGTTTTAAATTCCTCTGCCAAGCGAACAGAAGCAGGATACATCAAGCTGCTATGAAAAGGAGCGCTTACTGGTAAAAGAACGGCACGTTTAGCACCAACAGCTTTTAATTCTTCAACAGCTTTATCTACCGCAGCGGCGGCACCAGCGATTACAACCTGTCCAGGGCAATTGAAGTTTACAGCTTGTACTTCTCTGCCTGTTTCAGCTTCAACCTTTTTACAAATAGCTACTATATCATTGCTGTCGTTCATCCCCATTACGGCAGCCATACTTCCTTCACCAACAGGAACTGCTTCCTGCATAAACTGACCGCGTTTACGTACTATTCTCACTGCATCTGAAAAGCTCAGTGCTCCGGCAATAACTAATGCAGAATATTCACCCAGGCTATGGCCTGCAGCTACATCAGGTACAATGCCGTGTTCCTTCAGAACTTCAGCTGCTGCAACACTAGCTGTTAGTATTGCAGGTTGCGTGTTAAATGTCAATCGCAATTGATCTTCAGGTCCATTAAAGCACATATCGGTTATTGAAAAGCCAAGTGCTTCATCTGCCGATTTAAATATATCACGAACAACCGAATAGTTGTCATAAAATTCTTTCATCATTCCAACTGTCTGAGACCCTTGTCCCGGAAATATAAAGGCTGTTTTACCCATTGTTAAATCCTCCCTTTTTTCCTTTATTTACTCCACTTTAAAGCAATCGAAGCCCAGGTCAGACCAGCGCCAAAACCTGCAAGTATGACAGTTTTGCCTTTTTCCAGAAGACCTTGTTCCCTGGCTTCGCAAATTGCAATAGGAATCGAAGCGGCTGACGTATTGCCATACTTGTCAACATTAACAAAAACTTTGTCCATTGATATCCCTAAACGTTTGGCAGCTGAATTAATTATACGTATGTTAGCCTGATGCGGTATCAAAAGGTCAATTTCTTCTGTGTTTAATCCAGCTTTTTTCATGGCGTTCTCTGCTGTACGTCCCATTATTTTTACAGCAAACTTGAAAACTTCGCTGCCATCCATATGAATAAAATGCTCGCCAGCATCAACCGTTTCATGGGAAGCAGGTTTACGAGACCCTCCTGCAGGCTGCGATAAAAATTGTCCACCAGAGCCATCAGCACCCATATCAATGCTCAAAATACCATAACCATCTTCAACCTGACCGACAACCGCTGCACCAGCGCCATCACCAAACAATACACAAGTATTGCGGTCTTGCCAATTCATGATACGGGAAAGAGTTTCAGCGCCAACGACCAGGATATGCTTGTACAAACCACTTACTATCATCGTATTTGCAACTGCCAATGCATAAACAAAACCTGAGCACCCTGCGGATAAATCAAAAGCTGCGGCGTTTTTTGCACCAATTTTGTCTTGTAATAAGCAAGCTGTAGATGGAAATTTAGTATCAGGAGATTCGGTGGCAACAATTACGCATTCGATATCTTTGCCATCTATTCCTGCATCTTTCAAGGCTCTCTCGGCAGCAATAAATGCCAAGTCAGACGTTGCCTGCTCAGGTGCTGCTATGTGGCGTGATTTGATACCTGTTCTTTCAACAATCCAGTCATTATTAGTATCAACCATTTTTTCCAAATCATAATTTGTCAGAACCTTATCCGGAAGATAATGGCCCATGCCTAAAATTCCAGCAAATATCTTTTCCATTGTTATTCATTCCCTTTTCTTTTATTTATGATACTTTCTCCGATATGTCTTACGACATCCTTCTCAGCAAAATCAATTGCCACACCTACAGCGTTTTTTATAGCTTTGGCTTTCGAGCTGCCATGACAAATGATAAAAGGAGCTTTTACGCCCAAGAGTAATGCACCACCATATTCCGCCGGGTCAATGGTCTTCTTCATTTTTCTTAGTGCCGGCTTAATCAACATAGCACCAAATTTAGCCATAATGCCGCTTTCCATGATAGTGCGTTTCATTATTGTCATTATTGCAGTTGCCAGACCTTCTGCAACTTTCAATACAACATTTCCCACAAAACCATCACATACCACAACATCAACAGTGCCTTTGTTAATATCGCGGCCTTCGACATTGCCAATAAAGTTAATGTGTTCTTCATTTTTTAGCAAAGGATAGGTAGCAAGAGCCTGCTCATTGCCTTTAGTATCCTCTTCACCAATGTTTAGTAAACCAACCCGTGGGTTCTTTATCTTAAGAATAGACTCTGCATAGATAGAACCCATTATTGCATTCTGAACAAGGTGCTGCGGTTTTGCGTCAACCTTTGCACCAGAGTCCAATACAACAGTCGTACCGGTAATGCTAGGAATAGGCGTAGCGATAGCAGGCCTTTCGATACCTTTAATACGGCCCAGGCCAAAAAGAGCCGCTGCAACGGCAGCGCCGGTACTGCCGGCAGAAACAAGAGCATCACAAACGCGTGTGTGCAAAAGTCTTGTAGCTACTACTATTGATGCATCCGACTTCGCCTTAACACTGAGACCTGGATGGTCGCTCATCTCAATTACTTCACTGGCATGTTCTATCTTAATTCTTTCGTTCTTATCTTCCTTGTACTTTTTCAACACAGTTTCAATTTTTGTTCTGTCGCCTACAAGATAAACATCACAATTATATTGCTTTACTGCTTGAATTGCTCCTAAAATAATTTCTTCCGGACCATAGTCCGTTCCCATGACGTCAACAGCTATCTTCATGCTAAACAATCCTTTCATTCGGCAGAGAAACAACAATGAATTTTGCTCTGAATACTTCCTGGCTATTATTACGTATTTTTACCCAAATGAAGTATTTTTTGTCCTCTTTACGTATTACTTCCGCCTTAGCAATCAGATTTGCGCCCGCATAGATAGGTACCTTGTACTTAACATTGCCAACACCAGTCAGAGCCGCGGGAGCATCTACAACAGCCAAGGCCAAAGTATTAGCTTGAGCAAACATAAAATGACCACGAGCAATACCTGTTTTTGCCATGACCATATCAGGTGTGACGTTCATCATTGAAATCCCGCTTTTACCTAATTCTAAATCAAGAAGGTCGCCAACTATATCCTTGCTTGATATTGCTTGCAACTTATTCTGTGCATTTTCAGCCATTTGCCGCGTCCGTTCCCTTAATTCAGGAATACCCTTACCGAGGCGATCCAACCTTATAGTCTGGATGCTTACTTTCAGGGTCTGCGCAAGCTGCTCGTCAGTTAAAAATGGATTCTTTTCCAATTCTTTTAACAAACGCTGCTGTCTTATTTGTTTTTTTGAAATATTCATAACATCACCTGATTTTAGCACCAAGTCTTAATATCTGTTCGTATTATATTAAAAAACAATGCAAAAATCAATATGGCAGTGTGACAAAATTGTAAAAAATAGGTTAAATGTCTTTATATTTGCAGAATAAAATAATAAAACCGAGGTGCATGCACCTCGGTTTTATTATTTCTCTTCCATCGCAACGACTTGTTTACCGTTATAATAACCACATTCCGGGCAAACTCGATGCGGCATTTTCTTTTCATGACATTGCGGGCACTCAACTAAGCCAGGAACTTCCAGTTTCCAGTTAGCGCGACGAGAATCGCGACGAGCTTTAGACATTTTACGCTTTGGTACTGCCATTATTGATACACCTCCTCAAGCGAATTACAATAATTACTTTTTAAACAACTGTTTCAATGCCGCTAATCTCGGATCGACCGTGTCAGTATCACAATCACAAGATTCAACATTTCTGTCGACTCCACAAACAGGACACAAACCTCGGCATTCTTCTTTGCACAAAACCTGCAAAGGTTCTGCAACAAGCAATCCCTCGCGAACTGCTTCTGTGATATCAACCACGTCGAATTCATAGGAGAATGCGTCATCATCAATATTTTCGGCATCTACAGGGAAGAACTTCTCCAGAATTTTCGTTTCAACGTCAGATACGAATGTTTTCAAACAACGAGCACATTCGCGTTCAACCTTGGTATGTATAGCAGCTTTTAAAAGCAATACATCCCCAGCGTTGGAAATTTCACCGTCAACGAAGATAGGACCACGGACTGCCAGGTCTTCTTCAGATAAGTTTAATTCCTTGGCGTCAACTTGAAAATGAAAATCTGTTTTCCCAACCAGTCTTTTTTTGATTTCGGCTACGTTTAACTTAATCATAATCCACCAATCGTTACAATTATATAGGCAAGGTATTTCTTTGTCAAGAAAAACCATAAGAAACCTATAATTTGATAATCCTTTTACATATATTAAATGTGTCTCTGGCAATAACCAGTTCTTCATTTGTTGGTATTACAAAAATCTTTACATTTGCTCTCTTCACACTGATTTCTTGTGCTTTACCTCTGACTTTGTTACGTTCAGGGTCAATACGGGTACCAAGATATTCCAAACCATTGCATATCTTATCACGCATAAATGGTGAATTCTCCCCAACGCCGGCCGTGAAAACAATAGCGTCTACACCACCCATCGCCGCAACATAACCGCCGATGTATTTTTTTACTTTATAAGCAAACAGGTCTATTGCCAGCTGTGAACGCTCATCACCACGATTGGCAGCACTTTCCAAATCACGGAAATCGCTCGACAAACCAGAAATACCAAGAATGCCGCTGCGCCTATTAAGATAATCATCGATCTGAGGAGCAGTCATATTTTCCTTTTCCATAAGGAAAGGTATTATAGCCGGATCAATTTCGCCTGAACGTGTGCCCATAATTAGGCCTTCAAGAGGGGTATAGCCCATGCTGGTATCTATTGATTTACCATATTTTATGGCAGTTATACTAGCTCCGTTACCAAGATGGCAGGTAATTATACGTAAATCCGTCATGTGTTCCTGCATCATGGAAGCAGCGACTTGTGCAACATATTTATGCGATGTGCCATGAAATCCATAACGACGAAGTCCATATTTAACATATAATTCATAAGGTAAACCATAGAGGTAGGCTACTTTTGGCAAAGTTTGGTGAAAAGCGGTATCAAAAACAGCGACTTGCGGTGTTGTAGGCATTATTTCCATACAAGCATTAATTCCATGCAAATTGGGCGGATTATGTAAAGGAGCTATTTCTGCGCAAGCTTCGATGCCTTTGAGAACATCCTGTGTAATAAGAACAGAATCCGCGAATCTTTCCCCTCCATGAACAACACGGTGACCAACTGCATCAATATCAGACATGTCTTTAATAACCCCATACTCAGGATTTACCAGCGCACTGATGATCATCTTAATACCTACAGCATGGTCAGGAATGTCTTCCGGCAAATCAACAGTGTACTTTCCGGTTGGAGTATGCTTCAGCAGCGAACCCTCCATGCCGATACGTTCAACCATACCTTTTGCCAGAACGGTCTCATTTTCCATATTAATTAACTGATATTTTATTGACGAACTACCACAATTAACTACAAAAATTTTCACTGTCGCACCTTCTTTGTCCGGCATTCGGAATTATTATGATATTTTTGTTCCTAATAATAGTACAAAATAAAGGGATACTGTGATAAAATAGTTTACACTATTTTAAATAAATAATCTACAAAAATTATCAGATTAATTAATTTTTTCAAAGGACACAAATATGACTAACAAACATTGTATAGGAATAGTCGCAGAATACAATCCGTTTCATAACGGTCATGCCTATCATCTGTCTGAAACCAAAAAGGTGGTTGGTGATGCGCCGGTAATCGCGGTTATGAGTGGCAATTTTGTTCAGCGGGGTATCCCTGCTTTAACTGACAAATGGTCACGAGCAGCAATAGCAACAAGAAACGGAGTTGACCTGGTGCTGGAATTGCCAACCATTTTTGCCTGTCGTAGTGCTGAACACTTCGCTCGCGGCGCAGTAAAAACTCTTGACGGTGCTGGTTGCGTAACACACTTGTCATTCGGCTGTGAAACATCAGACATCGGCTTGCTTGAGCAGGCTGCACAAATTGCCGCAAAGAATATTGCCGGCACCCGCCTAGAGCTCTCGAAAGGGCTATCATATGCAGCGGCTATCGGCAGTGCTTTGTCCAAAGACAATCCTGAGCTAGCAAAGGTTGTCGAGCAGCCAAACAATATACTGGCCATAGAATACCTTAAACAACTTAATACTTTAAAAACGAAATTGATACCTGTACCAATCAGCAGAATTTCAGCTATGTACAATGACAAAGAAATCACAGGCAATATTGCCAGTGCAACAGCCATACGTCATGAATTCGTTGAAAATGGGCTGACTACCAGCATCGCTAATGCAGTTCCACCCTCAACTTTTTCAAACCTTTGGCAATTAAATGCCGAAGAACGTTTAGGTCATAAACAGGAATATCTTGATTTGCTATTATCATTTTTATTAAAACAAATATCACCTGAATATATTGCAAAATGCTGTGAATGTTCAGAAGGTCTGGAAAACAAAATAGCCAAAGCCGCGAATGCTACCAGTTGGTCTGAAGCCGTGGCAATGATAAAAAGCAAACGCTATCCCGAAACAAGAATAAATCGTTTGCTTCTACAAATACTGCTTTCATCACACGAAATAAAATTTAAAAACGCAATGAGCGAAAATCCATCTTATTTGAGAGTGCTGGCATTTAATGATCGAGGACGTCAACTTTTGAAAAAAATGCGAAGTACAGCTACCTTACCAATTATTACCAAATTAGGCAGAAATGTCATGGCTGATGAAGGACAAAACAATAAGAATTTTATGTCCTCATTAAAAATAGATCTTTCTGCTACCACTTTATTCAGCCTTCTGCAAGGGAACTCTATGTCTTATCCTGCAGACTATAAAACTTCACCCTATTATTTATCAGAATAATTATCCAAAACATCAAGCAGATTTGGCAAAATATCCCAAGCTGCGTCCCTTCCTACCTGATAACACTCTTCTATCTTCTTAAAATCAGTTACAGCACAGGAACTAAGTTCTGGCTGGATCAAAATATCGCAATCCTTAATGAGTCGCTGATAACTAAATAAACCTTTTTCCATTATATCAAGTGATCTTAATATGACATCAAAGACAGTTTTAACTTCGCCGATAGAACTGACAGCTGCCAAATCAACAGCCAAAACAACATCAGCCCCCATTTCTCTGGCTACGCTTACAGGAGTTGGGTTAACTATTGCACCATCTACCAACTGTCGTCCATCCCACTCATAAGGCACAAAAATACCAGGAACAGCAACGCTCGCGCAAACAGCAGCGGCAGAATTACCGTCACGGAAAACATGTTCACAACCTGTTGCAAGATCTGTTGCAACAGCGGCAAAAGGTTTGGCCAATTCTTCAATTTTCCTACCTTTGGTAAGCATAGTAACTATTTTATATATATTTTCCGTACCGATAAAACCTTTTTTATGAACGACAAACTCAAGCCACGAACCACGTCCCAGGCCCTTTGCCAACTTCATTATGGTATCAGAATCATAGCCGGCACAGATAAGTATGCCAATTAAGCTGCCAATGCTGCAGCCAGCCACAAGGTCAACCTCAATACCATTTTCTTCCAAAACACTGAGTACGCCAACATGAGCCAGACCACGCAACCCGCCGGAGCCTAAAACCAAACCAAGTTTAGGTTTTCTACTCATTCTTCCTCCTGCTCGGCACTCCTCTGTTGATTAGCTCTTAATGGAGCTCTGTTTTCTTGAACAATTTCCAATGTTTTTTTCAAACTATCCTCCAGATAATCAAAAACATCGGTTGCATAGCTTAGAGATTCTCTGTGCATTTTTTCTGCATAAGCGTCTGCTGCTGCGCGCATGTCATTATCATACTGTTTAGTATCATTAAGAATATTCTGCGCCTTCTCTTCGGCCATTTTTACAACTTCTTCGTTACGAACAAGTCTTTCGGCTTCTGATTTCGCCAGTTCAACAATTCTTTCAGCTTCTGTCTTAGCTTGTTCAACAATGCGGTCAGCCTCTGCCCGTGAATTCTTGATAATATTCATCTGTTCATCAAGTAAGTCATGAGCCTTTTTGACTTCTAAAGGAACTGCTTCACGCAATCTGTCCATAACCAATGACAAGTCGCCTTCCTCAATAATAATCTTCTCCGAAAACGGAAGATGTGAAGCTTCTAAAATAAGACTTTCCATTTCATCTAATATTTTGTCCAATTCCATGCTCATCATCTCTCTCTCAATACTTATAAATATGATTTCTTTTTTATATAACTTTTTATTTGAGTTTCAATGCTTTCAGGTACCAAACCGGAGATATTTCCACCGAAAACTGCCAGTTCCCTGACACCGGAAGAACTCAGGAAAGAATATTGTGCATTTGTCATAATAAAAACTGTTTCAAGCTCATGATCAATTTTTTTTATCAACAAGGCTCTTTGAAATTCATATTCAAAATCAGAGAAGGCTCTCAATCCTCTGACGATGAATTTTGTGTTTTCCTGTTTGCAATACTCATTCAATAGTCCGGAAAAACAGGTAACTCTAGCATTAGTAATATGCTTTGTGGCTTCTTCCAGCATAGCCACCCTTTCGTCCATAGTGAACATACCCTTTGCCTTGCCAGGATTATTGAAAACACTTATGATAATCTCATCAAACATAAGACTGGCACGTTCGAATATATCGATGTGTCCATTGGTTACCGGATCGAAGCTCCCCGGGCAAATTGCTCTTCGCACTTTGCACCTCCTATTTTTTAGCCAGCGTCAAGTCCTTACGGCAATTATTTACTAACTTACATTGTAACTTATTAAGCTTGAATATGCCACAATTATAACAAAAATAGTTACCTACTTACAACGTAAAAAGGAAATAAGTGTTTCTCCGTACCTTTCACAGCGTATAACTTCAAGTTTTGTAGGTAATTCTGGTAAACTTTCATGCTGTGAATGTTCCACTATCAGATATCCTCCGGGTATAACCAGGTCATATTTTGCTACCATTTGGATAATTTGAGCTGGCAGGCCTTTATTATACGGTGGATCGCAAAAAATGAAATCAAATTTTTCTCCCCTAGCGGCTAAATCAGCAATCACCTTTACCGCATTCCCTTTAATAACTGTTGTCATATCTTCAGCCTTCGCTTTAGTAATATTGCTGCGAACAAGCTGCAGACTAGCATGACTTTCATCAACAAAAACAACTTTTTCCGCACCTCGGCTCCAGGCTTCCAAGCCAAGATTCCCTGTACCAGCGAACAAATCCAAAACATGCGTGCCAACTATTTTTGTCCCTATAATACTAAAAAGTGATTCCTTAACCCGATCACTAGTTGGCCTGACATCCATATTCTTTGGGGTGGTAAGTTTCAATCCCCGTGCTTTTCCTGTTATAATCCTCATTCAAAAATCCTCACGATTGTAATATAATTAAATGGTTAAGCGTCTAAAATCAAATTATTCCAAGGAGATTAACGTGATAAAGAAATTATGCCTTTATATTATCGCATTTTCTTTGCTAGCAATTTTAATCATTTACGAAAATAAGCCGCCAAAACTAGATAAGGTAGATTTGCCTTCAATTCCTACCGAACAAACGATTGTTGTGCTGCCATTGGACGGAAGACCGCCATGTACTAAATTTGTTTCAGATTTAGGCCTTTTGGCATCTGTCAAAGTAATTCTACCGCCAAACGTCCTACTTGGCAACTACACAGAACCTGCCCAAAGAAATGCACTAGTAAATTGGCTTAATGAAAATATTGAAAATGCTGATTCGGCAATCATTTCCTCAGACCTTTTAATACACGGCGGCTTAGTAGGCTCACGTATTCCAATCGGAACATTTGATGATGAAAATGCCTTTCTAAACTATTTGGAACTCCTGCATAAAAATAATTACGACAAAAGTATTTATGTTTATTCAATTATTCCACGTCTCCTAATTGCCGACCAGCTTATCCCTGACTCCTGGTGGCAATGGCATCTGATGCGTTGGGCTGCGCTGCAGGACATCCAAGATACTTTTGGCGACCCTTTAAGTTTTAAGGAATTACAACGTTTTGTAGATGAAATACCGCCGGAAATCATTGATAAATACACAGCCCTTTATCGCAATAACAACAATTTCAACCACAAACTTCTTGATACAGCGATCAAAAATAACATTGGCATGCTTATAATAGGTCAAGACGACGGGCAGCCGTTCGGCTTGCCAAACCGTAATCGCAATCGTGCTCTTTTCTATCTTGAACATAATAACCTTCTTACAAAATACCATACAACGCGAGGAGCTGACGAGCTTGGCTGTTTAGTGCTTGCGGCTGATCGCAACCAGAAATGGCAATATTCACCAAAAATCTTTGTAGAATACTCTTCACCTCGTGTTGCTGATATTATTATGCCTTTCATGTCATGCAGCGTTGGTGAAACAGTTAATGAAAAAATAGCGATTATTGGCGGCAAACCTGTTGATGACCCCTTGCAAGCGGACTTCATACTTTATGTCCATTGTGGTAATGATACAACAGCAGATCTTCAAAAAACAGCTAGTCATCTAAAAGATTTGATAATTGGAAAAACTCCGGTTGCTTTAGTAGATCTTTCTGCAAATTATGACATTAAAGAAACTATCTTTCCACATCTTATTAATAATAATACCCCATTAGTCCGTTTAGCTGCCTTTGCCGGTTGGAACACAGTAAGCAATTCGGTCGGTACTGCTGTAGCACAAGCCAGTATCTTTACTGGGCAGAAGAAACGTCTTCCTGAACGAGATCTGCCTTCCTTATATGCCTTGAACCTGCAATTCAATCTGGATCGCTTTTTTGACGATTGGGTGTATCAAAAGGCCATGCATTATAAACTTGCAAAATTACTTAAGATACGTGAGATTGATCCATATGCCCTCGACTACGATACAATTAAAGTAAGCAAGTTTATCAAAAACGAAATACAGGTTTATAAAAACACGCTATTTTACGATAACCTTTGTCGCTATCCTTTCTACAGCGATGATGCAAATGATTATTATCTATCTTCTATTGACATTGATATTACTTTGCCTTGGGAAAGAATTTTCGAGGTTAGTTTATCAACCAAAGCAACTTTCGGAACACGCTCCAAGCCTAACTAAATGCAAATAATAATCCTAAAACTTATTTGACAAACAAAGTGCAATCTTATATAATGTAAACGTTGTAACGGGGCGTAGCGCAGTTTGGTAGCGCGCTTGGTTCGGGACTAAGAGGCCGCAGGTTCGAATCCTGTCGCCCCGACCATGAAAATTGAAGACTCTCGATAATTTCGGGAGTCTTTTTTCATATACAAAATAAGTTTTTTGTCTTCAATTCTCAAATTATGAAATTGCTAAAAAAGTGTCTGGATCACTTAAATGATCCAGACACTTTTTGGTTCATTAACCCATTGCAACTACGCGAACATTGTCAACTTCAAAAGCTTCCATGATAGCTGTAACACAATCACGTTCGATATTGGTACGATGCAGCTCATTATCAGCAATTAGCATGATTGCCTTGCCACTTTTATTGATATTATGTACTGAGCTTATGTACTTTTTGAATTTATCAGGTCCAAGCAAATCACGCAGCTTGCCCAAACCTTCCATCAAGTAAGGTTTCTCTTTGGACATTCTTTCTTCCAGTGGTGTAAACGGTATGGTAACAACCCTTGTATCAGTTGCCACAACAAACTTTTCTTCATTTTCTCCTGGAACAACCAAGTCATCTCTCATTATATTTCCTCCTGCATTTATCTAAGATATTTATAATTAATGTCAAAATAATTATAAAGTAACCTTCTAATAGAGTCAAGTTAAGAAGGATTATTGATAATTTCACCGAAATAAAGAAATGAGTAAATAAATGGAAGGAGTGTAACTATGTCTTTTCTAAAAGATTTTAAGAATTTTGCAATGCGCGGCAATGTAGTAGATCTTGCAGTTGGCGTAATTATCGGCGGTGCTTTTGGTAAAATCGTATCATCGCTGGTAACTAATATTATAATGCCACCAGTAGGGCTTTTACTTGGCGGCATTGATTTTAAAGAACTATTTATCAATCTTTCAAACAAACCTGTTGCCTCCATTGCCGAGGCAGAAGCAGCCAAAGTACCCGTAATTGCTTACGGGTTATTTATCAACGCTGTTGTAGATTTTTTAATAGTAGCATTTTGTATTTTTGTTTTGATTCAACAAATGAATCGTTTACTGCCAGCCCCTCCACCTGCTCCGCCTGAAAGAAAATGTCCCTTCTGTTTCGGCACTATTGATGAAAAAGCGACACGTTGCCCCCATTGTACATCACATTTAACGTAAGAACATGCTTGACATTAAACCGCAAAATTGATATATTCGTATACAGTTAAATACAAAGCCATGACCAAGAAAAGTAGGTACTGTCTGTTACTGTAGAGAGACGCGGGCCGGTGAAACGCGTTGTACAGAGTTACTGAATACACTTGCGAGCTGTCAGTCGAAATAGTAGTAGGCCTGACCGGATAACTCCGTTATAAGTTTTTAAGTGGTTCCTTTTTGAGGAACAATCAGGGTGGTACCGCGGGTTTACTCGTCCCTTTCCATTTTCATGGAAAGGGATTTTTTTATTGTCTTTTAGATAAATTTTTTATTAAATTATTTTAGGAGGTTTTTTAATGTCAGTTTATGATTTATTGCAGGAACGCGGTTTTTTAAAACAGTTATCTCACGAAGAAGAAATTAAAGAATTACTGGAAAAAGAAAAAATTACTTTCTATATTGGCTTTGACCCTACAGCAGACAGCCTTCACGTCGGTCACTTTATAGCTCTTATGCTAATGGCTCATATGCAGCGTGCCGGTCATCGTCCGATTTGTCTTCTCGGCGGTGGCACAGGCATGGTCGGCGACCCCAGCGGCAAAGATGAAATGCGCAAAATGCTTACACCTGAATTTATTAATCACAATATTGCCTGCTTCAAAAAACAAATGTCTCGTTTCATCGATTTTTCAGATAACAAAGCCATTATGGTAAACAACGCTGATTGGCTTCTTAACCTAAACTATGTCGATTTGCTGCGGGAAGTCGGCGTACACTTTTCAGTAAACCGCATGTTGACAGCTGAATGTTTCAAAAAACGTCTGGAAAAAGGCTTATCCTTTTTTGAATTTAACTATATGATCATGCAAGCCTACGACTTTTTAACACTAAATCGAGAATATGGCTGTATAATGCAATTAGGCGGCGATGACCAATGGTCGAATATGCTGGCAGGCGTAGAACTTATTCGTCGCAAAGAACATAAACCAGCTTATTGCATGACATGCAAACTTCTTACCACCAGCGAAGGGGTCAAAATGGGTAAAACCGTTGGCGGTGCGCTTTGGCTTGATCCAGAAAAAACAACTCCTTACGATTTTTATCAATACTGGCGTAATGTCAACGATGCCGATGTAGAAAACTGTCTGGCACTTCTCACCTTCCTGCCTATGGAAGAAGTTCATCGTCTTGGCGCTTTGGAAGGATCTGAAATTAACAAAGCAAAAGTCGTTTTGGCTTATGAAGTCACTAAGCTTATTCACGGTGAGGAAGAAGCATTAAAGGCTAAGGCTGCGGCTGAAGCTCTCTTCGGTGATGGTTCCAATATGGAAGATGTCCCAACAATAAACGTAGAACCAAACGCAATTGGCGCCAAACTAATTGATATCCTTGCTTCAAACGGTGTTTTTGCTAGTAAAAGTGAAGGGCGTCGTCTGGTTGCTCAAGGTGGTCTTTATCTTGACGATACAAAAATTAGTGATGTCGATGCCGAATTAACTGCCGACTTATTTAATGCTGATAAAAGCATTCTTATCCGTAAAGGGAAAAAGAAATATTATCGTTTGATCATGGCATAGTTGCCGAAAGATAATAAATAAGGGTTGCCCATTTTTTGGGCAACCCTTATTTATTATCACTTACAAGATTAATTATAACCTCTGTAGCCTTAAGCATTGATTGCAGTGGAATATATTCGTACACACCATGAAAATTGTGTCCGCCGGTAAAAATATTAGGGCACAACAGACCAACCTCTGATAATCTTGCCCCATCCGTTCCCCCACGTACAGGGATAATTATTGGTTTTACACAGCTTTTTTCCATAGCTCTCACGGCCCTATCGACAATGTAATATGAATTTTCGAAAAAACTTTTCATATTAACATAAACATCTTTTAACTCACATTTGATCGTGTCATGACCATACTTCTGGTTCATGAAGTCAACAAGCCCAAGAACAATATTTTTCTTTTTTTCTAATAATTTCGCGTTATGATCACGAATAATCATCTGCATAACAACTTCGTCAGTATTGCCTTTAATTTTGGTTATATGAAAAAATCCTTCATAGCCATCAGTATATTCAGGGCGTTCGCCAACAGGCAATTCATTTTGCCATTCTGCCGCCAAAGTTATGGCATTGATCATTTTCCCTTTAGCAGAACCTGGATGAACACCACGTCCTTTAATAAATATTTTCGCATCACAAGCATTAAAAGTCTCGTAATTTAGTTCACCAAGCTGTCCACCATCGATAGTATAGGCAAAATCCGCGCCAAACTTATTTAGTGGGAAAAAGTCTGTGCCATGTCCAACTTCTTCGTCAGGGGTAAAAGCAATTTTAACAGCACCATGTTTTAATTCCGGATGTGCGATAAGATATTCACATGCGGATACTATTTCGCATATACCTGCCTTGTCATCAGCGCCTAACAAAGTCTTACCGTCAGTAGTTACTATGTCTTGCCCTATGTAATTCAAAAGCTCTGGAAACGTCTTGGGTGATAAAAATATCTCTTTTTCACTGTCCAAAACAATTCTTTCACCTTGATAAGATGTATGCAGCCGTGGTTTGACATTCGCGCCGCTTGCTTCGCCGGAAGTGTCCATGTGTGCTATCAAACCAATAGCAGGAGAACTCCCATCATCATTGGCGCGCAATGTTGCTAACAAATAACCATTTTCATCAAGCGAAACATCACTCAAGCCAATAATATTTAATTCTTCTTCAAGAAACTTAGCAAATACCAGTTGTTTTTCACTGCTGGGAAACGTTTTTGCCTCATCCATTGATGTAGTTTCAAACTCAGTATAACTTATAAAACGTTTTAATAATTTATCCTTATCCAGCATTATAACGCTCCCAATACAGTAAAATTTTATCAAGCTTTACCGTGAAGGTAGTCAAGCAGCTGACGGGCAACTCTGCCATTTCTGCCTGTATGGCTCATTTCCCACTTAACAGCTTCTGCTCTCAGGTCCTTAGACGAAATCTTAAGTTTTTCATCTTTTGCCATCTTTTCCAATAACGCAAAGTACTCTGCCTGATCCATCGAATCATAAAACAACTTTATGCCAAAACGATCAGATAATGATACTTTCTCATTGATACTATCACGTCCATGCAGTTCATTCATGTTCTGATCTTGCCATACCTCTTTAATTATGTTTCTACGATTAGAAGAAGCATAAAACAAGACATTATCAGGTTTTACTTCAAGGCCGCCATCAAGAATAGATTTTAAAACTTTATATTCCACCTCGAACTCCTCAAATGATAAATCATCCAAAACAATTACAAATTTCTTCCCCCATTTGCTGAGTTCTTGCATTACTTTCGGTAGCTGCACAAAATTATCTCGGCTAACCTGAACCATGCGCAAACCATCTTCATAAAAATGATTGCCTATTGCCTTGATTGAAGATGATTTGCCGGTACCACGATCACCAAAAAGCAAAATATTATTAGCCGGCTTATTTTTTATAAATGCTTCTGTATTTTTAATCAGTTCCTGTTTCTGTCTTTCATAGCCATAGATTTTATCAAAAGTCATATCCGAATAATTGTTTATGCCGGTGAGCCTCTCTTTTTCTCCATCCCAATTAAACGCCACAAAATCAGCCATGATGCCATAACCATATTTCTCATAATATTGGCACAAGGCTTTTGTAGCAATTTTGGCATCATCATCCTCACCATAATTAAAAAAACATTTTTCTAATATTTTACGTCCTGCCAGTGGCCTTATGTTTGACGGGATATAGTTACCAAGCAGTTCATGGTTTTTAAAACGTTGAAAAACTTCTGCAAGAAAATCCCTTAAAATTATTATGTCACCGGCTACAGCTTTAATCAAGCCTTCACCAATAGCTCCATTATTCTTTTCCGCTATGCAACAAAAAACATTTTTTTGATGACTGATCGCATGCATTATATATTCAACAGGAATAATTCCCATCAAGCCATAGTCTTCAGCCTTTTCGATGAGTTCACCATATAAATCAGGGTTGGAAACCTCTTTGGGCTTTCTAAGCGCAACGATGACAGGATCGATAAGCAAGTTGCGAAAAATTAAGAGGTTGTTGAGATTGACATAACAATTCATTTGTTTTCATCTCCGCTCGTTAAATTATCTAACATATCACTAATAGTGATTTTAAAAACGGGGTGTATAACATCACCGGCGATTTCAGCCAGCGGCGCCAAAACAAAAAATCTGTTCTGCATATCAGGATGAGGCAAAATAAGTTCATTATCCGTGACAACCAAATTGTCATACAACAATAGGTCAAGGTCAATGTTGCGCTCACCCCAGTGTCTTTTTCGTACTCTCCCCATCTTTAGCTCAATAGCAAGCAACAATCTTAATAAATCATGTGCTGCAAGCTCGGCTTCGATCTTTGCTGCGGCATTAATAAAAAAAGGCTGGTCCGTCACTCCATAAGGCTCAGTTTCCAAAAGTGAAGAAACAGCCAATACTTTCAAACCAGATTGTTCCATATAATTTAAAGCCGCAATAATATTTTGTTTTCGTTCTCCCAGATTGCTACCCAACGCGATATAGGCTATTGACATTTTAAAATAGCCTCCAACATACGAATAGCCTGTATATTTTCCTTTACATCATGAACTCGAACCATATTGGCACCAGCATAAACCGCTTGACAACTGGTTGCTATAGTTCCAGCCAAGCGTGCTTCCGGTGGAATGTCACCAAGCACTTTGCCAATTGTTGATTTGCGGGAAGCAGCAAGCAATACTGGATATTCAGAGCATGTCATTGCACTTAATCCCTGCATTAATTTTAAATTCTGCTCTGTATTCTTAGCGAAACCAATTCCTGGATCCAGAATTATTTTTTCTTTAGGGAAATCATGCCCCCGGAGGAATTCAGCACGTTCATTCAAATATTTGGTTACTTCTTCAACAACATTAACATACTGGGTGTTTTGCTGCATATTTTTAGGTGTTCCGCGCATATGCATTAAAATGACCGGAGCATTATTTTTAACAATAACATCAATCATTTTTTCATCATATTCCATAGCACTGATATCATTTATAATATCTGCCCCGGATGAAAGAGCGGCCTTAGCTGTTTCTGCATGATAAGTATCAATAGAAAGAATACTTTGCGGATATTCTTTGCGCAAAGCTTGGACAACCGGCACTATTCTTGCAATTTCTTCCTGAGGATTAATGCTTTCGGAACCTGGTCTTGTTGATTCGCCGCCAATATCAAGTATCTCCGCACCTTCGCTCAGCATTTGTCCGGCACGATTAATGACTTCATCAAGACTGCCTACTCTTGAGCCAGCATAGAAAGAATCAGGCGTTATATTTAAAATGCCCATTACAACAACATGGTCATATTCCAAAATACGGTTATCAGCCAATATTGTTTTTAGAGGAGCATTTTCTAAAAAGGACTGCAACTCTTCCCGAATTTTTGGCAAGCCAAAATAAGGCATCATAGCCATCTTTTGCAACAAAAGCCGATAATGTTTTTTTGTACCCAAAAGTAAAATATCGCTGTGATCCTGTGCACAAACCACACACCCGGCGTGAATAGCACAGTCACCTCCGCTGGCAAGCATTTCTTGCTTAATTATATTAGCAGCCGGTGTACGAACTTTAAGAATCTTCAAAGGCAAAATAGCTGACTTATTCATGAAAGTCTCTACACTTGCCGGATGTACACCAATATTTTTAAGTTCATATCTTAAATTACAGCTTGTAATTGGCAAAATCATACTGGGTTCACCTTCCACCCTTTTTCAACACACGCGAAGGCGTTATGATTGTGGATACTCTCGATACTCTCAACCGTGGCTCTATACCATTTTATTCTTCTGTCACCTTCAAGCTGAAGAGCAATTTCTCTGACTGCATCTTCCACAAATCGTGGATTTTCATAAGCATGCTCAGTGACATATTTTTCATCCGGTCGCTTCAAAAGAGAATATATCGGTGAACTGGCTCCAGCTTCAGCCATTGTTACCAACTCTTCCAGCCAAACCATCTCATTGGAATTTATTTCAATTTTGGCGATAGCTCTTTGATTATGAGCGCCATAAGCACTGATTTCTCTGGAGCAAGGGCAAAGTGTATGAATCGGTATTTCCGCACAAATATAAAGTTCAAATTCCTCACATTTTTCAGCTCTAAAACGACAATTAAGGTCAAGAGGGGCTTTTTGCTTTGTTATTGGCGCTTCTTTTTGAATAAAATATACGAATTCAAGCTCCAGCATTGCCTTCTCTGCTTGCAGTTTCTCCTTCAAAGCATCAAGAATATGTTCAAGAGCAAAAGGTGTGACAGGTCCAAGAGATTGTAAGCATTCTACAAAACGGCTCATATGTGTACCGCGCATATCGTGCGGCAGGTCAACAGCCATGCTGATTGTCGCAACAGTACTCTGTATGCCTTTTTCCTTATCTTTCATACTAATAGGCCAACGCAGATTTTTAATTCCAACGTTTTTCAATGGAACTTGCCTTAAATCGATCTCCCCTTGAACATCCTTTAACATATGGTTACCCCCTGTATGCTATTCCGCTGGTTTTTGTTTCCCAGACCTCAATTTCATGCAAATCATAATTATCGGAATGCAAAATTGGTTTTAACTGATTCCATACCCACACGGCTATATTTTCCGCAGAGGGCTGCGGCAATATGTCATTTATGCAGGAATGATCCAACGAGTTAAGAACAGTTTCCTTAACGATTTCTTTCAGTCGCACAAAATCAATGACCATGCCTTCCTTATCCGGCGTGCCGTCAATTTTGACCACTAATTTATAAGTATGTCCATGCAGCTTTTCACATTTACCATTATATTCTGGCAAATAATGTGCTGCATCAAATTCAAATTCTTTAATAAGTATCATATTCTTACTCCCTTCGGCTAAACAGTAAGCCCTGCAAAATCATCTTGTTGCCTTAAAGCCTCATAGGTCACAATTGCAACAGAATTAGATAAATTAAGTGATCGTGCTTCCGTAATCATAGGTATTCTTACGCAGGAATCCAGATATTCCATACGTAGCTTTTCCGGCAGACCAGCTGTTTCTTTGCCAAAAATCAATACGGACTCGGAATCGTATTTTACATCTGTATATCTCTTATGTGCTTTTGTAGTTAAGAGAAATTTAGAGTTATTTTTAAATTTTTCCAGGACTTCATAAACCGAATCATAATAGCTGATATCTACCAGATTCCAATAGTCCAAACCAGCCCTTTTTAGATATTTATCTTCAACAGAAAAACCCAATGGCCTGACCAGATGGAGTTTGCAGCCAGTAGCCGCGCAAAGTCTGGCAATATTACCGGTATTTCCTGGTATTTCAGGCTCGACTAAAACAATATGCATAAACTTTCACCTCTTGTGTTCATTTTAACATAAAAAGATAAAGTGCACAGCCATATTTTCCCGCTGTGCACTAAAATCAAATAGTAGATTTTTTGAAAATATTAAGTCAAAAATTAATTAAAAAAACTATTCAACGGGCATGGCAAGCATTTTACTATGCAAATCAAAAATCTTTTCGCTATACTCGCTGCTCATAGCCCAATTACCATTAAGTGAATGCCATGTAGTTAAATAGCCGCTTTTTTTCCTCATCTTATGAACTAAATCATAACGCGGATCAACAATTTTAGTTTTTGGTTCACGTTCAGTGGAATAAGCCAATAAATGCTGGATATGTGCCCGCACGCCAATTTCAGCTGTTTTGAACGTCGCCCCTGCAACAGTTTTACCAGTAGTGCCTAAGCCACAAAAATTATTTTGATCTGGTTTAACAGTACCGCCAAACTTGAAGTAACCCGTTTCTAAAAGTGCCTGGCATAAAGCTAAGTCCGCTCTAACTCCTTCTCTGGCACTTTCTTCATAATAGTAACGCACAATCTCTTCAGGGGTTAATTTCAATTTCATATTTTTGGTATTCTTTTTGAGAAAGGCAACTGCCTGGTTTTCAGTAGCTTTAGATTCGCCAGTAATCGTAATAGTTTTGTAGTTGGCAGGCAGCTTACGCTCCGGTTTAGGATCTTTGATTTCAATAGCCTTGACCTTCTGCGGATTGTTTTTTATTACCTGCAAATTTCCCTGTTTTTCAGTTCCAGCAAAAGTACTGTTTTCCTTACTTTGGGTAGCCGGATTGGCAACTTGTTGCTTAGCTGGCTCTGTAACAATTATTGAAGTCTTTTGCTCACCCGTAGAAGTTGTTTTTTGTTCCGAGGCATGAACTGTTCCAGAAAAAAACATCGCAATGGAAATAACCGCTATTGTCTTCCAAAATTTCTCCATAATAATCCTCCCTCGGCTAAATCTATTGTTGTAAAGTCTTTTTATTGGGGAATATGTATAAACTAGCAAACATCACTAGTACTGCTACCACAGTTCCTGTTGACGCCGCATTGAGAATCCACAGTCCTTTACCAGCATTGGCAAATTGTAAAACTAAAGTTGTCGCTACACCTGCAATCGCCGAAGTAAAGGCACCCTTGGTTGAAGCTTTATCACAAAATAATCCAACAAGAAATGGAGCTCCCATTGAAACAGTCATCAAAGAATAGAAAATCTGCAAAGCTGTAATAATGTTAGGCATCCACAAAGCAAGCAAAACGCCCAAAAGACCGCAAACTAACGTTGTAGCCCTGCTGAATTTCAAGAGTTCTTTGTCAGAGATATCAGGTCTGACAAAGGTTTTATACAAATCATTCGAAATAGAAGATGATAGCATATACAATACAGCATCCGCGGTACTAACTTCAGCGGCAAAAATAGCAGCTAAAGCCAAAGCTGCCACTCCAAAAGGCATAAGTTCTTTCATCGCTGTAGGAAGCGCAAGTTCTGGATTTTTTAAATCAGGGAAAGCAGCATAAGCACACATGCCTAAAATCATAGGCAAAAACGCAAAACCAAACTGAACTACAGCATTAAGCATCGTACCTATTTTTACAACATTTTTATTTTCTGCGCTATAAATTTTCCCAACAAGTCCTGGTGATATACAAAATGCTGGTACCAGCATGAGAAAATAACCAATTATAGCAGTGTATCCAATACCATCCCAAGCAAAATATGCTGCTGTTTTTGCCGGGTCAGCCATATTGGCGGCAACCATAGCTTCCATGCCCGACCAACCGCCGACCGCGCTAAGCGCATAAGGAGCTGCTAAGCAAAAACCTGCAAAAATAACTGCCACTTCAACTATGTTAACAACAGCAGCAGATAATACACCTCCTGCTGTAAAATAGAGAGTAACAACTAGGGCGCCGATAATAGTTCCCAATGGTTTATCAATGCCGGCAACAACATCAAGTATCCAGGCTACTCCAATAAGTTGTCCGGAAAACAAGGCTAATGTTCCTACAACCATCATACTGGATATGATACCTCGAAAAGCGTGCGCATACCGTAAATCAAGATAGTCGCCCATAGTATATAGATTATATTTTTTCGCAATGGCCCACACCTTAGGACCTACGAAATAAGCAAGGAATATAGAGCCAATAGCCGAACAGCCAATCCACCACCAGCTGGAAACGCCATGTCTGAAAGCAAGGCCGGTAACCCCAACAGTTGATCCCGCACCTATATTGGCAGCAATCAAGGTAGTAAATAATAACTGCCAGCTGAATTTACGATTACCAACAAAGAAATCAGAAGCTTCCTTAACATGTTTTCCTATAAACCAACCTATCCCTATCAGCAAAAGCGCATATCCCAAGATGCTTATTAAATATATATTCATTTGTTCACCCCCTATTATACTTTTCAACTGCTGGTTCTGACAATAAAACTAAAAAAATTTTACTTCATTTACATTAGATTGTAAAGGCTCAAAACCTTATGTTAAGTAGCTTTACCTGTCGATTTCGTTTATAATATCAGGTAGTAAAGATGCTTGAAGGAGTTGGTTTAAAATGAAAAAGTTTCATTATATCCACCATGCATGTTTTATCCTTGAAAGCGAAAACGATGCTATTATTTTTGACCCTTTCCTGGATGGCAACCCGAACGGAATAAAACCTGCCGACATCACGGTTTCTCATATTTTAGTATCCCATGCGCATGCTGACCATTTAGGAAGTGCTATTGAAATAGCTCACAAAAACAAAGCAATGATAATTTCAACAGCAGAAGTTGCAAATCTAGCCTCAGAAAAAGGTTGTGCAGCGCATGGAATGCACATTGGCGGCACCCATATGTTCTCTTTTGGTAAAGTAAGGATTACCCCCGCTTTCCACGGTTCTGGTATAGCTGGCGGCCATGCCTGTGGCTTTATTGTAGATTTTCACGGCACAACCCTATATTTTGCCGGTGATACAAGCCTTTTCGGTGATATGCAGCTTTTAGGCGAGCTTGAAAATATAGACTATGCAGTGCTGCCTATTGGTGATAATTATACAATGGGCCCCTCCGATGCCGTCAAAGCAGTTGAACTGCTGAAAGCAAAAGAAGTTATTCCTGTACATTACAACACATGGCCGGTAATTGCTCAAGATCCGGTAAAATTTAAAAAAGAAGTTGAACAAAAAACGCCCGCCAAAGTTCTGATTGTTAAACCTGGCACTGCAATCGAACTCAGTTAATTATTTTTGCGGGCATAAATAAGCATAGCTACAGAATGTACATTTTTCGGGCAGGACTTCAAAGTCCTGCTCTTCTCTTTTGTTGCTGATGGCTGTACACTTTTTGACTATTTGATTCAATGCCTCTTCTCTGTTAATCGGCAATTCCCACTTACTATTGTTTTGCATAAAATGAAGAGCGGCAGTCCTGACAGGTTTTCTATACAAACGTTCAGCAGCCAACACATATAAAGCCAATTGCTCGGCATAACCTTTTACGTCGTCATCATTCAACGGCGGTTTACCGGTCTTGTAATCTATAATACCAAGATCACCTTCGGGATAAGTATATAAACAATCTATACTGCCCGTAAACCAGAATTTTTTGCCATCGTCTTCAAACAATGGCAGGTAAAAATTATCTTCGGTTTTTTTCTCCAATGAACTTATGCTCTGGTAAAGTTCGCTGTCAAGATATGATGAAAGCATGTCACCTGCATCTTTCCTGGCTTGAGACTGCATGTATATAGGCACATGTTTTTCTATTGCGTAATTTAGTGCATCATCAAGACCATAATGCTCGATATTCTCCATTATGGAATGAATTACAAGTCCAAAAGTGTTAGCAGGTATAATACCTTTACAGTTAGCAAGCCCCTTTTCAAATAAAACATCTTCGCTTCCTGGCAACTGAGCTATATAGTGATAGAAGAAACTTCGAGGACAAGTTTCATATTCAAAAAGCGAAGTTGCAGAAAAAAACAAATCTTTTACACCAAATCCAGCAAGAGGTTGAATTTGTTTATAAACACGTTCCTCAAATGACGTAACTTGAATCCTATCATCAGGAACTGAATTTTCTTGCAGACTGACAGAATTTTCCTCAATAATTTCTACATCAACAAGAGGCTCTCCTTGTTTTTCAGCAATTAGAATACGTTTTAAAGAATCCAACCATTCTTCACGTGTTTTTTGCGCTTTGCTGCCTTCATTTACTGAGACTCCTGAAACTACCAAACGTTTTTCAGCCCGTGTCATCGCTACATAAAATTGTCTTTTTTTCTCTGCAGCTTCCATTTCGCTATTATATTGTTTTATTTCTTTAAAAACAGAACTTTCTACAAGTTCACCATTTTCATTACGAACTTTAATTCCCAAACCAAAGTCTGGTAAAAAACATATACTGCTTGAATCATATCTACCTCTTGCATGTAACGCCGGCAGAAAAACAACGGGGAATTCCAATCCTTTTGACTTATGGATGGTCATGATAGTAACAGAATTCTGCTCAAAACCGCCGCCTGAAACTTCTATGCGTGTTTCAGTTTCACGCATCTTTTTTACTCTCTGCAAAAAGGTATGCAAAGTCCCGCCTTGTTTCATACAAAAATCAGTGGCCATTTGTTGCAGCTTCTTAGCATTTGCGAGTTTCTCCTTGCCAAATTCTTGTCCAATCAACAAGGGTGCAATTTGAAGCTCGTCAAAAATTCTAATTAACAAGTCAGGCAAAGGTAACGTTTGCACATTAGCCTGTAATTTTTTTAGTTTATAACTCGCCCTTTGGAGTAAATCTTGTTGTTCTGATGGTAAATCAAGTGTTGCATTACCATCATTTAAAACACTCCATAAGCTATTATCCTCTCTTACTAAGCATATCTCTGTAATAGTTTCATCACTCAATGCAAAGTATGGTGACCTCAAAATGCCAATCAGTTCCAGATCTCTTCTGCTATTATCCAAAACTAACAGCAAATTAATTAAGTCTATTATTTCTTGCTTTTCAAAGAAACCCTTGCCATCAATTATATGAAAAGGAATACCAGCAGCCCGTAAAGCAGCAGCAAAACTTTGGGCCCTATTTATACTTGCCAGCAATATTGCAATATCTGCATATTTAAAATTGTCTTTATCTGCTAACTCTTTGATATTTTCCGCCACCACAAATGTTTCAGCTTTATTAGCTTCTTTTCTTCTATCTTTTTCTGCAGCAATAATAATAAATTTAGGCTTTGCTTGGGTTTCTCTATTTGGCTTAAGTTCTTCGTATACGATAGCACTATTCTCATCATACCCCATTAAATCCTTAAAAACTTCGTTGCAAACTTCTAATATTTCCGGAGATGAGCGAAAATTATCCGCAAGCGTAACATTTTTGCCGCCATTTTTTTCTATATCTTTGCATACATCTGCAAAAACACTTACCTCAGCGCCGCGGAAGCGATAAATAGATTGTTTGGCATCGCCTACGACAAATAGCCTGTTATCTAGCAATTTTCCGCTATCACCGCCAGCCAGAAGATAAACCAATTCTTTTTGCTGCAGATTTGTATCCTGGAACTCATCTACCATGACATACTTGTAGCGATTTCTGCACTTATCCAGAATATCTTTGTTGTTGAACAATAATTGAAAAGCTTTTTCTTCAACATCGGCAAAACTCAATATTTTTCTTTCGACTTTCTTTGCCCGAAAATGCTCATCAAGGCCTCGCAAAAAAGACTGCCAACTCGCAATCAGGTCGACGGCACGTTTGTCTATCGGTGTCATCAGCAACCTGCTGGTTAAGTCTCTTATCTCTTTTACTAAATCAGCATCAGCCTTATTTCGAGCAGATAAACTCATTAGGAAACTATTTAATATTTCCAAATTACACGTCTCAACGGCTTCTTTAACTATCTTAAGATTAGCAGCAATAGCATCTAATTCTTCACGGTGTTTGCCCTTGATAGTTTCACGCATTGACATCAATGATTCAATATTGAGCAGTATCTGCTTTTGCGTTTTAGCAATTTCTTCTCCCAAAGCTTCTATATATGGCTTCGATAAATCTTTTTTCTCAATCAGCAAATGAAGATTTTCTATAAGAGAATTCACCATTTCCTGTAACTTGGCACGACCATATTCGTCTAACAACTTTTGGAAGGCAGAATCTTTATTTTGCAAAAGTTTTTTCATGTATGCCAAGGATTCTTCGTAGTAAAAATCGTTTAAATCAAATTCTTCTGTTGTTACAAAGGCTGGATCCACCTGAGCTTCTACCGGGTTATCACGCAGTAGGCGACTACAAAAACTATCAATTGTACTTATCTGGGCACGATCTAATAGCATTAATTGTTTCTGCCAGAAAAGTCGGTCACCCATCGAATCCTTAATCAAAATATTCAGCTTTGCACGCACTCTTTCCCGCATTTCCTTTGCTGCTTTACGTGTAAAGGTAATTGCCAGGATCCCATCTGCGGCTGCTTTTTGCTTGGCAATGATATTAACGAAACGTTCTACCAAGACGCGCGTTTTACCTGAACCAGCGCCGGCTGAAACTGATATATTGCTATCAATTGTCTCTATTGCACATTTCTGTTCAGGGGTAAAATCACTCATCAGTTTCACTTCCTTCTTCCTGTAGTTCACTTACAAGGGAATAGCGGCAAATATCTATCCCGGGGCAATAAGCCGGGCATTGCATTTTAGGTTCTGTGAAGTAGTTTGCAGCTCTTATGCCCTGAACACAGCTAGCCAGATTATCCTCAGCTTGTTGCAAAAATTCTTGCCAGTTCTCATTCCCTCTTTTCAGCCATGGCAAGAATTCCGCTTCCTTGCGCCAGTAGCCGTTCTTTCTTTGTGCGGTTTCAATTGAAAAATAGCCGCCACCCAGAAGCTTTCTGGTATCGCGAGCAAAAAATTCTTCTGTTGCCAAGACATATAGAGGCATTTGCAAGTCAAGGCCTGCCTCAAAATCTTTCTTAGCGGGTCCGTTTGTTCTTTTATAATCTGTGATGAACAGATTTTCTTCGTCGGCGTCTATTCTATCTATGCGGCCTGTAAAATATGCACTCACGCCGTCAATTTTGCGACAAAAAGCATGCCCGGTTTTATTGGTACCAAATCCCCATTCCACAAAAGCAGGCAACAAGTTCCTTCTGCTAGTGCAAATGTCTTTCTGATAAGCAATCTCAGCATTCAAAACTCTCAGTAATTTTGTCCATATCTGTTGCAGTTCAGCATCTAGAAATTCAGTGTTTTTCAGCTTGCCTAAAAGCAGAAATTCCTCACATACAGAATGAAAAGCGTCTTGCAAGTCATTTTCAAGTATGCCGACCTCTTCAGAACTGATGTTTTTGCCCAGATACTTGTTGAAAAACTTTGCTAACACAATATGGTATAAATCACCTTGGTCCACAGCTTCTGTTTCATCGCTTACTTCCTGCCAAGTGTCAGTTTGCCAAACTCTGCTCACCAGAAACTTAAAAGGACAAGCAGCATAAACCTCAAGAGCTGATGGGCTATAATATTCACCCATACGTGTCCTGATTTTTTCCTTTAATTCAGTACCAAGACAACCTTGATACGGAGAATTTTTTACAAAGCGCACCTTGTCTAAAGAACGCCGGAATTCATAATCTTTTCCAACTCGCTTACTAAGCCAATTTTTTTCTTTTTCAGCTAATGCCTGCAAGCCACAAAGTTTTTCAATAAACTGCTCTTCTGACCAGCAGTCTAAAGCATTCTTTATATTTGTTAAAACCTTCAAACTATTTTCTTTGTAATATTGTTTAAGTTCATTTAAATAGCCGGAAGTACCAGCTTCATCGTCAACATAATAACTTAGCGTAAGGCTTTGCGTTGCTGCTGCAATTGACGAAGCAAAGAAGAATTGATCTTCAACCAGTGCTGATCCACTGCTTTTTAAATCAATACCGAGCATTTTAAGCTCATTTCTCTCATTATCATTGTATAACCAGTTTTCTTGTTTAAGTGAAGGAAACTCGCTTTCCCGAAGACCCATGATATATACATGTTTATAATAAATTCCTTGCACATTTGCAGCCTCAAGGACACAAATTCCTTGCGTATTGCCGCTCTCTAAGATAACATCCTTTTCTGATGCAATCTCTCGCCATATGTTAATAAAATCATCAAGTTGAATCTTTTTTTCTGCTGCTTTGCTTTCTTTATAAACTTTTTCTATCTCATCCAATACCTCATAACAATTTTTTTCTGTCATAAGTATATTCTTCAGTTCCTCCAGAGTTAAAGCTCCTTGCTTATAATATTGGCCAAAACGTTCAGCAAGTTGCCAGTCTTTAATTATTTCTCGCTGCAATCGACAATATTCTCCAATTTTTGCATATTCAGGAAAATTAGCGGCCCAAGTCAGTAATTTGCCAATATCATTATTGGCCTCAATTGTATAACCATTGCTGTTCAAATACTTTTTTAATTGTTCACTATTTGAAAAATAACGTTGGGTCCGCAGTTCTACAATTTTTTCACCATCAAAATCATAAAGAAACTTGGCAAAATTACAACAAAGTAAATCGCAAAAAATATTAACATCATAATCATTTTTTGCGAAATTCATAATACTGTTAATCAGTTCAACAATTGGTTGAGCCAAAAAACTTGTTATTTTGGGCAATGTTGTAGGGATACCATATTCATCAAATAAATTGCGCAAGCCATTATAGGAATCAAGTTTACGAACAACTAATAACAGGTCTGCATAATTGGTACCATCAGAAATTCTTCTTTTAATATCTTCAAGTACTGTTCTCATTTCATTTTCTATACTAGCGGCTTCAAAAATCCTTATATTTTCTACATCTTTCTCAAAAACGGCAACACTATTTTTCCAACAAAGACAAAAGTGCTGCAGTTCTTCATTCCTGTCAATTAAAGAATTAACTTTATGCAATTCGAAGCCACTTCCGACTAAATCACTAATTGTGTTTAGTGTAGCTCCATACAATTCGTCATTTTTCAAATCACCAACAATGCCAATACTTACGTTGCATTTATCCTTAATGGCAGTGATAAAATCAAGCTGCAAATGGTCAAATTGATAAAAATCGCTAAAATAGAGAGTCTGCCAGGGAATAATGCAATCTGAATTTTGAAGTTCAATAGTTGCCAGACGGTACAAACCATCAATGTCATACCAGTTATTTTTTTTGAGCATCTTTCTATAATCGGTGTAAATGCTTGAGATCTCTTCATCTTTAAGACAGTAGCCATTCCTTCTTTCCCAGGCAGACAACGCTTCAGCAAATTCTTCAGCAGTTGTACCGGCACGGGAAAGTTCTCCTATAAAACCAGTGACGATTTTGGCAAATGAATCTGCATCCGCGATGCTATGCAAATAATTTAGTTCTCCCGCTTCTTTTTTATCGTCAATGAGCTTTCTAACTATTATTTCTTGGGAGCGTCTGGACAACATTGCAAAACTATCACGGTTATTTGCCCGCAATATTTCGTTTGGTAAATAATCCATGTTTACGGCTCGAACCGTTCCTCTTTGCTGCTCACTTTGAAGCAAAAAACGGTTCGGTAAAACTAGCAATGCCTCTCCATATGCATATTGCTTTACTCGTTCTGCAAATTTGCCCCGCATAGTTTCCCCAAGTTTCACACAAAATAAATCTGCCATTTTATCCGTCCATTCCTGCGTTCCAAGACGCCTAACATATACATTTATTTTACCACATTGGTTCCAATAAAAAGTACACACTTATGTTTAGTAGCAAACTAAAGATAAGTGTGTACCGAGTAATAGCAATAAAACTTTTGTAAGGTTCATTTTCCAGCTTCATTTGGAGTTTGATAAAGGCTGGTCAAAATTTCTCTTCCTTTTTTTGTGATAAAATATTTTTCCTTTACACTTTCTATAGCGTCTGCAGAAAGCTCGTCCTCATAAATGTTTACCAAAAAATCAGCTTCAACCAAGATTCTATAATCACTGCCGTCGATGTTGTTATAAGTATGATGATGGCCAATCAAGTATCTGACTCTATCTCTTACTTCTTCATTCATTCCTAATTCAAGCATCATCTTATCAGCAACAGCTGGCCCTTCCTCTTCTTGCATTTTGCCATTATAATAACCATGTTTCAGTAAACTTGCTCTAATTCCACAATCATGCATGGCAGCGGCTACTTCCAGAATATACTGTTCAGAAGATGTTAATCCTTCAGCTTCACCGATGATTCTGGCAAAAGAATGTACTTTCAGGAAGTGGTTAACCCTATGCGGGCAGCCTTGCTCATAGTCAATCATTTTAGCAAGTACGTTTGCAATATTTGCACTCATAATATCAACCCTTTTATAAAAAATAGAATGCGGCTGCGTAAAAGCAGCCGCATTTGACTTAAAGCTTCTATGCTTCTTTCTCGTTACCACTTTCTGCTTTAACTAATTTTTCGACAATTACGTCAACCTTATCAACCTGATAGCCGGTGATGTGTTCTACCTCATCTACCAAAACCTGACGCAATTTTGTAGTAGTTTCAGGAATATTAGCACCATAAACCACAGTAATCTTTATTTCGAAGGAAACACGCCCAACTGTTGCCTGTTGAGAGTCATCATCACCTGCAATAGCATCTGTCTTCTTGACAATAATCTGTGGAATGACGCGATCTGCAACTTTTTTTACAACCGCAGCCAACGCGCTCACATCTTCAGGAGCTGCTGCAACATTATCCACTTTACTCATTGCTGTTTTTGCTAAATCCGCAAAGACCTCTTCACTAATTATTGTTTTTCCACCTACCATATGAATCCCTCCTAGAATATTATATTTAAATCATTGGAAGCTTCTTTATACGTGCTATATTCTATATTAACTTCAAATTACCTGCATAATAGCATTTATTTTTTCAAAACAACTTCATCCTTTTATTCTTTGATTTCAGTGCCCATATCATCCCTGGTAATAGGAACACAAGGTTGAAGCACAAACTTGGTAATAATGTATCCTTTGCTTCTGGAAAGAATAATTTCCAAGTCAAAGCAACGAAAATACCTGCCATCATCGAAAAAAGACCGGCTTTTGCTGGCATTTTATTTCTGAAGAGTATGGCGAAGGTCAGCGGCAAAAATATTCCCGCTCCCCTAAGTGCCATTGATAAGTAGGTCCAATCCAAAACGTAGGAGTCAGAATTGTAAAAGACAACAATTTCTGCAGCTAAAGTTATTAAAAATACAAAACTTCGATTTATCCAAAGCAAAATATGATGGTCGTTCAAATTAAAAACCGCTTTAAATATGTCACGAGAAATCATGGTGCCACACCCCAGAACAAGCCCCGATATTGACCACAGTGCCGATAATATTAAAGCCGCAATGGCCGCACCACCAAGCCAATCGGGCATATAATGCAATAAATATAGCGGCAGTGCGTCAATACTATTGATTTCAGGATTGCTTATTTGAATAGACATGCCGATTATAGCAGATGGAAGCCCTATGGGAATTACGATAATAGCTGCAATAATACATCCAAATGACGCCGTTTTGCCGTCACTTGACGAAAATAATGCTTGTATATAACTCTGGGTTGAAATTACGCCTATAATTAATGATAGTACATTATATACAACTTTTTCTGAACCGCCCGCAAACATACTTAACCATGGAGTCGCTGGAAATGCCATTTTAATACCGCTAATACCACCTAAGTCATTAAATGCACAAATCCCGGCAATAAAAATTGTACTGAAGATCAGTCCAATTTTTACCAGGCCAGCCATGCCTGAGCCACTTATACCACCTAAAAATACCGATAGTAGAACAACAACCATAATTATTGCTGAAGCTTCTATTAAATTAACATGAAAGACACCGGCAATTAAATGGATTGCTGTCAACATACTGGCAACAATGCTGAGAAAAATGCCTGCTGTGGCAGCAATACTGCTAATAGGTCCAGCATTTTTTCCATAGTTTATAACCAAAAATTCCGAAATAGTTGTCAACCCGCTATTGCGTAAAGGTTTGGCATAGAAAAGTGCCATCACGATTAAAGCGATTCCAGAACCGAGTGTGAACCACCAAGCACTTATTCCAACCTTGAAACCAAGTTGTGCTGTTCCGATAGTCGCTGCAGCTCCAATAATGGTACCTATAATTGTACCTGCAACAAGCACACTGCCAGCTTTACGTCCGCCTACGCTATAATCTGCTTCTGACTTAACCTTCCTGGCAGCGAGAAGACCTGGTATTGAAGCTAAAATCAAAACAACTATCATACTAATAAACTGTATTGAAGAAAGCTGCATACATATACCTCTCAGTTCTGCAATAATATTCCCCATTATTATAACAGAGTATAATTTATTCTTAAACAAAAACAACCGGCCTTAGGCCGGTTGTTTTAACGAAATTCTACTTTTAGGTGCTGTCTTTCCACGAGTCTCTGATATTTATATTTTGGATAGCCAACCATTAAGGTGCCAACTATTTGCTGTTTCTTAGGAATATCAAGTAGTTCTACCAATGGCTCATAACCAGAAATGCCACAAGTCTGAATAAAACCGGCAGTTGTAGTACCCAGACCTAAAGTCGGTGCATACAAGCTTGCATAAGACCATGCTTGTTCGCAATTACTTACTCCGGTTAAATTTAATTTACGTGCGCAGCCAAATATTAGCTGTGGTGCATTTCTTGCTATAATGTCAATCTTACGCTCATGGTAAGTCCTTAATATGTTAGAAAAATATCTACTGTGCGGGCTGTTGACTTCAATTTCCTTCTGCATCCACTCAGCTGTTAAATCAGCAATCTTTTTTATGGTTTCGTTGTCAGAAATCACAATATAATAAAGTCCTTGAGAATTGCCGGCAGTTGGGGCATACCTTGCTATATCAAGCAATTTAGTAATTTTTTCTTCTTCAACTGGCTGAGGTTTGAAGTTTCGGACCGATCTCCTCATCCTTAAGAAATTATAAGCTGTCTCAGAGTCAAGTACCGGCATAGGAACAGGTACTTGCTTCGCTAGCTGACAATGAGCGTTGTCCATTGCCGCCGTCGGACAGATTGCCACACAGTGTCCGCAAGCCATACATCCACGATCCCAATTACACACCGGACCATCTTCAGCCATTTCCAAAATGCAGCTAGGACAAATATCTACGCAAATTCCACACTTGATACACTTATTATGATCAACCTTGATTAATTCCATTTTATCACCTCGATATTCTAATTCATAAACAAATAAAATTATTAGCTACTATATTTTACTTGTATTAGTGAATTTATACAAGGTATTACAACCAGGAAAATAAGGTTTGGACCTAGGTCAATATCGTAGACACAAATAGTTTAACTTTCATGCTGCAGCTTTAGCTGCATCTTCAAACTCTTGCGGCGTCATATAATTTATGCTGCCATGAATCCTCTTTCGGTTATACCAGG
>Ga0228536_1000676_pt1 | contig 53397 bp, 42 predicted proteins | sample SJ1Smetagenome_FD_168611 | JGI IMG/M metagenome (GOLD analysis project Ga0228536, IMG submission 168611) | Enriched culture of PCE-dechlorinating microbial communities from Ithaca, New York, USA - SJ1.S | ecosystem: Engineered > Modeled > Simulated communities (microbial... > Unclassified...
ATCTGCATTTGCCACCTACCCTGTTGAACCTGGCAGAAGCAGCCAGTACTCTTGCAGGCGGTGTCGATACGATTGTGGTTGAATCCGGCCTGGAAAATGAGCCAGCTTTCTTTGCATTACTGCCGCCGGAAAAATTGCTGGGAAATACCCTGGAATCGATCCGTGGTGTGCGTGATCCAGGCCAGTTGAAAGCAGCACTGACAGGAACCGGCATGCAGTTTCCCAATACCTATACGCATGGGATGGTGCTGCCTAAATCCGGCAGGTATTTACGGAAAGACCTTACCCATAGCGGCGGCATGGGGGTAACCGAATGGGATCCTAACCGCCCACTTCTGGAAGGCGAGATTGTGCAGGAGTTTATCGAAGGTGAACTTTCATCTGCCTGCTTTATTGCAGATGGAAAGAAGGCGATCCTGCTGGGGATCAGCCGCCAGTATGCCGGGGAAAAAGCGCTGGGCGCGCCGCCTTATGCCTGGTGCGGAAATGTTACAATTCCCGGGCCTGTGCCAGCGCAGGGGGAAATTGAAGAGGCGCTCCAGGCACTGGTCAGTGCCTTCGGGTTGGTTGGTTTAAACGGAATCGATTTCATCATACAGGACGGCATCCCCTGGCTGATCGAGGTCAACCCCCGTCCGCCTGCTTCGTTCGAGCTCTACGAGAAAGCCTCAGGCATCAACGCCTTCCAGCTGCACAAAAACGCATGCCTGGGAAGCCTGCCAGACATCCTGCCGGCAACGTCAGGATTCACCTGTTATGGCAAGGGAATCCTTTACACGGAAAAAGATGTAAGGCAAGGTGACACTAGCAGCTGGGGCAGGCAGGCTATCGCAGACATTCCCCATTCGGGAGAAGAGATCCCGACTGGAGCGCCAGTCTGCACCCTGCTGGCACAGGGGACTTCCCCGGAAGCATGCTGGCAGAGGATACTGGTGAAAACTGACTGGCTGAGAAGCACTTACCTCACCAGGTAGCATTTTCCTGTTTGAAGTTCCCCATCCCCTGCCCCAGGCAAAGTAAAAAATCCCTCCTTGAATTAGAACATATTTTCTAGTATAATGGGCATATGACAGGATATGCCAATGATCAATTCATACCAAATCGTACCTGAAGCGGGCAAAATCTCGCTCCTGGTTGCCCCTTCCATCACCCGGCCTCTGCTGCTTGAGGCAACGGCTCAGCTCGCACTCAAAGACAGCGTCACCATCCTGGACGGCGGCAACAGCTTTGACGGCTACGGCCTGGCGCGCCTGCTGCGCAGCAAGACCACCGACCTGCAGGCTGCATTGCACAATGTGCTGCTCAGCCGCATCTTTTCCTGCTACCAGATGAAGACCATGCTCGAAGCCTATGATGATACCAGCCGGCCGCTCATTGTGCTGGACATGCTCTCGACCTTCCTGGATGAGAACGTCAGGCTGGAGACGCGCAAATACCTGTTCTCGGTCTGCCACACCCACCTGCAGCGCATCAGCCGGGCAGCACCGGTGCTGGTGTGGGTGCGCAAGCGCAGCAGCCCGCTTGCAGATGACAGCATTTTCGTCGAAAAGCTCATGCAGGACGCCGAGAAGCTGTGGCAGCTGGAAAGCCCATCTTCCCCTGCCGTTCAGCCTGCCCTATTTGGGGATGCGTGAGAATATCCGGTTGAGTACAGGAGATTGAATGGGACGAACACTAGCTTCCACCACCCAGGTTCTGCTGCATGAAGAAGGCGCCCTGAGCCGTTTCCGCCGCGCCCTGCGCAAAAGCGACCAGCAGGCTCTAGACGATCTTTTCAATGCCGCACAGCAGCACCTGGCAGCCTCAGCTTACGCCGCCCACACCCTGCCCTTTGAGACCTTCCTGCTTTCCATGCTGCTTGAGGAACACAAAGAGGTCATGCGGCTGCGCCAGGCGGTGAAAGAATTACAGGAGATGCATGCCTGAATGCAAAGGCTGGCTGCTGGACCTGTTTGAAGATCCTGAAGATGACGTTGTTCTGTACATCATCGCCAGGGATGGCCGCAGGCTGCGCCTGCACACCTGCTTTCCGGTCACCTTTTATGCCCGCGGCAGCAACACCGAACTGCGCACCCTGTGGCGTTTTCTCTCCTCCCAATCTCCCAAACCGGTTCTCAAGCGCACCCGGCGCTTCGACGCCTTCACCCGCCAGGATGAGACCGTCCTGGAGGTCCAGGTGCAAAGAGCATACCTCCAGCGCCCGCTTTTCGAAAGGGTGGCAAAATCCTTTCCACACCTGACCTTTGATGATGCCGATATCCAGCTTTCGCTGCGGTTTGCCGCCGCAACGGGTGTTTTCCCGCTGGCACACTGTACGGTCTCTTTTGATGAGGGTTACACGCTGAAAAGCATCAGCCCGCTGGAAAAAGCCTGGGCGCTGACCCCCTCCCGAATACCGTTTAGGGTGATGACCATAGCACCGAACTGCGACCCGCACCGCACCCTGCCCGAGCGGCTTGAGATCGACTGCGGCAGGTCGCACTACCAGCTCTCCCTCTTCCCCGAGCGCGGGCTGCTGGTTAACCTGAAGGCGTTGCTGGAACGGTTCGACCCGGATATCCTGCTGACCAGCTGGGGCGACACCTGGCTGCTGCCATACCTGCTGGAAACATCGGAGAAGCACTCCTTGCCGCTGCCGCTCAACCGTGAAAGCCGCAAGGAGGTGCGCTGGCAGAAAGAACGCAGCTACTTCTCTTACGGGCGCGTTGTTTACCGCGGGCAGCAGGTGCAATTGTACGGGCGCTGCCATATTGACCGGCGCAACGCGGTATTGTGGGATGACTACGGGATGGAAGGCACCCTGGAAGCCTGCCGGGTCACCGCACTTCCCCTGGAGGTGTCTGCACGCAGCTCACCGGGCACCGGCATTTCCTCCATCGAAATCCTGACCGCCCTGCGGGAAGGTATCCTGGTACCCTGGCAGAAACAGCAGGCGGAAATGGTCAAGCCTGCCAGCGAACTCTTCCTGGCAGACCAGGGCGGCATGGTGTACCAGCCTGTGGTAGGCGTACACAGAAATGTTGCCCAGATCGATTTTGTCTCGCTTTACCCGAGTATCATGGTTAATTTCAACATTTCGCCCGAGACCATCATCAACGACCCCGCCGCTGAAAACCTGGTCCCCACCCTTGGCATAGGCATCGACAACAGCATCACCGGCATTGTACCCAAATCGCTCAAACCGCTGTTGATAAAGCGCATCACCCTGAAGAAAGAAACCACCCGCCTGGAAGCCTGGGACCCCCGCCGCCAGGACTTTGCCCGGCGCGCTTCCGCGCTCAAATGGCTGCTGGTCACCTGCTTTGGGTACCTGGGGTACAAGAATGCCCGCTTCGGGCGCATTGAAGCCCACCAGGCGGTAACCGCCTATGCGCGCGAGCTGCTGCTGCGCGCCAAGGAAACGGCAGAAGCAGCGGGGTATGAGATACTCCACATGTACGTGGACGCGCTCTGGATCCGCAAAGAGGGTGGGATCGATAAAGGTGAACTGGATACACTGCTCGAAGAGATCCAGCTCAACACCGGGGTGCCGATCGCCCTGGACGGCATCTACCGCTGGCTGGTTTTCCTGCCCTCCCGCCAAAACGAGAACCGCTCCGTCCCCAACCGCTATTTTGGCGCATTCGAGGACGGCTCGCTCAAAATACGCGGCATTGCCGCCCGGCGCGGGGATACACCCAGCTACATCGCCGGCGTGCAGGACTGTATCCTGAAAATGCTGGCAGACTGGCCGGATCCAGCCGCTGCCATTCCCGACATTATCCAGTACCTGCAGCAGAGTATCCGGCTGTTGAAGGCAGGGAGGGTCCCGGTCCACGAACTGCTGGTCAGCCAGCGCCTCGGCCGAAAGCTGGACGCCTATACCACCCTGCCGGCTGCCGCCCGCGCAGCCCTGCAGCTGGAAGGTATCGGCAAGCATTTGCGTCCCGGGCAGCGGGTTCGGTTCGTTTACACCCGCCAGAAAGACGGGGTGTATGCCTGGGACCTGGGCAAGGCGCCAGACCCTGCTATTATCGATGTTGATCAGTACATTAAACTGCTTATCCGGGCCAATTCGGAGATCCTGCAGCCCTGGGTGGGCAGTGAAAAAGACCTGGCTGCCAGGTTATTTGCCAGCGGAGGGCAGCTGGCGCTGCCCAGGCAGCCCAAGGCGCATCCAGCCTTGCATGCCAGCCAGCCGCCTGCCAATCCCTGCGTGGCGCTGGCAATCATCCGAACGATGTGAGTTCTGGGATCGAGGGTATACTTAACTTAAAGGGTGACTTTCAATGAGTGCTTTATCGGATTTCTCGGACGAAGATAAAGCCAAACTTTTAGACCTGGCAGACAGGGGGGCAATCAAACTTTACAATATGCCATACCAGGTGTTAATGGAAAAGATGAAAGACTCTGACCAGCCAATCCAGAGAAATATGCTATTTATGAGTCTGGTATTAGCCGGTTATGCGGATTTTGCAGCATCCAATACCCCCGAGGATGATTCCAACGCTACCGAGGGTCAGGATCCTGATTTTCCGGCATCCGTAGGGTAGATTCTGTTATTCAGTTCATTAAGCGTTTACCAGGGGGATGAGCACATAATTAGCTTCCGGTAAACAGCCTGCATCCAGGAACCAGGCGTAACTATTCTAAAGCAAGGGATATCATTCCATCCATTGCACCAACTTGCTGCATTAAAGCCAGTGTACTGAAGTTAGAAGCTGATTCGAACTTCGAAAACGGGCAATAACAAGAAGCAATGAGCAAGAGCTACTGCTCTTTCTTCTCCTGTTTTTGTTTCCGTTTCTCCTTAATGGTCAGCTTCGGTTTTTTCTTTTGCTCTTTTTTGCCTTTATCGTTCTTTCCAGAGCCGCTCATAAAATTACCCTTTCTTAATTCGTTTTCCTGAATATGTCATCCCTGAAAAAATATTCGGGAACGCCAGCAATTGTGCTGTGTGCACAGAAAATCCCTCCGGCGCCTGCTGCAAAATCCGGGTCGCCTTCCGCCAGCCAGAACTTTGAAGTAGCAACATAAAAGTCTTTCATATCTTCCCCGCCGAAACCCCCGCAGCAGATATGCTTCACCGGGAAAGGAATGCTGCCAACCTGTGAGTAATCATCCAAACTCCAGACCGTGATATGCTGCTGGCTGCCCCACTGACAGACATAAATATTATTCTCGACATCCACCGAAACGCCGTCCGGCATCTCTTCAAATTCGATCACAGTCTCCGGGCTGCCGCTCGCTCCCTTTTCCAGGGTGTAATCAAAGCGCAGCAGTTTCTTATAATATGTTTCTACCGCATACAGGTTCTTGCATTTTTTGTCGAGAAATATGGTGTTGTACTGGGCAACATCCTCCGCCAGTGTGACGATCCTGCCATCGGGTTCGATCATGTAAAACTTGCCCGCCATTGTTTTCGGGTCAAAACCGGGTTCAGTATAGTGTTTTGATACGCTGCTGGTGAAGATGCGCCCAACCGGGTCGCAGCGGGTATCGTTATAGCCGAATTCCCCGGTATTGGGCTGCGGCTGGGCAATCAGCTCCATTTCCCCGGTTACAAAATCGAGCAGCATCATGCCATCATCCACCGCTACCATCACCTTATCCAGGCTTGTGCATGGAACAGCAGCTCCCAGGGAGGCGTTGATTGCCCTGCTCTCATCCTTGCCTGTAGCCGGGTCGTAGCGGTGTACAATACTCCCCACCGTATCTATCCAGTAAAGTTTGTGGATGCGTGCATCCCAGACAGGCATTTCCGCCAGTACAACCCGTGAGTCAATTACAAGTTTAAAATCCAGGTTTAAATCTTTTTGATTGATCATGGCTCCATCCAATTTGAGAGTATCTTCAATACAATAATTATAGCGAATTTTATTTTTCGCATTCTTTTGAATTTTCTTTCTGAATTTTCTTTGCCAGTCGTGAGGTACTCAATAAGATTTCTCCCTTGACCGTTACCCGCCCCAGTGATATAACTCGACCCAACATGCTTTTGATTACCCGCACCACTACCCTGACTACTACTCCCTCACGGTTCACCTGTGGGGTTTTGGTGTTTGGGCAACAATAGATTCCGAATTATCAAACCAAAAGCGCTCCACAGGTAAGTGGGGCGCTTTTTTATTTTCGGTTGAAGGAGCAGCAATGAAAAAAGAAGAGAACGGCACCCTCGTGATGAAATTCGGCGGCACTTCAGTCGGCTCTGCCGGAGCCTTCGGTCACGTTACCGGCATCATCCGTCAGGCCAGGACAGAATGGCATAACGTGGTTGTGGTCACCTCGGCTATGTCAGGGGTTACCAATGCCCTCCTGAACAGCGCCCTGAAAGCCGCTAAGGGCGATTTGCAGCCACTGGAAGAGACGGAAAAGACTCTGGCTGAACTTCACAATGGGACAGCCAGGCAATTGATCCATGACCCCGCCCTGCTCAATGAAACCCTCTCGCAAACCAGCCAGCTCATCACCTCCTTTGGCGATCTGTGCCGGGCGATCCATGTGCTGGGAGAAGCCAGCCCGCGCGCTCTGGATGCGGTTGCATCACTGGGGGAAAGGCTGTGCGCGCGCCTGCTCAGCGCTGTCTGCTGTGAAAACGGCATCACTGCCCAATTTGTCGATGCTGCCGGTCTGGTGATTACCAATGCCAACTTTCAGAATGCCCATCCCAACATGGAAAGCACCGCCCGAACTGTGCATGCCGTTCTGGATCCTTTACTGGCAGAAGGCACCGTCCCGATCGTAACTGGTTTTCTCGGCTCCACGATGGAAGGAGTGACAACCACGCTGGGGCGCGGCGGCAGCGATTACTCTGCTGCTATCCTTGGCTCTGTCTTGCCTGCAGACGACATCTGGATCTGGACGGATGTGGACGGCGTGATGACGGCTGACCCGCGCATCGTGCCGGAAGCTGCAACCATTCCAGAAATCAGCTATGAAGAGATTGCTGAGCTGGCTTATTTTGGAGCCAAGGTGCTGCATCCAAAAGCTGTGCGCCCGGTGATCGAGGCTGGCATTGGCTTGCGCATCTGTAACACCTTCAACCCTTCCAACTCCGGCACCCGCCTGATCATCAACCAGAAGAACGGCAAAGCACCGGACGTTAAACGGGTCATCAAAGCGGTTACCGCCATCCAGAAGCAAAGGCTGATCACCGTTGAAGGGCGCGGGATGTTAGGTGTACCCGGTGTGGCTGCGCGTGCATTCGGTGCGGTTGCCTCCACTGGTACCAGCGTACCTTTGATCACCCAGGCATCCTCAGAGCAATCCATCTGTTTTGCCGTGCCGGGCGAAACGGCCGAAATGGTGCTGCAGGCGCTCGAAAGCGCTTTCGTACTGGAGCTGCTCAACCGCGATATTGACCGGGTATGGGCGACTGGTGATGTCTCGATCATCACCGTGGTCGGCGCCGGCACGCATGACACCCCGGGCGTGGCTGGCTTGATCTTCGACCAACTCGGCAGGTGCAACATTAACATCCTGGCCATTGCCCACGGCTCATCGGATGTATCTGTCAGCCTGGTGGTGGACAGCCAGGATGATGAACGCGCTATTCAAGTACTTCACCAATTGATCGTACCCCCGATCGAGGAGGAACCATGCTGAAAGAAAAAATCCCCGTGGCTGTGCTGGGCGCCACCGGCTCTGTCGGCCAGCGCTTCATTTCGCTGCTGGACCAGCACCCCTGGTTCAGGGTGGTTGCGTTGGCTGCTTCTGACCGCTCTGCCGGGAAACCTTACCGCCAGGCCTGCCGCTGGATCCTGCCGGAAGCCATGCCTGCATGGGCGGAAGAAATGCTGGTCGTGCCTTCCGCACCGGAACATCTTCCGCAAGCAGGGATCGTCTTTTCTGCCCTGCCTGCCGATGAAGCCAGGGTCATCGAACCGCTCTTCGCCGGTGCAGGTGTTGCCGTGTGTTCAAACGCATCCGCTTTCCGCCGGGAGGTGGATGTGCCCCTGCTGCTGCCGGAGGTGAACGCAGATCATATCCACCTGGTTGAACAGCAAAGGGTCAATCATGGCTGGAAGGGCTGCATCATCACCAACCCCAATTGCACCAGCACCGGCCTGACCGTGGCACTCAAAGCCCTGGATGAGCGCTTCGGGGTAACCCGCGTGATGGCCGTTTCGCTGCAAGCGCTTTCGGGTGCGGGCTACCCGGGTGTGCCTTCGCTGGATGTGATCGATAACGTCATCCCTTACATCGCCGGAGAAGAGGAAAAGCTGGAATGGGAACCGCGCAAGATGCTGGGAAGGCTGGCCGGCAGCCAGGTAGAATTGGCGCCTCTCCTGCTTTCAGCCCACACCAACCGCGTCCCCGTCACCGATGGTCACCTGGTGTGTGCCAGCGTTGAACTCAGCAACCCCGCTGATGCAGAGCAAGCGCTTGAGGCATTCCGCAATTATCAGTGCCACCCCCTGGCAGTGGATCTGCCATCCACCCCCAGGCCGGTCATTGCCGTCAGCAGCCAACCGGACCGGCCCCAGCCGCGCCTGGACAGGATGGCGGGCAGCGGTATGACCACCGTGGTCGGCAGGGCGCGCACAGACCCCCTCTTTCACCTCAAGTTCGTGGTCTGCTCGCACAACACCATCCGCGGCGCAGCCGGCGGCTCGATCTACAATGCTGAATTGCTGGTGCAGGAGGGGCTGGTGTAACAAACCACCCGGCAGGACACCGGGTGGAAGTAGTCATTAAAATTCGGCAGATTATTATTGCCTGCCGCCCCGTCTTCAGACCGTCTGGAACTCCTTCACCAGGCGTTTCTCTTCCCCCTCCACGTGGTAGGCGCTGACGGTCACGTACTTCTCTATCCCGGAACCCACCAGCTTGCGCCGCAGCAGCTCGTCCACCTGGAAAATGCCGGCGATGTTGTTCATGTAAATATTGATCTGGATCGGCCGGACTTCTCCCTCGAGGATTTCGACTTTGTCGATCGCGGCAGCTGAAACCGAGTGGATATCCATTTTGCCTGCCTCGTAGGGAATGCGCGACCTGCCCTGGCTCATATCGAGCGCATCCGCCACCCGTACAATGCCGCCCTCGATAGTGTACAGGTCGCCCCCGCTCCGGTGGGCGATGATGGCATGCAGGGTCTCCGAGATCACGATCGTGCGTTCATCCACCGGCAGGAACTCGAGGATGCGGTGCAGGATGCTGTTGGCTAATATCAGGCTGAATTCTTCATGCCCTGCGCGGCTGATGGTCATGCCCAGGTCGTGGAACAGGCTGGCCAGCAGGATGATCAGTTCGGCATGGTCGTTCGAAAGCCCGTAATTATTGCTGACAGACATCTTCACTTTGTTCTTCTCCAGGATGCGCGCCAGCCGCAAGGCGATATTGGCAACGATCTGGAAGTGCACGATGCCGTGGTCGGTCATCCCCAGGCGGTCAATGGCGTTGATGTTGCTGACCCGCCACAGGGTTTTAATTTCCACATCGCCGTTAATTATCTGCAAAACCTGCTTCAGCAGGTCGTTATGATAAGCTGGAACCTTAATGTCGATATGTGAATACTCTCTTGTTTCCATAGTTGTGAACCTCTCCTTGGCGCACAGAACCGTGCAGCCGTGTGCTCATTCGATTATCCCACGAACTGGCAGTTTTTTCACAAGGGCACGAGTGAATTTTTCCTTCCCGTAAAAATCCCCGGGAGGGTTTTTCAATCTGTTACAAAATCTGGCAGGCCTGTGTTCTGTCCGTGTAAAATTTTTGTACAACGGGTCACATAAAAAGATTTAATGTAGATGGTTTTATCTAGCATACGAAGTACTTAATGATTGGATCAAAATTTGAATATAGTTAGGCAAACCATCTGACTTGTCCCGCGAAAAACATTGGAATACAATCCTCGTTTTCCAGATTAATTATTGAATATTTGCTCGGAAAGCCAAATAATTCTCGATTGATTTTGCTTTTTCCCAATACAGAATAAAATCATCGACCTTTGTTTTGGAGGGTGTGTATTCGCTGACATGTCGATGTTTACCATAGGAGCCAGCAAAAGGCGGCATGTTAATCGCACCACCTGGGTGATATAAGAAGCGATCATGTGGCAATTCCCGCCCGTGGATTACCCGCATTTCAAATTCAATTCCCCAGGAAAATAGTTGATGGCTGAGCCGCACAACGGATTCAGGTTTTAATTTCGCTGGTTCGCCATCAAAATAATGAACCTGCCTTTCTGCGGTAATCAAACGGATTCTCTTTATTTCTGGGCGGGGGACCTTCGTAAACAATACTTCAAAAAGATCCACAATACCTTGATCAAAATAAGGATCTATCCAATAAACGAAATCTTTACAAGATCCAATGAATCGGATCAAATTTGTACGGTTGAACTCAGGATTTGACGGATCAAGAAGTGTTCCCAATAATTCAAAGTGGTCGCCACCTAAAAGAGGCAATTGGTTTATGGATGAGAAGGTTCCATTCAGTCTTTCTTTGATATATTTTGCCAGTCGGTGGTAACGACTAGAAGTCGGTAAGTCATGGTAACAAAAGTTGAAGTCACCTACCACCAGAAGGCTGACTCTTGCTCGGGTAATTGCTACATTCAGGAGATTGTAAGTCTCTTCAAGCCAATTGAGTGTACCTTCTTGTATACCAGTGGTTAGTACTGGAGAAAACACAATAATGTCACACTCATCTCCCTGAAACTGGTGAGCTGTTCCAGATTTGATACGTAAACTGTCGGGGTAAGTCTGACTAATCCATTTATGGATCTTTGTTTCTTGAGCTCTGAATGGAGTCACGATACCAATAGATGCGTTTTTATAGCCTTCAAGATCTAGAGAGTTAAGAATCTGTGGGACGATCATTTGAATTGTTTGGAGTTCCGCAGTATTTATAGCACTACCATTCGGGGGACGTTTATATTCGCCTTTTACGTCTAACCAAACAGCTCCACCACGTTGGTTTAGGTAATCTTTTAGAAAACCACGACGGGTGAGGTCTGTTTTGGTTTTTAATTGCCCACCATAGAATTCTTCGTTTGAAAAAGTGATAATCCTAGGATCAGAACGATAGTGTTCATCCAGCATGATTGCGCCAGGGTGAAAACCAACGCTGCGTTCACCTAGATCATATAACGAGTGTGACACATAGGATAATGCCTCAAGGCCAACCCCGTACTTCATACCGATCTGCTTGTCTAAACTGGTCGCAAGTGTAGCCACATGCCGGAGCTGATTAGGATCTCCGATAATAGCGGCTTTTTTACTTCGATATAGAAGCGGAATCGCTGATGGGATATCACATTGGGATGCTTCGTCAATGATAACAAGATCGAACATTTCGGGAGTTAAAGGAAAATTCGTTCGCGCAGTTAAATTCGTGATTGCCCAAATCGGGAACATCTCCAACGCATAAATAAAATTATCCCGTTCCGCCTCCTTTAATGCCCTATATAGATTAGGATCTCTGCCATAGTCAAGATCATTTAACTGCTTTACAGCGGAAATGTATTCTCGGGTACCCTGCAAAGTTACATTTGAAACAGAGGATGCTCTGGAAAACCAAGTTGCTCCCATTAAGTCACCAGCTAAAGAAAACAGAGATTGGCTTGCAGTTTGATACACCGCCAGTGCATCTTCTTCGCTGGGTAGATGAGCAAGCTGGTTTTGACTGTGAAGAATTATTGCATTTGCTTCCCACAACACGATAATTCTCTGCCACAATTGAACCCAATCAAAAGCTTGATTTTCTGACAGCGTCAAAGTCATACCAAAGGCATCCCAGATTTCATCTGGATGGTCCAACTTTTGAAATGATTCTATAGAGGAGAGTTGCTCATTATTCATGACAATGAATTGATCACATTTTGCGATTTCTTTTTGAAGAATTTCTATTGATTCCTTTACCCTTTGTTCAATACCTGAAAAGAAATCTATCAAGGATGTAGATTCGAATGCATTAAGGTTAAGTTTATCAAACTCAGCAAGTGATTCGGGGGGATAGTTTTTTGATAAAGTATCAAATCCATCCTTAGCCTTGGATACCAATTGTTGTTGCGATTGCATCTGAAGTAACAGACCACCGGTTTCAACGACAGCTTCAAGGTCATTGATGGCTTTCTGCAATTCCTCAACGGTCACACTCTGTTTCTTCGGTTGGCTAGATTTCATACCCAATACGGTCATCTGCCTTATTACAGCTTCAGCTATCTTTTCCTTAGGGTGTAAGAACCTTAGGAAAATTGCGATTTTTTTAATGAATCCGTACCGATTTGTTTGGTAATCAGCGAAACTGGTTTTCAATTCACCCAGATTACATTTTTCTTTCTCAAAATCGGTTTCAGAGAAATCTTCCACTAGGGATAAAGATGCAGTACTCTGCTCTTCCGTCATTAACTCAGTTATTTGATTAATTCTTTTCTGGACATTCATCAAATTTCGTTGAGCAAGGTTAAAACTTTTCTTGGCAGAAAGGCATAAAAGAATCTCCTTCCAGGTTTGACAGTAGCTCAACAGTGTCTCTAATGAAGGCAATTCTTCAGGATGAAGAATTCCACCAGCAAACCGGCCCCATTGTGATTCATATTCACGAATCAACTGCACTACTGGCTCTTTCTTATCCTGATTGAGTATTATCTCTCGGATTTCGGCAATAAATTTTAGACGTTGATCAATCAGTGCGCGGAATTGACATAATGATATTGAGAGAAATCCATTTAGACGCAACTTGTCTTCCTCAACAAATGGCAAGTTTATATTGCTAAATCGCTCTTTTTGACTCTCTGATAACCTGTCGAGAATTTCCTGTCGCTCATTCTCGTAACTTAGGATTTTCCCTCTTAAATCGCGGATCAAGTCAAGTTGATCACTAGCTTCCTTGAGAGATCGCTTCCCACATTGGTACTTGGCTTCAAAATCTCTAATAGATGGTTGGTGGATCTGTCCAATTGCACTTTCCATCTGGTCGACTGCATTCTTTCGGTTAGGACGACTGCCAGTGCGGATTGCCCCCTGGAAACGGATTTCACCTTGGAGCCGATTCATGACAACATCAACAGCCTTGTTATTATGGCTGGCGAAAAGGACTTTCTTACCATCCAAATATGCCTGTGCGATAAGGTTTAATACGAGCTGTGATTTTCCAGTACCGGGGGGGCCGGTTACGATCGTGATTGGGTGATCTGCAACTGCACGGGCAGCCTTACGTTGTTGGGTATTGATGTTGGTAACATAAAACCGTTGATCCTCAATAAATTCAGGGGCAGCGGCGTGTTCATGCTCGGGGAGATAGTTAAAAAGATAGTGGATGATATCTGGAGCATCGTTCCAATTTTGAGGCTCCGCTAAGTCTGATAATTCTGTGATTAAGTTCCCTGTAAACTCACTGTTTGCCCAGAAGAGTCCAGCTCCATCATAAATCGCATAATTTGGGATAGTAGCAATAGAAAAATCATTAGGAGAAAAGACTTGTAATGGTCTGGATAATCGATCCGAAAGTGCCTGGATTATAAACTTTTCTGTATCTTCAATCGAAGGTTGATTGGTGATAAAGTTTTGATACTCCTCGAGAAAATTGGCGATTTCATCAGCATCAAAACCAAGGTTCATTAACGATGCATAACTCATACTACATTCCTCAGGTTTGAGTAAAACAACGCCATTAGTGCCATGTTCAAAGGTAACAGGAACAAAAAGGAGAGGTGAGATCTTTTCTGGGTTCAAACAAACAAAGGATTTGCCAAGGCAGAGTTGTTGATTATGCCGTCGAGAAGTATCGAGGAATTTGCTCAAACGATCCTGAAAGACTGGTCTGAGCTCGAGGTTGTGATTTCCAGATAAAAACGAATAAACAACTTCCTCGTCCAGTGCTATCGTGAAGAGAGCGTTTTTACTAATGCTAAATTGTTGCTGGTACTCATGGTTTAGGCATTCTCGATAGTATTTCAGCAAATTGGTCCACTGATTGGCATCCGTTACTTTCGTAAATATCGATTTGTTGATATTAGGTCTTTGAGAAGGATTGGGGCGCGGTACTGGCCTTGATGCTACTGCCTGGATCTGCGCTTGCACTGTGACAGGTGGTTCTGATTGCTCGAAAGAAACAAAGGCTTCTTTGCTGATCTCTACAATATTATTAATATTAAAGTTTCTCTGTTCATTACGAAGATGACAAAGGGCTAGGATCTTTCCTGATTCTACCCATTCTAGCGGAGATATTTCCCTTGAGGATACATTCCCATGGTAGTCTCGATAGCAAATATGAACTGTTGTCTTTGTACGTATAGCTTCGTTGATAAGTTGTTGAATCGTAATGTAATCTGCCACGAGTTTCTCCCTGCTGCTTATTTTATAATGAATTGTAGAGGTTTATTAGTCCTTAACTTAGAATAACCCCGGCTGGTAAGTATCTGGTTTATCCTGTGCTGATTGAGTTTCCAGCCATAGATTCAATTGAAGATGACTTTCTCGAAATGGATGGGGAAAAACCAACGCCCCTTTTTTGAGCAAAAGTTTGTTCCCTTCAGGCATGTTGGGATGGTCTAAAACAAAAACCGGAATCCATTTTGCTCGTAGTGCCTCGGTCGCACCGGCCCAAGTACCACCTTTTTCCACATCACTTGCCACCACAATGGCATAATCAGCAAGGGTGTAAATCAATTTGTTTCTACCCATTGCTGTTCCAACAGAAAAAGGGGCACTAGGAGAATATGGAGTTACAAGGCATAAATCACCACGACTAATGGCTGCACGATTTTCCGGATTCCGAATAGATTTTTCCAAACTATCGGCGAGTATTCCAACAGCTGTTCCTCTCGAAGTTAACGCAGCATTCATGCTGATTGTATCGACGCCTTTTGCACCACCTGAATATAGAACTAATCCTGATAGACCACATGAATTACCTACAAATTCTGCGCATTCTTTACCAGCTTCATCAAGATGGCGCGATCCAACCACTGCAATACCTGGTTGGCCTAACAGAGCTTTTTCACCTGCATAAAAAAGAACAGCAGGCGCGCTTTCCTTGAGGCGCTGGCGATATCGTACTGGATATTCTTGATCAGCCCTTGTTAACACATGAATACCAAGCGATTCTAATCGTTCTAGTTCAATTGCTAAAGATCCACTGCGTTGGATTAGGTGATTATAACGTTCAGCTTCTTCCAGGTTAATTCCAAGTTGACTTTGGATTTCTTCTGATGTTAGCCCAAGTAAATCACCCGGACGCATGGAGACAGATTGTATTTTTTTTGCTAAAGGGTTCCATTCTTTCAGTGTCAACGATGAATATTCGGAATTCGATAAAAGTCCAATTTGAGAGCACAACAAAAGAATGGCTTGAGAATCAAGAGAAATGGTCATCCGTTAGTATTCCTTCCAGTTGCCTGCGCCAAAGTAAATGGATAAACCGGTCCACCCCCATTTACCTTTAATAAATATCCGGCCATGGTTAATGTCCATCCAGAATCAATAATATCGTCCACCAGTAAAACTGCACCGGATGGAAGTTGAGGATCTATGCTTATTGTACCAACCACATTCCGCGCTTGCATGGTACTGTTTTGCATTGTTTTTTGTTCTGGAGCTTCACTCGTTCGTCGAAAAACTGGATGAAATGGAATACCTAACGATTGAGCCAAACGGGCTGCAAAATCTGGGACAAGTTTCGGATGCCGAGAAGAAGGGATTGATGTCACCCAGGCAGGGATAGGGTCAGGCTTCCATAAACCAAGAATTAAATGAGAGGCTGCATTAACCAATTCATCAGGAAAATGACCTTCCCTATATTTTCCGATCTGAACAATTTTCCCCCATCCGGCATCGCCATAATAACACAATGAACGCCCTGGAGCATTTTGCAATTCAAGCGGGATAATGCGTTTTTGATCTGGGAATAACCCAACCGGCCATTGCTTGCGTGGTTGGATGAGAACTTGTGTCCCTTTTAGATAATTTTCCGCTTCGATCACAAGTTCATGCGGTAAGGAAGCGGAAAATCCTTTTCCTTGACAGTTTGCACATCGACCACAAGAAACTGGGTTTGGGTCATCCAATGCTTCTAACAAGAATTTCATCAAGCAGTCAGGATGATCCACATAAGCTTGCATTTGAGCTAATTCAGATCTGCGCAAGTCAAGGACTCGATTAATACGGTCTGCTTCTGGTGCCCATGGATTAGGCGTGCGAAAATACAGTACCTTTTTATCAAAGGTCTGGCCGACTGCACCATCAACTTCTAATATCTTGAGTGCTTTCTCCGCCATTGATTTTGATGTGTTAACCCTGGCTAATATTTCATACAATGACAATCCTTCGCTTTTTTCAAGCTCCTGGAGGATGTCTTGAAATATTTGTGTACTTGGGAAAGCTGACTCAATAAAATAATTTTGGATTTCATCATCTTCAGCGCCACTGAGCAAGACGCCATACGATTTTTCAACCGCCCGTCCAGCACGGCCGACCTGCTGATAGTAAGCCACAACTGAACCAGGACGTTGAAAATGGATTACAAAGTCGATATCTGGTTTGTCAAAGCCCATTCCCAATGCTACAGTAGCAACCAGTATCTTTATTTCATTGTTGAGGAATGCCTGTTCTAATGCCGGCCGATCCATATTGCCATCATCACCAGCATGATACGCCTCAGCTGAAAAGCCTTTCTGTTTTAACCATCCAGTTACCCGTTCTGTATCCGCAACAGTCAGACAATAAATAATCCCACTCCCCTTGAATTTCGGCAAATTCTCCGCTAACCAAGCCAATCTTTCACTTTGGTTCGATAGTCGAATATTCTGCAGACGCAGAGATTCACGGGCTAGTGGACCACGATGAACGGTAAGTTCAGAGCCTAACTGTGCCTGGACATCATTAACAACCCGGTCGTTGGCGGTGGCAGTTGTTCCGAGTACGGGGATGCCTTTTGGGAGCATCTGAACGATTCGCACAATTCGACGATAATCCGGACGAAAATCATGTCCCCAATCGGAGATACAATGTGCTTCATCCACTACAAAAAGACCGATTCGCCCAGAAATTTGTGGAAGGACTTCTTTGAGGAAATGCTCATTATTTAGCCGTTCTGGGGAAATGAGCATTAAATCACATTCGTCCTTTGCTAATGCTTCTTCAATAGCTGTCCATTCTTCCTTGTTTGCGCTGTTTATTGTGAATGCGCGAATGCCAATCCTTCCGGCCATTTCAATTTGATTGCGCATAAGCGACAATAATGGACTGATAAGGACTGTGGGGCCAGAACCTTGCTCGCGTAATAATTTCGTCGCTAGAAAGTAAACCAGACTCTTTCCCCATCCAGTGCGTTGTACAACAAGCGCACGTTGCTTTTTAATCGCAACTGCTTCGATAGCTTCCCACTGACCAGGTCGGAAATCTTTATCCTCGCCGATCATTTGGTGTAGAAGATTCAATGCGTGGTCTTTAATTGTTTGTGATGAGATAATGGTCATTGATTAATTCCTGTGAATAGATAATTTGTGATTCCTTTTTATTTTGAAGTCACCATATCCAATCCGCCACCCTGGCGCTGAACTTCAAATCTGGCATCTTTACGTAAATTATCCACCCCGAGAGTGATTCTGAATGGATAGAGTTCGGGTAAATGGACCAGGTCGTCAAAGGGGATGGCATCGGACGGATGTGCTTGGAGCGCACAGGATAATAGCCAGCTTTGTAGATTTTCGGAAGATGCAAAATTGTGCAACAGGATTCGATAATTCTGTTTTTGTTCTGTATGTGCCAATGCTCCCCAATTGGTCAGAGATGCAATGATGCGCTCTACCGATCGATCCAACGCTCCTAAGTGACCATACTCGCCTGCAATTTTATCTTTGATCATTTTCCGGGTAATGATTTCATCGGTACGACTGGTTTGACCAATGGCAGCGACACATTTCCTGAAGAAAGGATAACAAACCAGGGTCAATCCGTAATGGAGCCAGAGACGTTCATCGGATGACGATAAAGTTGGAAATAACGCAAGTGCTTCCTGGTGGATGTGAGGAGCAGTCTTCTCAGTTTTTACCCATATTGCTGAAAGGACATCAATGGTTTTTCGCTGGGCATCAATGCCGGTAACGGTTCCTGAAATTGTGTCTGCTAAACGTTGTCGGATGGCCAATGGATCCATCTTTTGAACGGCTAAAGATGCGGTTACATCCAACCAATCCAAAGTAACTGTACGGCTAAAACCAATCCCTTTATCCATTATTTACTCTCTTTAGAAATTTGAATAAATGGAACAATGACTTCGTCAATGGAAATTCCACCGTGGGTTACGACTACTTCCCCGGCAGGGGCAAACGCCTCTCGCTTTGCCGGCATAAGAGCTGACATCTGTTCCAGTAAAAGACCGTCATTCTCCCACAATATTGTGTCTGCAAAGGCATCTTGAACTCTCAAAGCAGCCAGTCGATCCAAATAAATTCGAGCGCGTTTTCCACGTGTTTGTGCCAGCAAGCCTTCCGATGGCTGACCGAAGCCAGTTGCATCAACATGCCCATGATCGCTGGCAATAAATACGGAGAAATCGTGATCTAAATACCAATCAAGTTGATTTTCCAGGGCTAAGGAATTTTGCTCATGCGCAGGATCCAGCCATAATCGGAGGGAGGATTGTTGATCCACTGCGCCGAGAGTGGCATTATGGGCTAATTTATCCAAAGTATCATCTATTAAGCACCAAAAATTCACTCTGGGATCCTGTAGTTCTGGCTGTTGGTCGATCTGTCGATCATAATAAAGGGGGAGCAGCTTGCACGTATCCTCACTGAATCCTTCGCGGGACCAAAAAAGTTCCCAGGCTCGCGCTTCTGGAATACCAGGATCAATTCCACCTGGAAAATCAGCGGGGCGAAGGCCAGATATCAGGGCGTATCTCGAAATGGATGTGATGGTTGGGATTTGGGCAAGCAAAGCCTCTATGTTCATCCTCCAATCGGCATGTCGTTTGGTCCACACAGAAGAGATCACCTTCCAATCAGCCAACGAAAGACAATCCATGACTAAAAGCACCGCTTTACGTAGATTTCCGAGATTGTGAAGATAAGCCAAATAATGGGGGATGTGGTGCACATGGTGAGGAGTGGGCAAACGCTGTACGCCCAGGGCTGTATAATTTTTCCGAATCCAGTTTGTAAATATGGTATCCAGGTTTAAAATAGATTTTTGGAAAATTATTTTTTGCTCTGGTTGAATCGCAAGATCAGTCTGAGCCATGAAGCTGCATGTCTCAGCCCAATCCTGGGCAAAATTCTGCCAGGTATTCCAACCCAATTGCCCGCTTTGCATTGCTGTCAATTGGATTTCGATATTTTCCAACAATGTTTTCAGCCGTTGAAGGCGAACATCGATCATTGTGACGCCGGGTTGTGCCCATTTTGGCAATTCTTTTTGGCTGTTCATTTTTACAGGCTGGAGGATTCCCTGACGCACAAGACTGGGAACTAAATCTTGCAATTGTGGGTCGCGAGAGAAAGGAATGACATAACCCGCTGGAGTCTCTTTGACCTGTTTACCTGAAAGAGATTGGTCAACAGATAGCTGCCACTGATTTTGGATAAAACCCTGGAAAGCTTGAGCATCCCTGATGAGAAGATCGATATTCCATTCTCGATATTCAGGAAATTCCTTCAAACGATCTACCAGGCTGGTTTGTAATAATTCTGGGAGGGGTGATTGCCGGTGATGATATTCATTTAACCAGGCAATCAACGCGTATGGTTGAGAGAGCGAACCAGGATCAGCGTTGAAAACCTCTTGTAAAAGGTAGTTAATGGTTTTTTGCCGGCTCAATGGTTGGACTGGCGGCAGGCGGGTTTCAAGGATTTCAATTTGATCAGGACTGAGCGTTTGCAAGACCGGGTACGCCAGGTTGGGGAAATACTGGTGCAGTGACAGATTAATTCGATAAGCGACCTGATAGAGATCGAAAGGTAAGTCTTCCAAAGAACTGGTGGTGGTTAAGATGATTGGGCGATCTACTGTATAGGGTCGTGCTTCTTCCATACGGTGACGCAAGAGCACCGGGTCATTCTCCTGAATGACCTGAAACCCACGCCGGGTCAGCTCTGCCATCAGTGTTTCACCAGCCAGCAAGCGGTCTGGATCGCTGACCAGGGTGAGGGGATGGAGGTGGGAAGGAAAGTATTTCAATAATTCAGAATTCATTGAACTTCTACCAATTTGCTGGTTTTGTAAATATGCCATTTTTATCTTGCATGGTGTTTGGGAATTGACTGGTTGCCAGAACACCATGCCGAATATCTTTTACAAATGTCGCAGATTTCTTTAATTCTTGACTTGGATAAACCAGGTTAGGGTTAAGGACAATAACTGCCTTGTGCAAATCGTTCTTAACGATATTAATTGGTTCCACCAAGTCCGAATCATTGCTTATTAAGATTGCGACCCCATAAGCATTCTTTACACCATCGTATAGAAGGTGCGTTGCGATATTTACATCTGATCCTTTCTCTTCTGTCTTTATGACTTCAACATGAGGATTTTGACCTGGACCTGGATTGGCCAATGTCATCCAGACAGGATGAGACAAGAAATGCCCCAGGATGATCTCCAAATTGGGGATTGTCTTCAATGCACGCAAGTATATTTGCTGACGGATGGGTTGATCTGGGTCTTGCGGCCGGGCGTTGACCAGAGCAGTGAAATACTTGATCTTAAGCACCTGGTTTTTGGGCAGCAACAGCTGCACCATTTTCTGAATATCCAGCCATTTATAAGCGGTTCCCTTAACCGCCCCATAATATAAATTAAATCCATCTACATAAACATAAGATGGGATCAGATTTCCCCCTGCCATTTTTATTGATCTCTCCTGCTTAAATAAGCAGAGGCGGGTATTCGCCGCCTCGCACCCTGTCCCCGAAGGAACAGGGGGGATGTACTTATTTTATAGCATGTATCCCTTGAAATGTCAACTAAGGCTTGCCAGTTTGAAGCGATTTGTTTACTCATCTTTTCAGCTCCTATTTCTTCCTCAGCAACGCGCTGTCGTAGTACATCAACAGATCGGGATCTTCGCGCAGTACGTCTTCCGGCAACCGTTCGGCTACCGTGACGATGGTCTCATAATCCTGGCGCTTGAAGCAGTCAGCAAAGCCAGCGCGCACCGCTTCACTGCGGAAGACGCGCAACCGGCCGGTGCTCTCGGTATATTCCCTGAACTCTCTCAACAAGGTGCGCTGGCGGACTTTCTCCAGGTCGCTGGCTTTATTGTGATCAGGCACGTACCACTTGCCTTCTGCATCTTGCAGGAAGTTCTGCTTGAGGATCTCGATCAGCTCCAATGGCTGCTCGTGTTTGGCGCGATTCATCACGCGGTTGAAGTCGTTGGTCAGGTCGCCCTGGGTCCTGGGTTCACCACCTGAATCCGGGTAAAGCTGTTGCCTGAGCCAGGTGATGGCGGTTTTCTCATCGTTGACGAACAGGGTGAGCTGCACCGGTTTTTTTGCGTTGAGCATGGCGCGGTCGTATTCGGCCACCTGGTCGGGCAGGAAATACATGCTGTCGCGGCGGGTGAAACGCTGCTCGAGCCCGGCGTAGAACTCCGGTGCTGAAAGAGGTACCATCACCCCGCGCTGAATGTGAAAAGCCACCATTCGGTCAAAGAGCAGAAAAGCCTGCCGTTCGGCGTTGACCGCTGGGACACCGTTGGCTTCGTTGACCACAGGCAGCTTGCCCAGGTGGTAACGTACAAATTCCCAGGCACCATCTTCTGTTCCGGCTTTGAGCTTGAAGCGTTCTTCAAGATTGCCATTGGGTTTATACGCTGAAATAATCAAATCCTGTTTGACTGCAGCAGTTGTTGTGGCTTGCTTGAATGTTTCCTGTTGTTTGTCCAACACACGAACATCAGCGATGACAAAACGAGCTCGTTGCAAGGACTCTTGGATTGCATTCCATACAGAATTTTGGGAATTATGAAACTCAACGGTCATCCAGCGTCCAGGTTTAAGTACTCGATAGAATTCATCAAAACATTTTTGCATGATGCCCTGATATTCAACCAATCCTTTATGTTGAACATCATTCATAATAGCTTCAGAATTATTATTTGTAAGTACCCGGAGCCAAGCTTCCCAAAGAAAATTTAGTTCTGAGTACATTAAATTACCACCGAAAGGTGGGTCTACAAAAAAATAATCAAATATTTCTGATGATAAATTATTCATCTGACTAGAACTAGCACAATTAATCAGAGATTTATTATTAAATGTTCTTAGCGAATTGTAGATATCCGTGGTTTTTCGTTTCAAAACATCAATAGCGTTATTTTCTTGAGGTGTAGATGGAAGATACAAGGTACCAGAAACATTACCACCTTTGCCATTAGAACGATAACGGTATAGCTTCGAAACATTGATGTTTGAACCACTAATCACGAACTTTATTGTTGAACTCTTATTTTCATCATTAAACTTCGCTAACACACACAAATTTCGCCTAGAATAAAAATGATGTACCCGTACCAACCCGTGACTGGTTTTCGGTTGTTGGGTATTGAAACCTTCTGGCAATTCGTTTATTGGAAATTCATACGGAATATCTTTTTCATTTATTTTTTGAATCAGATCCATATCATAGGTATCAGGTTTTTTTTGGTAGCGTTTTTTACCCACCGAATAATTAATCAAAGCGGGTACTTGCTTTGCAATCCGGATGGTCTGTTTTAGGTCTCTATCATAATGAGTTTCCCATACTCGTTCAATGCGTTGAGCACCACTCCCCTTAGGAGGATTTTTTGCTAATAATACAGAACATCCTGGGCATAACCATGTATCTAGCAATTCTCCTTTTTCGTGATCCATTGCAACATGCCAAAAAACCATCTCCTGTCCGCAGTTCGGGCAAACAAACACATCTGACCAAACAGTGTAGTTGATCTTGCCCTTCACTCGGTGCGGGTCGTCGCAATTGGGGTGCCAGGTCTCATACATCCAGCCACATTCCTGTTCCACTTCCTTCAATATCTGTTTGGCTTCACGCTCGAAGGCAACCGCGTCCACCGGGGTGTTGTAGTTGTAAGCAATAAAGGTGGCGGCTGGTGAAAGGTCGTTCAACACCGCCTTGCGTGCTCCCAGGCGCGAAATCGCTTTGTTCCCTTCCCAGACCACACCTTTGTTGTCTACTCTGTAGCCCAGCGATTCCACGGTCTTTTTATCCCCGCACAGTTGCGCTGCTACGCCGGTCATGCCAGTGCCGCAAAAACCGTCAAAGACGATGTCATCGGGGTCGGTGTAGTGCAATATATAGCGCATGATGGCTTTGTGCGGCACTTTGGTATGGTAGGTATGGGCGTTGTAGATTGGCCCATTTCTGCCTTCACTGACATCTGAAGCAAAAGGGTCACGCTGGTATTTTTCTTCCGTCAACCCGAGTTTCTGGCGAGTTTCCTCACGTTCTTGCTGCCACTGCTCTATGATCTCCGGTAGGAATGGGTTGGGGCAGGCGGTGTAATAAGGCGGGTCCGAGAGCGCCAGAATGTCCTCGTCCGTGCCAATGGGAAAACCTTCTATGGCGCGAAAGGCTGGATCTTTGAGATATTCAGCCAGCCGGTGGCGATATTCGTCGCGTTTTGCCTGTTCTTCTGGCGTCGTTGTGACGTTTGTTTGGGGGATCAGTTCGGGTTGATGGTCTGTCATAGAAATGCCTCTTATAGGTCTTTTATGCTACAATGATGTTGAGCGGTATTGTAAAACCTGGTGACTCCGGTCACTCGTAGAGTGTCCTAGCCTCCGCCGGAATGCGGCGGGAAATAATGAAATCAAGGCCCAGGGTGAGCCGCTCGTGAGATCCCCCATTGCGGGGGATTTTTGTTTTCTAATCACTGCCATCCGACCTCCTCTATTATTGGTCCAGTGTCAGGCGGGTATTGCCGGTATCGTGGCCACGCATTTGCTGGTCTAAAAACTGTTTGAAACGATTCTGCAATTCTTCACGTGTACAGGGTAGCCCACCGGCTTTTAACGCTTGCATTAGCGCATCAACCGGTAAGGTCACTGCCTGTATCCCGCGCAAAGCCTGAATGGCTGATGGAACAAAGTTCGCCGGCAGGGTTTCTAAGTCATCACCTTGCTGCAAGAAATCCTCCACCGGTTTGCGCTCAGCTGGTGACATGGCTTCCAGGCTGTGCTGGGCAGTCGCGCTGTTCAGGTTGTCGCGCAGGGCTTTGCGCCAATTCTTAAGCAAGATGCTCAATTTTGTATCGAGCTGCTGCACGAGCATATCCGCATTGGCTGTTCCGTGGTACTGCGCCGGGCGCAGGTGGCAGTACGGGCAGGTGGGGGTATCGGTCAACACACCTTCATGGAACTCGCGGCACGAAACCAACCCGGTGAGTTGCTGCTTCCAGAATTCAAAATCACCACTGCGGGTCAACAACTCAATGGCGGATAGCGCACGCATGGATTCAAAACGTGCATCCTTGTACAGGCGCTGACGCAAATCGTCCCCGCTGGCTGTGAGCACCGATTTACGGTGCAGGTCACTGTATACAGTGATATATTCTTGCTTTAAATTGGTCAGATCCCGTATCAAAGCCTGCAGATCTAAGGCTGCATTGCCCTTACCAAACCGGCGAATTGAATCCAGCGTGTTTTTCTGGATTTGGCGGGCATGTTGGGTCCATTCGTGATCTTCTGGCAGGTTGGCCTGGGCTTCAGCCAGATACGTGGTGTAGGGTTGGATTTGATTGACTGCATCTAAAAGCTGGCGCGCACGTTGAACGGTGAGCCGATAATCCAAGTTTTCCTGAATTTGCTCAGGGGTGTAGCGCAGATTTCGCAATTTTCCAACGGTAGTGAATTTATTCAATTCTTCCAAAAATTGTTTATATCCGCGCAGGCCGGGTAAAAGATCCAAGCTGGAGAGAGAAAAATCTGGAGCATCGCTGCCTACTACAGTTCCTTGTTCCACTACAAAAGTTACCCTGTCGGTGAAGATCGGTGTGTTCCATAGTTGTGCACCCTGCTCCAACCGGTTTTGCAACTGAACGACCATTTCCAATTCAGCATGCACCAATCGCTGTAATTCGGTTACTGCATTTTCTCGTGTATTTTCATCCCGTATCAGGCCGGGTTGTAATCCAAGCCCTTCGAAAATCATGCCCCATAAGTTGATGGGTAATGACCGTGGCCGTTTATAGAAACGGAAGTTGATGTTATCAGTCATTGAGCGGGTTAAGGCGCGTTCCAAAGAGCCGGCATCCAGCTCTTCACGGCCGTCCAGGCTGAGAACAATATCGCCGTTATATACCAAAGCCAATAAAATAACCGAGACCCACTCCGGTTCCAGGTTGAATTTCATGTCTTTTTCCACCGGTTGGATTCCGCCGGCAACCTGTTCAATCACTTCACCGCGATTGATCACCTGGCCGTCAGGTTTATCGTTGAGCAGCTTTAGGAAATGTCCAGCATAGGATGAATCATACGGGCGGATGTTGCCCTGCTCATCCAGGATACCCAACCCTTCCAAAATACCTGAACCTAAGTTGGAAGTGCGTCCACATAAGCGGCGGATGGCTTCCATGGCGCTGTTGGCTCGTGCGGTTTCGGACACGGGTTGGCTCAATCTAGAGAACTTCGGATAATCAGGGTATCGGTCCTCAAATTCAGGCGAGAACAAATGTGAGGAAACCAGGCGGATTAGTTCCTCAATATTTTGACTGGCAGTGTTGTGCATACGCGTGAGGACGGATTGAACAGGTTCATCTACGCCTTGATAAATGATGTGTAATTTCTCTACCAGATGGTCTTGCAGCCAGCGCATCAAGTAACGGAAATTCGTTTCAGCTTTATTGGCGTATTCTGTGCGGTACTCTGTAGATTCATTCGCCATGGACCGCGCACCGGCATAGAGCCGGATTTTTTCTTCAAATTCATGATCCAAACCGGTTAGGTAGAAGAGCACTTCATCAGACAACTTCTGGTCATTATAGGTGCGATTTTGGAATGGCGGGAGAAAGTATATATAGAAGTCCCGCGGTGGTTGGGCTGTTGTGCGTTCATCCGGCGGACCGAAAAATAGATATCCTGGTCGGGTTACCTTATGTTCTGCCCAGGGAAGTTCGTAGAACCAAATGCTGTATCCGGTCAAATAAGTGGTGTCACTCAAGTTGAGCGCCTGTCGCAGGGCATCATAAAAATAGGTGTTAAGGTCGGACTTATCCATGAAGTCTCCACGTTCACGGATTTTTTGATCAAAATCTACTGCCTTTTTCAAGTCCAGGTAATATTGACCATTTTCGGAATTATAGGATAAGAATTGACCCTGAACAGTCTTCATCATCTCTTTCAAGGCAACCTGTACCTGATCCAACAAGAAGTCCGTATTATTCATCTCAGCCGGCAACCGTTGGAAAAGGCACAAACCATCTCGTAGACTTTCTGCTGTCACACCAAGAGGGACAAATACATCGCTCGTGGCCAGCCGCTGCACACTCAAGGCACGAATGATGCGGATTGCCATATCCTTAAGGTTGGGACGGGTATACGCATTTTGGATTAATCCCTCTAGAATATTGCTTTTTTGAATCACACGGGCGATATCATCAATGCTGCGTAAGCTGGGATCTTCCTGGATCAACTTCCAATACTGATCATAAGAAATTAATCCAGGTTGGTCAGGTGGAACTTCCTGATCCAAAACAGATCGAATTGCAGTACTGAATGTTTTTAATACCTGTCGTTTTTCAGCAATAGCCAGATTTTCAAACGTTTCTACATAAACTGGATGAATAGGGAAGAGATCCACATATTCATCTAAACGATCAGCCATAGATTTATACAAGGTTGCAAATTTCCTTAAATAATCAGCAATCTTAGCTTTCTGTGCATCTGTCTTTTTGAGTAAGCGCTGAGAAACAACGAAAGTAATATCTTCGCGGGCAATATTGATTTGTTCAAAACGGTCCTTAACACGGCGAAGCTGTTCTGCCACAAAACTGAATCTCGGATTTTCAAAAAGAGTCTCCTGTAAACCACCGATAATCCGGAATGGACAGGATGCGGCTACTTCGCCCAATTCTCGTAAGAATCCCAAGTCGAGTATCAAGGCGCGCTGTTCACGGGTGCGCAGATAATCCAACAACTCATCTACGACCAACAAGATTCCCATTCTAGGATACTTTTCCTGAAATGCAGCAACTGCTTGAATAATGACTGTCTTATTATTGTTTACCTGATCAGCTGAAGGAAATGTAAAAGATACACCCCAAGTATTAAGAGCGGATTGAAGTTCATCAAGCAGGATTTCCCGTAGCCCTCGGGTCACACTGCCAATCTCTACACGGACAACTTTGAACTTGCCCGCAAAACTTCCTGAGGCTTTCTTTACTTTCTCATTGGTTAGATGTTCTTTCAACTCCGCTCTTTCCGCAATTGCAGAAATAACAGACATCAAGTGGCTCTTACCGGTACCATAATTACCGACTATTAAGACGCCCTTGTTATCTTGTGGCCGTTCAAATTGCAATTGGGGGAAAGCCATATCGACCAGTTTATTTGCCATGGTTTCTGAAATTACATAGGTTTGTACCAGGCTTTTTGCTGCAGACTCTTTTTCTGCGTCACGTAACTGGATGATGGATTCAATGGGTGTAAATTGAACGAGATCTCGATATAGCATAATTTATGCTCCTTCTGCGGTAGAGATTTGGAAAATGAATATCTTGGGTTGAATTAGCAGCGAATCAGAAATATTCCAGACTTTATAATGACGATGCTCTGGAATAGCATAGGAAAGTGTATCTCTCGAATACTCACCTGGCCAGAGAATAATCACCCTTTTTATTCGAGCAACTTGGCGGAGTAATGTAAAAAAATCAATTTTGAGCGAAGGATGAAAGAAGAGATCAGGGTGAGAACATAAAATCAGCTCATCTTTTATTTGTCCGAGAAGATCCTTCATCCACTCTTGTGCAAATCGGCTACGTTCGGTGGTCGGAACTGTCATCAATGCGCTACTTAATTCCTTGCTAACATTGAGATGCTTAACCCCAAAGGACTGAATTTTTTCTGAAATTTCATCCAGGATTTGGACTTGTGGATTTGCCAAAATTAAACCATCATAAGGTTGTGCAAGCATTGATTCAAATGAATAGTTGGACAATTCCCCCTCCTTATATCTGTTCAATCAAGGATAACACCTGCGTTCCACCATTCATGCTAAATGGTAGATTCTCGGTCCGAAACGCTCGTGATTTTCTACCGTCCAGACACAACCGTTCTTCTCCCGATGTAAAGGATCCTGTTTGCCAAGCTTTGAAAATTAGCGAGGTTTCTTCTACCGATTTGTCTTTTGGGATAAATGGTGCACTCTCACTTCCCATTGACCATTCGACTCGTAATTTCAAAGCGGGTTGAGACGGTTTATCATCAAATAATCCTAATTGGGCAGCCGGTATTTTTCCCTTTATTTCTGATGGCTTATTTTTCATTATCCATAAAATAACAGAGTGGCTTCCCCGACTAGTTCTGGCAACCTGAACAAGCGCAGCTGATACTGAGATCTCGCACTCACTTGAAATTATTCGAGCGCAACCAAAATTTGTACCATGTTGGTTTATTTGATCAGCTACATATGCAGGTGGCATCAATATGTTTGCAGCTGTCCGATTACATAAAATCTCTTTCATTGATTCAGTAAATCCCCCTGGTTTTTTCAATGTCCAACCATTTCCAATATTTTTTCCATTGGGTAATGAGTTAAAAAGGAACTCGACTAATTCATGGGCTTGTGAGAACTTCTGTCTGCTAAGTGGATCATTTGAATTTATTACTACAATTCCATTTTTGGCATCTAACAATAAACCTTGCTGACCTGGAAGTGGTTTTTGAATTGGTGTTGGAATTTGGAAACGCTTAAAAATTTGCGAAAGATCTACAGGGATTCTGTGAGCCTGACCCGATTCTTCCAATAGGAAGTCTGCATAAGCTAATACATCATCGGCGGAATTTATCTGCCCAAGCTTATTTATGAACATCAGACCAGGATCGATCACTGTCATGCAGGATGATCCCCATTTATGAATGGACTAATGGCTTCATATAAAGTTCGCCACTCTGCTACAGATTTTGGTTCTTTACCCCTCCTTGGAATATTAACTAATTTGTCAATCACTTCATAAGATAAATTGTCCTGGAGCGCTAATTCGCGTAAAGCGGGGGGGATCATAACAGTGGAAGGAGTTGACGACTCACCAAGATCTGATGGAGATACACCCAACGCGATTGCTAACTTGTTGATGATTTTTATTGAAATACTCTCAGCCTCGCCCCGTTCAATTTGGGATACATAATTCCTTGAGATTTTAGCTATCTCACCAAGCTGTTCTTGACTCCACCCCTTTTCTTTTCTCTTTGCCAAGACTTGACGGCCAAGCTCCTTGGGATCCATTTCTCACCTCACAGATAGAAAATAAGCAGAGCTATATTTTTTTATTATAGAATCAAAGTCAATCCATGTCAACAAGAATGGTAAATTGACAACTAAAACTTGCAATTAACAAAAAGATATGCTACTATTAATGTGCAATGCAAACTAATTCATGCAATATGGGAGTAAAAATGTCAGGAAAAAACCAACATGTTGTTCCCATGCCAAAGGGCAAATGGGGAGTTCGTGGTGAAGGTAACTCAAAAATTACAAAAGAGACCTCCACTCAAACACAAGCAATTGATATTGCTCGTGATATAGCGAAGAATCAAGAATCAGAGGTGGTTATCCACAGGAAGGATGGAACGATAAGGGATAAAGATAGTTATGGAAAGGACCCTTGTCCACCAGTGGATAAGAAGCACTGACATCCACCGAACACATAATTACCGATTTCAAACATAACCAAAGGAATATCCAATGACAACCTATCGTGTTATTTGCACGAACCAAGAGCCAGCATCTCAGCTACCACAACATGCTCATATCGTGGCTATCGGGGTAGGAACAACTACCGATCATTACTCCCAACGGTTTTCTTTATCGCAAGTGATCCAAATGATGGATAATGGGGACCGATTCTATACTTTAGGCCCTCGAAGTGGAAAGACCGCTTGGGTTGAAAAATACTACTGCACCTATTGCCGACAATATCACATAAAGTCAGCGGCTGATGCAGTAGAGGACAACAACCTTGATAGTCTGCCGTATTGTCAAATATAAAGGAGGAAGTCGAGAAACTGAAGATGTAATAATTCAACAAAATATTGTCAAAAAAGGGAAGCGACGCTCCCCTTTTTTCCTATTTGAAAACCTAAAAATGATTACAAACAACCATCGTTCTCCGGGTCGTGAAAATATCTGTTTACTGCAGGGATGAATTACTATATTATCCTTGCAGGAATACAGCACTTTAACAACTGGAAAGAGACTTACCTGGTCATCTTATCTCGAAATCCTGGAAAGGAGTCGAGAGGATGACACAAAGAAGAGGTTGGCACGAAGGCGCGGTTTTCAGATTATCAAATGGCGTGCACAGATCTTAATAAATGGGAAGCGTTTCAGCTATTCCGGAAATTCCAGGGTTGAATGCACGAGCTGGTTAAATTCTTTGAGAGAAAAAGAATCCAAAGAACAAAACAACCCGTACTCAGTGCAAATCTTGAAAGAATTCCTAATGGAATGGTTCGACTCAAAGAAAATGACCATCCGCCCGAACACTGCTACTCAATATGAACAGACCATCAAAACTCATTTAGATACAAATATTGGACAAGTCCGTCTCTGTGACCTGAACCTGGAAATGATCGATCAGTTCTATTCTGAGCTGCAGAAGAAAGGCACTAGTGTAAGAACCATCCGGCTGGTGCATTCTGTTCTTCATGTAACACTAGAAGGAGCAGCACGATATAACCTGATCGCACGAAATCCAGCCCATGGCGCCACCGTACCCAGGCAGGAAGAAAAAGAAATGATGGCGCTCGATGAAGAACAGGTCTCCCGCTTTCTGGCAGCAGCATCCGGCAATCGTTTGCATGTCCTGTTTCACCTTGCGGTTGAAACCGGAATGCGCCAGGGTGAACTGTTCGGGTTGAAATGGTCAGATATTTCCCTGGATAAAGGACACATCAACGTAAGACGCCAGGTCCAGAGGCGGACAGGAGAGGGATTTATCTTCTCAGAGCCCAAGACAAGATCAGGCCGGCGCAAGATTGAAATTGGACCATACACTATTGATATGCTGCGCCACCAGAGGATATTGCAAGAAGATCTCAGAACAAAAGCAAAAAGTGCCTGGCAAGAGTATGACCTGGTTTTCACATCGGCTGTGGGTACCCTGCTGGACCAGCAAAATGTATTGCGGGAGTTTCAGTCAGTTCTGCAGGTCGCAGGGCTGCCGAGAATCAGGTTCCACGATCTGCGCCACACAGCCGCATCCTTGCTGCGCAATAATGGTCAGGGGGTAATCGCAGTATCAAAATTGTTGGGTCACTCAAACCCCAGCGTGACCGTGAACATCGATGCTCATGTATACAATGAGACGATGGACGAGGTTGCCAGGACGATGGACCGATTGGTCTCACCGATAGCAATTACACTCCCCGAGAACAAACCCGCTGAAACCTTAACAAAACCTGAAGGTGCAAAATTGCACCAAATTGCACCCGTTTTCCGGGCTTAAGCAAAATACCCCCAGATATAGGGGTATCTGCTTCTCCTGCTAGTACATCTAGCGCCCCCGGAGGGATTCGAACCCCCAACCTACTGACCTGTCCCTCGATGGGATTCGAAGGCAGTTAAATACACTGCGCCCCCGGAGGGATTCGAACCCCCAACCTACTGACCTGTCCCTCGATGGGATTCGAAGGCAGTTAAATACACTGCGCCCCCGGAGGGATTCGAACCCCCAACCTACTGATTCGAAGTCAGGCGCTCTGTCCATTGAGCTACGAGGGCGGTAATGCCAATTATACCGTATTCCTACTCTCTGCCCGCCAGCGCCCGCAGGAACACCCCCAGGTTGACCGGCTTGCCTGTCAGCAGGTTTTGCGTGCGGAAGATCCCGGCCGCACCGCGCAAGATGAACACCACCGTGACGACAAGCAGAAGGACTGCAAGCCCAATTTGCCAGAGCGGCACAGCCGTGGCAGCCAGGCGTGCCATCATAGCTACCGGCGAGGTAAGCGGGAAAAGGCTCAGGATCACCGCCAGCTGCCCGCTGGGGTTGGTTGCCAGCTCATTGATGAACATCAACGGGATGATCAGGGGGATGATCAGAAAGGTTGTCATTTGTGAAGCCTCGCGCAGGCTGGGTACCAGTGCGCCAACCGCCGCCATCAACCCCGAGAACACCAGGTAACCCAGAATAAAAAAGACCAGGCCCCACAGCAAGAAAGTTGCAGGCAGCTGGTAAGCCGCCACATCCGGCATGCTCCTCCCAGTCAACTGCAATACCAGCAGCCCCGCCCCGCCCCATATCAGTGTTTGCAGCAGCCCAACCCCGCCCAAGGCGATGATCTTACCGGTCATCAGGTCGATCGGCTTCACCGAGGTTGCCAGGATCTCGATCACCCGGTTGGTTTTCTCATTGGTAATTGAGTTCAACATCAGTGAGGCAGAGCCAAAGATCACAATGTAAAAAAGAAAAGTGACAATATACGGCACGAAGAAGGTCGCGCCGCTGTTCGGGTCGCGTTCGGTTTGTTCAGTGGTGTACTCGATATTGACATTCATCGGGTTTGCCACCCGCATAACCAGGCGGGGGTCATCCGGTACCAGGGTATAAGCCAGCAGGTCTGTCAATGGACCAGTATTCTCTAGCCCGCCCAGCGGGTTAAAATCATCGCGGAAGTACTGCACTTTTCCGCTCTGCAGGTAATCTGCCTGCACAACATAAAATGAATCGATATCCCCTTTTTCGAATGCAGCTTCAGCTTCATCCCTGCTGGAAAACTGGATAAACTTTTCCTGCAGCGACACAGGCACTTGATTGACCAGCCCTGAAAGATCCACCAAACCTTCCGGCTTTGCCGGTTCAACTGGACCGGTTATTGCCTGTACAGCTGAAGATTCCTGGCGGGTACCCATCGTGGAAAACCAGCCCACGCCAAATGCGATCAGCGGCAGGACAAAAAGGGTAAACAGGAATGACCGCCTGGTCACGGTATAGACAAATTCATTCTTCATGATCAACCAGAGTTTATTCATGGCGTTATCCTCGCTGGAATACTTCGCGCCAGGTCAGGCGCTTTCCATACTGCAGCATTCCCATGCGGAATGCACGACCGGCCAACAGTAAGGCGCCGGCAGCACAGGCGTAGATGATTACCAGGCCGGCGGCGATCTGCCAGGCGGGAATGGTAGTGAATGCCGCCCGTAAAGGCAATGTCATCGGGCTGGTGAGCGGGAACAGGCTTAACCCGACTGCCAGGGGGCTGTTGGGATTGATCATGATCGGGTAGATTAGCCACATAGGCACAAACAACGGCAGCGTGAACATCGTTACCATTTGCTGCGATTCGCGCGTTTCCGTAACCATTGCGCCGGTGGCAGCCATTAAACCGGCGATCATGATAAAAGCAGGCAAAACCAGCGCAATGATCAAGAGAAGGCTGCCAAGTTCAATTTCCTGCATGGCAACCCAGGGAGAGAACACACCGGCTACTACCAGACCGATTGCAACAAAGCCCAGCCAGGCAACCAGCTGCGTCAGTCCCACGCACAGGTCAGCCAGGGTTTTGCCGATCATCAACTGGTTGGGCGAAACTGAGGTAACGATGATCTCCATCGTGCGATTTTCTTTCTCCTCCACCACGGCTTGCAGCAGGTATCCTCCCGTCATGTTGATTACGATCAGGAAGAGCAGCCCGACCGCGATTGGAAGAATAATGCTCAAGATGCGCTGCGATGATGCCTGGCGGCTGCCATCGATGGATAGAATTTCAACTTCCGGCCCTGACAGTAAACGGGTTTTAATCTCTCCCGACTTGCCTTCGAGCAGGTTCAACCGAAGGAAAGCGCTGAAATCACTTTGCGCATTGGGGCTGACTGACCTGGGTGCAATCAAGTCTACCTGGCCATTGTCAAGATACTCCGGGTGGAGAATGTAAACCCCTTGAACCATTCCGGCATCCATTGCTTGCCGGGCAGTGGATTCATCAGAAAAAGGAATTAGTTCAACCGGCTTGAAGAATGGGTCTTCAGAATAACTAACACCAGGATTAACGATCACGCCAGCCTGGTCGATATATCCAATCGGGGTATTTTTGTACTGGATGAGGACCGAAATAAAGCCAAAGGCAGCTATGAACAATATCATCAGTGGCATCCCCAGCAGCGCGAAGATAAACCGTTTGCGCAAGACATGCCGCCGGTATTCGTATAAGAAGACCCTCCAGAACTTCTTCATATCTAACCCTCTCCACCCTTAACGACTTCAATGAAGATCTCATCCAGGGTTGGCATGGCAATTTCAAACTGCTCCAGCGCCACACCGGAATTTACCAGGTTTTTCAATACTTCATGCGGGCTGACACCAGCTGCCAGGTGCAAGATGATCCCATGATTTTCCTTTTCGATTTCACTTACACCGGGAACTTGGTCCGGGAAGTTGCCGGCAGACAGCACTTTGATCTCCGGTTTGGCGAACTTGCGGCGGGTTTCGTGGATATCTCCGTAAAGCACAACCTGCCCTTTATTGATCAAGACAAGCCGGTCGCAGAGCTCCTCCACCTGGTGCATCTGATGGGTGCACATAACCACTGCTTTTCCATTAGCGCGTTGTTCCATAAGAATATCGCGTACCATCTGGGTGTTGATCGGGTCCAGTGCAGCAAACGGCTCATCGATGATGATCAAATCCGGCTCATGGATGAGGGTAGCGATCAGTTGGGCTTTCTGCTGCATACCCTTGCTCAACTCTTTCACCTTCTTCTTGCGTGATGAAGCCAGATCGAAGCGCTCCAGGTATGCATTCAGCCGGGTATGGCTTTTCTCCGGCTCCAGCCCCTTCAGGGAAGCAAGGTAAGTCAGGCAGCGGTCAAGGGGAATGTCCTGGTAAAGCCCGCGTTCTTCAGGAAGATAACCAATCTTATCCTTCTTGGCTTCATTCATCTCTCCTCCCAGCACACTGATACTCCCTGAATCCGGCTTGAAGATGTCCAGGATCATGCGAATGGAAGTTGTCTTCCCCGCCCCATTCGGACCGAGCAAACCGAAGATCTCACCCGGGTAAACATCAAACGAAACTCCATCTACCGCCTTCAAGCTGCCAAATGCTTTTGAAATTCCTTTTACCTCAATCGCTGCCATGCTTTCACCTCCAAAAAACATCCAGCATTATAATACCCCAAAATGGGATATCCTTATCCAAAAATTCTGGGGAATGGGCAGATAATCCTGCTTTTCCGCCAAGCAAAACCAGCAAGATTTGTGGCAGTCCGGATAAGAAGGTAAAATTGTGGAAAATCACCTGGGAGAAAAACCATGAAAATGACCCCGCGCGAAAGAGTTAAAGCTGTACTCAACCACGAAACTCCTGACCGGGTTCCGATCATTATCGGAGCAAGCAATGCCACCGGGATCAAGATTCATCCTTACCGCGGCATAAAAAAGATTATGGGAATCGAAAGTGACGACAGGTTCATTTATGACTGGCCAGAGCTGGGCACAGCCCTACCGGATGAGCAGGTTCTAGAAAGGCTGCACAGCGATGTGCGCGGAGTCTGGGACCGTTTCCCCAAAGCAGTGTATGATCGCAACCAGTCGCGCGAGCCGCATGCTCCCTTCTTCGACGACTGGGGTAACGGGCAGATGGAGATCGGACCGGACAACTGGTACCCGGGCATTCACCCCATACCCGAGGCGAAGACCGTAGCCGACCTGGATGCCTACCCCTGGCCGGATATGGATGACCCCTACCGCACATCCCATGTGCGCGAGCGCGCCTTGGAGCTGCATTCAGAAAACCAGTTTGCCATCCTGGCAACCCCATGGCTGATGTTCCCCTTCGAGCGCGCCATCGGGCTGCAGGGGATGGAAAAATTCCTGACCAATATGGCAACCGAACCGGATTTTGCCCAGGAACTGCTCAACCGGATCACCAAATTGTGCCTGGTCAATATGGGACATTTCCTCGACCAGTGCGGCGATGTGATTGACATGATCAAGATCGGCGATGACCTGGGCACCCAGGAAAACCTGATGATCTCCCCCCGCATGTACAGGCGCATGTTGAAACCGCTGCATGCTGAATTGATCGCGCTGATCAAGCAGAAAACGAAAGCCAAAGTTTTCTTCCACACAGACGGCGATGTGTTCAACCTGATCGAAGATTTTATAGAAATTGGGGTAGACATCCTCAATCCTATCCAGACTTCAGCTGGTAAGATGGCCAACCTGGAAGAATTAAAAAAGGAATACGGCAGGCGCATTGCCTTTTGCGGCGCAATCGATACGCAAAATATCCTGCCGCATGGTACGCCAGAACAGGTCCGGCAGGAGGTAAGGCGGGTTATCAACCTGCTGGGACAGGGCGGCGGCTACATGCTGGCAACCGTCCACACTGTGATGAACGAGGTGCCGGCTGAAAACGTGCTGGCCATGGTGGATGCAGTAGAAGAGTTCGGCCATTACCCACTGAAAGGCTAGAGAGAAACAAAAAGGACCCGAACAGGTCCTTTTTGTTTATGAGGAAGTGCCGCTTATTCTTTTTCGTATGGTTCACCATCTGCAGCTGGCGCAGTGCTCTTACCAACAACCCCAGCGAGCAGGATCATGGTAGCAATGTATGGAGCCATGAGTAAAAAGTCAGAAGGAATTGGGACATTTAAAATAGATAACCGTGTTCCTAGAGAATCAGCAAAGCCAAACAACATGCCTGCACTAAATGAACCAAAAGGTGTGTAATTGCCAAAAAGCATCGCGGCAAGACCAATAAAGCCTTTCCCTGAAGTCATCAATTTATCAAAACGGCCGACCGATCCAAGTGTAAAAAAGGCACCAGCAAGACCAGCAACAAGGCCACCGAGTAGAACTGCAGTGTAACGCGTTTTAAACACATTGATACCCAGAGTATCTGCAGCTTTAGGATGCTCGCCAACTGCCCTGGTTCGTAAACCCCACCGTGTGTAAAACAAAGCAAAGTGGATAACAAACATTAATATAAGCATTGCATAAACAAATATGCTGTTTTGAAAGAAAACTGGACCGATAATTGGAATATCCGAAAGGAATGGGATTTTCCAAATTGGGAAAGTGCCTGGACTATTGAGGTTTTGATAAACTTGAATGAACCTGGCAGAAATGTAAGAGGTTAAACCCGTAGCAAGTATATTTATGACTGTACCAGCAACAATTTGATTCGTTTTATACTTTATTGAAAGCACGGCAAGCAATAAAGCCATTAACATGCCAGTCCCCATACCTGCCAGTAATCCCAACCATAAACTATGAGTTAGGGAGCCAACTATCGTAGCAACCATGGCACCTGCTAACATCATGCCTTCAATTGCAATGTTGACAACACCCGATCTTTCACAAAGAATTCCCGCAAATGCACCCAAAGTAATAGGCACAGCCCTCTGTATTGTGGTCATCAGTAATCCAACAAGGTTTAACGATTTATCTGCCGCGCCCCAAACCAGAAAACCAAAAATTAAAAAGAAGATTAGGATTCCAAGGATTGTATTAGTCCAACGAGAAAATCCTTTGATTAATTGAAAGACGCCAGCCAGTACCGAAACAATGGTAAACGCAAGCAAGGTATAGTATGAATTAAGTGTCCAGTCAGGGAGTACTTTTTCCTGTCCACCCGGGTTTAATCCAAAAGTAGTAATTTGAGATGGATTAAGCTTGGTGGTAAAAATTAAATGGATTAATAATCCGATCAAGATAAAAACAACACCCATCACAATCTTTTTTGTTTTAGATGTTTCAATATATTTAGAACGGGCTATCGATAAGCTTTTCTGCATGATTACATACCTCCCAATTTAGCGGATGTTGTCTCTAGCTCAATTTTTTTCGGATCGCGCAAACGGAAGATAGTTCTTACAATTGCCGGAGCTGCGATAAACATTAGTATAGTTGCTTGAATAATCGAGATAATCTCAACTGGTATAGCGGCATCCATTTGCATTCTTGTCGCCCCGTTTTCCAAAGTACCAAATAACAGTGCGGCCAGGCCTACACCAAAAGGATTATTATTCCCTATTAGCGCCAATGCAATGCTATTGAAGCCATATCCAGATGAAAAAGCAACATAAAGGCTATGATTTACACCTAGAACCTCATTAGCGCCAGCCAGGCCAGCAATAGCGCCAGAAAGGGCCATCGCTAGAATTGTATACTGTGAGATATTAATCCCAGCATATTTCGCAGCACGTGGGTTTGCTCCAACCATACGAAGGTTAAGACCCCAGGTGGTTTTATACAGGAAAAAGTAAACAATAAAGATAAAAACGATGGCAATAAAAAAGCCGATATGGAACCTGATGGGATAAGGAAATAATTTTGGCAATTCAGCGGATGGTTGGATTAACGGGCTGACTGGCTGCATTGTATCTGCCCGGCGCATGGGTCCGCGCAGCAACCAATCATTTAAGTAAAATGCAATATAGTTCATCATAATTGTGTTGATTACTTCGTGCCCACCTGTTTTCGCTTTTAACCATCCAGGAATAAATCCCCAAATACCCCCACCAATAAAACCAGCCAACAATGCCAGCGGTATATGAATGATCGCAGGTAATCCTGTTAATGCGTAGCCAATAAAAACAGAGGCTGAGGCTCCAATCAGAATTTGTCCTTCTGCGCCAATATTGAAGACACCGGATTTAAACCCAAGGGCCACTGCCAATCCCCCAAAAATATAGGGGGTGGTGGCAACCAGGCTTTCCAGGATAGGTGAGAATGCTTTTATTAACATCGCAGTATCTTGGCTGCGTAAGGCTTCAAGGATTACTTTGGGTTCACCGATGGCGCCATAAAATAATGCTGTATATGAAACTGCAATACTTTTCCATGCAACAGACAATCCATTTAAGAATGAAGTCTGAAATGCTGTATAAACTTCAACATTTGTAATGACATTAAAAAAAGCGCCAAAAACTAATCCGGTCAGGATTGCGAGAAAAGGAATAAGGAGTGAACTCCAAAAAGATTTCTTTTTCCCGGCAGGATTAAAACTTCTTCCGAGTTCTTCCAGGAAAATTTTACCAACATTCTTTTTTTCAGTTTCATTACTTTTCATGTGGGTCTCTTTTTCTTTAATGGACTTCATATGAAGAGAGTGAATCGGGAATTATTCCTGCCATTACCAGACCTATTTCTTCTTTTGTAGCAACACCAGAAGGAAATAAAGCCAGAATTTTTCCGCGATACATCACAGCAATGCGGTCTGAAAGTTGGAGGATTTCATCAAGCTCCGGGGAAACCAAAATGACTGCAATACCTTCATCTCTTTTTTTTAGGATTTGTCGGTGAATATACTCGATGGAACCCACATCCAGCCCTCTGGTTGGCTGGGAAGCAACAAGTAGTTTAATTGGTCTTGAAAGTTCCCGTGCGACAATTACTTTTTGCTGATTTCCCCCTGATAAATTGCCGACATTAGTAAAGATATTGGGAGTCCTGATATCATATTGTTCGGCTAAATTGGTTGTATGATTTTCAATATACTTCCAATTCAAAATATTGTGATTTGAGTAAGGCTTTGTGTAAAAGGTGCAAAGGACAAGATTTTCCATAACAGGAAGGGTTAACACTAAACCGTCTCTTTGTCTGTCTTCAGGAATATGTGCAACACCCAATTCTGTTACTTTTCGCGGAGTAGCCCTGGTAACATTCTGGCTATCAATTACTATGTGACCCCTAGTTACAGTTCTTAATCCAGTTAATGCTTCAACAAGTTCAGTCTGTCCATTTCCTTGAACACCAGCAATCCCAAGAATCTCTCCGGAAAAAACTTCAAAGGAGACATTATCCACCGTTATTTGTTTTTTATTATCAGTTACAATGAGATCTTTTACAGCAATCACATTGGGACCAGGGATAGACTCTGATTTCTCCAATTCCAAGTCAACTTCACGCCCAACCATCATTGATGCTAAAGAACTTTGAGATGCATTCTCTGCCAAAGTTTCACCAACAACTTTTCCCAAACGAAGGACTATTATTCGATCAGCAAGATCCAGCACCTCTCGCAACTTATGAGTAATAAAAATTATTGATTTTCCTTCTTTCGCTAAAGACCTGAGTATAACGAAAAGATCATCAGCTTCCTGAGGTGTTAACACAGCTGTAGGTTCATCGAAGATTAGAATCTCCGCTCCGCGGAAAAGTAGCTTTATTATCTCAACCCGTTGCTGCACACCGACTGGTAAATCTTTTACATAATCATAAGGATTGACTTCGAATTTATAATCACGAGATATTTTTCTAATTGCATTTGCAGTTTTCTCTTGATCAAGAATACCCCCAAACTTGGTATCTTCTTTTCCAAGCATGACATTTTCTGCTACATTAAAAACAGGCACCAGCATAAAATGTTGGTGCACCATACCAATGCCTTTCTGGATTGCATCTGATGGGGAGTGGAAAGATACTTTTTCACCATTAATATAAATTTCGCCCTCATCTGGCTGGTAAAGTCCGTAAAGCACATTCATTAGGGTGGATTTTCCAGCACCATTTTCCCCAAGGAGGGCTAATATCTCACCTTTTTGCAGTGAAAAACTAATATGGTCATTGGCAATTACACCTGGGAAAATTTTCGTTACATTCTTAAATTCCAGAATAGGGTCCATAATGCTCCCTGAGAAAATTTTATTTTTAAAAATTATAACATCAAAAAGAAAACGAGTTGGCGGTGCCAACTCGTTTTCAAAAAGCAGCTGAATATTACCTGGCGTATGTTGTTACAATCGTTCCAGCGATAATGTCAGCTTTAAGCTGCTCAATTTCAGCAAGAATTGCTGGATCAATTTTATCCTGGAAATCAACACCCACCGAAATTGCTACGCCTTCATTCTCTAAGGTACCAACGAAAGTGTTTCCAGTGAATGTGCCATCAACAAGGGTTCCAACGGTGTTAAGGAGCCAGAAATCCATCCTTTTCAATGCACTACCAAGAACATATTCAGAATCCTCTTCATACAGGACAGACCAGTCAGTATCCACACCCACCATCAAAGCACCGCGTTCTTTTACAGCCGCAAGTGTTCCAGCGCCAACTGGACCAGCTACGGGCATGATGATGTCAGCACCTTCGTCAAGCAGGCCAAGGGTGATTGTCTTACCTTTATCCACATCATTGAAGTTTCCAACCTCAAGTCCAGTATATGCAGCTGGATCCCAACCAATTAATCTTACAGAGGTTCCATGGACTTCATTGTATTTCATCATACCATTGTAAAAACCATCCATGAAATTGGCTGTTGAGGGGAACAACATTCCAACATAGGTACCAAGGATACCCGTCTTGGTCTGAGAAGCAGCCAGGTATCCCAGCAGGTAGGTAGCCTGGTCAATATTGTATACAGAGGTGGCTACGTTGGGTAAAACAGGATCATAAGCATCATCGATCATCCCAAATTTCTGATCAGGATTGGCTTCCGCAGCAGCTTTAATTGCTGCACTGATGTTATAGCCAATTCCAATGATGATGGTGCAGTCACCTGCAGAAAGGTAGCTGTTGATGTTTTTCTCATAATCAGTCTGTTGTTCTGATTCAAGGAATGAACCTTCAACACCATACTTTTCCTCAGCGTCTAATACACCCTTCCAAGCTGTTGCATTGAAGGATTTGTCATCAACGCCACCCATGTCATTGACATTGCAGATTTTTATCTTTGCTGCGGGGGTTTCGGTTTCGACAACCGGGGCTTCGGTTTCGACAACGGGAGCTTCGGTTTCAACAACCGGTGCTTCAGTTTCGACAACCGGTGCTTCGGTTGCTTTGGGGGTGCATGCGCTGAAAAGGAACACAGCCACGATCACCAGGGATAAAACAGTGAATAATTTTTTCGACATTATCTCCTCCTAGAGAAAATAGTAGTTTGTGGAAATGGATTTTCCACGCATTAAGGATAGTATAACGTTGTTTTTACCGCCATACAAGGACTCAAAATTCATCCTGCAGCCATGGTTTGAATCAAAGTAGAGCCTTCTTTTCCTTATAGGTTCACCTCCTAATGCAGGATATTGTCTTCCACCGTCGCTTCGCCCTTCTTGACGCCCAGCATGAGAATCAGGGCTATCACCAGGAAAAGCGGACCGACGACCATCACCATGCCGTAATTATTGCCGCTCAGCTGCACAATCAAACCGTTAAGGTTGGGGCCTACAATAGCAGCCAGGGTGGAGAAGAGGTAGTACAGACCGGTAAATGTGCCAATCCGTGATGCCGTGGTCAGGTCTACCACCATAGGCAGTGAATTAATATTAATGAAAGACCATGTTATACCGGCTGCCATCAGGAAAAGGTTAACCACCCGGATCATCCCCAGGGCCGGCAGCTTGGTCAGCTCAATGGTCAGGAAATTGACCGGCAGGAAGGCAATCAGAAAAACCAGGATAGCCATGCCGATGATGCCGATAGAAATCGTTTTGCGCCTCCCAATCCGGCTGCCGATAATGCCGGCCAGGATGGCAAAGAGCACAAAGAATATGCCCATGTGACCAGACATCCTGCCGGCGTCGCCTTCCGGGATCATCAGGTGCTTGGTGGCATATAGCGTCAGAAACGATTCCACGCCCTGGTAGGTAAGGAACCAGAAGAAAATGGCGAACAGGATGCGCAGGCCGCTTTTATCATTGGCATGGATCAGTTCCTTTAAGCTTTCAAACATATTGGGTTGTTTTTCAATCTCTTCATAGCTTTTCGGTTCCTTAATGAAGATGAACACCAGCACAGCCGCCACGATCACCAGGCCGGATCCCATCCAGAAGGGGAAGTTGACATTGATTTCGTACAATGTGCTGCCAACCAACGAGGCGATGATGGTGCCCAACCCGCCCATCAGGTTGATGATGCCGTTCGCCTGGGAGCGGTAGCGTGAAGGGGTGATATCTGGCATGAGCGCCACAACCGGTGTCCGCCAAAAAGCCATGCTCAGCAAGAGGGTGCTGGTGCAGGCGACAAACAGCGGCAGCACAGCCGCCACCGGGATCAAACCAAAAGCGAGCGCGCCAATTGGAGCGCCAATGAGGATGAACGGCATGCGCCTGCCGATCGGTGTGCGCAGCCGGTCAGACCAGGAGCCCACCGGCGGCTGGATAAACAGCGCAGCAATATTATCCAGGGTCATGAAAAAGCCGATCAGGGCTGCCCCCAGTCCGAACTTGTTCGCCAGAAAAAGGGGTACAAATGCATTGTAAATCGTCCAAATAACACTAATGCCAAAGAAACCAAAACCGAGCAGGAAGATCTTACCGTAGTTGAATTTTTTCATGGTTCTTCTCCATTTACCTTGAATTTTTGTAATAAGCTTCGGTCTTCTTCCGTGAGGGGGAATTGCTCAAGCAAATCCGGCCGGTTAGCCAGTGTCCTTATAATGGATTGCTCATGCCGCCAGCGGGCGATCTCAGCATGGTTGCCGGAAAGCAGCACTTCTGGTACCTCCCAACCCCTGAATTCCGGTGGGCGGGTGTAATGGGGATATTCCAGCAAACCGCTGCCAAACGAATCATCCACCGCGCCATCCGGGTCACCCAGTACACCAGGAAGAAAGCGCGCAACAGCATCTATCACCATCAAGGCGGGCAATTCGCCGCCGGTAACCACAAAGTCGCCCACCGAAACCTGTTCAGTGACCAGGTGTTCAAGAACTCTCTCATCAATCCCTTCATACCTGCCGCACAACAGGGCAATCCGCGGCACGGTAGCCAGCTCCATCGCCATTTGGGTGGTAAAAGGCTTGCCCTGCGGGCTGAGGTAGATCAGCAGGCAGTCAAATGAAGCGCCCAGAACACTTTCCACTGCTTCGAAAATCGGCTCGGGCTTCATCACCATCCCACCTCCCCCGCCGTAGGGTGCATCATCAGTCACATGGTGCCGGTCATGGGTATAAGCCCGGATATCATGCACCTGGACTGAAAGCAGAGCACGCTCGATGGCTTTTTGCAATATGCTTGCCTGCAAATAAGGAGAGAAGAGTTCAGGCAGGACGGTGAAGACATCAAAATGCATAAAAAGATTCTATCTATATGCCAGCGACTGCGCAAGTTACAAAAAGCACAAAATGAAGATAAAATGAATGACGGATTATGACCGGTTTCATTTATGGTAATATGCAAATATGTACTTAAAAGGCAGCAAGTGGAGCATGTCCAGCCGGAAAAGGCGTTCCAACCCCTGGCGCGTACTGGTCCTGGCTATCCTGGTTGCTGCAGCGATATATGTCAACCAGGTTGTGGTACCCAATACTCCCCCGTTGTTTGTTCCTACCCCCACCCCCACTCGCGCTCCTGAATCGTTCATTACCGAAGCACAAAACCTGGAAACGCAGGGGAAATATACACAGGCAATTGAGAGCTACAAGTTGGCGATCGAGGCGGATGCCAGGAACCCTTCCAGTTTCCTTGCACTGGCGCGCCTGCAGTTGTACACAAATGACCTGGAAAATGCTGAAACCAACGCCCGCAACGCGCTGCTCTTAAACCCAAACAGCAGCGCGGCCAATGCCTTGCTGGGGTACATCATGGCACTAAAAGGCGACTACCTGGAAGCTGAAGCAGCCTTTGGTAGGGCAATTTCCCAGGACCCGAACAATGCGGTGGCATATGCATACCAGGCAGAAATGTATGCTCTCCAATCCCAGTCGGAGGCAGGAACATTGAATTCGCTCCAGAACGCCATCGACTCCTCCCGCCAGGCGCAGCAGCTGGATTCCAGCATCATGGAAACCCACCGCGCCCGCGGGATCGTGCTTGAGTTGACCCAAAACTATCGTGAAGCCGCCAGTGAATTCGAAGCTGCTGTTGCTATCAATCCCAACATAGCCGACCTGCACCTGGCGCTCGGTCGCAATTACCGCGCCCTTGAGCTGTATGATCTTGCCATCGAAGAATTTACCAAGGCAAATACCCTCAACCCGGCAGACCCGCTGCCAGATACATACATAGCCCGTACCTACCTGACAGCTGGCGAGTTTGCCAAAGCCATCCAGTATGCCCAGGCAGCAGTAGTGGATGCCCCGCAGGACCCCTACATGTACGGCAACCTGGGTACTATGTTTTACAAAAACAAGCAATATGCCGAGGCGATTGCCAGCCTCAGGCTGGCTGTCAAAGGCGGTACAAGCAGCGACGGCGCTGAAGTCAGCGGTCTTCCCCTGGCATACGACCGGATCGCCGAATATTACTCAACCTACGGGTTAGCGCTTGCCAGGATGGGCGAATGCGGTGAAGCGCTGCAGATCTCCCAGGCGATCCAGGCGGGAGTTCCCAATGATGAAACAGCCGTATTCAACGCCAACGAGATGGTGAATATCTGCTCCCAGGCTGCGCAAATTACCCCGACACTTGCAGAGCAAGGCGCTACTCCCACTCCGTAAACCGTATGAACCTGAGCAACAGGCAGCTGACCTTCCGAAAACGAAAAAACCAGGTCCGGCCATACAGGATCGTCATTCTCGTGGCTATTCTGATCGCTTTGCTTTTCGTCCTACGCGGCATCCGGAATGAGCAGATCAAGCCCCTCTTCTTACCCACCCCGGTTCCTACCCGCACAGCCTCTTCGTTTGCAGACGAAGGCGAAACCCAGTTTGAGGCGGGTAACCTTAATGCGGCCATCCTGGCTTACCAGGAAGCAGTCAAATTGGATCCAACCAATGGAGACCTGGCAGCAAAGCTTGCCCGCATCCAGGTGTATTCTTCAGCGATGCTGACCACCGATGCTGAAAAGAAAGCCCGGCTTGATGAGGCGCTGATAACCATCAACCAGGCGAAAGAGGTGGACCCGGAAAACAGCACGGTAAGGGCAGTGCGCGCCTTTGTGCTGGACTGGTACTCCAGCCTATCCCTGGTGGATTCTGAAGAGGCTGAACTATTATTACTGGAAGCCAGCCAGGAAGCTGTAGCTGCATTACAGTATGACAACCAGAACACCCTTGCACTGGCATATTACGCCGAAATTCTGAGTGACCAGATGAACTGGCTGCAGGCTGAGCAATACATCAACCAGGCTCTCCAGCGCGATTCTTCCATCATGGATGTCCACCGGGTGAATGCCATCATCCAGGAAACTCTCTCCAACTATAATCTCGCCATCGAAGCGTACAAACGGGCAGCCGAGATCACCCCCAACCTGACCTTTCTTTACATATCGATTGGGGTTAACTACCGCCAGCTGGAACAGTACCAGATGGCACTGGATTACTTTGCCCGCGCAGCTGAAATCAACTCCACCCTGCAGATCAATGACCCTATTCCTTACCTGGCCATCGGCAGGACCTATGCCCAGATGGGTGAGTTCTTTGCAGCCTCCCGCAATGTGATGCGGGCTTTGCAACTCAATCCATCCAACCCGGATATGTACGGGCAGATCGGGGTAATTTATTACAAAGCCCGTAACTACGAAGGCGCTATCCCGGCCTTGGAATGCGTGGCGGATGGCTGCAGCCCTGCATTAAGCTGCGAGGTGCGCCAGTGCGATGAAGGCGTGGATCCCCAGATCACCATCAATCCGCTGCCGCTTACCAGCTCGACCCTGGAATACTACCTGTATTACACCTCCGCCCTGGCAGGGATGCACCGCACAGGCGATGATTACTGTGAGCGCGCCCGCCCGCACCTGCGGCAGCTGCGCAGCCAGTTCCCCGATGAACCGGTGGTGATCCAGCTGGTGCAGGCAAATGAAGATATTTGCGGTTTTGCTTCCCCATGATTTATCAGAATTTTGTAAGAAATTAAATCATCCTCTTGACTTTCACTCTGAACCCAGGTAATATTGTGCGTGTTAGCACTCTGGATGATTGAGTGCTAAAACCTAAAAATCGTTTCATAATCTTGTACAGGAGGATTTTATGGCAATAAATCTCAAACCTTTGGGCAGCCGTGTAGTTGTAGAGCCCATCGAACAGGAAGATGTTCTTGCATCCGGCATCGTTCTTCCCGATACAGCAAAAGAAAAACCGCAAAAGGGTGTCGTCCTCTCCGTTGGTCCTGGCGACCGAGACGAATCTGGCAACCGCATCAAAATGGATGTTGCAGCAGGCGATAAAGTTCTGTTCGCCAAGTATTCCGGCACTGAAATTAAAATCGACAGCAAGAAGCTGCTCATCCTGCGGGAGAGCGACATTCTGGCTATCATTGACTAGAAACACAATTTTTACGATTTGAATTAAGGAGAAAGATTTATGGCAGCCAAACAATTAGTCTTTTCAGAAGAAGCTCGCCGAAGCTTGAAGAACGGTATCGATATTCTCGCAAATGCAGTCGCCACTACCCTCGGCCCAAAAGGCCGCAATGTAGCGCTCGACCGCAAATTCGGCTCCCCCACCATTACGCATGATGGTGTGACAGTAGCAAAAGAAATTGAACTTGAGAACCCCTTTGAGAATATGGGCGCTCAGCTCCTCAAAGAAGCAGCCACCAAGACCAACGACATCGCTGGTGATGGCACCACCACCTCCACCGTCCTGGCGCACTCAATCGTTACCGAAGGCCTGAAAACCCTTTCAGCCGGCGCCAACCCCATGCTGTTGAAACGCGGTATCGAAGCAGCCTCAAAAGCAGTTGCAGATGAAATCCGCTCACAGTCGATTGGCATTACCACCAAAGAAGAAATCGCTAATGTTGCCACCATTTCAGCCCAGGACCGCGCAATCGGTGAGCTGATCGCTGAAGTAATGGATAAAGTCGGCAAGGACGGCGTCATTACCGTTGAAGAATCCAAAGGCCTGGAATTCGAAACCGAGTACGTCGAAGGTATGCAGTTCGATCGCGGTTACATTTCGCCCTACTTCATCACTGATTCTGAGCACATGGAATCCTCTATCGAGGAACCGTACATCCTCATCCATGACAAGAAGATCTCTGCTGCATCCGATATCGTCCCCATCCTGGAAAAACTGGTGCAGGTTGGAAAACGCGAACTGGTGATCATTGCCGAAGATATCGACGGCGAAGCACTGGCCACCCTGGTGTTGAACAAACTGCGCGGCATGATCAACGTGCTGGCTGTCAAAGCCCCCGGCTTTGGCGACCGCCGCAAGGCCATGATGCAGGATATTGCCATCCTGACCGGCGCCACCGTGATCTCTGAAGAGACCGGACGCAAACTCGAATCTGTGACCGTGGCTGACCTTGGCCGCGCCGAAAAAGTTGTTGCAGACAAAGACAACACCACCATCGTTGGCGGCAAAGGCGAAGAGAAGGAAATCAAAGGCCGTATTGAACAGATCCGCATTGAGATCGACAAGACCACCAGCGATTACGACCGCGAAAAACTGCAGGAACGCCTGGCGAAACTCTCCGGCGGCGTTGCCATCATCCGTGTTGGCGCTGCAACCGAGACCGAGTTGAAAGAAAAGAAACACCGCGTAGAAGACGCCCTTTCCGCCACCCGTGCAGCAGTTGAAGAAGGTATCGTCCCCGGCGGCGGCGTTGCACTCATCAATGCCATGCATGTCCTCGACCAGGTCAAGATGACCTACGATGATGAGCAAATCGGCGTCAATATCGTCCGCAAGAGCCTCGAGGTACCCATGCGCAAGATCGCTGAGAACGCCGGTAAAGAAGGTTCAGTGGTTGTGGAAAATGTCCGCCAGAACCAGGCTCGCGAGAAAAACAAACGCATCGGCTATGATGTCATCAGCGACACTTTCATCGATATGGTCAAAGGCGGCGTGATCGATCCTGCCAAAGTTACCCGCGGCGCACTCGAAAATGCAACCTCCATTGCAGCTATGATCCTGACCACCGAAGCATTGATCACCGATGTTCCGGAAAAGGAAAAACCCGCTGCACCGCCCATGCCTGAATACTAAACCATTCTATCCTATGGTGTAAATGCATCCCGGGCAACCCGGGATGCATTGTTTAACAGCTTATTAAGGTTTTCTGCTGGCTGGTATTCACAGGTATAATCATGTACGGAGAACACTATGATTTTGAATAACTATTTAATTGACATGGATGGCGTCCTGGTCCAGGGCAAAAGGCTGGTGCCGGGTGCAGATGAATTCATTAACCGCATCCGCACCAAGCAGCGTAAATTCCTGGTGCTAACGAATAATTCCATCTATACACCGCGTGACCTGGCCCACCGCCTGCAGCAAGCTGGATTGCAAATCGATGAAAGCGAAATTTTTACCTCAAGTATGGCGACTGCCCGTTTTATCAAGAAACAGAAGCCCGATGGAACCGCATTTGTCATCGGCGAGAGCGGTTTAACCCAGGCGATCCATGAAACAGGATATATCATCACAGACACAAACCCCGATTATATGGTGCTGGGCGAGACATTCGATTACAGCTTTGAGAAGATCACCCAGGCTGTCAGGTTTGTTAATGACGGCGCCCATTTTATCGCCACCAACCCGGACCCAACCGGTCCGACCGAAAGCGGGTTGATTCCAGCCTGTGGTGCGCTGGCTGCTCTCATCCAGCGGGCGACAAGCACCAATCCATTCTTTATTGGCAAGCCCAACCCGTTCATGATGCGCTCCGCTTTGAATTACCTGGGGGTACACTCAGAAGATACCGTGATGATCGGCGACCGGATGGATACCGATGTGATAGCCGGGGTTGAAAGCGGTATGCAAACCTACCTGGTACTGACAGGTGTGACCCAAAGGGATATGATCAAGCGTTTCCCATTCCAGCCAGGCAGAATATTCAATTCGGTAGCCGACATTGAAGTAGATTGACAGGTGAGCATTCAAAAAACCTCCGCCAAATGGCGGAGATTTTTTATGGTTGTGTGGGTCGGGGTGTACTTTTATCCTGTTTCGGCCGGATGCGGTGCCTGGTGTTGGCAGGCTTGCCGGCTGAGGGGTTAAGCAAAGTGCTCAATTGAGTGACAGCACGCGGATCGTAAACCCTCCTGCCGCAAACATCACACACCCAGGCAGGAAAATCAGGAACTGTGATCAGTTCGTCCATCAACCAGGTGAAGTAGGTCACATTCTTGCGCCTGAGATGGCCAGCCTGGCACTCCCGGCATGTTGCTGTAAGATCGATGTTGATCTCTTCTTCGTCGCTCATTTTGCTGCAGCTGCTTCCTGCATTATTTTAACACTATTGCTGGTTCCAATGCGAGTCGCACCGGCACTAATCATTGCCAGGGCATCGTGCAATGACCGCACCCCTCCGGCAGCTTTTACCCCTACCCCATCGAGGCTGCCTACCACCCGCCGCATGAGTGTAACATCATCCACGGTTGCACCGGCAGCGCCAAAGCCGGTGGAGGTTTTTACAAAGTCCACCCCGGCATCCTTGCTAATCAGGCAGGAAATGATCTTCTCGCTGGTTTCAAGCAGGCAGGTTTCAATAATTACCTTGACCAGGCTTCCGGCACGGTGGGCAAGGGCACAAACCTGGGCAATGTCATCATAGACTGCCTGGTATTCATTTGATTTCAACAGCCCTACAGCCATAACCATATCCAATTCATGCGCTCCTGCCTCTAAGGCAAGACCGGCTTCATATACTTTTGAGCGGGTTGGAGTAGCTCCGAGCGGGAACCCGATCACCACGCATGTTTTGACCTTGCTGCCAGCCAGGATTTTTGAAACCAGAGGAGTATAAACGCTGTTCACACACACTGATGCGCAACCGAAGGAGAGCGCTTCATTACAAAGCTGCTCCACCTGCCCTTCCGTAGCCTCAGGTTTCAACAGGGTATGATCGAGGTAACCTGCAATATCCAGCGGTTCGACCTGCAATGCACCCGGAAACGGGGGCAGGCTGCGTTCATATTCATCAGCGATCTGCAGGAGTTCTTCTATGGTTCTCACGGATTCACCTCCGCATTTCCAAATGATTCATGACGGATAATTTGAATCTCTTTTGGAGGCCAGTATATCACGATTGCCTTGCCTATGACATTTTCCTGGGGAAGGTAGCCCCACGAGTGTGAATCGTAGGAAGAGTTCCGGTTATCTCCCAGCACAAACAGGTACCCTTCCGGTACCGTCCATTCCCCGGCATATTGTGGAGGACCGGAGATGTAAGGCTCCACCTGAAGTTCTCCATTCACCCGCATTTCGCCATTTTCGACTTCGATCATATCTCCCGGAATACCGATCAAGCGCTTGATGTAATCTTCATCCGGATTGGTAGGATTATGGAAAATGACGATGTCTCCCCGTTCAAAATCACCCTTCCGGTAGGCAAAGCGGTCAACCATCAGGAACTGGCCTTCATGCAAGGTAGGCAGCATGCTGATATTTTGTACCTCCACCCGCCCGATGAAAGTATCAATGGCAAAGTAAAAGATCAACGCCAAGACGATAGTCTGGAAAGCCTCAACCAGCATCCTTTTTGTCCGCCCCGGCGGTTCCTGTGGGAAAGGAACTTCTTCCGGGGCTTTTTCAAAGGTTATGTTGTCCTGGAGTGCTGAAGGTGAATCACCTTCTGGAATTGGGTTGTCAGGAAAATCTTCCTGCCTGGTATTCTCAAAATCTAGGGACATGCATGCATTATAAGACCGATAATCCCGCCGGACAAGACAGGCATCAACCTTACTGCAGAGCTATTTGCAGGTCTTCAAAGGAGCGCATGGCTGCCATCTTCATCACAAACGAAGCCAGGTCGCTGCTTTCAGACCGTAATGCACGCACTGCCGCCCCCACAGGGTCTTCTCCTGCTGCCCCACCTGGAACATCGGCATATGCGCCGTTAAAGGCAAAGTATGCCTGGTTCAGTTTGCGGATCTGGTAGCCATTATTCCAGAATACTTTCCGCCGCTCTTCCATGTATTCCTCTGCTTCACTGATCATGCCTTCTGCAAGGAGTGCGTCAGCATTCACCCGCGTAATGCGCATTTCAGCGGTGAAATCAAACACTGGCGGGGCAGGTTCGGGTGTGCCGCTTTCATCGGGTACAGCAGGGTTAACTGGTGGAGGGGCAAATTCGGGGTAGTATGACATAAGCAACGCTGCCCCGATCTCTTTACCTGCAATGCTGGCAGTGGTTTCATTCATGGTACGCAGCTCAGGTGAGGCATCATACCGCAGGCCTAACGGCTGCAGGGTTAAGTAGTTATGGATCCACTCATGGGCAACTGTCTCCGCCAGCCACGGCAGGCTGGTGCTCTGGGCAACCATGGTTGGGTATACCCCTACCCCGCCGATCCTGGTCACCAGGGTGGAAACATCCAACCCGTTAGCCACCTCGTTTTCCAGAGTAATAATCTGTGCCATGTCCATTTCAGGATCCAGGGAGATATTGGCATCCTGCCTGATGACCTCACGCGGGGAGACGATCAATGACAATGGCAGTTCGGTTACTTTATAAAGCAAAGGTGGCAAAGGCTGTCCCAGAAAACCCATCCCCAATTCCGAAACCACATGGGAAATCTGCGCTTGCAGGGTGGATTCTGCCAGCGCTGCCAGGGTATGTTTTTGAGCCTGTACTTGCTGCAGCCTCTCAATCTTTTCTTTTGTTTCTATTGCAGGATCAATAATAGCGGGATCGGAATACTCCCTTTCGATTTCCCATTGCAGCAATTGCGACTCATCAACTACTTTCAGATAATCCAACACAATTGCCCGGGCGCTGGCAGACGATACATAGCGCATTGCCCCTAATGAGCCTTGTTCCACTTTTCCCAGGATCGCGTCCAGCGTCCAGTCAACATAATCAAATTCAAGCGTGCGTGTATAAACCCGGATGCTCTCCAGCCTGCCGCCTGAGAACAACTGGCTGCGGCTTGAAAGGACAATGATGATCAGGGAAACAAAAAATATCCGGAAAAACCGTATAACCTTGCTCATGGTGTAATCTTATCTGGTTCTAACACAAACCGATTATACTTGTATATTGTTCGGCAGCAATTCAAGCAGGCTCACTCTCCAGGATCAAGCAGGTAAGGATTTTATGAAATCAAAGAAACGCACACTTCTAATCATTGGCGCAGTAATTGTTGTGATCATCGCAATTGTAATTATCACCACCCTGCGCGCCAGGAACCAGGTAAGTTCAACATTCGAAACGACACCAGTTACCCGCGGGAACCTTACCGCCATTGTGGGGGCGACTGGTGCAGTCCATTCCAGGCAGAGCGCAGTCCTGGTCTGGCAAACAAACGGGCAGGTTGGGGATGTGCGGGTAAAGATCGATGATACGGTCAACAGCGGGCAGGTGCTGGCAGACCTGCTTCCCAGCTCAGTGTCACAGTCGATCATCCTGGCGGAAGCAGACCTGATCAGCGCGAGGCAAGCCCTGGAAGACCTGACAACCTCCAACCTTGCCAGCGCGGCCGCCTACCAGAACATGGTTCTCGCCCAGGATGCAGTGGACGATGCCCGCGAAAAACTTGAAAGTAAAC
>Ga0228536_1000677_pt1 | contig 53365 bp, 44 predicted proteins | sample SJ1Smetagenome_FD_168611 | JGI IMG/M metagenome (GOLD analysis project Ga0228536, IMG submission 168611) | Enriched culture of PCE-dechlorinating microbial communities from Ithaca, New York, USA - SJ1.S | ecosystem: Engineered > Modeled > Simulated communities (microbial... > Unclassified...
CATAAAAGATTGGATATTATTTACTAATTTTGCACATTATTCGTGTTAATAAGGAATTACTATGGAAAAAGCCAGGATACTGTTTGTTTCCCAGGAAATTATACCTTACCTGAGGGATAGTCAGATGGGGTATATTGGCAGGCATCTGCCTCAGGGGATTCAGGAAAGGGGCCGTGAGATCCGCACCTTTATGCCAAGGTTCGGTCACATTAATGAACGCAGAAATCAGTTGCATGAGGTTATTCGTCTTTCGGGAATGAACCTGATCATCGACGACACGGACCACCCGCTCATCATCAAGGTAGCTTCCATTCAGTCTGCACGCATGCAGATTTATTTCATCGACAACGACGATTATTTTCAGCGGAAGTTTATGTTCCGCGACAAGAACAATAAGTTTTACAAGGACAACGACGAGCGTGCCGTCTTTTTCAGCCGCGGGGTTATTGAAACCGTGAAAAAGCTTGGATGGGCACCCGATTTAATCCATTGCCACGGCTGGATGACCAGTCTTGTTCCCCTGTACATCAAGAGGGCATTCCGCGATAATCCGCTTTTCAGCGATACCAGGGTAGTAATTTCGCTGTACGACGATGATTTTGAGGAGGCCTGGAACAAGGATGCAGGCAACAGGATCAAGCTCGACGGGATAACAAACAAAGACCTCAAACACTATAAGAAACCTTCCTACGTTAACATTATGAAGGCGGCCATCGATTTCTCCGACGGAATCATTCAGGGGAGCGAAACGGTAGATAACGAGCTTGTTGAATACTGCAACGAAACCGGGAAACCCTTCCTGTCGTACCAGCCGCTCGACACCTTCATTGATGCGTATAACATTTTTTATGATAAAATCCTGAGCAGCGAGAGAAGCGAATCCGAATAAAGCGTAATCTTGCACCGCTGTCAAGTAACGAAAAATACATTCCCAACGTGCACAAATCCAGCCTAAGCCGTTTGTTCGCAGCATTGATGATCGCTGCTCTGATTACCGCATGTAAAAAAGAACCCGACCTTATCGGTCTCGACCTGCTTCCCGAGGGAGATTATCTCGGGATGAGCTTTACAGACACCACAACCATTATTGCCTATACCCTGGCCGAGGACTCCCTTCCTTCCGACGAACTTTCAACCAGTATTTTGGGGTATATGAACGATCCGGTGTTTGGACGCACTATGGCCTCGTTTTATACAGAATACCGGCTCCCTGCCAACAATGTATCGTTTGGTGCGAATGCTGTGGCCGACTCCGTGGTATTAACCCTGGTGTATTCGGGAGTTTACGGCGACTCATTATCGCAGCACACAATAAAAGTGTACGAGCTGAGCGATACCTTAGGCTTTGATAAAACCTACTATTCAAATTCGGAGGTTGCTTACAATCCCATCCCCATAGGACAGGTAACGTTTGTACCGAATTTGAAAGCAGCCGACTCTGTCGACGGCAAATACATGCCCCCGCACCTGCGGATTACCCTAAGCCAGCAGTATGCCAGTAAACTGATGAATGCAAGCGATTCTACCCTTTCGTCGAATGCTTACTTCCGTGAAGTTTTCAAAGGACTGTACATTGCACCGGAACCGGTAACCACCACGCCTTCCGGAGCCCTGCTGTATTTCGATCTGCTTCACGACAACTCACGCATCAACGTATATTACCGCAACAGCAACGATACCACTTCCATCGCATTGCCCATTAACTCGGCCTGTGCCCGTTTCAATAATTACACCCACTTCGGCCATGAAGGCGCCAGTCCGCTGATGCTTCAGCAATTCGCCGGAGATACCGCTGCCGGAGATCAGCAAGTCTTCCTTCAGTCGATGGCGGGTACCAAGGTAAAACTGCGCTTCCCTTACCTTAAAAACATCCCTGAAAAGGCAAACATTGCAGTAAATGAAGCTATACTGGTATTAACCAACGACGATGCGGAAAGTGCCCTGAAACCGCCGTCACAACTCGCGTTGCGCGCCCTTTCCGATACCGGAACCTATAAAATGATGTATGATGAAAGCATAGGAACTGCTTATTTCGGCGGCAGATACGTCAACAACGGCGAATACCGCTTCAGGGTCAGCAAGTATGTGCAGGATATGATGCGTAATCCCGAAACCCGCGACAACGGACTCATGCTGCTTATCTCGGGCTCTTCACTGAAGGGCGACAGGGTTGTGCTTTCAGGTCCCGGAGGTACTGCAAGCCGCATGAAACTGATCATTTATTATACGCTCATCGAATAGTAATTCAGCGAACAACTCCCTCTGCACCGTAAACCGGTTTTCTGCCACAAGCAGGAAGAACTTCAGCATACCGGATTATTCCGGCTGTCTGTCACAGGGAGATTTATCCCTTGTTCAGTAAAATCATTTTCAGACTGTTACATGCTTGAATTCCTGAAGTCAAAACCCCTACCGGTATTCGGCGAAATGAAGTTGCCAATGATATGGTGAAGTGTAAAAATAAGATAAAAGTGCGACTTATTAAAAAAAATTATTTACACCCGCGCATTACAAAGTTTACATTAGAGAAGAAACCGGAGCTTTTAAAAGTTTACCTTTGTACGGATTTTTTGTCTGGGGAACGGGGAGGAATCCTTTTTCCGGTTGAACAATAGGGATATACGCTGCCTGTTTGGTCATTTTGTTCAATCTCGTCTCCCATACCTGAAGTTCATAACATAATAATCCCGGATCGGGGATGCATTCCCATAATTTTAGAATTAATAGCAGTGCTTATCCGGAATTGTATATTAAAAAGTTAAGATTAGAAATAGTATGTGTGGAATTGTAGCTTACATCGGCCCCCGCCAGGCCTACCCAATCCTGATAAAGGGACTTCATCGCCTGGAATACCGGGGATATGACAGTGCAGGCATTGCTGTACTGAACAGTGAATTAAAACTGTATAAAACCAGAGGCAAGGTTGCCAATCTGGAAGAGGCCGTCAAAGACAAGGATTTGAGCGGTACCACAGGCATAGCCCACACACGCTGGGCCACGCACGGAGAGCCCAACGACGTGAATGCGCACCCGCATTTTTCCTACTCAAAAAACCTGGCAATAATTCACAACGGTATCATTGAAAATTATGCTCCCCTGCGCAACGAGCTAATCAAGCGTGGGTACAAATTTATAAGTGAGACCGATACCGAGGTGCTGATTCATCTTATAGAGGACATCAGCATCAACGAAAAGGTACCGCTGCCCGAAGCTGTGCAGATTGCTCTCAATCAGGTTGTTGGAGCATACGCTATTGTTATAATCGATAAAAACGATCCCGACACCCTTATTGCTGCACGTAAAGGGAGTCCGCTTGTGGTAGGAGTAGGCGAGAATGAGTTTTTTGTTGCTTCCGATGCCACCCCGATTGTTGAATACACCCGTGAAGTGGTTTACCTGAACGATGAAGAGATTGCCATTCTTCACCGCTCACACGATCTGCGCATCAAGACCATTACAAATATTGAAAAGACTCCGTATATTCAGACACTTGAGATCAACCTGAGTGCGCTTGAGAAAGAGGGGTACGATCATTTCATGCTCAAGGAGATTTATGAGCAGCCCCGTTCCATTCGCGACAGCATGCGTGGTCGCCTGAAGGCCCGTGAAGGCATTGTGTTACTCGGAGGCATCATCGATTACCAGCAGAAGCTGATGAATGCCGAACGAATCATTATTATTGCCTGCGGCACATCATGGCATGCAGGACTTGTGGGAGAATATTTATTTGAAGAACTCGCCCGTATTCCGGTTGAGGTGGAATATGCATCTGAATTTCGTTACCGGAACCCGGTTATCTTTGAAAACGACGTTGTAATAGCCATTTCGCAATCGGGAGAAACCGCCGACACTCTGGCCGCCATCGAACTGGCAAAATCGAAGGGAGCCACCATTATAGGCATATGCAATGTTGTCGGATCATCCATAGCCCGGGCAACGCATGCCGGCTCATATACCCATGCAGGTCCCGAAATCGGCGTAGCTTCCACCAAGGCATTCACTGCTCAGGTTACGCTGCTTACGCTGATGGCTCTGATGCTGGCCGACAGCAAGGGTACAATTTCCAAATCCAGATTTAACCAGCTCCTTCATGAGCTCGACGACATTCCCGGAAAGGTGGAAGAAACCCTGAAGGTGAATCCCAAAATCATTGAAATTGCCGGAATTTTCAAGAATTCGCGGAATGCCCTGTACCTTGGCCGCGGCTATAACTACCCCGTAGCCATGGAAGGCGCGCTGAAACTGAAAGAGATCTCTTACATCCATGCCGAAGGGTACCCTGCCGCAGAAATGAAACACGGCCCCATCGCCCTGATCGACGAGGAGATGCCGGTAGTGGTGATAGCCACCAACAAAGGCACCTACGAAAAAGTAGTGTCAAACATCCAGGAAGTAAAGGCCCGCAAAGGCAAAATCATTGCGATCATTACCGAGGGCGATGAAACGGTTAAAGACCTTGCCGACCATTACATCGAAATCCCGGAAACGGAAGAGATGCTGGTACCCCTGCTTGCAACCATACCGTTGCAGCTGCTTTCGTATCACATCGCCGTAATGCGCGGATGCAACGTCGACCAGCCCCGTAACCTCGCCAAAAGCGTTACGGTGGAATGAACCATTCAATTTGTGGGTAAAATCAGATAACTTCCCTGCTATTTCTGATTTTTCCGGAAAGGCGGCTGAGTGCTTACCGGCATTTTCTATGCCTTATTTCCCGCTACCATTACGGATCTCATCCACTGCTTTCAGGAAGGTTTTATCGGTACGAAGGTATATGGGGTAAAATCCCTTTTCGTCGAAAAGATTGCGTGCGATCAGTGCTTTCATAAGGTTCTCAAGCTCTCCCTTTACAAAAATAATTCCCCTGGGATCGGCATCCACGCCTTTGGATTTGGCATAGCGGATAAACCGATTGAAAAAATCGGGCGAGATGTGGAATTCACGGTCAAAGGTTTGCAGATCGGTATAGTTTCGGAGTTCCGCACGGTTACGGTCGGTATACTCAAAGATGTACTGATAAACGAGCCCTCTTGCCATCAGCTGGTTGTAATAAACATAGTTCTCGTTACGCTCCACCGGGATGTAGAAATCGGGCATTATACCTCCCCCACCGTAAACGACGCGACCACCTGCCGTGGTATATTTCAGGGAATCGTTAAAGTGAATGCTGTCGGCACTTTCGAGTTCGCCGCTCATCCAGCGCTCGTGGAGTTCGCCCATGTATTCATCGGATTTTCCGTTTTTGTAAGGCTTCTGAATGCTGCGGCCGGCCGGAGTGTAATACCGGGCAACCGTAAGCCGAATGGCCGATCCGTCGGGCAGCGAAAGCTGTTCCTGCACGAGGCCCTTCCCGAACGAACGGCGTCCGACGATCCATCCCCGGTCGTTGTCCTGAATGGCTCCGGCCAGGATTTCGCTCGAAGAAGCCGAACCCTCATCTATAAGAATGTACAAATCACCGCGTTCAAATCGTCCCTTAGCTGTGGCATAAGCATGCTGAGCCGGACGGTTGTACCCGCTGGTATAAACAATAAGCTTGCCTTCTCCCAGAAACTCATCGGCTGCATCAATGGCGGTTTGCAGGTACCCTCCCGAATTCCCGCGAAGGTCGAGTATCAGACTCTCCATCCCCTGCCCTATCAGGGTAAGCAGGGAACGGTTCAGCTCTTCGGGTGTGGTTGCCGAAAACTTTGAAAGTTTAACGTATCCTATGCCCGGTTCCGGCATAAAAGCAATGTCGATGCTGTAAGTAGGGATGGCATCGCGGGTGATGGTGAACGGAATCAGCTCATCCATACCTCTGCGGAACACACTAACTTCCACTTTGGTGCCACGTTCACCTTTTAAACGCTTCATCACCTCGTTGGTCGACATATTAACACCTGCAATCAGCTCATCGTTAACCTTTACGATGCGGTCGCCCGCCAGAATGCCGGCCTTTTCCGATGGACCTCCGGGAATGGCGTTGATGATATAAACCGTGTCGGTTTCCATACGGAACTGAACCCCAATGCCATCGAAACTGCCAAGCAGCGGATCGTTCACCTCGTTGAACTCCTCGGCGGTAATATAACTTGAATGCGGATCGAGGTCCGAAAGCATACCTGCGATGGCCGACTGTCTGAGTTTATATACATCCACCGAATCCACGTACTCCTGCTCAATGTAGCTGATGACATTATCAACCGGATCAAAATTGCGACTCTGAATCCGTTGAATCAGGTTTTGATTGGATGAAGAAACCTTTACCAGGGAAGCACCAACGAAAATTCCGGCAACAAGCACGAGGGCAAAGGCAATGGGAAGGTATATAACGTTTCTTTTGTTGTTGTACATGGTTCTGTCTCTACGGTATGCGGAACTGCAAAATTAGATAAAAAAACGCCAGCATCTCCGGAATGGCTCCGCTGCACAGCGTCACAAACAACGTACACTTCTGGTGAAAGTGCTGAATACGTTAGTGCAAACGCCGGTTTACCGGTATTAGTATGCGGAGCAGGGCCGGAACAGCGTACATCTCAGTGCTGCAGATACTTTCCGGCCAGACCGTCGTAGATATTTATTTCATCCAGTGCATTGCCCTGGTCGTCGAAAAGTCTTCTCCACGTATTGAGTGGCTCCCATATGCAGGCTCCCTGTCCCCTGCCGTCGGGCAAACCGAATACCATGTCGTGTATTTCCTTTTTGAAAGCACTGTATTCCGCTACGTTCACATCTTTGCCGTAACGTAGGACCAGCACGTTCATGGTGCGTTGCAGATCTTCCGGAGTGCCGTGCCAGCGAGGATAATAGGAAAGCCCGATAACATCGAACTCCACCCCGCGAGCGATCATATTATCGAACCAGAAAACGGCTTCCTCCGTTTGTCCGCCCAGTGCCAGGTGCATCATTACCTGTATGGAAGAATCGGCTTCACGACAGGCTTCAACGCCTGCTTTCAGAAGTTTTGCAAGATTATCCGGATTGCTGATGTGTCCATCGGGCCAAACCATACCATGGTTTATTTCGTTGCCAACCTGAACCATCTGCGGAAGCGTACCCTGATCTTTAAGACTCAGAAGTACCGATCTGGTATAATCTTTCAGGCTTGCCGCCAGGGTTTCGGTATCCTGACCTTCCCAAACGGCCGGTTTGTATTGCTGCTGGGGATCGGCCCAGTAATCGCTGTAATGAAAATTGAGCAGCAGATTCAGCCCGGCGTCCTTAACCCGTTTGGCCATGGCCAGCGTCTGTTCAAACCCGCAGTATCCCTTACCGGGCGAATAACCTTTCGTGTGTTCGGGACTGACAAAAATCCGCAGGCGGATGTAGTTGAACCCATGATTTTTTAGCAGCTCAACGGCATCCTTCTCAATTCCGTCATCGTAAAACTTCATTCCTTCATCCTCCAGCTGCGGAAGAAATGAGATATCGGCACCTATCATTTTTGGGTAAACGTGCGGGGAGGGAGGAAGCGGAAGTGCAGCAGGCTGCAGAAGCTGAAAACCGGCCGGCAACAGATGTATTTCGTGAGAAGCCGGCCAGATACCGTCTGCACTCACCTCCACTTTGAACTTGCCAGGTGTATTTCCGGCAGTAAGGATGAATTCACATATTCCGTTTGTGAGAACAGATTCCCATACGGTGAGGGTATCCGAACTGCTTATCAGCACGGGAGAGCTGCCGCCGGAATTCCGGAGTCCGGCATCTCCGTTTACGGAAATCCGGAAAGGAATGGCTGCATCCATTATTTCACGGTCGATGCTGTCGGCCGCACTAACCCTGAGCCGCGTTGTTTCGGAATGACCGGCGCGCATGCTTGTTTTATAACAGGCCAGAACCAGCGTAACCGGTTTGCCGGTTGCTACCCGGAAAAACGATGAAAAATCCGGAGATGCATCGGCCTGCCGTCTTGAATTGCATGCCGGAATTACGAAAACCATCAGCAAGGCAATCAGTTGAAGCTTTTTCATAGCAACGGTATTATTAAATCCGGTTTACAAATTATTGAATTACTGTCACCCTTTGCGGGGATGTATATCCCGTTATCTGCGCATGAAAGATAACAAATTCGGTAAAATGAACTCCATCTTCCCCGTTTATTGTTGAAATTGAGCCAAATGAATTAAGGCAAACACTATTTATTAAGAACAATTACAAATAGACCAGGGAACTGCTAAACCGGAATTTATTATTGATACGTTTTATATATTTGTGCAATTCGGATTCTTCCGAAAGAGCTTGTGGAACAGGGTTTCTTTTCCCGTTTGAGACCGAATACGGAAATCCTCCTGAAAAACAATCGGCTTGCTGAATGAAAATGGGAGCCGGACATGTAAAGATGATAGAAATACTATAATTAACACGAAAAACAACACTTCCATGAAAAAGTACTTATTGATGCTCTCGCTGGTTATGTCTGGCATTTTTGCCTATGCCGGATGGGTAAAAGGAACCGTAACATACCACAACGGGCGTTCGGAAAGCGGCTACATCAAGCACTTTACCAAAGGCGATCAAAAAACCGTTCAATTCAAAAAAAGTGAAAGCGGCAGCAGGCAGAAAATAAAAAGCAAAGAATTAAGGGAAATTACATTCAACTTACCGGATGGAGACCGGATCATTAAAAATCTAAAGATAAAATCGGAAAACCTGAAAGGCAAAAGCCGTGTATCAAAGAATAGCATATGGCTGGGGGTATTGTACCGTGGCGATTTTGATGTTGTCGGAATTGAGGTATACGATATGGGCTACACAATGAATTACCTGGTAAACTGGCCGGGAGAGAAGACTGCTTCCACAATCTTTGTAACTGGAAAAGGCACCTCTTTTGCTGTCGGGAAAAAAGCATTTTTGCGAAAAGCCAGCCGCGTGGTATTTAAAGGACGTTGCGATTCAATGGTAGAAGCGATTGAAAAAGAAACGTTTATGCCAAAGAAACTGGAAGATGTCATTGAATATTACGAAACACACTGCGGCAGTAATTCGCGCGGGGAATAACAGCCGGAAGGGGAAAAACCGGTTTACGATTAATTCTTAAGAAGAATAAAGGAGATAAATACCGGCAGATGGTCCGATACCCCCCTGGCCTCTTCAAACGTTTCCATCGTTGCGTAAAAATGGATTACTCCCGATTCCTGTTTCCGTATATGCGCCGGGTGATAAAAGATATTATCCGCTTCCGAGGCCAGGCAGTCGCCTTTCAGACACTGCTTCCTGAGTGTGGTTTTCTGATTTGAGAGCGCCGGCACGTATCCCTCCCGCTTCAGGGGATTAAATACCGAATGCGATTGCGGCAGGTTAAAGTCGCCAGTTAAAATCAGCTTCAAACCGGGATAAAGAGCTGGAAGTTCATCCAGGTATTTTACCTCCGTTTCGGGTTGACGCGATTTGGTTTTAGCGTGAAAGTTGACAAGGGTAAAGGTTTCGCCTTCCGACCCGAAAGTCGCCAGAAAGGGTTCGCGCTCGATCAGGGTGTCGTAACCATCGCGAAGCAGCCAGGGGCTCCCTGAAAGTTTTACCCGGTGTTTCTTCCAAAAATAAGCATAGCGCTCCGACTTCTGAGAACTGGTGGAGGCAGGATCGCTTACGGTATAGTCCCAGGCCGATCCAGTGGCATTAAGCGCCACAGCCAACCTCGCAACCGCCTGAGCACCGCCGTAACCTGCAACCACCTCCTGAATAGCAACCACATCGGCATCGCGCAGAATTTCAGCCATGATGCGGATTTCAACGGAATCCTTTTCTTTGCCGAGGTCTTTCAGATTCCATGAAACAAGCGCCAGAGGCTGTGCAGCAAGAAAATCCGATACGAAAAGAAAGACCAAAAAAATTAATAACCGCTTCATATTCTTTGCTCTAAAACTGTTTCCTGACTCCCCCGAAGACTGTGATCCGGATTATGTTTTTACCGGGAACTAAGTTAGTCCATTCTGCGGAATCGGTTTTCCATTCGTTCATTACCCGAAGCTTATCGCAAACCCCGGAGTTTGTCAAATCCGGGGAACAACAGTAAAATCTTTGTCGTCCGGACATTTATGCATAATCTCCGCCATAAATATTGTAAATAACATACAATTACGAATTTGTCTTTTATTTGTGGTTACAAAGTGATAAATTACTGATAAATAACCATTAAGCTTCCTGATATAAATCCTTCAAACGCCATAAAAGATGAAAAAGTTACTAACACTGGTTTTTATCGCTTTCGCGATATATACTCCTGCCCAGATACCCGAAGAGGGACTCGTGGGCTACTGGCCATTCAGCGGAAATGCAAACGATGAAAGCGGCAACGGCAATCACGGAATTGTTTCTGAGGCGGTGCTTTGTGCCGACCGGTTTCAGAATGAAAACAGCGCTTACAGTTTCAACGGCAGCACAAGCCACATCGTAATTCCCGACAGTCCGCTTTATGCCTTCGACACCCTTGGGTTTGCCGTTTCGTTCTGGGCAAATCTGGAATCGCAGGCAGGCGGGACGCTCGACTATGCGGCAATAATTATCAAAAGCAAAATGGATGTTCCCTGGGAGGGCATTACTATGTTTGCCGACTACCCCGGGGCACAGCAGATAACGTTCAGAACGACTGCATACGAAGAATTTCAGTCTTCCTGGACAATTGAGTACGGAGAATGGCATCATTTCGTATTTCACCGGATTGGCGGCTTTCTTCAGCTATACGTTGACGGCGTCCCCAAAGGACATTACCTTACCCAGAAAACCGACTGCACCAACGATCAGCCGATATGGCTGGGTTGTAACCACGGCAATCTGTATACGCAAAATCTTAACGGGATGCTGGACGAAGTCCGTATTTACAACCGTTCGCTGAGTGAGCTTGAAATTTATGCGCTGTATGAGGCATCGGCGCTTGGAATAAATGTGCCGTATTCTCCGGGAAGGATGGATATTTATCCGAATCCTGCAAGCCGGGAGGTACGGGTGGATGCCGGAGTGCATAACAGGCTTTCGGAAACAGCTTCCATACAACTGCTGAATACAGCAGGGCAGATAATAAAATCATGCATACCAAAGGGCAGGATTACGGTAATAAGTCTGGAAGATGTATCCGTCGGCGGAGTTTATATGATCCGGATGCTGGATGCCGGCGGGGCGGTATTGGAGAGCCGCAAGCTTGTAGTACAAAAATAGGGGCAGGGTCTTCGTGTCTTTAAAAAACTATGCGATCGGAGCTTTATTAAAATCGTTCCGGGATAAATAACTTTTCATACCTTTGCGTGCCATTTGCCCCGGTGGCGGAATTGGTAGACGCGTCGGTCTCAAAAACCGATGAGTGAGAGCTCGTGCCGGTTCGATCCCGGCCCGGGGTACAAAGGATGCAGAAGACCCTGCCCGCATTGTCCGGCAGGGTTTTTTCATTTCCGTTCAAGACCTTTTATGATTAATACGACTTACTTCCTTCCGAAATCTGCCGGTATTTCGCCCCAGGATGCGGTATCCCATTTCAGTATCGGGTTGTTCCATTTGTTTTTGTGAAGCCAGGCTTCAGCGCGGGCAACCAGCAGGAACAGATCTTTGTTCTTTTTATTTGGTTCCAGTTTTGTATTGGCCTTTTTATCCTTTACCCATTTAATGGCTGTTTTGGAATCGCTGTACAGCGGAATATCTGAACCGTGGTTGCTCAGATATCCGAGACCGTGCACTATGGCCAGAAACTCTCCAATGTTTACCGTCCCTTCCGGAAACGGACCCTGATGAAAAATCTGTTTCCCCGACGCTGTAATCACCCCCCTGTACTCCATAACTCCCGGATTTCCGGAACATGCAGCATCTACCGAAATACTTTCGGGAATCGGGAAGGTACCGGAAGCGGACTTTGCTGCTTTCTTTGCCGCTCCTGGAATAAAAGCAGGCGGGCCGGCATCCAGGGCATCCCTTGCTTCCTTCTCGGTTTCAAACGATTTATAACGGGCCGCTTCAAAACCCTTTACCTGCTTTTCACAGCTCTCCCAGGAAGTATAAATTCCCGTTTCACGCCCTTTCCAAACCACATAAAACTTTGATTTCCGGCCCATGAAATTCCTTATTTGTTACCCTGCAAATATACAAAGGCTGTCCGTTACACCGCAACACCGGCGGAGAGTCTCGTTTTGACGGTTTATCCCTTTTTGCCCGCTTCTTTCGTATTTTTGCAATTAATCAAATAAAACCCGCATGAAAAAGATACTTCCCCTGCTGCTTCTTTTGAGCCTCCTTGCCTGTAAACCCGGCAGAATTTATGAGTCGTACCATAAGTTCGACAAGTACACCTGGAACCGGTTCGACAAGGTAACGTTTAATGTTCCGGTTGAAGAAGGCGGAATTACCGGAGACATTATTTTCACCGTAAGACACATTACCCAGTATCCGTATTCCAACCTACCGGTAAATGTAATTCTGTATACCCCTTCCGGGGAAGAAAGGATAAAGGAACTCGATATAATTCTTAAAGACAGTACGGGGAAGTTCACGGGCAGTGTTGCCGGCGATCTGTGGGACGAAGAAGTCGTACTCTGGCCTCAGTTTTATTTTACCGAAGCAGGTGAATATGTCCTGGAGTTTGAAAACCTGATTCCTAAAATGGGCATTCCGGGACTGGTTGATATAGGGGTGTATGTTAAGAAAAACTGATCCGGACAATGCCGGCCATGCAAAATATTATCCTTCCGCAGGTTTATTGCTGAAAGACAGAATTCTGGCGGCAGTTTCACGGTCGTTCTGCAGCTGACTTTTAAGCAGATCGAGACTTCCGAACTTTTTTTCGTTGCGGATGCGTTTTACCAGTTGCACCGTAATGGTTTCATAGTAAATATCCTCGTCAAAACCGAAGATATTGGTTTCAATGGTCAGCTTATAGGCATTGATGGTCGGCCGCATTCCTATATTGGTCATCCCGTTGAATGTCCTGCCATTGTGGTATACTCTGGAAGCATACACTCCCATTGAGGGCACGAGTTTGTTAGGATCGTCAACATACAGATTGGCAGTGGGATAACCAATCAGTTTCCCGATCTGATTTCCCCGGATAACCTGCCCGGTAATGGTATACTCACGACCCAGCAGGGCAGCAGCCTGCTCCACATCTCCTTCCTGTAAAAGCCAGCGAACTACGGATGAGCTCACATGGTGGTTACCAGCGATCAGTTCATCCACCTGCACTACCTTGTAGCCGAACTCACCTCCGAAGTGGTACAACTGATTTATACTTCCCTTGCGGTCGCGTCCGAAACCGTGATCGTAGCCGATAACAAAAACTTCGGGACGGATCAGGCCGGCGATCATACGGATAAAGTCCTCGGCCGAATGCTGCGAAAATTCACGTGTAAAGGGTATTTCAACCAGATGGCTGATGCCTGCTTCCGCGAAAGCGCTGCGCTTTTCTTCACGCGTACTAAGAAGGTAAACGTGCTGATTCAGCACCAGGCGGGGATGCGGGTGGAACGTAACAACAACCGTATCGCCGCCCAAAGCGGAAGCGTGCTTCTTCATAACGCCGAAAATAGCCTGGTGCCCCAGATGCACGCCGTCGAAGGTGCCAATGGTGACAACCGGCCGGTTCAACGCAAGAGGTAAGGATATATCGGTTATTATTTCCACTGTTGGCGTCAGGCTGTTAAAATCTCATTTGAGAACAGAAGAGCTGCTATTTGAACGGCATTGGTGGCAGCACCCTTGCGCAGGTTATCGGAAACTACCCAAAGATTCAGTCCGTTGTCGATGGATGCATCGCGCCGTACCCGTCCCACGAAAACCTCATCGCGTCCCTTTGCATAAAGCGGCATCGGATATACTGCCCTGTCGGTGTCGTCCTGTAAAACAACGCCTTTTGCAGTGGAAATGATCTTATTCACCTCGTCCAGCCCGAATGGATGTTCAAACTCTATGTTAACGGCTTCCGAATGTCCGCCATATACCGGAACCCTCACTACCGTAGCGGTAAGTCTGATATCCGGGGCCTGCATGATTTTGCGCGTTTCATCCAGCAGCTTTTTTTCTTCGGTAGTATCGCCGTCTGGCAGAAAAGTACCTCCGTGCGGCAACACGTTCAGGTCGATCGGATGCGGATATACCATACTTCCCTTAATTCCCTGACGTTCATTTCCAAGTTGCAGAAGGCCTTTTGCTCCGGTACCCGTCACACTTTGGTAGGTGGACACCACCACCCTTCGTATTCCGAACCTGCGGTGCAGTGGTGCAAGCACCGCAACCAGCTGAATGGTTGAACAATTGGGGTTGGAAATTATCCTCTGACTTCCGGTAAGCACATGGGCATTCACTTCCGGAACCACCAGGGGAATGTGCGGCTCCATACGCCAGACCGAAGAATTGTCGATAACAAAACAGCCGATGGCTTCAAAGCGGGGGGCAAACTCTCGCGAGACAGAGGCCCCTGCCGAAAAAAGTGCCAGGTCGGGTTTACGATTAATGGCCTCTGCAATGCTGAGTACCTTGTATTTACGGTTATTGAATGAAACCTCCTTCCCCGCCGATTTTTCAGAGGCAACGGGTATAAATTCGGAAACAGAAGTAAGAGGAAGGTACTTCCCCTCTTCAAGCACGCTGATCATTTCACCGCCTACCAGTCCGGTGGCGCCTACAAGGGCTAATTTCATGGCCTGATGTTTTTTCACCGGGATGCCTGCGCCGGATTTCCGTGCATTTCTTCCCCGGGAGGTGCAAAAATACAATTATTAAGGTCATGGTCACCAGCTCCGGGCGCTCGAAATCAAACATTCGGAGCAACTCCTCACCGGCAAAATACAAAACGAGGCCACGACATTTCTCCCAGAAAGTGGATGAATTCAGTACCAAATTAAAAATGTATCCCGATGGTTTGCGGGTATTTAATTTTCTTACTTTTATCGTTACTAAAATCGAACTCATGAAAACACTGCCACTGCTCATCTTACTGATGCCGCTATTGCTATCGGCACAGCTTTCCGACAATTTCAGCGACGGCGATTTCACCACCGCACCAGCCTGGACAGGTGATGCCGATCTATTCACCGTTAATTCATCCCTGCAGCTTCAGCTAAACGCATCGGGTGAAGGTATCTCGTGCCTTGCCACACCCCTTGATCCGGAGGAAGAAATGGAATGGCGTCTGTGGGTAAGGTTAAACTTCAGCCCGAGCGACAACAACCACGCACTTATTTATCTGCTGTCGGATCAGCCGGCACTGAATGAACCCCTTAACGGTTATTATCTGAAGCTGGGACAGGGAGGTTCGCAGGATGCCATAGAGCTCTACCGGAAAAGCGGAACCGTATCAAACCTGATTGCCAGGGGCAGCGATGGCTTAATTGCAAATGCCTTTGCCATCCGGCTGAAGGTTACACTTACAGGCGGGGGAATATGGAGCATTTATGCCGATCCTGCCGGAGGGGAAGACTTTATTCCTGAAGCCGGCGGAAACGATAACTACTGGTCGGGATATTCCCACTTTGGCATACTGTGCAAATATACCAGCAGCAATGCCACACGCTTCTATTTCGACGACATCTATTCCGGCCCTCCACTCTCGGATACCATTCCTCCGGCACTGATATCGGCAAGCGTTAGCGGTACTGCCGGACTGCAATTGCTGTTCAGCGAAAGCGTGAGCGAATCTTCTGCTTCTCAACCCTCGAACTACCTGCTAAATCCCGGTGCAGAGATGCCCGTTGCCGCTGGCCGGGATCTGCAAAAGAAAAATCTTGTTCATCTTTTATTTCAGCATGATTTTACCCAAAATACAGTCTATACCATTAATGCCAAAGGAGTAACCGATATGGCCGGGAATACGATGCATCCTGCGGCACTTCCGTTTGCCTACCACGAACTGCAGGCCGGGGATGTAGTAATCAGTGAAATCATGGCCGATCCCGATCCGGTAATCGGACTGCCTCCCTGTGAATACCTTGAAATTATGAACCGCACGCCGTATCCTCTGCAGCTCGGGGGCTGGACACTGACGGCCGGAAGTTCAAAGAAAACATTCCCGGAAATGGTGCTTTCGCCCGGCGGGTTCCTGATACTGTCTTCAGAGGAAGCGGCCCGGCAGCTTAAGGAATTCGGGGAAGTAGTATCCTTCTCCAGCCTCAGCCTTTCCAATACCGGCACTTCCCTTGTACTGCGAAACGACGGCGGAGCCATCATACATATGGTTACCTACTCCGACTCCTGGTACCCGGATGAACTGAAGAAAAACGGAGGCTGGTCGCTCGAAATGGTCGACCCCATGAACCCCTGTGCCGGAAACTGCAACTGGAAAGCTTCGGTAAACCCGAAAGGCGGAACCCCGGGCATCGAAAACAGCGTAAAAGGAATTAATCCCGACACCACGGAACCAGGCATTGAAAAAATAGCGGTAACGGGGCCGCGCAATATACGGTTAACGTTTACAGAACCGGCCGACAGCCTGAGTCTTTCCGATCCTTTCATCTACAAGGCATCGCACGGACTGCAGCATCCGGTAGCCGTGGAATTGATACCGGGCGCTTACCGTTCGGTGAACCTGCACTTTGGCAGCGACTTTAGCAGCGGTATAATCTACGACCTGGAGATTGCACCGGGGATTTCCGATTGTGCAGGCAATACCACCGCAGGCACTTTGACCGGACGTTTTGCCATTCCGGAAGATCCGGAACCTTTCGATTTAGCCATCAATGAAGTACTTTCAGATGCACGTCCGGCAGGAAGCGAATTTGTGGAAATCTATAACCGCTCGGGCAAAGTAATTGACTTAAAGAACATCTGGCTTACCAACAGAAATAAAAACAGCGGAGAAACAGGCACTCCGAAAGAGACGGCCCCCGACGGCCGGCTGCTGTTCCCCGGTGAATATCTCGCACTTACTGCCGCACCCGAAAAAGTCAGAAGTGAATATTTCAGTCCAGGGTTAACCTCGATTTCCGGAATGACCTCTTTCCCATCCTATCCGAACGAAGAGGGAACGGTGGTACTAATAACCCCCTGGAATACAATAATAGATGAGTTTTCGTACTCTGCCGGTATGCATTTCCCGCTTCTTCGCACAACCGACGGGGTTTCGCTTGAAAGGGTGAATTACAACAGGCCTGCATCGGAACGCGACAACTGGCATTCCGCCTCTCAAAGTTGCGGCTTTGCTACACCCGGGTACCGGAACTCTCAGTTTTTACTGCCTGATGCAGACGAAGAGATCGGGCTCACACCTGAAATATTCTCGCCCGACAACGACGGTTTCGACGATCTGCTGGCCATAAGCTTTTCGACGAAAAATCCGGGAAATTCCATTACAATACGTATCTTCGACAGCAGCGGGAGGATGGTGCGTCTGCTGGCAGGGAACCATCCCGCCGGTACGGAAAATATTTACTACTGGGATGGAATAACCGAACGGCAGACAAAAGCCCCCGCAGGCATTTACATTGTGCATGCCGAGATCTTTGATATGGAAGGGAATGTACGGCATTTCAAAAAAGCAGCAGTAGTTGCTGCAAAAATGAACCGTTAGAAATACTACCCGCACGCCATCTTCCGTTCATGAATATACATAACACAACAACGGGTTACCCGCGTGATCATCTCCGACCTGCCCTTCGACGGACCATTCAGCCGCACCTCTGATGAGGAGCTGTGCGAGTTATACAAGGACACAGAGTACAACGATATTATCGCTGAATTTTTCCGAAGATATTCCCACCTGGTAATCGGGGTATGCTATAACTACTTCCATAACCGTGAAGATGCCAGAGACGGACTTATGGATATCTTTGTAAAGCTTCCCGGATACATCCGAAAGTATGAAATCCGAAACTTCAAATCCTGGCTTTTTACCATTACCAAAACGCATTGTGCCCTAACGCTAAGGCAAAGAACAAGAATGGGACCTCCGGTTGAATGGATTGACAATCTTATGGGGGATGTTATGGAAAATGGTGGTTTTCTTAATCTTATATCTGCTGAACAGGAAGAACAGTACAAATTACTGCACAAGGCCATAGGTGAATTATCTCCGGGACAACAGCAGTGTGTGATGATGTTTTACCTCGACGGGATGCAGTACAGCGAGATTGAGAAGCAAACCGGTTTTACCTTCATGGAGGTGAAGAGTCACATTCAGAACGGGAAACGCAATCTGAAAAATAAACTGGAAAGGTACTTTAACACGTAAAGAGAAATGATTGCCGGCGATGAAACTGAAAAAACCGAATACCAGTAAAACGAATAACATAAAATGGAAAACTCACCGGTAAAACGGCTTTTTGAACCTTCGGGTTGCCTTTCGGCGGAAGGGCTTGAGCGGTATTGTGCCGGTTTCCTCACCCCCGAAGTCGCCCGTGCCGCAGCGGATCATATTTCGGAATGTGCTTTTTGTGCCATGGCTGCGGAAGGATATTCCGGTACTGAACCAGGCACCGCAGCAGAAGACCTGAGTGAAGTCAGAAAGAAACTGCAAGGGGAGCTTTTTATGCAGGATGCCGGCAAACTGCATGATGCAGCATCCGTCCCGATGGTACATACGACTCAATCATTCCGTCCGAGCCAAAATTCAATACCTCCACCGGACGACAATTCCCTGACCGGGCACAAACCACAATCCGGCTCCCCGGGTGAACGCGGCAATGTTCTGTACAGATATCTGGCTGTTGCCGGAATACTGGTTCTGATTGCAGTTGGTGCCCGGTTTATTCTCCTGTTCGATGGCAGGTCGCTAAACCAGCAGTACATCATTAAAAACGATGAAAGGTTGTACTCAGATGCAAACTTTGCTCTCACCGACGGGGAGGTAATAACAAGCGTGAGCGAAGAAGGAGGATTGCTTACATACGTTCCGCCGCCTCCCCTGCCGGCAGTTCCGCTTACGGTTGACGACGCACGGAGCGGCTCCGGTGAAGCTCCGGCAAAACCGGCTATAAAAAGCAAAACAAGCGTAATAGCGGAAATGCAAAAACCTGCATCCATGCCCGCTGTTGCGGATGAGGATTTGTATGAGAGGACGGAAGAAAGCATTACGGCCGGCCTGACTGTGATGGAGGAGGAAACCGATGAAGAAGAAATTTTTGTAGTGGTGGAGCAAATGCCCGGATACCCGGGCGGACAGGAAGCCCTGCACAGGTTTCTTGCTGAAAATATCCGTTATCCAAAGGATGCAAGGGAAGCCGGCATACATGGAACGGTTTACGTTACGTTTGTGGTAGGCACGGATGGCAGGATTTCGAATATCCGCATACTTCGGGGGCTGTCTTCATCCACCGACCGGGAGGTAATCCGGGTACTGAACCTGATGCCGGCCTGGAAACCGGGATATCAGCGCGGAAAACCCGTCAGAACACAGTTTGCAATGCCGGTAAGGTTTACTCTGGCGGGGTAGTTTTATCTTTGGGTTGATACGCCGGTCTAACTGCTTTTATTGTGTTTTTGAAACGTGCACTCGGAAATATTTACACCCGGTTTTGTGAATCTCCGGATCGATTTTTGCGGTAGGCCGCACCAGAAAATTGGGATAATTCATACGGTTTGAACCGGAATATACTGCTTCAGGAGTTTTTTTACCGGGCAGGACCACGATTGAACAGGCCTTTTGGAAACGACAGTGTAAAAAATGTTAAAAATCCGGCAGGTTTTAGATTTAACCACTATTTTTGCGAATGTTCCGTATCAGGGATTTAAGGAAACATTTTTACCGGGGTGTATCACAAGTACTTGTGACAACAATCGCAGAGCTGAGAAATCCGGCTGCCCGATTTCTGGCAGTATTGTGATAATGTGCAGTCCGGTATCGAAATAAAACATACAATCCGATGAAGCAACTCGTTTCACTGACACTTGCATTTTTTGTAATCATTCCGGTATTTATGCGCCTCCAGGCGCAGGTAAGCCCTGCAACGGACGCCGATACCACAACAAATACCTTCGATTTTATCAAGGATGACTTTATTGCAGCTTCGCTCGACAGCCTGGCTGCCCTCCGGTATTTCGAAGGCTTTGAATGTCCGACCGACGAAACCCTGCGGGATGTGTTTGGCTTTACACCAGGATTTGTTCCCGTATATGCCGACTCCGTTTACTACAACAGGCTGAAAAAACTGGATGCTGCCACACCAATAAATCTAACGTATAACCAGTATGTGAGAGACTACATTGAATTGTATGCTACTAAAAAGCGCGTGTTGATGCAGAGGGTTATGGGACTGGCGCAGATTTATTTTCCGATGTTTGAGGAGCAGCTCGATCGCCACAATATGCCGCTGGAACTGAAATACCTGGCAATTGTAGAATCGGCGCTTAATCCTGTTGCAAGATCAAGGGTTGGTGCCACCGGTCTGTGGCAGTTTATGTATGGCACGGGTAAGATGTACGATCTGAATGTTACCTCTCTTGTAGATGACCGACGCGACCCCCTTAAAGCTACCATAGCAGCCTGCGAGCATATGAACGATCTGTACAAAATGTACGGAGACTGGTTGCTGGTGCTGGCAGCCTATAACTCGGGAGCCGGTAATGTGAATAAGGCCATCCGTCGTTCTGGCGGAAAAATGGACTTCTGGCAGATCCGGCCGTTTCTGCCATTGGAAACCAGAGGGTACGTGCCTGCATTTATTGCCGTAAACTACGTAATGAGCTATGCGGCTGAGCATAACCTCCGACCCGTTCAGCCGCTTTTCCACCATTTTGAGATAGATACCGTGGTGGTAAAGGATGTTCTTAGCTTCAAACAAATTTCCACATCGCTGAACATCCCGGAAGATGAAATCGCCTTCCTGAATCCGGCTTATAAAAGTGGTGTAATCCCGGCAACCAAAGACAACACCTACATTCTGAGGCTTCAGAAAAAATACATCGGCGACTTTGTAAACAACGAAGCCCGCCTTTATGCCATAAATGCCCAGGCCCAGAGTGAAAAGGAAGAAATTCTCTCTATGATGAAAACCGTTACCCAGGCGGAATATCACAAAGTTAAAAAGGGCGAGAGTCTGGGAGTACTTGCCCGTAAATACCACTGCAGCGTTGAGGATCTCAAGCGCTGGAACAAGCTGCGGTCAACCAACCTTCAGATCGGTCAGCGGCTGATCGTAAGACCCGAAGTATCGGTACCGGCAAATTATGCTCTTTCAAAATCCAAAACAACTTCGAATGCACCGTCACGGGAGGAAGCAGCGAACACTGCAGCGCATCAAAACGGTGAACCGGGCCGGACAGAAAACGTTTACCATAAGGTGAAAGCTGGCGAAACCCTCGGGAAAATAGCCTCTTCCTATAATACCACCGTTGCAAAAATCCAGTCGTTGAATAATCTTAGTTCAACGAATATTAAAATAGGCGAAAACCTTTTGGTAGCCAGAAAACAAGTGGCCGAATCCTCTGACAACCAGCTCGCTGAAGCTGTAACGGGCGAAGGGGTAGCCGAGAATGCGGATACCGGCGCCGAAAATACGGTTCCTGACCAGAACAACGATTCCGCAAGTGTTAAGGTGGTTACAAAAACCGTGAATAAATACCACCAGGTAAAATCGGGTGAAACCCTGGGCGGTATAGCCGAAAGATACAAAACCTCCATTTCAAGCATCCGAAGCTGGAACAATATACAAGGGAACATCATCCGAACGGGCCAGAAACTCGTTGTCGGGAAAACCTCCGTTACAGAACGCATCGAATTCGCAGAAACGCAAACTCCGGCTAAAAAAGGCAGCGGGGATCAGAATTTTCGCTACTACACCGTACAACAGGGCGATACCCTTTGGAAAATAGCACAGAAGTACGAAGGTGTGACGGTTGAGGAAATCAAAAAACTCAACAACATCATCAATGAAAAGGATCTCAGACCCGGACAGAAAATCAAGGTAAACATCCTGTCGTGATCGGCAGTCAGCCTTTTTTTGTTAACGGTTCGGTTCATTTATATATCCAATAAACAGGTAACTTTGTCCGTTATCAGGTATACGCTCTCCTGTTACGAAATCTTAATCATTTCAGGCTGATATGAAAAAAACATCCGGAAGAATACTTTCCCTGCTGATGCTGCCGGGAATAATTGCTGCATTTTCGTCGTGCGACACCGAAACAACCACAAAACCATCTTCAACGGGTCAATCGTCGGAAATCGTCGTAGTGTCGGAAAACAATCTGTGGAAAAGCTCTGCAGGCGATACCATTCGCGACTTTTTCGATGGCCCGTTTCCGGGAATGCCTCAGCCTGAACCTTTGTATAAACTGATTCAGGTAAAGGTTGACGGCTTTGGGAAATTGCTTCAAAACCACCGAAATATCTTTATTATCGCCATCGACAGCTCACTTACGGCACCCAAAATTGAAATCAGACGGAATGTCTGGGCCAAGCCGCAAAGGGTTGTCAAAATTTCATCCCATACCATTGAAGGGATAAAAGAACTATTCATCGAACGCCGCGAAGAAATCCTGAACCTGTTTGATAACGCAGAAATTGAAAAAATTCAGGAACTCTACCGAAAAAATTTCAACCTCGATGCGATCAAGGCCATACGCAATAAATTCGGGCTGGATCTGAACGTGCCGAAAGATTATTACCTGGCAGTGGATACAAATAACTTTATCTGGCTTCGCCGTGAAACCAATGTGATGAGCCAGGGAATCCTTATTTATGCCTATCCCTATACCGACACCCTGGCATTTAATGCCAACAAAATAAGATCGATACGCAACCAGTTCACACAACTATACGTTCCCGGTCCGGGCGAAGGGTCGTTTATGATTATTGCGGAAGACGTTATGCCGCCCGCAGCCCGCACCATCACACTGAAAGACATGCGATCGACCGAAATGCGCGGATTGTGGGAGGTGCGTAAAGACTTTATGGGTGGTCCTTTCCTCAACTATACCTTCGTTGACACAAAAAACAACATGGTGATCGGCCTCGACGGCTATGTGTATGCCCCCAATCAGTCGAAACGAAATTACCTGAAACAGGTTCAGGCCGTATTGCTGAGCTTTAAATTTCTTGAAAACTAAGCCCTAAGAAATACAGACTGAAATTTTCTTCCCGAAAACTTGCAGTACGCTGTTTTTATGTTGTACATTTGACCATCTGGTTAAATTATTTGGTTAAGGCATGGGTTCGATCGACAGCAAAACGGAAGAAATAATATTCAGGGCTGCAAGAAAAGTGTTCACCCGTAAAGGATTTGACGGAGCCCGTATGCAGGAGATTGCCGATGAAGCGGGGATCAACAAAGCCCTGCTTCACTACTACTTCCGCAACAAGGATAAGCTTTTCGACCGGGTATTCCGGGATGTGGTGAAGTCGACTCTTCCGCAACTGATTGGCATTATGAATTCCGACATGCCACTTTTCGATAAAATCCGTACATTCACATCAACCTATATCGACATTCTTTCGGGCAATCCGGAATTCGCAGGTTTTGTTTTCCATGAGCTCAGCCGCAATCCATACCGTCTTCTGGAAAGTTTGAAAGAAAGCGGACCAAATCTCAGGGTGCTCGAAAACCAGATAAAAGAAGCTGCCCTATCGGGTAAAATTGAGTATATACCGGTTACCCATCTTGTTGTAAACATGATGTCGCTCATTGCTCTGCCTTTTATCGCTCAGCCGGTCATTATGGGGATGTTTTCGATGAATCCGGAAGATTTTGATGCATTCATAAGGGAACGTAAGGAGTTGGTTCCGCAAACGATTATCCATTCCATAATAAAAAGGCCATGAAAAAATTTGCTTTCTGTCTGGCCGTGACTTTAACTATTGCCGCTGCCGCTGGCGCGCAGTCCGCCGTAGTTCTGACCCTGGATTCGTGCCACAAACAGGCCATCAGGATGAATCCGGCAGGATTGCAGGCAGAGCTTTATCCGGAGATACACCGGATTCAGAAGGAAGCGCTCCACACCCGGCAATTGCCGCAGATGAACTTCAACGGGCAAGCCTCCTGGCAATCGGACGTTACGGAACTGCCCATCCGCCTTCCGGGACTTGATATCCCCGAAATCGCACACGACCAGTACAAGATATGGGCAGAGGTTAGTCAGCTTGTATGGGATGGTGGCAGCATAAACCGGCAAATGGTCAACGACCGGATCGATATGCTGATCCATATCAACGCGGTAGAAGTGGAAAACTACCGCTTGCTGGAAAATGTAAACCAGATTTATTTCAGCATCCTGAGTCTCCGGGAAAACGAAAAACTGCTCCGCGCTGCCATGGATGAACTTTATGCACGCCTAAAAAATGTAAGAGCCGGAATAGAAAACGGCACAATGCTTCCGTCGAATGCAGCCGTGCTGGATGCAGAAATAACCGGCATCGAACAGATGCTGACCGAAACCGGATATAACCAAACCATGGCATTGTACAGACTGGAAGAGCTCTGTGGCTTGGAAAACGTCCGGTATGCCGAACTCGAAATGCCGCATTACGAAGAGCTGCCTGCCCCGGATACCGGAGGAAGACCCGAGTATGAGTCCTTTCTGCTTGAGAAAAGGAGACTTTCCGGCATTCAGGAGCTTAACAGGCTGAGCCGAAGACCCTGGATATCAGCTTATTCTTCCATAGGTTACGGAAGACCCGGGCTCAATATGCTGTCGAACGATTTTGAACCGTATGCCCTGCTGGGAGCCAGGCTTTCGTGGAATATTCACGACTGGGGAAAGATGAAAAAGCAGGAAGAAATTCTGGTTCTGCAGGAGCAAATAGTTGACACACGACTGGAAACCTACGAACGAAACCAGAGGATTGCGCTTCAGACGCTGAGGCAGGAAGTCAGCAAAATTGAACACCTGATAGCTGCCGACCACCGCATCATCAGCCTGAGAAAACAGACGGCTGCTGCTGCTTCAGCACGACTGGACCAGGGAATCATCACATCATCGGAATATCTGACCGATTACAATGCTCTGCTCAGGGCAGAGTTGAACCTGAGCCTGAACCGAATCCGCCTGGAACAGGTAAAACTCAATTACATCAGCACATCGGGATTGCTTAACAACCTTACAAAAACCACTGAAAAATGAAACGCAGACTCCTGAATCTGTGCATCTGCATACTGGCGACCGTTGCCATATCGTGCAACCGCAACAACCGGACATCCGACGCATACGGCAATTTTGAAGCCGTGGAAACAACTGTATCGGCCGAAGCAAGCGGAAAGATTCTTTGGCTTGTTGCGGTTGAGGGACAAGTTGTTGCAGCCGGAGATACGGCCGGACTTATCGATACCACCGACCTGCATCTGAGGGTAAGGCAACTTATGGCACAGCGGTCGGCACTGCAGGCAAAAGCAGCCGGTATTACAGCTCAGGCCGGAGTGCACCGGCAGCAAAAAGAAAATCTGTCGAAAGACAAAACCAGAATCGAAAATCTGCTGATGGAGGAAGCTGCCACTCCCAAACAGCTCGACGATATTACTGGGGCAATCGCTGTTGCCGACAGACAGATAGATGCGGTAAAGGCACAACTGCTCAGTCTGGAAGGCGAAATCGGGGTGGTAGATGCACAGCTCGCTCAGGTAAGAGAGTCGCTCAAACGCTGCTACATCATACATCCCGTTAGCGGCACCGTTCTGAACCGTTTTGCCGAAGCCGGAGAAATAAGCGCTTACGGTAAGCCATTGTTCCGGGTTGCGGATATGGAAACCATGGATTTACGTGTATACATAAGCGGCGATATGCTGTCGGCCGTAAAAACCGGAGATGAAGCCGAAGTTCTGATCGACACTCCGGAGGGATTGAAAAAGCTGGGGGGAACCGTAACATGGATTTCACCGACGGCCGAATTTACGCCACGCATCATCCAAACCCGTGAAGAACGCGTTACCCTGGTATATGCCGTAAAACTAAACGTTAAAAACGATGGAAGTCTGAAAATTTCCATGCCCGCAGAAGTTAATTTCAATAAATAATCAACCTTTAATTATTCATCAAAACCGACAACTATGAAAAACACCCTGATTACACTTAGTCTGACCATGGCTCTGTTGTTCCCCGCCGCACTGAGTGCACAGGCTCCGGCCGACCGGATCATTGGTTTCTACCTTACTTACGACGACGATACCGGAAAGGAGAAGTCACAGGTCAGAATCTACAAAGCTGCAAACGGCAAGTACGAAGGCGAGATTGTATGGCTTAAAGAGCCTAAGGAAACCGATGGAAGCGAGAAACTTGACAAAAACAACCCCGAAGCCAGACTGCAAAAGCGCAAGATCCTGGGACTGGTTATCCTGAAAGACTTCAAATACGACGCTTCTGCCGGAGAGTGGAGCGGCGGAACCATATACAATCCAAGCAGTGGTAAGACATACAACAGCTATATAAAACTCGACGGCAAAAAGGCCAATGTAAGGGGGTATATAGGAAAATCGTGGATGGGACTTGGAAAAACTGCCGTTTGGACAAAGGAAGAGACCAGGAGATAATAAGCTTACATGCCTGAAGTATCCATCACCGGTGAAGGAGTCGGAAAATCCTACGGAACAACCACAGCGCTGAAAAGTCTGGATTTTACCGTTAACAAAGGAGAGGTCTTCGGATTTATCGGTCCCGACGGGGCGGGTAAAACCACGCTGTTCCGCATCCTGACCACCCTTTTGCTGCCCGGCAGCGGTAAGGTTAGAGTAGAAGGTTATGATGTGGTAAAGGATTACCGCATCCTTCGCCGGATTCTCGGGTACATGCCCGGCAGGTTCTCGCTATATCACGACCTGAGCGTAGAGGAAAACCTGCGCTTCTTTGCCGGCATTTTCGGCGTAGATGTGCGTGAGAATTATCATTTGGTTAAAGACATCTACGGCCAGATAGAACCGTTTGCAAAGCGAAAAGCCGGAAAACTCTCGGGTGGGATGAAACAAAAACTGGCACTCTCGTGTGCCCTTATTCACGAACCGGTGGTACTGGTGCTTGATGAACCGACGACCGGAGTGGATGCCGTTTCGCGCCGCGAATTCTGGGAAATGCTGATGCGACTAAAAACCGGAGGAATAACCATCGTAGTTTCCACACCTTACATGGACGAAGCCATGCGTTGCGACCGGGTAGCTCTTATGCAGCAGGGGAATATAATGACAACCGGAACCCCACAGTCTATCACCGCAGCCTTCCCGCATAAAATATACCGGATCAAGGGTTCCGCTGCGCTGAATATTCTCAGTCTGACCCGGAAAATGAAGCATATCCGCAGCGCGGAACTTTTCGGGGATGCTGTGCATATTAGCACGGAAAATACGGATCAGGCTCCGACGGCCGCAGAAATCAGCCAGTACCTATCGGCACAGGGACTGGGCAGACATATTATTTCGGAAGCCGTTGCCGGGATTGAAGACTGCTTCATTGACCTGATGAAACAACCGGACCGGCATGTATGAAGCGAAAGAGAATAACGGAAATGTAATAGAAGCCGTCGATCTGGTAAAGCGCTTTGGCAATTTCGTTGCCAACGACCGGCTCACCTTCAGCGTTCAGCGGGGAGAGATTTTTGGTTTCCTTGGAGCAAATGGAGCCGGAAAAACAACCGCAATACGCATATTGTGCGGACTTTCAAAACCAACATCCGGGCAGATCCGGGTAGCAGGGTACGATGTTTATACCCGGACGGAAAAAATCAAACAGCGCATAGGGTATATGAGTCAGCGCTTCTCGCTTTACGAAGACCTTACCGTATGGGAGAACTTCCGGTTTTTCGGCGGCATCTACCGCATGAAAAGTGCGCTGATCCGCGAACGTGCAGATCAGATGCTTGGAAGACTGGGGATACTGGAACTCAGTGATGCCGTGATTGCCTCGCTTCCGCCGGGAATACGGCAAAAACTCGCATTCTCTGTTGCCATACTTCACAAACCCGAAATCGTTTTTCTGGATGAACCTACCGGAGGCGTTGATCCGGTTACGCGAAGACAGTTCTGGGAAATGATTTATGAAGCGGCTGCAACCGGAATTACCGTTTTCGTAACAACCCACTACATGGATGAAGCAGAATACTGCAACAGGGTTTCTATAATGGTCGACGGCAAAATTGAGGCGCTGGATACTCCGGAGCAACTGAAAAAAACCTATAATGCCGGCAGCATGAACGACGTATTTCTGAAACTTGCCCGGCGAAACGAAGAGCAGATGAAGGAATGAAACGGTTTATCATCAAGGAGTTTCTCCACATCTTCAGGGATGTGCGTTCCATGCTGATCCTTTTCGGGATGCCGCTGGTGCAGGTTCTGCTTTTTGGTTTTGCCATCACCAATGAGATCAGGGATGCCAGGGTTGCCGTGGTGGATGCCGTTCCCGATGTGGTTACAAAAGACCTACGCAACAAGCTGTTTGCTTCGGGCTATTTTACCGGAGGTGATATTCTTGCGGGTCAGCATGAAATTGATGAACGGTTCCGGCAGGGCGACGTAAAGATGGTGGTGGTGTTTGAACCGGAATTTGCACAGAAACTCGAAAGAGGTGAGAACCCCGTCGTTCAGCTAATTGCCGATGCATCCGATCCGAATGCCGCTAAATTGCTGGTAAACTATGCCACAGGAATAATTAACGGCTACAACCGAAGCCTCGGCACCTATCCCCCCCAGGCTGTAATTGCCGAACCCCGTATGATGTACAATCCGTCGCTTAAGGGGGTTTATATGTTCGTGCCCGGCATCATAACCATTCTGCTGATGCTCGTTTCGGCTATGATGACCTCCATTTCTATTGCCCGCGAAAAAGAGGCGGGCACCATGGAAGTCCTGCTCGTTTCGCCCCTGAAACCCATCAGTATAATTCTCGGAAAAGTTACGCCATACGTGGTGTTGTCGTTCATTAACGCAGTGAGCATACTGCTGATGAGCTATTACGTATTCGGAGTTCCCGTAAAAGGGAGCCTCCTGCTCCTGCTTGCCGAAAGCATACTGTTCATACTGCTCGCACTTTCGCTGGGGATTTTTATATCAACGGTAGCCAATAACCAGCAAACCGCCATGATGCTGTCGATGTTTGCACTGATGCTTCCTACGATCCTGCTCTCGGGATTCATCTTCCCCATCGAAAATATGCCCGCGGTGCTTCAGTGGATCAGCCTGCTTATGCCTCCGCGGTGGTTTATCTTTATCATAAAATCGATCATGCTTAAAGGGGCAGGATTAACCTATTTCTGGAAAGAAACCCTGATTTTGACGGCAATGACCGGTGTATTTATCCTGGCAAGCATCCGAAAATTCAAAATTCGCCTCGACTGACCACAGATTTTCCACAACATGAGGACAATTTTCTACATAATGCAGAAAGAGTTTATACAGGTTTTCAGAAACCGTATGATGCTTCCCGTTATCTTCCTCATGCCTCTGGTACAGTTGCTTATTCTTTCGTATGCAGTAACCTTTGAGATCAAAAACATTCGTCTTTACATCACCGACAACGACAATTCGGTTGCTTCGAGGGCTTTGCTGGAGCATTTCAGGTCTTCAGATTTTTACCATATCAGCGGTGAAAGTGCGGACGCATTGCACGGCCTGGAAGAGTTGAAAGAGGGCGAAATCCACCAGCAGCTGGTGATACTGCCGGGTTTTGAGAAGCAGGTTGTATCGGGGAGTCCGGCCAGGGTGCAGGTATTAACCGATGCCATCAACGGAAGTGCTGCCGCCCTGATGAATGCATACACTCTGTCGGTCATCGAAAGCTATAATCGTGAAGTGTTGTCGCACATGCAGGGGTTTCCTCCAAAGATGGTTCAGGTGAGCTGGAGGTACTGGTTCAATCCGGCTCTGGACTACAAAACATACATGATTCCGGGCATTCTTGTCTTGCTGGTTACCCTTATCGGGATGTTTCTGGCCGGTATGAATGTAGTTCGGGAGAAAGAGATAGGAACCATAGAGCAGATAAACGTTACGCCAATAAGGAAAGTACAGTTTATCGCCGGTAAGCTTCTGCCCTTCTGGATCATTGCCCTGGCAGAACTGGCTTTCGGACTTGCCCTCTCGGTTTTATTGTTTAACATCCCGATCGTGGGTAATATTTTCCTCATATTTCTTGTAGCCTCCGTTTATCTGGTGGTAGTTATGGGACTCGGGCTTTTTATTTCAACTATAACCAACACCCAACAACAGTCGATGTTCCTGTCGTGGTTCTTTCTGGTAATTTTTATCCTGATGAGCGGATTATTTACTCCCGTCGAAAGCATGCCCCACTGGGCACTTCAACTGAATACTCTTAATCCGATAGCCTATTTTATTCGTATTATGCGGATGATAATGCTTAAAGGGTCTGGTTTTCAAGATATTGTAAAACCTATGCTTTACTTGTCCGCTTATGGGATTACCATACTGTCTCTGGCCGTCTGGCGTTATCGCAAAACCAGCTGATGTTTTTTTTACTGCACTGAAATTACCGCCAGAACAGCTTTCCGGACAATGGCTCTGCTGGTTAAAATCGATTAAATCAATCTTTTGGCATGTTATTTGCTAAGCAGGCCGCGTCCGAAACGGATGTGATAATTCCCGGCTCTGTGAGAAATTACTCCAAGAGGGTTATGCGACGAAAGCAGAGCTGTTTTATTCACCAAAACAATGCGAATGCATCCTAATTTATATTTCAGGCATTTAGTCTTCTCCCTTATACTCCTAATTCTTCTTGTTCCTCAATCGTGCACTTCACCTGGCGGGAGATCCGGTTTTCAGGGCCTCGACGACAACGGCGGTCTTCTGACCGATATTGTCCGAAGGGGTGTACTGGTTGCCATTACCGACGATAATCCCATAAATTACTTCATCCATCAGGGCGAGGAACGCGGTTATCAGTATGAAATGCTGAGCAGCTTTGCCCATTACCTGGGTGTAGATCTTCAGATAATTGTTGAACAGGACCCGTATCAGGCGCTGCAATACCTTAAGCGGCGGCAGGTCGACCTGGTAGCCATCGATTTACCTGTAAATCCCGATTACCGGAAAAATACACTGATCTCAGAACCTTTGTTTACTTCCCGTCAGGTGCTTGTACAGCGCAAGCCCGACAACTGGAGACGAATGCGGGATATGAAAACCGTTGAGTCGCTGATGATACGTGATCTCGGATATCTTGGCCAGAAAACCATTGCTTTGCCGGCTAATGCACTCAAACAGTTTTACCTTGCCGATATTCAGCATGCAAGCAATTATTCCGTTATAATTGACGGAATCGACCGGGTTACACAAACCGACCTGATTGAAGCCGTTGCACTTAATGGGGCCGATTATACCATCGCTTACGAGCATACCGCCAAAGCCCTTGCACAGATTTACCACGACCTGGATATAAGTACTCCCGTCAGTCCCGATATTCCGGTTTCCTGGGCCGTACGAAAGGGTGCTGTCAATCTGATGGGTGAAATCAATACATGGATTGAAAAGAATGAGGGCAGCAGGGAATTTACCCGCACCTATGCCAGCTATTTTAACAACGCCCGCCAGGTCCGGCTGGCACTCGGTCATGCGGTGAAAAACCATTCCATTTCCGATTTCGATGAAGTCATCCGCGAAAGCAGTAAACTCATAAACTGGGACTGGCGGCTGGTATCCGCACTGATCTATAAAGAATCAAAATTTAACATCCACGCCGTTTCGCACCGCGGCGCTTTCGGACTTATGCAGCTTATGCCGCAGACGGCCGAGCGCTTTGGAGCTCACATAAATTCAACACCGGCCGAACAGATTACCGCAGGAATAAAACTGATACGCCATCTCGACAAGGCCTTGAAAAACAGGGTTCCGGATCCGGAAGAACGAAAGAAATTCATTCTGGCAGCCTATAACATCGGGCTTGCCCATATTATCGATGCACAGAACCTGGCTGAAAAACACGGAAAAGATCCTGCTGTCTGGTACGATAACGTTGAATACTACCTTCTTGCCAAATCGCAACCCGAATTTTACAACGACCCCGTTGTGAAATACGGTCGTGTGAAAGGCATAGAAACCAAACAGTTCGTGCGCGACGTTCTAGAAAAATACGACCAGTATAAAACACTGGCCTCCAGATAAACTTCCCCAAAACCTGTCGAATCCGGCAGGTTTTTTTTTGCCAAACTTTATCTTATGGCATACATGAATATCGGTAAGACCTCAGAAACAGGACAGTCTTTTCAGAAATTCTATAACCCGCTGCTTTTTATATCGGCTTCAATGAGTTTGCAGGTACGCTCAATGGTTTGTTCCATGGGAATATATTCAAAACCAAGGGTTTCCTTCAGTTTCTCTGAGGAATAACTGTAATTGCCCCTTGAGGTCCGGGCAGTTTCTTTCGTAATTAAGGGGGAGGATCCTGTAATTCGGCTTCTCAGCCATTCGAACCTCCACACCAGCTCGAGCAGCAGCGGAGGAACGGGAAACCTGGGCTCCGGCTTTCCAAAACAACGAGCTATCATCGAAAAAATTTCGCGGTAACTGAAATCGCCGTTTGAAACAACAAACCGCTCGTTTTTCACCGGACTTTTCATCAGCAGAATCATCGAACGTACTACGTCCTCCACACCAACAAAGCCGTTTATCCCCCTTCCGTAAAACATGGAATTGCGGTAAATGGTAGTAAACATCTTTGTGCTGCCCTTGCCGGGATGACCATACCCAAGGATAATGGACGGATTAACGATAACCGCATCCAGTCCTTCCGCCGTACCTCTCCATACTTCACGCTCGGCATAGAATTTACTCAGTGAATACCTGGTATTGTTGCGGTGTACGGTAAACTGCGACTTCTCGTCGATCACATTGCTGTTGTCGGTACGACCCAGGGCAGCGATGGAACTTACATGGCAGAATTTCTCCACCCCGGCTTCCAGGGATGCATTTACTACGTTAGCAGTACCTTCCACGTTTATTTTTAACATTTTTGCCGCATCCCCCGGATCAAAAGAGACGATGGCGGCACAGTGATATACCTGTTTAACGCCTTTCATAGCATTGCCCAGGGCAACCACATCAAGCACATCCCCCTGGACCCACTCAATTTTTCCAAGCAGGGATTCGGAATCGCCTCCGAGAATCTCAAAAATCCTCCGCGTGCGATCGAGGCTCTTCTCATTATGAATAAGGGCCCGTACAGGAACTCCATCCTGCAAAAGGCTGAAAAGCAGGTATGACCCCACCAGTCCTGTTGCTCCAGTTACAAATATCATAATGCAAATCTAAGAAAATACACCCTTCCCGGGCACGGCGCCATTAACCATTCCGTCCGCTATTGTCAATTAACCGGATAAGCGTAAATTTGCAAAAAACGGAATAGATGAATTTTGTTGAAGAATTGCAGTGGCGCGGAATGGTTCATACCGTAATGCCGGGAACAGAAGAACTGCTTAATAAAGAGATGATTTCGGCTTATGTGGGGATTGATCCAACAGCCGATTCGCTGCATATCGGCCATCTGGTGGGTGTAATGATGCTGAAGCACCTGCAGCGCAGCGGGCATAAGCCCATTGTGCTGGTGGGCGGAGCTACTGGTATGATAGGCGACCCTTCCGGAAAATCAGAGGAACGAAACCTGCTCGACGAAGAAACTCTAAGACATAACCAGGAATGCCTGAAAAAACAGCTCAGAAAACTGCTCGACTTCGATACCGACGCCCCCAACCGCGCCGAAATGGTGAACAATTACGACTGGATGAAGGACTTTTCCTTCCTCAGTTTTATCCGCGATATTGGAAAGCACATCACCGTTAACTACATGATGGCGAAGGACTCGGTAAAAAAGCGCCTGACGGGTGAAGCCGGAGAGGGGATGTCGTTTACCGAATTTACCTACCAGCTGGTGCAGGGGTATGATTTTCTGCATCTCTATCAGCACAACAACTGCAAATTGCAGATGGGCGGTTCCGACCAGTGGGGAAACATCACTACCGGCACCGAGCTTATCCGGCGAAAAACCGGAGGAGAAGCCTATGCCCTCACCTGTCCGCTGATTACCAAAGCCGACGGCGGCAAATTCGGAAAAACGGAAACGGGCAATGTATGGCTCGACCCGGCCAGAACTTCACCGTACAGGTTTTACCAGTTCTGGCTCAACACCTCCGATGCCGATGCCGAAAAATACATCCGTATTTTCACTCTTTACGGAAAAGAGGAAATTGATGTTATGATTGCCGAACACCAGGCCGCTCCCCATCTGAGGGTGCTACAGAAAGCACTGGCAAAGGATATCACCATCCGCATCCACTCCGAAACCGATTACCTCTCGGCCGTTGAAGCCTCCGAAATACTCTTTGGCAAGGGAACCGCCGAAGCCCTGCACCGCCTGGATGAAGATACCCTTATCTCGGTATTTGAGGGCGTTCCGCAATACGAATTAAACACCGCTGACCTGTCTGCCGGAATCGGTATTGTTGACCTGGTTGCCGAAAAAACTACGATCTTCCCCTCAAAAGGCGAAGCCCGCCGTATGCTGAAAGACGGAGGCGTTCAGATAAACAAAACCAAAGTAAGCGAAGAGTTTATTGCGGATGCCTCGCAGCTGCTGAGCAGCAAATACCTGCTGGTGCAGAAAGGGAAGAAGAATTACTATCTACTGATAGTGAAGTAATTGCGGATTGGTTACCAAGGACTTTCTACCGTTACAAACAAAACCTCTCGTTACTCGTCCATTGCTGAAATGTTGAGGTTGAAGAATTATAATAATCAGTAATTCTTTCAAACCGCATTGTCCTTTCCAGGGAAGGATTTTTAGATCCGAAATTCAAAATCCGCAAGCAATCCGCAAAATCTTCGCCTTGTCTCCCATTCCCCGGGTCCCCTTGTCACTGTCTGATGAGTCTTCCTTTTCAGTGGGAAGCCCGTCCCTCCTATCCAAGCAATAGTTCAATCGCTTTAGGATAGTGCTCGTATTCAAGCTGATGCACTCTTTCGGCCAGGGTTTCCGGTGTATCACCGGGCAGTACCGGGCATTTTACCTGCAACAGGATTTTGCCGCGGTCGTAAACCTCGTCTATCAGATGAATGGTGATTCCCGATTCTTTTTCACCGGCTTCAATAACCGCTTCATGAACGGCCATTCCAAACATCCCCTTACCTCCAAATTTTGGCAGCAGAGCCGGATGAATATTTACAATTTTCCCTGAAAAGGCACGGGTCAGATTGCCCGGAACCAGCCAAAGGAAACCGGCCAGAACGATAAGATCGGTTTCCCGGATACAAAGGTCGCGCAACACCGCATCCCCCGCGTAAAACATCTCCCGGTCGAACAAGACCAGCGGAATATTCAGTCTTTTAGCACGTTGAATCACAATTGCTTTGGGATTGTTTGTGTAAAAGGCTTCTACCCTGGCTTTCAAACTCTTTTGAAAGTAACCGGCTATGTTTTCGGCATTGCTGCCGCTGCCTGATGCAAAAATGGCTATTCGTTTCATGGAATCGGTTTCTGAGCAAAAGTAGGCAGAAATCGCATGGGTTGTTCCTTACGCGGGGCATTACTTGTCGGACAAAACCATTGAATGCAGCCGGAAAACGGCAGATCCGTGAAAAGCCAGGGCTCATAAAGACAGGAATGTAACTGGTTTCCTGTACCTCTGAGCCCTGATCTTATGCCTGAAATAAAACCGGATTCAACGGCTCCGGCTGAGCCGGCGGCAGCTGTATTAATTTCCGGATTTAAATTTTCTGAACGCTTCTGTCATTTTTGGAAGCACCGTTTGCAGGTCGCCAACGATGCCATAGTCGGCAGCGGAAAAAATGGGCGCTTCGGGATCTTTGTTTACGGCAACGATCACCTTCGATGAACTGATGCCGGCCAGGTGCTGAATGGCTCCTGATATTCCGAGCGCAAAATAAAGATTGGGGGCAACCACTTTACCGGTCTGTCCCACATGCTCGTGATGCGGACGCCAACCCTCGTCAGACACCGGCCTCGAACAGGCGGTAGCCGCACCCAGCACCCCGGCAAGCTCTTCCAGGGGTTCCCAGTTATCGGCACTGCGCATTCCACGGCCTCCGGATACCACCACATCGGCTTCGCTCAGGAGGATCTTTCCTGTCTGCACTTCGGTCGACAATACGGTAATTCCGCTTGTTACTGCCGATGCATCCATGGTTTCAACCGCAGCATTTCCTGCAAAAGTTTCAATCCCGGCGGTATTCTGCGAAAGGGTGATGACTTTAATATCGGTAGTTATCTCAGCCTGCATCAGGGACTTTCCCGAAAAGGCTTTTTTGCTTACCACAAACGGCTGATATGAAACCGGCAATCCGTTAACAGCGCTCACCAGTCCGGCATTCAGGCGCACGGCAACGCGGGGCGCGAGGGCTTTTCCGGTAACGTTGTGGGCCATTACAACCAGTGTTGCCCCGCTGTTTTGGGCAGCAGCGGCAATCAGCGATGCATAAGCCCTGTCATCAAGAGGAACATCGGTTTCGGCCGATAATATAGTGCCGGCACCATAGGCTCCGAGGTTTTTCAATTCATCTTCAGCCACTTTGCCTATGGAAAGAAGGGTTACGCTGCCACCCAATCCGTTGGCCAGACGCTTGCCGTATGAAACAAGTTCGTAAGTGCTCTTTTTGAACTTGCCGTTCCGGTTTTCTATATAAACGAGTACTGACATATCGTATTCTTTTAAAGTTGGTTAAATAACCCTGGCTTCGGTGTGCAGCAGGTGAACGAGTTCATCTATATTTTCCGGGTCAATCATCTTGCAGGCCGATTTCTGCGGAGGCGCCTGGTAACCGACAACCTTACTGCCCGGAGCCGCAGCAGTAGCAGCCACCACTTTCAGGGGTTTGGTGCGGGCGGTCATAATTCCGCGCATCGAAGGGATTCTCGGGTTGATGGCAATTCCTTTCTGTACAATCAGAACCACCGGTGCTGAGGTTTCTATGCTTTGTTTGCCGCCGTCAATTTCGCGGGTTACTTTGATGCTGTTCCCATCGAGGTTGAGCGAACTGACTGCTGAAACGGAATTGTAATCCAGCAATTCGGCAAGCATTCCACCCACGGCCGATCCGTTGTAGTCGCTCGACTCAATGCCGCAGAGGATTACATCAAAAGGTTCCCCTTTAACGGCATGTGCTAACTGAGTTGCAGTAAACAGCGAATCGCCGCCTGCAGCATCCACCCTGATGGCGTCGTCGGCACCGCAGGCCAGGGCTTTGCGCAGGGTTGGATCGGCATCGGCGCCACCGGCTGTTATTACGGTTATTTTCTGAACCAGTGCAGGATGGGCCTCTTTCAGCTCAATGGCACGGGTAAGGGCAAGTTCGTCCCAGGGATTGATGATCCACTGTACGCCCGAATAATCCACCGCCTTCATATCCGCACTGTACTTGATGCGGGTGGTGGTGTCGGGAACGTTGCTTATACAAACAAGGATGTTCATTGATTGGTTGATTAGTTAATTAGAGGATAAATCCGAAATCCGCAATTCAAAATCTAAAATTCATTAAGGACTTGTCGTGAGATAACGATTTGCTGAATTTCAGAGGTTCCTTCATAGATTTGTGTGAGTTTGGCTTCACGCATCAGGCGTTCCACATGGTATTCTTTCACGTATCCGTATCCGCCGTGAATCTGCACGGCTTCGGTGGTGACTTCCATGGCAATTTCGGCGGCATAATATTTGGCCATGGCGCTGGCATAGCCGTAAGGTTTTCCCTGATCTTTCAGCCATGCAGCCTTCAGGCACAGGTTTCGGGCATTTTCGATCTTAACTGCCATATCTGCCAGCTTAAAGGCTACCGATTGATGATTGGCAATTTCGGTTCCGAACGCTTTTCTTTCTTTGGAATATTTTACCGCCCGTTCAAACGCCCCTGAGGCGATGCCCAGGGCCTGGGCTGCAATGCCGATTCTGCCGCCTTCCAGGGTCTTCATGGCGAACTTGAACCCAAAGCCATCTTCACCGATCCGGTTTTCTTTGGGTACTTTTACATCGTTGAACATGACGGAATGGGTGTCGGAGCTGCGCATGCCCATTTTGTCTTCATGCGGCCCAACGCTTATACCGGGCGAATGGCGGTCAACAATCAGCACATTGATTCCCTTGTGCCCCTTTTCGGGATGGGTTTGGGCAATCACCAGGTAAGTGCCGGCAGTATTTCCGTTGGTAATCCAGTTTTTGGTTCCGTTAAGCAGGTAATAATCTCCCTTGTCTTCGGCCGTGGTGCGTTGTGAGGTGGCATCCGATCCGGCTTCGGGTTCCGAAAGCAAAAAGGCGCCGATTTTTTCTCCGCGGGCCAACGGTTTCAGGAATTTTTCCTTTTGCTCCTCTGTGCCGAATTTTTCAATTCCGTAACAAACCAGGGAGTTGTTCACCGACATGATTACGCTTACCGAAGAGTCAACCTTTGAGATTTCTTCCATGGCCAGCACATACGACACGGTATCCATGCCGCCCCCATCGTATTCCGGGTCCACCAGCATACCCATAAAACCCAGTTCCGACAGGGCTTTCACATGTTCGGTGGGATAAATGGCGTGAGTGTCGCGCTCAATCACGTCTTTAATCAGTTCGCGCTGGGCATAATCGCGGGCAGCCTGCTGAATCATCAACTGCTCTTCCGAAAATTCAAAATTCATAGCCGGGAAATTTGTTAATTTTTTGATAAAATACCTGAAATGCCTGATAAACAAGAAAACTGAACAATGTGTTCAGCCTTTTTCATGGTTTTATTGTATTTGGTCATGATATTCTGTACCCTGATTTACCGAAGAAAAAGGGCAGGCTTCTGCGGCCTTACTGCCGCTAAGGTAATCATATTTACCAATATAGATGTATTGTATGGGGGATTTTTTGCAAACGATTGCGGGAAGGGGGGACGAGGGACGCTGTTGCCGGGATAATCGATTTTCATAGCAACGGACAAGGCGACGGGGAGACGGGGGGACCAGGGGAAGGCGGATTTTGAATTGCGGATTGCGGATTAGGCTTCTCGAGCCAATGGTGGTGGGAATTCGGACACTTGTTTGATGCGTAACCTGGTCTTTTCTTATGGAATTATTTGAAGTCCCCGGTTTCAACAATAAAAATATCTGTATATGTTGTATTTAGAGTACAGGATCCGCATTTTCACTTTGCTTCATTTCGTTTTGCGAAGCAAATTTTTGTGTTTCACAGCGTTACTTCAGCTCATCAGCTCATCAGCTAATCCTCAAATCCTCTCATCATCTCATCCTTAAATTCTCACTTCCTCCTCTGAGTTACCGCAATCAGTAACAACAACACCAGGCCCAGCACCGAGCCACGGGCAATGTAATCGCCGTAGCGCACATAAAAGGTAATTTTATCATTGGCATTTATTTCCTGCCTGATTACTGCGGTTTCCCAGTAGGGGGTGGGTTGCATGATGTCGCCGCGCTGGTTTACAAAACATGAGATTCCTGTGTTGGCCGAGCGGGCCACGCTGCGCCGGGTTTCGATTGCCGGCAACGGGTATTGATTAATTTTATCATTTACGCTTTATGAAATATTGCCTACACGAGACACTGATAATTGTTGATAACTTGTTAATAACTTACCCCCCCCCCGGATTTGCATTTTACAAATATATTTTTTGTAGGTTTGTGATACGAAATATATAATATTTAGAATTTTTCATTTTAAAGTCAATATATTATTTAACAATTCTCAAAACAAGGAACCATGAAACGCACAGTTAAAATGCTTAAAATTGCAATGTTTTTGATTATATTATCCGTTTTTACACTCTTAATAAGCTGCACCAAAGAGAAAAGTGAAAAACAAGCTTCCCTGACAGAGGCAACAGATAGCGAATATATTGTAAATGAGGTGCTGAATTTCTCGCGAATGGCCACCGACCTTAAAGCTGGAAAGTTATTGAAGAATGCCGAAAAAATGCCTATTGACACTGCTTTGTATTATATCAGTGCTACATTGAATTACACTTATTGCTACCACACGGCGAATTATGGTAAACTTCATATGGACACCATAACCATAAAAGTGCCCATTCTGGGAATGGAAGAAAAAACATTTCTGGTGGACGCACTGGCTGGCTTTAATGACGCGGTAGCAAAAGCCAGGGCAAAATTTGTGAAGATAGACGAGCTGACAAAGAAACTGATTAATGTTGCATTTCTGAATGCCGAAATTAATCAGGATATGGACACTGTATCATTTTCACTGGGCTTACAAATCGGGATTGGTAATGGACAAACAATTAGTTCTTCCGGATCTTTTAATGTAAATGAACAGTACTGGTGGCTTAGAGATTCCCAGAATTGTTTTGATGGCAATGAATTTTCCGGTGGTGCACCTAATGTTCTTGAGCAACATTTAATGTTTAAATACATACCTGCACCTCCGGCAAATTGCAGATATTGGTTCCCAATTACAGAAGTTAAAACTTTTATTGCAACCCGTTATCCTGGGGATGGTACACCCGACTATTTTTGCGATTATAAAATATTTTATGCATCCGGACCCAACCAACAGGTTTTAACGACCACTGTGCAATGCTTGGGGCTGGAAACAAGCCATCCCGATATCCATGAAATGGAATATTATCTGAACGGTCTGGATCAGATTATTGCTGAATACCTTTTAAATTCAGGTAAAAGCGCCGCTGCGATTTTCATTGGCCATGAATTTATACCTATTGACATCAATAATTCAACAATAAAGCACAGTCCTCAACTTACTTATGGGGTAAAAAGGATTACTTGTTGGGAATCAGAATACCCAATTGGTATAGAAATAGAATAAGATTATTGTTTTTATCAATGTAACTACTTTATTTAATTACATCTTTCTGTGAGAACTTTAAAATCTATTACTATTCTACTTTATTTCATTCTCACTCAAGTCGATGCCCTTTTAAGTCAGAACTCTTTTCAGGTCTCCTTTTCAACACCGAATAAGAGTGAATATTGCAATTGTATTACTGAAGACTTTGAGGGTAATCTTATTGGGGTTGGGGGATTGGTAAAAATTGCAGATCCTTCCAGTCTAGGAGTGATATGGAAAATCAGCAACTGTGGAGATACCCTTTCAAAAGTCTTTGCTTTTGGTGACTCATTGTTCGGTTTTAGCGATATAAGGCTATTGCAGAATGGTAATTATAAAGTAACAGGTACTATCGGAACATCTTATGAAACACTTAATTGCCTCCAGACTCTCGAACTTAGCCCTGACCTTAATATAGTAAACAGGCACTTAACTGTTTTACCATATCTTCAGACTGCTTATGATATGCACATGAGAAAACATCTGCAATCCTATTACATAATGATTTCCAACTATGGGCCGAATTCTTCACCACCTTACCTAAGCGACCCTTACTTTGTAAAGCTAAACAGCAACTTCGACACCGTGTTTACCAAACAATACGCATTAGATGGTGATCAATCCTGCACCGATATGCTTTTTTCCCCTGATGGATCCCAGTTATGGCTTTTGTCGGAAGCATATTTCCCGGAACTTACTTCGGTATGCTTAACGCAAATGGTTGTATATGATACAATGTTTAATTTTGTTAGGGTTAAAACCTTGACAGATTACCGGATGGCAGGGCAAAACATGGCAAAATGGATTACCGACAGTACATTTATTCTTGGCTTCAAATATGCGCCTCTTAACCCGCATGAAGAAGATGTCGCATTTGCAGAAACCGATTCAACATTTCAGTTTTCTTCCTTTACCCGAATAGGGGTGATTGATACCATTGACTACATGGCTTTTGAAATGGGACTTGATTTTTTAAGTCCCGATAGCATACACTATACCGGAACTAAAAACATGGTCCCGGACTATTGGCCACAACAACCATCCTGGATAAGAGTTGGGCTTTTAGACAGGCAATTGCAGCCACTTTATGAAAGGTTCTATGGCGGGGATGCCCAGTACAGGGCAATTTCGGTTATCCGAACCAGTGATGGCGGGTCATTTATTTCTGCTACCCGATATGACTATTTAAACCATTTAAACTACAATGATGCCTTTTTCTTAAAGGTGAACAGCGAAGGTTTGGTTACCAATACAAATACTTCTGCAATTTGCCCGTTAAATCCTGTTTTACTGTACCCCAACCCCGGATCAGATCATGTCAATATGGAATTATCCTGGAATACAGCATCCTGTAGTGTTATTGATATGAATGGCAAAATGGTTTCGAATTTTAATCTACATAAAGGCTTGAATCAAATAAACACAAGGATGTATAAGCCTGGCAATTACCTCTTTATATTGAATAGCAATGATAATGAACATACTACACTTAAATGGACAAAAAAATGAACACAAATGAAATGCAATTAATCCTCGTTATTGCAAAAAGAATTTTGACGCACAGGATATTTGCCATTATTATTTTAACAGTATCCGGATTTCATTCAATCGCACAGGTTCAATGGAACAGCACTGTAAATACGGGGTTATATTCAAGTGCTATCGGGTATCAGACACAGTCAACCAACAACTACAGTTTTGCAGCCGGCCAACTCTCCCAGGCAAATGGAATCTCATCTATGGCTTTGGGCAATAATTCAACAGCATTCGGTAATTATTCAGTTGCAATTGGTCAATCAAGCTATGCAGTATTGCAGTCATATGCCTTTGGCCAGAATGCTAAGGCAAACGGACAGCAATCCCTTGCAATCGGCAGGTTTGTGGAAACCACATTTTCAGGTATAAACTCCATAATTTTAGGTTCTAGCGTTTCCGGGCAGGTTATGCAAAATGGTATTCCATACTCTCTTATGATTGGATTCAACAGCACTGTACCTACTCTGTTTGTTGGCCCCTCGGCATCCTATACCGGCATTGGCAAAGTTGGCATTGGCACTACAGCCCCAATAGCAGATCTTCATATAAAATCCATGGCCAATACCAATGCTTCACTGTTTGTGCAACCCGGTACATGGAATTCTACTGCGAAAGCAACTTTGAATCTCGGGAATGCCTCTCATGGCATTATGGCTGATTTAAACTACGGACTGTCGTTTTTTACCCAAAAGAATTTTATTTTTAATGAAGGTTTTGTGGGAATTGGCACCCAATCACCCCAGGCACTTCTACATGTTGAAAGAGGAAATACGATTTTAAACGGCAATGTTCAGTTGGGCTCCATTAGCAACGAAATAGTTACTCTGATAAATGGCAAAGTCGGAATTAAAACCACAAACCCACTTGCTGATCTACAGGTTGAAGGCTCGGTTTCAATCGGTTATAGCACACATACACCACCCGGAATGGCAGGGCTTATAGTTAATGGACCGGTTGGTATTGGTACTTTTGCTCCAACCGTCCCACTTGAGGTTGTCGGAAAGATTAAAACAACAGAACTTCAGTTGGCGGCTGGATATATGAATGGTTATATCCTTCAATCTGACCAGTATGGGAATGCAATATGGGTAAACCCGACTTCGGTTAACACAGGTATCTGGCTGCAGAATGGTAATAATGTGACCGTTGACAATACAAAAAAAATTGGCATAGGCACCCAAACCCCTGCTGAAGCATTAGACCTGAAAGGTAACCTGCTATGCAGCGGTAATATTAAGGGCGGTAGAACAGATTGGCAAGCTTTTAAAATATTTGCCAACAGCAGCGAAACAGACGGATCTTATATACTGTTATCAAACAACAGCAGCCAGGCAGGTTCTATAAAGCTATATACAACAGGAACAGAAGGGCGCATTGAATTCCATAATCAAAATATGCAGGTTATGTCAATCCGGGCTGATAACAATGTCTATTTCGGTAATCCTGATGTATCAACCAACCTTTATGTAAACGGTGAGATTACTTCAAGCCTTGTAAGGGTGAATACCCAAAGCTGGTGGGACTGTGTGTTTAAAGACGATTACCGCCTAATGCCCCTAGCCGAAGTTGAAACCTTTATCAAAGAAAACCAACACCTGCCTGATATTCCTTCAGAAGCCACAATTAAAGCCAGCGGTATTGATGTTGCACAAATGAATGCGCTGTTGCTTAAGAAAATTGAAGAATTGACACTTTATGTGATTGAGTTGGAGAAGAAGATAAATAAAAAATAAAACAATATGAAAAAAACAATTGTTGAGAAATTGCTTTCAATAGTAATCATAATTATATTTTGCAACCAATCAGGGACTGCGCAAAAAGCTACTATTGAATACATTTATAATGAAAAGAATGTTTCAAGACCAATAGCAATTGTATTTAATGATATCACTTCAAGCCAATTAGATACATTTGATATTATTAGTAACAACCCTTTTAACAGCCTTGACTTTCATGTCATACATAAAGATTTCTGGGGTTGGAATACTTACAAATTAACTAAACCTGAATTTGATATAATCATTCCTATAAATATAAGAAGCAAATATTTACCAGAAGCAGAAATCATTAGCAGCCAAGAAAAATACTTTATTGGTGATGTTTCCTTATCATGGGGATTTGATAATCCGAGTTCAAATATAGTTCTTGCATATACTTTTATGGTTTATGATGAATTTGGCGAAATGTATGTTGGTGCAACAGCATATTATTATGTACTTAACAGAAAAGGGGAATTAGTGCATATTTCGAAATCGCTTGGTGTAAATGTGAATTCGATTTTCATCACTGAAGACAATAAATATGTTGGTTTTAATTATGGTGGTGCAATGAATAATGAATACATTCATGAGGGTGTAAGGATTTATAGTGCGGTAGAAGATTCATTAATTATGGATATCCCAATAAAAGAACCAAATATCGTTGGGTTTATCGACAACAAGCTGATAGTTACAGAATATAACTATGGCATAGGCATACCAACGGAGAATAATATTTATTTTTTAGATGCAAAATCCGGTGAAATAGGCAAATATACGTTTCCTGATAGGGAGGCATGGCTGAATAGTGGTAATATGGAAAGAAATAGCAACGGACTGTATTTTACAAATATTCGTGGCGAAAAACTTGATCTTTTATTTGAAAAAGATTTTATTAAAACTAATAAGAAATGAAATCCACATATGTTCCATAAAAGAATTTAAGATTCAATTCTTCTTCGCTTTCGGCTGTTGATAAGCTACTAAAACCGCAAAAACAAAATTATTTAAAGATGAAAAATATCAAAATTTTGCTTGCTATTTTAATGTTGGCAAATCTATCAGTTAGCCAGGTAACGCTCCAATATCAACCTTGTACAAATTGCCAGGGGACAAATCCTGTATATGGTATTGTAACAGATTATTCTACCTGGGATTTGAACTCTGATTTTGGAATGCGAAGATATGAAGACTCAAAGTGGCATCAAGGTATTGATTATAATATTGCTGATGGGGGTACAAATACTGATGAAACAGGCTATCATATTATCGCGCCTTTTGACGGCCGGTTTACTTATGTTACGCTTAGCTCTGGATATAAATACTTTATAATACAAGACCGCAATAATAGCAGCAGAAATCTGGGATTTGGCCATATTTTTAGTAAAGAAAAGTGGATCACACAAAAGAGTGGTGATATGGTATTAACAAAGGCAACTAATGGCACATGGGCAATAATTTGTCTTAGCACCGGTTTGGCGTATAGTTATATAAGTGGGCTTACTGTAATATATAATGAGGTGCCATATGTAACACAAAACACATGCAATGCTGGTGATCCAATAGCTCCAGTAGGGAACTCAGGTGGGGAAGATTCAAACTATGACACCCATTTACATTTATATTATGCTGAAGATCCGACTCAAGGGGCAAGTTCAAGTACACAAAGAAATAATGCAAAAAATCCTTTACAAATAGTTAACCATGTAAATACAAACTTCGACATTTCAATTGAAGGAATAACAAAACTAACTGAGTATAATCAGAATCTCTTTTACTCTGGTGCGGAACAAGTGAGTATTAATGTGAAAACAAAAATGGCTGGGGCAGGCAATGGTAGTAGATATACAGATCAAGTAATGGATATTGAGAAAGTACATTTATACATAAAAAAATACGGACAAAATGATAATGATTATAAATTAATCTTAGGCAATAATTTTGAAAGTAAAATTGTGTTGGGTGGCAGAATGGATAACGCTCGATATCCATCAGGCAATTCTAGTTACGATATTGCCTCGGCCTTTGGTTCTATTACTCGTACAGGTATTGAACCATTTGCATATAAGCTATATCCCTATGACAATTGGTATTTTTCTGATATTTATACAAGAATACACAAAAACGATAATTTTACCGGTAGCCTTAAATTGGCAGCATGTAATGCTGAAGCCAGATATTCTGATGGTGTGTATTTTATTAAGCCAAGAGCGTTCAGAATAGATAATACTGAGGCTGTAAACCCTGCCAACCCCAATAATAATACTCCAAAGCAAATTATTATTGACAACTTTCGCCCATACATTGCCAATGTTAAAATAAAAGAATACGGTGCTACTGACTTCAAATATAACCGTGGCTGGCAATGGGTAAATAACAGCCTGCTTTTTGAGCCACTGCCAATACCGGAGCAAAAGTTTGACAACAACAAAGATGTAGAAATAGAAGTTACGACCTCAGAAGAACATATTCTGTTTTTCATATTGCATCATTTCATTTTGCAATATAAATTTCCGACTTGTGGTGTGCTTCATCAGCTAATCAGCTAATCCTCAAATCCTCTCATCATCTCATCCTTAAATTCTCACTTCCTCCTCTGAGTTACCGCAATCAGCAACAACAACACCAGGCCCAGCACCGAGCCACGGGCAATGTAATCGCCGTAGCGCACATATAATGTAATTTTATCATTGGCATTTATTTTCTTCCTGATTACTGCGGTTTCCCAGTAGGGGGTGGGTTGCAGTATATCGCCCCGCTGGTTTACAAAACATGAGATACCAGTGTTGGCCGAACGGGCCACGCTGCGCCGGGTTTCAATGGCCCTTACTGAAGAAAACAGCGCATGCTGCCGGTGCCCGGGCGTATTGCCCCACCAGCCGTCGTTGGTGATAACAAAAATCATATTGGAGCCGTTGCGCACAAACCCGGCCACAAATTCCCCGTAAACCGATTCATAACAGATTACCGGGGAGATCTTTAAGGTGTCGTTGATGGTGAAAGGGATTCTTTCGGGATCGGTTCCGAGTTGCCCGACCGTTCCGCCCAAATCAATGGCAAAATCGCCCAGCGGCTTCAGCAGCCAGGGGAAAGGCATCAGCTCCACCCCGGGGGTAAGCTTCGATTTGTGGGTGCGCTGCAGGTCGGGATAGTTTCTGAAAAGGAATGTAGTGTTAAATGCATCGTAATATCCATCCCTGTTTTTAAATTTTCTGGCTGTAGGTGGAATCGCTTCTCCGGGCTCATAGGAGCGGTAGGTAGAGTATCCCACCACGATGCCAGCCTGAGGGAGTTCTTTCAGCAGCCCGTTGCGGAACATATTGATGGTGGGATGATTATCAAGATCGTTCTCCCAGATCATTAAACCCGACGACCAGTTGGGCTGAACCATGGATTCGGGAAAAACAACAAAATCGGTGAGGCTGTCGGCCTTGGTGAGCGCCAGTTTGGTGGCATGTTCTATAACTAAATCGGCCGGCAGCTCATATTGTTCCTCATACGGATCGATGTTGGGCTGAACCACCACCACATCAACAGGGGCTGTTTTCTCGCGGTAAGTGTAATACATCAGCAGCGAAACCGCCAGCGGCAGCACCATCACCGCAACAGGCAGCCACAACTTCCGGAACGCAATCTTTAAAGATGTTCCATCAAGCCACGACTGTATGACTTTATAAACAAGTATATTGATCACGAGTACCCACAGGCTTCCGCCGAACATGCCGGTAAATTCGTACCACTGCATCCACGAAGGCCAGGCCGAAAATCCGTTTCCGAGACTCAGCCACGGCCAGTTCAGATCCCAGTGGTGGTGAAGGAATTCGAAGGATATCCAGGCAAAAATTAATCCGAGGTATCCCTGCGAAGTATTTTTAAGCCGGCGGCGCATAAAATGAAACAACCAGAATGTTAATGACATAAACACCGAGTTGATCAGCACTGCCATGGTTACCCCGAAGAAGGTGGAATTGTAAATCCACCAGGTGGTGAGGCCGTTCCAGATAATGAATGCGGGCCATACCCGGAAGAAAATCCCGAAAGAATGGTTGTTGCTTCTGTTCGACAGGAAGTAACCCTCCATCAGCAGCAGGGGGACAAAAGCCACAAACAGCAGGGGCGGGAATCCATTGGCCGGCCAGGCCAGGGAGAATAACAATCCTGAAATCAGGGAATAAAATGAGAGAAAAGGAGGCTTTTTCATGAATCGGGAATCTGTTCAGGCAAAATTATCAAACCCTGCGGATTTATCGTAAAGTGATTTTTAATTCCGCGTCAGCACGGATGTTTACCAATTGTTTATAAACCAAAATTATGTCTGAAAAGTTCCTTTAATACGTGAAATCTCCGGCGATAAAACTTTTACCCGCAGAACCGATTATTGTTAGTAAATTAACACAGAATTGGTAATTTTGCACAACTTTTAGTTGCAAGTATCGCATTATCAATATTTTTACATAACCAACCAAACCATTAAACGGAGGATTACATGGCAATAACGAAACTGGACCAGATGTTTGAAGTCCTGAAGTCGAAAAGCAAAAAAAGACTGGTGGCGGCCTATGCAAATGATTCACATACCATTGAGGCTGTGAGTGAAGCTGTTGACAAGGGCATTATTGATGGAACGCTTGTGGGAGATAAAGAAACCATGCTGCAGGTTTGCAGTCAGTTAAATATAAATCCCGGAAAATTCCGCCTGGTGCACGAGCCCAACGAAGGAAAAGCTGCCGCTGTTGCCGTAAAGCTGATCAACGACGGGGAAGGTGAACTGCTGATGAAAGGGTTGGTAAGCACCGACAAATACATGAAAGCCATTCTTAACAAAGAGAATGGACTGATGGATCCGGGCGCTATCCTCAGCCACGTTACCGTGGTTGAGAACCCGAACTATGAGAAGCTTATGATTGTGGGCGATGTGGCCATAATCCCCCTTCCGGAGTTCAAGCAAAAAGTTGCCATCCTGAACTATCTGGTAAATACCGCCAAGGCGCTTGGCATAGAAAAGCCGAAAGTGGCCGTTATCAGCGCTTCGGAGCAGGTTTTGCCGGGCATCCCTTCGTGTGCCGAAGCAGCGTTGCTGTCGAAGATGGCCGACCGTGGTCAGATCAGCGGCGCTTATGTGGATGGCCCGCTGGCGCTGGATGCAGCCATCGACAAGGAATCCGCGCAGATCAAGAAACTCTCCGGGCCCGTTGCCGGGGACGCCGACTGCCTGCTCTTCCCCAATATCGAATCGGGAAATGTTTTCTATAAAGCCAATACCAAGCTGGCAAAGGCGGAACTGGGTGCATTTGTTGCAGGCGCCCGTGTTCCCTGCGTGTTGTCATCGCGCGGCGACAGCGCCATTACAAAACTCTACAGCATTGCGCTGGCAGCGCTGATCGCGAAGTAAACCGCATTAAATAATCCAAAATGGAAGAACTTAGGATTTTAGCCATCAATCCGGGCTCTACAAGCACTAAAATTGCTGTTTTCCACGGCCCGAATCCCGTTTTTGTCCGGACGATTGCCCATTCAACCGAAGAACTTTCGGGTTTTGATAAAATTACCGACCAGTATAATTTCCGCAAGGAGATAATCTACAAACAACTGGAAGAAGCAGGCATAGAGATGGACAGCATCCGGGCCGTGGTTGGCCGGGGCGGACTTACCAAACCCATCCCCTCCGGGGTTTACGAGGTCAATGAAGCCATGAAGCACGATATGGCCAACAGTCCGATGGGTGAGCATGCCAGCAACCTCGGTGGTTTTATTGCCGATGATATTGCAAAGAGCCTGCCCAACGCCCGTGCCTTCATTGCCGACCCGGTGGTGGTCGACGAGCTGGAACCGCTTGCCAGAGTTTCGGGGCACCCGGAGTTTGCCCGCAAATCGATTTTCCATGCCCTGAACCAGAAAGCCATTGCCCGCCAGCATGCCAAATCCATTATGCGGAAATACGAAGACCTAAACCTGATTGTAGTCCACCTTGGGGGCGGCATCAGCGTGGGCGCGCACCGCAAGGGGCAGGTGGTTGACGTAAATCAGGCACTTGACGGGGAAGGGCCTTTTTCGCCCGAACGAAGCGGAACCTTGCCATCGGCCGATCTCGTAAGACTTTGCTTCAGCGGTAAATATACCCAGAAGGAAATCCTTACCATGATCAAGGGCAAAGGCGGTATGGCCGCTTTCCTTGGTACCAACAGCGCCTATGAAGTGGAACAGCGTGCTTTGGCCGGCGATGAATATGCAAAGTTTATCTTCGAAGCCATGGCCTTTCAGGTGGCCAAAGCCATCGGTGCCATGAGTACGGTGCTCAAAGGTGAGGTTGACGGCATCCTGATCACCGGCGGCATTGCGCACGGCAAATGGTTTGTTAACCAGGTAATCGAACGCGTTTACAAAATCGGACCGGTACACGTCTATCCCGGCGAAGACGAAATGCGGGCGCTCGCCGTCAACGGAATGATGGTGCTGAAAGGCGAAATTGAAGTGAAAGAGTATAAATAGTTTAAGCCTGATTCAGCTCATTTTGAGTTGCATCTAACAAGAAGCGGTGTATTCATTCTTTGGATACACTGTTTTCTTTTACTGAATATCGTCTTTTCAACGAGACAAGCGATCGGCGGCCCATTTCCAGATATTCCGGTTGAATGTTTCTCCTTCCGCCTCCGGATAAAGGTCAATAAATGACATAGTTGCCGGTTTGCCCGGATCAAACTTCAGCTTCTCATCCGGTTTGTACAAAAGTGCCGGCTCCGGATGAAACTGAAAACCAATTACGTTCGGATAACGGCTGTGCAGGAGAATCTCGGGAATTTTTCCATCCACGGAAGTGGCAGCCACCTCCAGCCCTTTTCCGGTTTTTTCAACGGCCTGATGATGACTGCTCAGCACACCCGGGTGCGGGGCAGAGCCTGCAGTGAAAAACTTCAGTTTTTCGGGACAGGTAATTTTAATCCGGTGAAAACTTCCCCACATCAGCGCATCGTCAAGCCCGAACTGCGTGTGGTAGTTGCGGTGCCGGTTGTCCTGTTCCATGGCCAGGACCTGCTCAGCAGTGGTTAATTGGTAAACCTCGGTCGGGATGTCCTGAGTCATGGTACCCCCGGCAGCTATATTCATGGTTTGCATGCCGAGGCAGATGCCCATTACCAGATAATCGGGATTTTGTTCCAGCAGGGGGGTGAACGCATCATCCTGAAAACCGCCGGTCAGATGAAACAGAAAGGAGGCTTCAAATGCGTGGCGGTGATAATCGGTGATCGCGGTCAGCAGGTTGGTCTCCTCCCCGTAAAACGCCGGGGGGATATCGGGGCCACCGAAGAAGATAACGCCCGCTGAATTCTCAAAAACAAGGCGGAAATCATCGCTGCACGGGTTTTCCCCGTAAAGCCGGTGACCGGGCAATGCACTGCAGGCATGCAGAAAGACGTCTTCTCTGCCCGATTCCCGGATAAATCCCTCGGATTGGCTGAAATCGTAAGCCTGGGCTGTGTGATAGAACCCCAAAAGCCGGTAGTCCTCCGGCAGCGGAAAAATACCCTTGTCGATCAGGTAAAATACCGTCTTCAGATTATTTACGGTCGGGTTCATCAGCACCAGCACAGGATCGCCGCTGGCAGCAGGGGTGTTGAAATATTGCTGTGCCAATAATAAATGACCGGCAAGAATGATAACAAAGAGTAAAACTGTTTTTTTCATGACTATTTGTTGGAATAATCCCGATTACCAGAGTTTAAAGTTACTCCATTCCATACTCAGGTGCAAAGTTCAGATAAAAAAGATGACAACTAAATGGAATTTATGAAAAGGGTGCTTCTGCTTAATAAAGAAATAACCACATTAGGCACAGTAGAGCACAATAGGTTTTAGTATTAACATCGGTTGATGCTATTTTAAAGAATTGAGTCATTTTGATTATGTTCATTCCGGCCTTCTAACCTATCTATTGTGTCCTATTGTGGTGAAAAGAAACTTGCCATATTTCTCCAAATCTATTAAATAAAATAACCACAGTAGGTACATTAGAAAACATTAGGTTCATGCACTAATTTAAGGTTGATGAGATTTTATAGTTTTGAATCATTGAATGCTGAATTCCCTGAGAACAATCTATTGTGTCTTATAGTCACTGTTATGGTCAACACTTTTTTGCCCTATGCGGTATGCAGCCTATCAACAAAACGCCTTTCCCGTTGTTAATCAGCTAAATTATTCAATTTATGCAACTTTTCGCTATACCGACAGGAAATTTCAAACTCGACGGCGGCGCCATGTTTGGCGTTGTCCCCAAATCGTTGTGGAGCAAACATTACCCCTCTGACGAAAACAACAGGATCAATATGGCCATGCGCTGTCTGCTGGTGGTGGACGGAGACCGCAGAATTCTGATCAACAACGGCATCGGGGACAAACAAAGTGAAAAATTCTTCGGCCATTACCATCTCAACGGCGACGACAGTCTGGTAAAATCCCTGGCGGTGGCCGGGTTTGCACCCGAAGACATCACCGATATGTTTCTCACCCACCTGCATTTTGACCATGCCGGAGGAAGCGTAAAATACACGGCCGACCGCAGCGGGTTTGAAACCGTATTTCCAAATGCGACCTACTGGATCAGCGCAGCCCAGTGGGAATGGGCCATGCATGCCAACCGCCGAGAAAGCGCTTCATTTCTGAAAGAAAACATACAGCCCATTGAAGAAAGCGGCCGCCTTAAATTATTCGATCATCCCGGTGAGCTTTTCCCGGGCATTGAGGTCCGCTTTTACAACGGCCACACCGACGGACAGGCCATTCCGTTTATAAAATACAGAGGCAAAACCATTGTTTTTACCAGCGATCTGCTGCCCACTGCAGCCCACCTGCCCCTGCCCTGGGTCATGAGCTACGACACCCGCCCGCTGATCACCCTGGATGAAAAAGAGGCTTTTCTGGAAGAAGCCGTTGACAAAGGTTATGTCCTATTTTTCGAGCACGACCTTTATACAGAATGCTGCACCCTGGCGCGGACGGAAAAGGGGATTAAGGTGGATAAGGCCATGAGGTTGAAGGAGCTTCAATAACCCGGAAGGAAATTTTCTATTTCACAAAGGATCACAAAATTTATATTCTTCTCCGTGCTACTCCGTGAAGCCCCGGTGTGCTCTGTGTAACTTTTTTTGTTTCACAGAGATTCACAGAGTAGTCACAGAGGGTCGCAGAGTTTTAAATTCTTCTCCGTGCTACTCCGTGAAACCTCAGTGCTCTCTGTGTAACTTTTTTTGTTTCACAGAGATTCACAGAGTAGTCACAGAGGGTCGCAGAGTTATAAACTCTTCTCCATGTTACTCCGTGAAGCCCCGGTGTGCTCTGTGTAACTTTTTTTGTTTCACAGAGATTCACAGAGTAGTCACAGAGGGTCGCAGAGTTATAAACTCTTCTCCATGTTACTCCGTGAAGCCCCGGTGTGCTCTGTGTAACTTTTTTTGTTTCACAGAGATTCACAGAGTAGTCACAG